>Ga0182024_10022462_pt1 | contig 11368 bp, 8 predicted proteins | sample P32metaG_FD_120480 | JGI IMG/M metagenome (GOLD analysis project Ga0182024, IMG submission 120480) | Permafrost microbial communities from Stordalen Mire, Sweden - P3-2 metaG (Illumina Assembly) | ecosystem: Environmental > Terrestrial > Soil > Wetlands > Permafrost | place: Sweden: Stordalen... | reverse complement strand
GAATATCTCATGCGCCATTTCGCAACTGAGTCCGGCAAGAGCAAGGGGCAGTTCTACACGCCTGCCGAGGTCTCCCGCATCATGGCGAAGGTGATCGGGGTTGGAGCGGCAAAGAGCGCGGATCAAACAATCTATGACCCTACTTGCGGCTCGGGTTCGTTGCTTTTGAAGGCGCATGACGAAGCGCGCTACGACCTTACCATTTACGGCCAGGAGATGGACAACGCCACGCGGGCGCTGGCGAAGATGAACATGATCCTGCACAATTGCCCAGCGGCCGAGGTCTGGCAGGGCAATACGCTGTCGAGCCCGCATTTCAAGCAGGCCAATGGTAAGCTCAAGACGTTCAACTTTGTCGTGGCCAATCCACCCTTCTCGAATAAGGCTTGGAGCAACGGCTTTGACCCAGTGAACGATGAATTCGAACGCTTTGTCTATGGCGTGCCTCCCATGAAGAACGGCGATTATGCCTATCTTCTCCACCTAATCGCGTCGCTCAAAAGCACCGGCAAAGGCGCAATCGTTATGCCCCATGGCGTGCTGTTCCGAGGCAATGTCGAGGCCGAGATCCGCAAGAGGATCATCGGCAAGGGCTTTATCAAGGGCATCATCGGCTTGCCCGCAAACCTCTTTTATGGAACCGGCATCCCCGCTTGCATCGTCATGCTCGACAAAGAACATGCGAGCGCGCGCAGCGGCATCTTCATGATCGATGCCTCGAAAGGGTTCGTGAAGGACGGCAACAAGAACCGCTTGCGTGCCCAGGATATCCATAAGATCGTCGATGCTTTCACGAAGCAGGCCGAGATCGACAAATATTCGCGCATGGTGCCGCTCGCGGAGATAGCGAAGCACGACTTCAACCTCAATATTCCTCGCTATATCGACAGCTCCGAACCAGAAGACCTTCAGGATATCGAGGCGCATCTGAAAGGTGGCATTCCGGTCCGCGATATCGATGCGCTCAAACCCTATTGGAACGTCCTGCCATCCGTTCGCGCTCAATTGTTCGGGGCGAGTGAGCGTCCCGGCTATTGCACGCCAAAGATCGAGCCCGCTGCCGTCAAGCGGACGATCTTGGGGCATGCTGAATTTGCGGACTATGCAACGAAGGTGGCGAATGTTTTTGCAGGATGGCGTGCGGCGCATCTGGAGCGGCTAAAAGGTATAGCGACCGGAGATCAGCCGAAACAGCTGATCGAAGCCATTTCCGAGGATTTGCTCCTCCGCTTCTCCGAGGTTCCGCTTATCGACAACTACGACATCTATCAGCATCTCATGACCTATTGGGCCGAGGTGATGCAGGACGATGCCCATATGCTCGCTCAAGACGGCTGGGCTGCCGCGCGTCAGATCCGCGAATTGGTGAGGAACAGCGAAGGCAAGTTTACCGAGGAGCCCGATCTGACGATCGGCAAGAAAAAGCTAAAGTCCGAGCTAATCCCGCCACCGATTATCGTCGCGCGGTTCTTTGCAGAGGAGCAAGCGGCGCTGGAAAAGCTTAAAGTCGCAGCCGAGAATGCCGCCCGCGCGATCGAGGAATTGGACGAGGAGCACGGCGACGAGGAGGGCCTCCTCGCCGAGGCCAAGACTGATAAGGGCAACCTTACAGCCAAAAGCGTCAAGGACCGGCTGAAGGGGGTTAAACATGATCCCGATGCGGCGGACGAGCGGAAGGTTGTTGAGCAATGCCTCGGCTTGATCGAGAAGGAAGCTGAGGCGAGCCGGGCCGCTAAGGAGGCCAAAGGGGCGCTCGATACAAAGACCGTTGCGAAATACGCCAAGCTCACGGAGGCAGAAGTCAAGGGGCTGGTCGTGGAAGACAAGTGGCTGGCGTGGCTCGAGTCTGACGTGCGGGGCGCACTCGATCGCGTCAGCCAGGCCCTGACGGCGCGCGTAAAACTCTTGACCGAGCGTTATGCCGCGCCGTTGCCGGAGCTCGTGGCCGACGTGGAGGCGCTAAGCCTCAAGGTCGATGCGCATTTGAAGCGGATGGGGTTCAGCGCATGAGCGTGCAGGAGCCCGTACGGCCCGGATACAAGCAGACCGAGGTCGGCGTTATCCCGAAGGATTGGGCTATCCTCCCTTCTACCGCTCTCGGCAGCATCCAAACAGGGCCTTTTGGCACAGTCTTGAAGGCTTCCGAGTACAGTCGTTCGGACGGAGTGCCAATAGTCTCAGTGGGGGAAATAGGCGAAGGGCGGATCGTCTTGGGCGATCGAACGCCATTGGCACCAATCGAGGTCACTAAGCGGTTGCCGGTCTTCGTGCTTCGAGAGGGCGACATTGTATTTGGACGAAAAGGGGCCGTTGACCGTTCGTGCTTAGTTCGCGAAGAGGAGGACGGCTGGTTTTTAGGATCTGATGGAATCAGGTTACGCCCATCGAAGGCGACGACATACCCCAATTTTCTTGCCGCGCAGCTACAACTGGGAAATGTTCGAAGCTGGCTAATGCAACACGCTACCGGAACCACCATGGCGACGCTAAACCATGGCGTCCTAAATAGGCTACTTCTCAAACTCCCGCCCCTTCCTGAACAACGCGCGATTGCGGCCGCATTGAGCGACGTGGACGCGCTGATCGCCGCGCTCGATGCGCTGGTCGTCAAAAAGCGAGACATCAAGCAGGCTGCGATGCAGCAACTCCTCACCGGCAAAACCCGCCTGCCTGGTTTCCGTGGGCAGTGGGAGGTGAAGCGGCTTGGGGAGTATGGGGATTTCAAGGGAGGCAACGGCTTTGCTTTAAAGTACCAAGGCAAAGCTACCGGCGAGTTCCCCTTTTTCAAGGTTTCTGACATGAACAACGAGGGAAACGCGATGTTCATGTTAAACTCTAACCATTGGGTCTCGGGGAAGGTAAGAAGCCTTTTGGGAGCCACAGCGTTCCCACAGAATTCGATTGTTTTTGCCAAAATCGGAGCCGCGATATTTCTTGAGCGGAAAAAGATGTTGGTGAGGTCCAGCTGCATCGACAACAATATGATGGCATTTGTATTCACACGTACTGATGTCGATCCAGCGTTTTTTTACTATCGATTTTTGACAATTGAACTCGGCAAGCTTGTCTCAGCAACAGCTCTTCCTTCGCTGAACGGTCGGGACATTGCCGCACTAAAGTTTGGGTTTCCACCACTGGCTGAACAATCCGCTATCGCTGCCGTCCTCTCCGATATCGACGCCGAACTCGCGGCCCTCGAGGCCAGGCGCGACAAGACCCGGGAGCTGAAGCAAGGCATGATGCAAGAATTGCTAACCGGCAGGATCAGGCTGGTATGAGGCAGGACCCCAATCAAACAGTCGGTCAGATCGAAAAGAAAACGCAAGCGCGTGTCGTCGCGCTGTTTCGCGAGACGCTCGGCTATGACAATCTCGGCGACTGGATCGACCGTCAAAACCCGCAACATCGAAGAGGCGGTCCTCCGACCGTTCCTAAAAGACCAGGGCTACGACGAGGCATTGATCAACCGCGCGATCTACGAACTCGGCAAAATCGCGGGTGACCAGTCGCGCAGCCTCTACGACGTCAATCGTTCCGTCTACGAGCTGCTCCGCTATGGCGTGAAGGTCAGGCCCGAGATTGGCGAAAACACTCAGAACGTCTGGCTGATCGACTGGACCAACCCTGAACGCAATCATTTCGCCATTGCCGAGGAGGTGACGGTAATGCCTGCTGGTGCGAAAGCATTCGGCAAGCGGCCGGACATCGTGCTCTTTGTCAACGGCATTGCGCTCGGCGTTCTGGAGCTGAAGCGCTCTATCGTTTCGGTAGCCGAGGGCATTCGCCAAAACCTCGACAACCAGAAAAAAATCTTTATCCAGCATTTTTTCACAACCATGCAGCTCATCATGGCTGGCAACGATACCGAGGGCTTACGCTACGGCACGATTGAGACACCCGAAAAATACTACCTGACATGGAAGGAACCGAGCCCGATTGAAAATCCTCTCGACCGCGCGCTTGTGCAGATATGCAACAAGCCGCGCTTTCTCGAGCTGATCCACGATTTCATTGTGTTCGATGCAGGCACGAAAAAGACTTGCCGCCCAAACCAATATTTCGGCGTCCGCGCCGCGCAAGAGAATGTAAAGCGCCGCGAAGGTGGCATCGTCTGGCACACGCAAGGCTCGGGCAAGAGTCTCACCATGGTCTGGGTGACGAAATGGATTCGCGAGCACGTCACAGACCCCCGCGTCCTCGTAATCACCGACCGCACCGAACTCGACGAACAGATCGAGAAGGTTTTTACAGGCGTGAACGAAACGATTTATCGCACGAAGAGCGGTGCCGATCTAATCGCCCGTCTCAACGATACCACCCCCTGGTTGCTCTGCTCCCTGATCCATAAATTCGGCGGCAGAGAAGACGGCGATTTCGAGGGCTATATCGAAGAGGTCCGCCGCGCGTTGCCGCCGGGGTTCGTGGCGAAGGGCGACATCTTCGTTTTTGTGGATGAATGCCACCGGACCCAGACGGGCGAATTGCACAAGGCGATGAAGTCGATCTTGCCTGGGGCCATGTTCATTGGCTTCACCGGCACGCCGCTGCTGAAGGACGACAAGCAGACCAGCATCGAAGTCTTTGGCCCTTATATCCACACCTACAAATTTGACGAGGCGGTGAAGGACAAGGTCATCGTTGACCTGCGCTATGAGGCGCGCGACATCGACCAGAACATCACCTCCCCGGCCAGGATCGATCAATGGTTTGAAGCCAAGACGAAGGGCCTCACCGATCTCGCCAAGGCGCAGTTGAAACAACGCTGGGGCACAATGCGAAAGGTGCTATCGTGCCAATCGCGCCTCGAAAAGATTGTCGCCGATATTTTGCTCGACATGGAAACCAGGGACCGGCTGATGAGCGGGCGCGGCAATGCGATGCTCGTGTCGAGCAGCATCTATCAAGCCTGCAAGCTCTTTGAGCTTTTCGACAAAACTGATCTTGCGGGCAAATGTGCGATTGTCACGTCCTACAAGCCGTCGCCGAACGATATCAAAGGCGAATCAAGCGGCGAGGGTTTGACCGAGTCCCTGCGGCAGTACGAAATCTATAATAGGATGCTGAATGGCCAGGACGCCGAAAAATTCGAACAGGATACCAAGAAGAAATTTGTCGAAGAACCGGGGCAGATGAAGCTCCTTATCGTTGTCGATAAGCTCCTGACCGGTTTTGATGCACCGTCCGCAACCTACCTCTACATCGACAAGCATATGCATGATCACGGCCTGTTTCAGGCGATTTGCCGCGTCAACCGGCTCGATGGCGAGGACAAGGAATACGGCTACATCATCGATTACAAGGACCTGTTTAAGAGCCTCGAAACCGCGATCCACGATTATACCGCAGGCCCCCTGGACGGCTATGCCAAGGAAGATGTGACAGGGCTTTTGAGTAACCGGCGGGAAAAGGCACGAGAGCGACTCGCCGAGGCCCGCGAGGTGATCAAGGCGCTGTGCGAGCCGGTGGAGCAAGGACACGTCCGACAGAGCCGCGCTCAAGGAGAATGAGCCGAAACGGCTGACCCTCTACAAGCTGGCGGCATCGCTGCTCAGAGCCTATGCCGGTCTGGCGAACGAGTTGCCTGAGGCCGGGTATTCGGACTCTGAGATTGCCACGATCAAGGCGGAGGTCGAGCACTTCGAGAAGGTCCGCAATGAGGTCAAGCTTGCGAGCGGCGACTACATTGATCTGAAATTGTATGAGCCAGCCATGCGGCACCTCATCGACACCTATATCCGCGCCGAAGAAAGCGAGAAAATTTCGGCCTTCGATGACATATCGTTGGTCCAGCTGATCGTGGAGCGGGGCCCCGACGGTGTCAACGCATTGCCTAAAGGCATTCGCGAGAGCAAGGAAGCCGTCGCGGAGACCATCGAGAACAACGTCCGCAAGCTGATCACCGACGAAATGCCGATTAATCCGAAATACTATGAGAGGATGTCGGAATTGCTCGACGCGCTGATCGAGCAGCGGAAGCATCAGGCGGGTGACTATGAGAAATATCTTGCCGGGATCGTTGACCTGGCGAAGAAGGTCAAGAACCCTGCCTGGGGGACAAGCTATCCGGCCTCGATTGACACCGCAGCCAAACAGGCGCTCTACGACAACCTGGACAAGAACGAGGCCCTTGCATCTGCCATTGACGCGGAGATCCGAAAGACGAAGAAAGACGATTGGCGCGGGAATAAAGTCAAAGAGAAAGAGGTTCGCAACGCCATACGCAAACATATACCTTACGAAGGGCAGGTCGATTTAATTTTCGATCTTGTGAGAAATCAGCATGAGTACTGAACCGCACAGGATCACGGTCGGAGGCTTGCGAATCGACGTTGTGCGCAAGCCGATCAAGAACCTTCATATGGGCGTTTATCCTCCAAACGGCCGGATCCGGGTGGCGGCACCGGTAACGGTAAGTGACGATGCTGTCCGGCTGGCCGTCGTCTCGCGGATGGGTTGGATCAAGCGGCAACAGGCGAAATTCGAGGCCCAAGCCCGTCAGTCACAGAGAGCCTATGTATCAGGCGAAAGCCACTTTTTCCTAGGTCGGCGCTACCGACTGAACGTCATCCCTCACGAGGGAGCCCCACGGGTATCGTTTAGGAATAGCACTACTCTTGATCTCCATGTCCGCGAAAACAGCGAAACCGTCGAGAGGGAAAAGGCACTCCAAAGTTGGTATCGTCGAGAGCTAAAGGGAATTGCGCCTCCCTTGATCGAGAAGTGGGCTCAATCAGTAGAAATCCCGGCTCCTCAATGGGGCATTAAGCGGATGAAGACGAAATGGGGCAGCTGCAACATTGAAGCGCGCCGAATCTGGTTAAACCTCGAATTGATCAAGAAGCCGCACCATTGTCTCGAATATGTCATCGTCCATGAGATGATTCACTTCCTTGAGCGGCATCATAACGACCGATTTGTCGCTCTTATGGATAATCTTTTGCTGCGATGGACGTATATCCGGGAAGAGCTGAACGCGGAACCACTTGGGCATGACACTTGGCCGTGACGGCGTCCACGAAATCATGACCGGCTCGTACTGACCACGACAAGCGCGCTAACTATGGCAAGGCTTAGGGATCATTCAGATGGCTAGCTGGAAAGATTTGGAAGCGAGAGTTCGCACAGCTGCCGCTTCGATTTGGGGGCGGCAATTTAGGTCGACATTGATTGACGGACGACAAATTGATGCTTACGCAGAGCTTGACGATAAGCATAGCGTTGCAATCGAGGTGACTCAGAAGAAAGACATTAATAAAGTACAAGAAGATTTGAATAAGCTCATTCACGTTCGTAATTGCAACTTTAATTCAAGGTATAAGCAAACAGAGTGTCTGTGCGTAACGGAATACGATCCTACCCCCGCAATGCGTGCCGTGGGTCAAAAAATCAATATTGATGTAATTAGCGCACAGGAATTCCAGGCTCGCTTTTTGCCCTTTGATTCTTATGACGCTATCCGGAAAACGGTTCCGTTCGGCAGTGCAATTGATCCAGAGACGGGCCAAAAGGACACCGCAAACTATGTCTCGGTGAGCTTTATCACGCAAAAGGGGGGGGAAGCCGATGCGACGATAATCAGCGACAAAGTAACTTCAGGAAAGATACTTGTGTTAACGGGTGAGTATGGCACGGGTAAAAGCAAGTGCATTGAACACATATACAACTCCTTAGCAAAGGGCGCGTGGACCGATCTCAAGTTCCCGGTGGCCATCGATCTCAGAAAATGCTGGGGGTTAAGGGACCGGTACGAAATAATACGCCGACATCTTCAGGATCTGAATATTGCGGCACATTCAGAGGCGTTTATCAGAGCCTACAATAGCGGCATGTTGCTCCTATTGCTTGACGGATTTGATGAAATGGGCGTGCAGCTTTGGAGCGACGACGCTGGCGCTCTTCAGGCTTTACGATCTGATGCGCTTGCTGGCGTCCGAGACCTGGTTAGCTACCAAAAAAATGGCATTCTCGTCTGCGGGCGTGATCATTATTTTGACAGTAACGATGAGCTTCTCGCTGCGCTCGGCCTGGCAAATTCTTCTGTCGAGATATTGAAATCGAAAGATGAGTTTACCTTCGAGGAGATTTCGGAGTTTATGACGCTGAATGGTAGGGAAGGTGATATCCCTGAGTGGCTTCCACGAAAGCCGCTCACTTTCGAGTTCTTTCTTCGTGTTCTACATGATGTTGATCCGAGGCTGACTGACGAAATCGATCTTGTTAGCTTTTGGGACATGCTGATAAATGCTGTTTGCGAACGCGAAGCTCGGATTCACTCATCGTTTGATGTCGAAACGATTAAAAAAATATTGATTGAGGTTGCTGCGGTTACGCGGATAAAGCCTGGAAACGTGGGACCACTATCTCTGTCGGAAATCCAAAGTGCTTTCGAGCGAGTAGTCGGGCATGCACCAATTGATCAAGCCAGTGTATTGCTTCAGCGGCTTCCTGGTCTGGGGAGAACAGCTGCTGATAGCGAAGACCGCCAATTCGTTGACACTTACATGTTGGACGGACTGCGTGCGTCGAATGTGTTGGATATTATTGAGCGCAAAGATAGCCGTCAGTGGGGCAGTAACTGGTTCAACCCTTTGAGTGAGAATGGCCTTTTGATTTGTGGGCGGAAGCTTGGATCATTGAGCCTGGTCGATTCCGCAATATCGATCTGCAAGGCAAACCGCAACGCTAGAAACCAAACGCTCGCTCTGGACGTGATTGGGAGTATTCTAGTTTCAGGTATTTCGGACATTAGTTTCGGAGGGATATACGTTGAAGGTGGTCACGCGTCCGTGCTCGATTTTTCGCATGCCCGCCTTTCAGGCATTCAAGTCTCCGACTCTGTACTTGAACGAGTCATAATTTCTAGTGCCGCTGTTGCTGACCTAAGTCTTACAAATAACGAAATTGGGATCCTAGAAGGGATTTCCAATCAGGGTGCAATTCCTGATTGGATGCAAAATAATACGGTGGAGGTATTCTCTTCGGTTGCAACTACTTCACGCATCCGGGCAGCAAATCTCAGTCCGACACAGAAGGTGCTGGTAACGGTACTTCGGAAGACCTTCTTTCAAAAAGGAGCCGGTAGGAAAGAGGAGGCTCTGTTGCGCGGTCTTGGCACGCTGGTGAAAGCAGGAGTCCTGGATAAGATCGTGGGGAAATTGATTAGCGAGGGCATTCTCACGAAAGAGAAGGGCCAGGAGGGAAATCTCTATGTTCCAGTTCGTTCGGAAACGCGTAGAGCCGGTAAAATGCTCGCTGAACTTAGCTTATCTAAAGATCCGATCTGGGAGTTTGTGACGGAGCTGTAACCGCGTGTGTCAGTGCCACAGTTTGACCTTGCGCTGCTCGGGGCGTCAGCCAATGCCGCAGACCGCCCAGTCGGGTCACAGCAGACTGACAATGGCAAGCACCTTGAGAGGCGGCTTGAGCGAGTGACGGCTTTCCCCCCAAAGCAGTGATCAAATGGGGCTGGTATTATGCCGAATGACGCGAGCGAAGACCACGGAAGATAACACCGACGTGCATAATTCCGATGTCGGCAATATGCGTCAGCTCGTGCAATAGCGTCGAATAATGGCGTCCGCTGCCGTGGTCGTGGGGGTGCCGATGAAGGCGTCGCATGGGGGAAGTTGAATGCCGTCCGCGTGCTGAATTTGGATTGCTCCGGTAAATTCGCCTTCCAGCTAAACTGGCTAGAGCGTGTCATTTGACCTCCCTCTTGTGACACCGCGCAATGTCCCTGGAAAATAATATCACTAGAATAGTGTTTTTATTGACATTATAGACATATCGCTATATCTTTAACTCTAGTGACATGAATTGGGGTTTTAGACATGATCGTTGGATATGCCAGGACATCCACCGTTGAACAGGTCGCAGGGTTCGAAGCTCAAGTGCGAGAGTTACAATCAATCGGCGCAAAAAAGATTTTCCCCGAACAGATTTCCTCTGTCGCGTCCCGTGCGCAACTTGAAGCCGCAATCGATTTTTGTCGCGAAGGCGACACGCTTGTTGTTTGCAAGCTTGACCGCTTGGCGCGGAGTGTGAGGGATTTGGTCAGGATCATCGACACACTGAAGACCAAGGACGTTGGGCTCCGCATATTGAACATGAATTTCGACACTGCCAGCCCTACCGGAAAAATGATGCTGACGATCCTTGGCTCGATTGCCGAATTCGAGAGGGAGATCATGCTCGAAAGGCAAAGAGAGGGAATCGCGAAAGCTCAAAGCGAGGGGAAATATCGCGGACGTGCTCCAACGGCACGGGCAAAGGCGGATCAAGTCTTTGCGCTTGACCGGGCTGGCAAGACCCGCGAAGCGATTGCCAAGGAAGTGGGGATCAGCCTCATAAGCGTCTATCGCATCTTGCGCACTGGCAAAGGTGCCCAGAAAGTGCCAGTTGCACCGCTGGTCACCCGGACCCGGAAACGTCCGCAAGTCAGCGCATAATAGAGGGAACATCGCTGTCAGCGGCCTTGCTCGATGACCGGTTTCGACCCAAAGCGGCCATTCGGCATTGTGCAAAAATCAAGAGAATTCTGCTCGACGCTGAAAGTCATATAATAGCAATAAGTTAGTGGCGTTTTTGCCCCTATGACGTCCGGTTCATCCGGGATGCCCGCAAAAGGCTGCGTCACCCCAGACACCGGACTGTTTTGGACTGGGTCATGACCTTCTGCAATCTCCTTCGCTGAGGAAACCAGACTGAATCATGCGCGCAACAGAATCCGCTTAATTGCAAAACGCAAGAAATTTGTCCCGGCTCTTCAATGAGTCGGGGTATATCATCCTTTTTTGATCGGTGGAGCTAACGATATGCGCCAAGAGATATCAAGTAAGAGAGTAATCTCAATAATAGTGGTCATTGTCTCGATGGTGGTTTTGTACCCGCAATGGCAGGCGCTCAGGCAAATGCGCGGCTTGTCCTCTGTGGCCAAGAATCAGCCGTCTTGTCTCAAGGTAAGCGATTTCTATGCGGTGCAGCTCACAACCTATTTCCTGCCCACCGCTGCGGACGACGATAGCGACCCAAAAGACAAAGCATGGAGGTACAACCAGTACTGCGACCGGATTCCAGGGACGGGAAAAGTCGTTTTCACGGTCGATCTCATGGAGCAAGACGCGAGAGACCAATCCGTGGTGCTTTCGTTCTCGCGTTACGATTCGGCGGGACATCTTGCGCTGGTGAAGGCGTTGCCCGCCGATTTACACCCGCGGGGGGTGCTGACATTGGATACTGCCATCGCGGAGCGGGGCAAATATCTCCTCAAAGTGGCGTTCGGCAAGGCCAGGACCAAAGACGAGATCATCGAAATGCCCATATTGGTGGGGGAGTGAACGTTCGAGGTAATTGTTTGAGGTGCCAGGGG
>Ga0182024_10022461_pt1 | contig 11369 bp, 12 predicted proteins | sample P32metaG_FD_120480 | JGI IMG/M metagenome (GOLD analysis project Ga0182024, IMG submission 120480) | Permafrost microbial communities from Stordalen Mire, Sweden - P3-2 metaG (Illumina Assembly) | ecosystem: Environmental > Terrestrial > Soil > Wetlands > Permafrost | place: Sweden: Stordalen... | reverse complement strand
CGGAAGGTAAGTCGCTAAGCCCTGACTACCTCGACGGTGACGGGGAATTCGACGTCGGCATGGAGCCGGAGCGGTACTTGGTGGGTGCCAAGTGCCTTGATGGGCTCATCGAGCTGAAGCCTGTGGCGGTCGACCTCGATACCAGCCTGCTCGGCGATGGCTTCGGCGATATTGGTTGTCGTCACCGACCCGAACAACTTGCCTTCGGGGCCGGCGCGCATTGGGAGGCGTATCACATGCTGGACGAGGCTGCGGGCAACCCCTTCAGCGAGCTGGCGGTCGTGGGCGTCTTTGGTCTCTCGTGCTCGGCGCATGGTCGCCGCCTGTTGGGCGATGCCAGAGCTGGCAGCGATGGCCCGGCCCTTAGGGAGCAGGAAATTGCGGGCGTAGCCGTCGGCGACGTCACAGATGTCACCCCTCTTGCCGAGGTTGGGCACGTCAGCACGGAGGACGACCTTCATCACGCCTCCGTTTCTGCCAGTTCAGGGCCGAGGTCGGCGTCGATGTCGTAGGCCACCGCCTCTTCGGGACCTACTCCGACCTCGACCTCGACCTCGACCTCGGCCTCGGCCGCGTCCTCGCGTCCGGGCGCGGGTCGCGGCCTGCCTGGGCCACGTTCGCTAGCAGTCCGTTGCACGTATGGCAGGAGAGCTACCTCTCGAGCCGTCTTGATAGCTACCTGGACGTCACGCTGGTGTTGTGTGCAGTTGCCCGTGACCCGACGGGAGCGGATCTTTCCGCGCTCGCTCATGAACCGCCGGAGGAGGTTGACGTCTTTGTAGTCGACCCACTCCGTGCGCTCCTTGCAAAACACGCAGACCTTCCTCTTTCCGCGGGGCCGAGCTTCCTTGGGAGCTCTTTTGGGGTTGCGGTCTCGATCGTTAGAACGTGCCATCTGTGTTAGAACGGCTCCTCATCCTCGTGGCCAGCGCTGTAGCTGGCCGCCGCGCCCGTATCCCCAGCAGGCTTTTGGAAGGCCGGCTCGTGGGCAGCGTGCGAATCCCCATTGGAGCTTTCCGGGGTCCGCCTCTCGTTCCTTGTCACATGCACCGTCGCCCAACGCAGGCTGGGGGCTATCTCGTCTGCTGTGACCTCCACCTTGGACCGCTTGTCGCCTTCTTGCGTCTCCCAGGACCGCTGGTCGAGCCGGCCGGTCACGATCACGCGGGTACCGCGCGACAACGAGGTGGCAGCGTTCTCGGCGAGCGTCCCCCAACAAACAACGTCGAAGAACGACGTCGATTCGCGCCTTTCCTGGCTTTGGCGGTCCGTCCAGGTGCGGTTGACGGCTATGCCGAAAGTGGCTGTTGCCTGGCCCGTAGGAGTGAAGCGCAGTTCAGGCTCCCTGGTGAGGTTCCCGACGATGCTGACTGTATTGTCTTGTGCCATTTCATGCTCCGTTCGTGTTCGTGCTCACTGCAGCGGCGGGTTCGTGGGATGTCCCCGGGCGCGAGCGGCCAGGGGCACGTTCGGGGAGCCTCATCGCTTTGTGCCGGATGACCTCGTCAGTGAGGGTGAGGGAGCGGTCGAGCTCCGATAAGGCCGCTGGCTCGGCCTGGGCCTGGATCACCACGTAGTAGCCCTCGTTGCGGTGGCGGACCGGGTACGCCAAGCGACGCTTGCCCCAGTTGTCTGTAGTGACCGACTTGGCGCCAGCAGCCGTCAGCTGGCGGGTGAAGCGGTCGACCAATGCGCGGACGGCGTCCTCTTCTAGGCCGGCGTCAAAAATGACCATAATTTCATAGGGCCGCACGAGCGGTCACCTACCTTTCCCTATGGGCCAGGAGCAACGGGCTTCGCCCGCCACCTGGGCTCCGGGCAATCCGGAGCAGGGGCCTACCTGTCTGGCCCATGGTAGCTGACGCGTGCGGTTGTGCCATCCCCGTCAAGGTTCCCATGAGCCGGTGACTGTTACCGCCCGCTCGCGTCCGGATGGGTAAAACAGGCTTCGACGTGCGGCCTACCGAAGGGGGCCGTTACAAGGTGTACGTCTCGCTCGCTGACGGGAACCGTCCTCCCCGGACGTCGGCGGCCCACCTGGCGAGTGCTTCGCCGGCCAAGGTTTCGAGGTCGGCGTACTGGCGGGCAAAACGAGGTACCCGCGGGCCTGCCATGCCGACGATGTCATGAAAGACGAGCACCTGGCCATCACATGAAGGCCCCGCTCCAATCCCGAAGGTCGGCACCCGGACTTCCCGGGTGATCTCGGCGGCCACCTCATCGGGCATTCCTTCGAGCACGATCGCGAAACACCCCGCTTCGGATATGGCGATGGCATCCTCGACCAGCAGCTTGGCGTCCCCTGGTTGGCGTCCTTGGACGCGATAGCCGCCCATGGCATGAACGGACTGGGGGGTGAGGCCGAGGTGCCCGACAACGGGGATCTCGGTGTCGAGGATGGCGTTCAGCACATCGAGGCGCTTGACCCCGCCCTCCAACTTCACGGCGCCGGCGCCTGCCCGGACCAGCCGAGCGGCGTTCGCTACGGCTTTGGTGCGCCCGAGGTGGTAGCTGGTCCAGGGCATGTCGGCGACCACGAGCTGCGGTGGTCCGGCTCGGGCCACTGCGGCGGTGTGGCTGACCATGTCCTCCATGGTGACTTGGAGAGTGTCGGTGTAACCGAGCACGACCATCCCCAAAGAGTCGCCTACGAGGATGACGTCCACGGCCGCCGCGGCTGCGGCCCGGGCGCTTGGAGCGTCGTAAGCGGTAACCATTACAAGCGGCTCTGAGCCGCCTTTACGGGCACGGACCGCCGGCGCGCCCAACTTCGGCAACTTGTCCGAAGAGCTCATGTTCATCTCCTCCATGGTCCAGTGCCTTGGGGCTACCGGCCATGCCACCAATGCTAGTGGCCCGCCGGTCGAGCCGGCTTGGTGAGGCTCTCAGAGTTTCAACTGGGCTTGCTCTTCGTGGTCAACGAGAAGGCCTGCGAGAGATGGTTCCACGAGCAACCGGGGCACACCTCCACGACGTAACAGGCGAGGTCCTTGCCCGGGCGCGCCAACTTGGTCAGCTCCCTCTTCGAGACGACGCAGCGCCCCGAGGGCGGCAACTTGTTGCCGAAGACGTAGGACACCAGCCGAAGCTTGTCGTCTTCGCAGATAGGACAGTCCTCTTGGGAGTCCTCGGCCTCGAGGGCGGCCCGGAGAAGTTCCGGATGGGCGTCGCAGATGTCCAGGCGCGACAAACGGCCCTTGCGGTACTCGCTTACCACCACGTTCCGGGCCAGGCGGTAATCAACATTGCCGAGCACCCGTAACGGCGAGGTGCGGCTCAGCGCCGTGTTGGGCAGGAACCTCATTGCCATACAGCAACCACGGGGCCCAGGATACTTGGCCGGACAAGCGTTGACCTCTGTACCCAGCTAATCGCGGTTCGATGTAGCGAACCGATACATCGAAGCGCTATTATGTCGGTCGTGCTCGAGATGGCCGTGCTAGGTTTGCTGAAAGAGCAAGAAATGCACGGATATGAGCTCAAGAAGAGGCTGTCGGATGTTTTCGGCCTGTCGAGCGCGGTGTCGTTCGGCTCGCTGTACCCGGCACTGGCGAGGTTGGAAGCGGCCGGTGCAGTACTCGTGGTGACGTCCCCGAGCGGCCAATCAGCTCCAAGTGGGGCCGCCTCGGGCTTGGAACGGCGTGAGAGCCGACGTCGGAAGGTTTACGGCATCACGCCTCTTGGGGCCGCAGCGTTCGAAGAGCTGCTGACAGACAGCCAGGGCGGCGGAGAAGACGAACGCTCCTTCAACCTTCGGCTGGCCTTCGCCCGTTACCTCCCTCCCGAGGGCCGCCTCGGGATGCTGGAGCAACGCCGGGCCGTGCTCGGAGAACGGTTGGCCCAGGTGGCAGCCCGCGCTCGCGCCAGGAGGGACGACCGCTATATGCGGATCCTGTGCGAGCGTCAGCAGGACTCTCTGTCACGCGACGTCTCTTGGTTGGACCATCTGATCCAAGAGGAGCGTGCCGGCAAGCCGATCGGTGCCCCACCCGATGGCGGGCCAGCGGCAGCGCCAATTTTTCAAGGCCATGCGTCACAGCCTCTGCCAGGCACCGCACCGGTCAGGCTCGTCCCGCTTGCCAGTGCCTCTCAGCTGCAGCGCACCGCCCCCGGCATGGGTGCGGCTACCTCGTCTCAAATTGACAATTCCTCATCTGTAAAGGACGGCATCTAATGGCAAAAATGCGAGTGGCTATAGCGGGCGTCGGCAACTGCGCCAGTTCTTTCCTGCAGGGCCTCGAGTATTACCGTAATGCGACGTCGGCGGACAAAGTACCCGGCCTTATGCACGTCGACTTGGGGGGTTATCACATCAGCGATATCGAGGTCGTCGCCGCTTTCGACGTTGACACCACCAAGGTGGGTGAAGATATTGGGAAAGCGATCTGGGCCGGTCAGAACAATACCGTCCGCTTCGCCAACGTCGCCGACCTCGGTGTCGCCGTACAGCGTGGCCCGACTTTCGACGGCCTGGGCAAGTACTACCGGGAAGTGATCGAGGAATCGCCGGCGCCGGTCGTCGATGTGGCCGCCGCACTGGCGGCCGCAAAGGCCGACGTGCTCGTCTCCTATCTCCCCGTGGGCTCCGAAGTCGCCCAGAAGTACTACGCGCAGGCCTGTCTTGACGCAAAGGTGGGCTTTGTCAACGCGATACCTGTGTTCATCGCGAGCGACCCGGTGTGGGCGGACAAGTTCGCCGAGGCCGGCGTGCCCATCGTCGGCGACGACATCAAGAGCCAACTAGGTTCGACGATCGCCCACCGGGTCTTGGCTCGCCTGTTCGAGGACAGGGGCCTCGTGCTGGACCGCACGTACCAGCTCAACTTCGGCGGCAATATGGACTTCAAAAACATGCTCGAAAGAGAGCGTCTCGAGTCGAAGAAGATTTCGAAAACGCAAGCGGTGACGAGCCAGATAGAGCGCGGGATCTCCTCTCGCGATGTCCACGTAGGGCCTTCGGACCACGTCGATTGGCTCGAGGACCGCAAATGGGCCTATATCCGCCTGGAAGGGCGTAATTTCGGTGACGTCCCCCTTTCTATCGAGCTCAAGATCGAGGTGTGGGATTCACCGAATTCAGCAGGCGTGGTCATTGATGCCGTGCGCTGTGCCAAGCTCGCCCTCGACCGGGGTATCGGCGGCCCGCTCGTCGGGCCGTCTGCTTATTTCATGAAGTCACCGCCGGTCCAGTACCACGACGACGTGGCTCGTCAGATGGTGGAGGACTTCGCAGCAGGCACGAGCCTCAGCACTGCCGTCTAGGCGCGGGCCCTGCAGCGCGGGCCCCTGCCTTCCTTACGCCCCGGGGGACGCCGATTCGGGCTGGCGGGCCCACCAGTCATCGAGGAGCCTGAGGGCGTCCTCGCGGGAATGCGGGCCATCTTCGAGGCGAAGCTCGAGCAGGTGGGTGAGGGCTCGGCCCACCAACGGGCTGGGCGCGAGCCCCAGATGGCCCATGACCGCGCGGCCATCCAGGTCGGGCCGGATCGAGGCGAGCTCCTCGATCTCCCGGAGCTCGGCTATTCGTGCCTCGAGTTCGTCCATGCGCTGTGACAGGGCGGCTGTACGCGCCGGGTTGCGGGTTGTGCAGTCCGCCCGAGTCAACTCGTTGAGCTCGTCGAGGAGTTCACCGGCGTCCCGCACGTAGCGACGGACGGCGCTGTCGGTCCACCCCATGCCATAGGTGTGGAATCGAAGGTGCAGTTCGACTAGCCCGCTCACCTTTTCGATGTCGTCGGCGGGGTAGCGGAGGGCTCGCATCCGGTCGCGTGTCATCCTGGCGCCCACGAGCTCGTGGTGGTGGAAGCTGACCGTTCCTCCCGGCCCGAAGGACCGGGTCTTCGGCTTCCCGATGTCGTGGAAGAGCGCGGCAAGCCGGACTATCCGGCTGGGCCTGGCCCGTTGCACGACGGCGATGGTGTGGGCGAGGACGTCCTTGTGCCGGTGGACCGGGTCCTCCTCGAGAGCGAGGGCCGGCAGCTCGGGGAGGAATTCCTCGGCAAGCCCAGTCCTCACGAGGAACCACAGGCCCTCGGATGGGTCTTCCACCACGAGCAACTTGTCCAGCTCGTCCCGCACGCGCTCGTCCGAGACTATGTCGAGCCGGCCCCGCAGGCGGCCGACGGCCTCTCGCAGCTGCGGCTCAGGCTGGAGGCCGTACCCCGCAATGAAGCGGGCTGCCCGCATCATACGTAGGGGGTCGTCTGCGAAAGAAACCTCCGGGGACAGGGGAGTGCGCAACCTCTTTGCAGCGAGGTCCCCCACGCCGTCGAAGGGGTCGACGAGGACCAGGTCGGGCAGGGAAAGGGCCATCGCGTTGACGGTGAAGTCCCGTCGCGCCAGGTCGGACTCAAGGGCCGCCGAGAAGACCACGTCGGGCTTGCGCGAACTGGTGTCGTACTCCTCCGCCCGGTGAGTAGTTATCTCGAAGCGCCGCGCCCCCTTGGCAGCGCCGATAGTGCCAAAGCGCTTGCCCTGCGTCCAGATGGCATCCGCCCACGGAGCCAGGACCGCTTCGGTTTGGTCTGGCAAGGCGTCGGTAGTGAAGTCGTAGTCACCGTCGGGGTTGAGCCGGTCTAAGAGGGCGTCGCGGACGACACCGCCGACGAGGTACAGGTGGAAGCCGGCGGCGGCAAACAGGCGCGCCAGTTCGTTGGATTCGTCGAGTACCGGTCGCAGACGTTCGGGGACCACAGCGAGAGAGCCTAGGGATCCCGGGAAACCTTCGGAGCGTTTATACGGACGGCAGCAAGCCGGCCGTCTGCAGTGCCACGCGGAAGTCGTGCGGGTTGGTTGCAGCCTGGAGGGCGGCACGCAGCGAGATTTCACCGGCTTTGAACAGGTTGAAGAGGCTTTGGTCGAACGTGACCATGCCGTGGTACTCGCCGTCGGCGATCACGTCCTCGATGGTCTCTCCCGAGCCGCCGTTCGGGTCGAGGATGCGGTCCGAGATCCGGCCTGTCATGACCATGGCCTCGACCGCAACCACGCGCCCGATGCCGTCGGCCCTTGGCACGAGCCGCTGGCTGATCACTCCTCGTAGCACGGCGGCAAGGCTTATGCGCACCTGGCGATGCTGGTAGGGGGGGAAGAAGTCGATGATCCGGTTTATGGTTTCGGTCGCGTTGGTCGTGTGGAGCGTCGACAGGACTAGGTGGCCGGTTTCGCTGGCTGACAGTGCCGCCTGGATGGTCTCGGGGTCGCGCATCTCACCGATGAGGATGACGTCGGGGTCCTGGCGGAGCACCCTGCGCATCGCCTGAGACCAGTCCTTGGTGTCCGTGCCGATCTCGCGCTGGCTGATGATCGACATCTTGTCCCGGTGGAGGACCTCGATCGGGTCCTCGATCGTGACGATGTTCCCTGCACGGTTCGTGTTTATGTAGTCGATCATTGCGGCCAGGGTCGTGGTCTTCCCCGACCCGGTCGGGCCGGTCACCAGGACGAGGCCCCGGTTTTCTTCGGCCAAGCGCGTGACGACCGGCGGCAAGCCGAGGTCGGTGGCCGATAATGCGCTTGGCAGTACCCTGCGTAGCACGAGGCCAGGCGTGCCGCGCTGTCGGAAGGCGTTGGCACGGAAGCGCCCGAGGCCGCTCACCGAAAGCGAAAAGTCGGCCTCTCCCGTGGACCTGAACTCCTCGAGCCGTTCGGGGGGCAGGACCACTTGTACCAGCTCTTCGCACTCCTCTGCACCGACGGCCGGGAACGGGGTCATCCGCAGGTCGCCGTTCACGCGCACCCTCGGGGCCGAACCGACCTTGATGTGCAGGTCGGATGCCCCTTGTTCGACGACGTGACGCAATACTGCCGGGAGGTCGATCACCACGATCTTTATCGGCAGGTCTCTGTCCCTCCCTGAGCCGTCCGGTGGGGGAGTCAAAAGCTGCGGCGAAGTTCTGCCAGGCTTGGCGCGGACGCTAGGCTTCTAAAGCCGTAAACGGGCGGCCAGAGCCTTTGCGATGACCACAGACGCCCCCCAAATGCCCTCAAGCGCCAGGCGCTTAGGCAAGATCGTCCGCTGGGGCAAGGAGAGCGCCCGGATCGGGCCGTGGCGAGCTGATGGTTCCGTCGCTTTCTTCGTCCCCGTGGCGGACGGGGCACCACCCTCCGCCGAGTTCGTCAGGCGTTGCCTCGAGCTGTTGGCGGTGCAGGGTTTCCAAAGGGTCATCACGGGCGCGCTATCGCCCGACGAACAGCGCGGCTTTCTGGACGCGGGCTTTGAAGTGCAGGAACGCCTGCACCTCCTCGTGCTCGACAGGTCGGTTGTGCTGCCGCCAGTGCCTCCTGGCCCTGCACTGCACCGCGCCGGCCCTCTTCGCCAGCGAGGCGTTCTCGAGGTGGACGCAACTGCCTTCACGCCGTTCTGGCGCCTGGACCGCACAGGTTTGCGCGAGGCGATGAAGGCGACACAGCACCGGCGCCTGCGGGTCGTGCTTGGGCCCAGGCACGGCGTGGTCGGGTACGCGATCTGTGGGGCTTCGGGTGGCCGAGGCTTTGTCCAACGGCTAGCGGTGCGCCCTGAAGCGCAGGGCCACGGCGTCGGCAAAAGGTTGCTACTCGACGGCCTCCATTGGTTGCGAGATCTGCGAACAGGCGAAATCGCGGTCAACACCCAGCTCGGCAACGACGCCGCGCTCGGCTTGTACCGCCGCGTCGGGTTCCGGGAAGACCCGGCTGGCTTGTCGGTCCTGTCGACGGCATTGCCAGTCCCGCCGGGGGCTTGAGGCCGGTGCCGGCCGGGTTTGCCCGTGGGGCCCTAGCGTGCCTGTTGCTGACCGGTAGCTCCGCTGCGCTGTGTTTTTCAGCGGGCGAAGCCGCTGCGATCGAAGTAAACCCCACTCACCCGCCAGGTGTACAGCCCGTGGTCATCGGGCGCACACCCCCCCGGCCGAACATCTCGCGCGGCCCCGACGCACTGCAACTGCTCAATGAAACTTCCTGGTTGGGGCCGGGACCGAGGCAGTTCCAGATGGACCTGAAGGTCACCACGAAATATCCCGCGGGCGAGGGCCTCGAGGTGGTCGTCTACGCCAGGCTGACCGCTCGGTCGCAATTCGATGCCGCACTCGGTGGCGATGTGTCGGGGCAGTTCTGGGACGAGACGGTGCCGCTCAGCAAGCTGGCCAACGACCCGCGCGGCGGGCTGGACGTCAATGTCCCGGTCAACCAGCCGACGGGTGCCTATGGCGCCCTGCCCATACCGACCACAGGTGTCTACCCGGTCCAGGCTTACCTGGAGGTAGGGAACGTCCGCAAAGGTCAACCACTCACTTCGTTCATCGTTTACGCAGGAAATGATGCGAGCAACTTGCTCCACCTTGACGTGGCGCTTGTAGCCCCATTCGGTGCATCGGTCCCAATCAGCCCAGCCGGCTCCATCGGGCCCATGGCGGCGTCGACAGCGGGACAGTTCGAAGCCGACGCCGCCGTTTTGGCAGGCTCACCCGTCCCCGTGGCCATCAGGGCTGAGGTCCCCGCTATGGAGGCTCTGGCCGGGGGAACGGCACGAGAACGGGCCGCCATCGCCCACCTCCGCGAGGCCGTGGCCTCGGGCGACGAGCTGCTCCCGGGCACGGAGCTGCCCCTAGACGTCGGCGAGCTCGTTGGGTCCGGTCTCACGGTCGACTTGTCATCGGAACTTGCGGCCGGCGACGCGACCTTGGGTGGCCTGCTCGGCGTTGCCCCTCCCACCAGCACATGGGCCTTCTCCGGCGACGTCGGACCGGCGAGCGTGGGTGCTCTGGCCGGGCTCGGAGCGCAGGATGTAGCGGTGCCCGAAAGCGACCTTTCCGCCTTGCCTGCCACCGATCAAGAGCTCACCTTCGCTCAACCGACCAAGCTCTCCCTCCAGGGGACCGATATCCGGGTGGTCGGGGCCGACAGCGAGCTATCGGGGCGCATCGGCCTGGCTGCGGCCCCCGGACAGGCGGTGTTGGTTGCGGACCAGGTCCTAGCTGAGCTGGGGATGATCGACCTGGAAACCCCGAGCGTCGCGCGCGCGGTGGTCCTTATGCCGCTCCCGCACACTTCTCTCGACCCCGTTTTCCTCTCGGTTCTTTTGGCCGGGCTCCAGGGCAACCCCTTGCTCAGGGCGGTCCCTCTCCATGAAATCTTCCAAGGCGTACCCCTCGCTGCTTCCGGCACGAGCGGCGCTTTGGTGCGCGAACTCGAGGGCGCCGACGAGGCCGCATTCCTCGGCGGGGTGGGCCAACTGCAACAGGCTCTTGGCATTGTGGCAGCCCTGGGAGAGGTCTACGGGGGCGGCACACCACTGGTCAGAGGTCTCGGCGAGGACCTGGTGGTGAGCCTCTCGTCGGTTTTCAGCGGCTCACGCCGGGCGTCGTTGATCGCTGGTGCGCTGGAGATAGCCAAGGGCGACCTCCATAAGGTCCATTTTCCGCCGTCGATATCGATCACCCTCACCTCGGGCCAGGGCCGGCTGCCGGTGACGCTCGTTTCGACCGCGGACTTGCCCGTGCACGTGGTCCTTGTGCTCACGAGCGAGCAGTTGCGTTTCGTCACGGCCCATGTCAACGGTGGTAGGTGTAGTTCGGTCAACGCGGGTTCTGAGGAGTGCGAGCTCACCCTGTCGCGGTCGACAACTTCCCTGCAGATCCCGGTGGTCGTGAGGACGCCCGGCGCCTTCCCCTTATTGCTGGAAGTGGAGACACCTTCGGGCGAGGTCCTGGCTCGGAGCACCGATACCGTGCGTTCGACGGCGATCGGTGATGTTGCCGTGGTGCTGATGGTGGGCGCCGTCCTGTTCCTGGCGGTGTGGTGGGTGCGCAATGCCCGCCATGGCCGACGAGCCCGACGCTTGGTGCCCAAGCCGCCAGACGACGACGGTGTGCCCGCGCAGGGCCCAGAAGGCCCGGTCACGGTTGCCCCTGGAGCGGGCGTGCTATCGGGCGGCAGTCGCGTTGACACCTAACAACAACACCGACGGGCCTTTGCCTACGCGACCCACTGCTGTGCGTACCGCCGAGGCTTTGACCGTCCTTCCCCCACGCAGCGAGCTTCCGCAGGGCCTGGTGCCCGAGCTACTGCCGTTCCTTGGCCCATCGGTCTTCCCCGGCCCGTCGCGCAGCGGGCCGGACGAGCAAGCAGCCAGACCGGAAGGCGGCCCCCCCTCCTCGGTCCGCAATGCCACGATCATGGCCGCGGGGACGGCACTGTCGAGGGCGTCGGGCTTCGCTCGGATTCTCGCCGTCGCATGGGTGCTCGGGCAGGCCCGGCTTGCTGATGCGTACAACTTGGCGAACACGGTGCCCAATACGATTTACGACCTGCTCTTGGGTGGCGTCCTGTCGGCGACCCTGCTGCCCGTGCTCATGGAGGCGCTCAGCAGGCGCGCAGCTGACAAGGACGAT
>Ga0182024_10022460_pt1 | contig 11370 bp, 11 predicted proteins | sample P32metaG_FD_120480 | JGI IMG/M metagenome (GOLD analysis project Ga0182024, IMG submission 120480) | Permafrost microbial communities from Stordalen Mire, Sweden - P3-2 metaG (Illumina Assembly) | ecosystem: Environmental > Terrestrial > Soil > Wetlands > Permafrost | place: Sweden: Stordalen... | reverse complement strand
TGCCTGCAGGAGAACACGGTCACCGGCGCGGCCGACGGATATGCACGCATGGCGGGCAAACCCGCTTTCACGCTGCTGCATGTGGGAGGCGGTCTCGCCAATGGCATTGCCAATATCCACAACGCGGGCCGCGCCAACACCGCTATGGTCAACATCGTGGGCGCGAACGCGACCTACCACCAGCCCAATTATCCCGAACATGAGCTTATCAACGGCAAGATCGTTGACCTGGCGCGCGTCGTCTCGCATTGGGCGCACGAAGCCAAATCGGCCAGCGACCTGGCAGTGCTCGGGGCGCTGGCAACGCGCTACTCCCGGATCGGCGCCGGTAAGATTTGCACGGTGATCGCCCCCAGCAACTGCCACTGGGACCCGGCCGTCGCTCCGCCGGTGCCTGCCGGGCCGATTGAGACGCCGAAAGTCTCCGCTCAGACTATTCAAGAGGTTGTTGTGCTGCTGACCAACGGTAAGAAGACGGCAATTTTGCTGGGCAGCCACGCGATTTATGGCGAAGGACTGGAACTGGCGGGGCGCATCGCCGCGAAAACAGGAGCCGATCTGCTAGGAGAGACTATCCCGTCCCGCTTCGCCCGAGGGGAGGGTCGTGTTCCGGTCAAACTAATTCCGTATCTCCCCGAGATGGCCATCCCGTTTCTGAAAGAGTATCAGCAAATCCTCCTCGTGGGTGCGCTTCTCCCAGTTACAACGTTCGCTTATAAAGACAGGCCGTTGGTGAAAATCCCCCCAGGCTGCGAAGTGACCACGCTCGCTACCGTGGATCACGACATGCTGTCGGCTCTCCGCGACTTGGCGAAGGCGGTCCGCGCACCGTCCCAACCGACCTCGCGCCAGGCACGATCAAAGAACTCTCCGCTTGCGCCGGGGGAGCTGACCGATGCTGCCATCGGACAGAGCGTCGGCATGTTGTTGCCGGAGAACGCAATTGTCGTGATGGAATGCCCCACGAGTGACCCGGCAATCTATCACCACACGGAAGGCGCCCGGGCGCACGACTATTTGAATGCGACAACTGGCGGCTCCATCGGCGCCGGACTGCCGGTGGCATTGGGAGCCGCGATTGCATGCCCAGACCGAAAGACCGTCCTCTTCGAAGGGGATGGGAGTGGGATGTACACCGCCCAGGCGCTGTGGTCCATGGCGAGGGAGAAGGCCAATGTCACCATCGTCATCCTCAAGAATGACGACTACGGGATTATAAACATCGAATTGGCGCGAGTTCGCGAAGGCGACGCCAACGCCAAAATGGAATCGATGATAAACCTCAACAATCCGACGCTCAACTGGGTCAAGATAGCGGAGGGCCAGGGTGTGCCGGCCAGCCGTGCGACAACCGCGGAGGAGTTCCATAAGCAATTCGAAGCGGCGATTGGCACCAAGGGACCCCGCCTGATCGAGGCGCAGATTGTAGAAAACATTCAACCGATGATCGACTCCATCCGCAAATCCCTGAATGCAGAGAAAACAATATAAGGGCCATACAGAGGATGCTTCGTATGAAACATGCGATTATAGGAGTGGGAGCAATCGGAGGTTTGATCGGCACTTCACTGGCTTCCCTTGGAGAGGACGTCACAGTGGTTCTTCGACCGGAGAATCTGCCAGGTTATCCAAAAGCCCTGACGCTGGAACGTCCTCAAGGCGCGATCTTGGCCTGCGCGAAAGCCACAGCCAAGCTGACGGAATTGGTTGACGTGTTGTGGATCGCAACCAAAACTTACCAACTACAAACTGTACTGGAAGCTGTGCATTCGCTGCCAACCTGCGCAGTACCGTTACTGAACGGAGTGGATCATGTCGAGATCCTCCGTGCTCGCTTCGGCCATGACCGAGTGGTGCCTGCAACCATCGCGATTGAAGCAGAAAAAATTGCGCCTGGACGATTTATCCAACGCAACTCTGTCGTGCGCCTCAACGTGGCGGCCAGCGGGCAGCCACTTCTGGGAGGAGTCGTCTCAAGATTGAGTACTCTGGACTTCATTTGCCAGTTCGTTCAGAACGAGCACACTTTGTTATGGAGCAAGCTCTGCTTCCTGGCGCCCTTCGCGCTGGTGTCATCTGCATCAGGCGCGAACAAGGGGCAGATTCTCGCGAGCGCCGAGTGGAAACAGAAACTGGCTTCTGCCAATGCCGATGCCTGTGCCGTTGCGAAAGCAAACGGCGCAGAGGTTGACCCTGCGAAGCTGCAGGGCACCTTCGATAGCATGCCGCCTAGCTCCCGCAGTTCCATGCAGAAAGACCTCGCCGCGGGCCGGCAGCTCGAATTGGATGCATTTGCCGGCCCCATTGTGCGTGGCGGGGAACGTCACGGCATCGATGTCTCCACCACGGTCGAACTGGTTGCCGCAATTCGGGCGAAGATTACTGAATCACACCAGGTAGCAGCGTTCGACAGAAACCTAGACAACAACACGCAATAGAAGAACTCAATACTGAAAGGAAAGTCATTTATGCCATACCAAAGTGTCAACCCCGCCACCGGTCAGTTATCTCAGAAGTTTGAAGAACCTAGCTATCAGCAAATGATGGATGCTTTAGCAGCCGCAGATAGGACTTATCGCGAATTTTGGTCCGTTGCGCCTTACAAGGAGCGTGCAGGGTATATCGGCAAAGCCGCGAGGCTCATGCTGGAACAGAAAGAATCCCTTGCCCGCCTTGCTACGATAGAAATGGGAAAAAGGATTGCGGAGAGTCGCGGCGAGGTGGAGATCAGCGCCGCCATTTTAGATTATTACGCTAAGAACGCGGAGAAGTTCTTGGCACCGCGCGAGCTGAACTCCGTCATGGGCGACGCACATATCGAATTTTCGCCAATCGGCGTACTGATTGGCATCCAGCCGTGGAATTATCCCTATTATCAGCTTGCCAGATTTGCAGCGCCGAATTTGATGGCAGGGAATGTGGTCTTGCTCAAACATGCTCCGGGAGTCCCGCAATGTGCACTGGCATTTGAACGCATCCTGGCAGAAGCGGGGCTGCCTGCCAGCGTGTACACAAACCTGTTCCTCTCGAACGACCAGGTCGGGATATTGATTGATGACCCGCGCATCCGGGGAATAGCCCTGACCGGATCTGAACGCGCTGGTGAGGCATTGGCCTCCCGCGCCGGGAAAAACCTTAAGAAGTCCACAATGGAACTGGGCGGCAGCGACCCCTTTATCGTCTTAGAGGATGCCGATCTGGAGCACGCAGTAAAGATGGCGATAATCGGACGTTTCGGTAATAGCGGCCAAACATGCATTGGGGCAAAACGGTTTATCATCATCAACTCTCTTAAAGACAAATTCCTAAAGGCCTTTTCCGAAGCGGCCAAAGGACTTAAGCTGGGAGATCCGCTCGACGAGAGTGTGACGCTAGGGCCAGTTTCTTCAGAGGCAGCATTGCAACTCCTACTAAAGCAGATACGCGAAGCGACTGATCACGGCGCCCGCGTCCTTTTGGGCGGCGAACGGGCCGGAAACGAAGGCTCCTTTCTGCAACCGACAATCCTTTCTGACATCACGCCCGATAACCCTGCGTTCAAACAGGAATTCTTTGGCCCGGTGGCACTAATGTTCTTTGCCAAAGATGAAGATGAAGCGGTCGCACTCGCTAATAATTCTCCGTTTGGTCTCGGCGGCTCGATTTACACGAAAGATGTCGCGCATGGCAAGCGAGTAGCCAGCCGCATAGAGACTGGAATGGTTTTCATCAATTACCCCTCGATCAGCGCTCCTGACCTCCCCTTCGGGGGTATCAAGCGTTCAGGTTATGGGAAGGAATTATCCAACTTGGGAATTGAGGAGTTCATTAATAAGAAACTCGTTTGTGTTGCGAATGGTCTCTCACTCGTTGCTTGAACGAAAACTATAGAAAAGAAGCATATTTATGCAGAAAGATTTCAATTATCCGCTAACGCCGAAAGGCAAGAATGCAGCAGAGCAACTGGCGAAAAACATAATCGCCAACTACGACAATCAGTCACTGAGCAACACGATAGACTTACCCGCACATGTTGAGTCATTACTCCAATGCTTAGGGGCAACAACTTCCGATTCGGGCGGTAAGGTCACCTATTACGGCTCTGATCCCATCACGCCGGATCGATTGCCCTATGGAGCGATCAGCGCCATCTCGCTCGCGGCCAAGGCGATCCTGATCGCAAAGATATGGAAGGAGCGTACAGGCGAGGGGCAGGATATTCATGTGGACGTTCGCAAGGCTTTGCGGCGCCTCACGCCGTTCCTGGACGGGAAGTGGGAACTGGTCAATGGATTCCCCGGACGCACGGATTCACATAGCCCATTTATCGGCGGTCCGGATATTGTTCCCACCAAGGATGGCAAGTGGGTTATGCTGGCCGATGTTTTTCCCGCTTTACGCCAGAACGCACTCGATCTCCTTAAACCCAAGGGTGACTATTATGAAGCGGTACGGGACGCGGTGAAAGAATGGAACGGTGAGGAGCTTGAAGAAGCCGGTGAGAAAGCGGGCGTCCCCATGCCGCTCGCCCGCAACATCAAAGACGTGCTGAAGATGGATGCCTTCGCCAAGTCCGTGGGGCTGATGCCCATCGTCAGCGTCGAGAAAGTAGGCGAAAGCAATCCAATACCATTTACGCCCAATCCGAAGACGCCGCTCGACGGTATCCGTCAGCTCGCTACGACTCACGTCATTGCAGGCCCATCGATCGGCCGCGCAATGGCGTTGCATGGCGCCGACGCGCTCAACGTGTGGCGGCCCTCCGATGTCGAGCACACGCTCTGGCATTACACCTCACATGTCGGAATGCGGTCCACCATGCTTGAGTTGGGTAACAAGGAAGGTCATACGAAGTTCCGTGAACTCCTTTCCAAGGCCGACGTATTTGTCTCGAATCGCCGTAAGGGATGGCGGGAGCGATTCGGGATCACGCCGGAGGAAACGATTAAGCAGCGCCCGGGTCTAATCGATACACAGATTACCTGGGCCGGCGAAACCGGACCGTGGTCGAGTCGCGTCGGCTTCGACATCACCGCCACTCTCGCGTGGGGCCTCGACAACATTGAGGGTAGCGACGAGAAGCCAGCACATCCGTCGATCTACGTGGCCTGCGACTATGTAGCGGGTTGGCTCGCAACCTGCGGCATCCTGTCGGCACTGCTACGGCGCGCGAAGGAGGGCGGAAGCTACCGTGTCGTGGTTTCGCTGTCACGCACGGCTCTCTGGCTTCCTGAGTTGGGCATCTTCGATCGCGACTTCGCGACAAAAACGGCCGGCTCAAATGATGAACACCTCTATCCGGATCCCGATACATTCGTCGTCGATACGCCAATGGGTCGCTATAGCGGCGTCAAGGAAATGATCGAGATGTCGAAGACGCCGGGAGAATACAAGTATCCATTGACTCCGTTGGGTTCGTGGCAACCAAGCTGGCTCTAACCGGGGTGAGTGGGAGCAAACATATCACGCACAGGAAAAATCCATGTCAAACGTTTCGAGCCCCAATCTGCTGCTGGAAAGACCTTCACCCGACACTCTGTTGATCAAGCTGTCGGGTGATATCCGCGGACAGAGCGAACTGCTCAGTATCGGCGTTGTTCGCGACGTACTGGATTCGACGACAGGAGCGAAACTGCTGTCGTTTGAATCCGCGGGCGTTACCGCTTGGGATTCACGCTTCGTGGCGTTTATCCGCAAATGTGCTGAGTTGTGCCGGACACGGAATATCGAACTTCGAGATGAGGGGCTTCCAGAAGGCGTACGCCGGTTGCTGCGGTTGGCACAGGCCGTCCCGGAACGAACCGATGCGCGTCATGTGTCCGTCAAAGCCCCGCTTCTGCAAAAGTTGGGTGAGGGTGCCATCCGAGGGTGGCGAGATGCACTGGAATTGTTCACGTTCCTGGGCGAAAACCTGGCGGCTTTAGTCAACCTGCTTCGCGGTCGGGCGCAGTTTCATTGGCCGGACGCGTTTCTGGTTATGCAGGAATGCGGCCCGCAGGCGCTGGGTATCGTTGCCCTGATAAATTTTCTCGTGGGCCTCATTCTTGCCTTCGTTGGGGCCACCGAACTGACCAGATTCGGGGCATCCATCTATGTCGCTGATCTCGTGGGAATCGCCACTGTTCGGGAGATGGGCTGCCTCATGACCGGCATCATAATTTGCGGTCGAACCGGTGCGGCCTTTGCCGCGCAACTTGGAACGATGAAGGTCAACGAAGAGATTAGCGCCTTTCAAACGTTCGGCATCTCGCCAGTCGAACTTCTCGTTCTTCCACGAATGGTCGCGCTCATTCTTGTAATGCCATTTCTTTGCGCGTTTGCCGACCTGATCAGCATCGCCGGTGGTTTTCTGGTGTCAACCAGCATGCTCGATGTTACCGCCACTGAGTATCTGACACGCACAATTCATGCCATCCAGATTAAGAGCTTTCTGCTCGGCATTGGCAAGGGGTCGTTCTTTGGGTTTGTGGTTGCCTACGCTGGATGCTTCCGAGGGATGCAGTCAGGGTACAGTGCGGCGGCCGTGGGCGAAGCCACAACCAGGGCGGTCGTCACAGGAATAACAGCCATTGTCGCTGCGGACGGCATTTTCGCCGTACTTTGCAACGCCCTGCACATCTGAAGTCGCGCGAAATGAAAACCGACGAAACCAAGATCGAAATTCGGAACCTCACAATGGCCTACGGTTCTTATACCGTCATGAGGGACATCGCCGCAACAGTGCAGCGCGGTTCGATATTCGTCATCATGGGCAACAGTGGTTCGGGCAAGAGCACGCTGTTGCGGCATATGCTTGGATTGCAACGTCCGGCGCAGGGTGATGTCCTCTATGACGGCGAGAGTTTCTGGGGAATGGACGATGAAGCTCGTCAGGCTCAACTGCGCAAATATGGCGTGCTCTTTCAAAGTGGCGCGCTTTGGAGTTCGATGACACTCGCCGAAAATGTCGCGCTCCCGCTGGTCGAATACACCGATTGGTCCGTCACGGACCGGGAAGATGTTGTGCGGCTTAAGCTGGCGTTGGTCGGACTGAGTGGATTTGAAGATTACTATCCAGCGGAGATTTCTGGCGGGATGCGCAAGCGGGCCGGCCTGGCGCGGGCCATGGCGCTGGACCCGGAAATCCTCTTCTTCGACGAACCATCCGCCGGCCTGTATCCGATCACCTCGCGGAATCTCGACAAGCTGATCCTTGAGTTGCGTGACAGCCTCGGCACGACCGTCGTTGTCGTCACCCATGAGCTGGCCAGCATCTTCATGATCGCTGACGACTCGATCTTTCTCGATGCGGATACGAAGAAAATGCGAGTGCAGGGAAATCCCAGGGATCTATTGAAACATTCAACTGACGAGAAGCTAAGAAACTTCCTCACGCGCGGAGGAGCATCATGAGCAAAAAAGCCAATCCCACCTCCATCGGACTGTTCTTCGCTATTGGGCTGGCATTAAGCGTCGCCGGATTGTTTATCTTCAGTTCGCGCAGCCTTTTTCACCCGCAGCACAAGAGCATTCTTTACTTCAACGCATCGCTAAAAGGTTTGAACCCCGGCGCACCCGTGAAATTCCGGGGCGTGACTATCGGTGCGGTTGCGGAAATCTTGATTCGGCACAACCAGGCCAGCAACGATTTCTCGATGCCGGTGGTCATTGCAATTGATAAGAAACTCGCGCAAACCAAATCGGACCAACTGCTTCGTGTTGGCGACCCGACGGTCCTGGAGCAGCTTATCCAACATGGCTTCCGTGCGAGGCTGGAAAGCGAGAGTCTTGTTACGGGCGTCCTTTATGTTGGCTTAGACATAGTGCCAGACGCTCCGGCGCCTGTGTTTCACCAATTAACTCCGGAATATCACGAGATTCCAACTATTCCCAGCGGAGTGCAGCAATTGATGAACGGACTTGCCCGCCTCGACATTCAAGGTCTTTCGGAGAAACTCAGCGGGATTCTAGCGCGGGGTGATGTCATGCTCAGCAAGTTGGACATGCCCGCAATAAATGCTGGAGTAACCAACCTGCTCGGATCGGCCAATCGGCTCGTCACAACACCGGACCTCACTAACTCCATTGCGGCGCTGAGAAAGGCATTAGACGAGGCGGGAATTCTGCTAATGCGGGTGGACGGTCGTGTGGACCCGCTGGCCGACAGTGTTACCAATACCCTGCAGGACGCACAGAAGACCCTTGCTGATCTCCGAGTTGCCATTCGGAACGTGTCCGGTCTCATCGGTCCCGACTCAGCCATTCCTTCCGATCTGAGCCAGGCACTGGAAGACCTTGGGAACGCCGGCCACGAAGTTGCTGATCTTGCGGAATTCCTTAAGCGAAACCCAAACACATTGCTGATCGGAAGAAGGCGACCGAAGGAATGATTATGAAAAAAGTTCTTTCTTGCTCGCAACTCACGTTCGCCGCGCTCTCCAGCATCTTTCTGACGGGTTGCCTGTTCAGGCCTGCGCCCGTGCCGCCCCGGTACTTTGTCCTCGTGCCGATTCCGGCGGATGAAACGAACGGCACTCCGAACAGCCATTTCTCCGTTGAGATTGGATTTGTGAAAATGCCTGCGTATCTCCTGCGCGACTCCATCGTGGTACGCACTGGCCCGAACGAAATTGAATATCTCGAGAACGCGCTGTGGGGTGAACGCCTCGACCGATGTTTCCAGCGGACACTGCTAACGGATTTGTCGCAGTCATTACGTTCTGACTACGCTCATCTTGCGGAGGCGGAGCCGGACAAAAAGTCAGTAAGAGTCTTCATCAACGTGAATCAATTTGACGTGGATACCACCGGACGTGGCAGGTTCGTTGCCCAATGGCGAATTGTTGGTTCAAACAGTGAAGAAACATTAAAAAGCGGCAACACCAGTCTGGTTCGAACGGGCGTGCCCCCTCTTCGCGACACAGAAAGCATCGCCAAGACTATGAGCGATCTGACAGCCGAATTCAGCCACGACCTTGCCCGATATATGTGCAGGCCTTCTAAGGCCGGAGGTGGATCCACTTAGGCAGATTACAGCTCAAACAACAAAGGAAAACTATATATGAACCACCCAGACCTTTTATTCCACCACACAAGACACCCAGGCGCAAACCATGCAGACTCCGACATGTCGCGCCGCAAATTTCTGATCGGCGGCGCAGCATCTGTCGTCGCCGCAGCCACTCTGCCGATGACGGCACTAGCCGCAGAATCCGAGCCGGCGCGGCCCGGCGACAATCAAAGCAAAAAACAAGGAAAATAAATCATGAACACGATAACGACTAAAGATGGAACGCTAATTTATTTCAAAGACTGGGGCGCTGGACAACCCGTCATCTTCAGCCACGGTTGGCCACTGAGTTCGGATGCTTTTGAGGACCAAATGTTCTTTTTGGCCTCACAAGGTTATCGCTGTATCGCCCATGACCGACGCGGTCACGGGCGCTCCAGCCAGCCATGGAATGGCTACGAATATGACACATTCGCTGACGATCTCGCGACGCTGGTCGAAACACTTGATGTGAAAGACGCGATCCACGTCGGTCACTCGATGGGCGGCGGCGAAGTGGCCCGCTACATTGGCCGCCATGGCACTAAACGTATGGCAAGGGCTGTGCTCATCGCCGCAGTGCCGCCGTTGATGTTGAAGACGGCAGCCAATCCTGGCGGCTTGCCGATGGAGGTGTTCGATGGCATCCGTAGCGGCCTCCACGCCGACCGCTCGCAGTTCTTCAAGGATGTCAGCGCAGCGTTCTTTGGCGCTAATCGGCCGAGTTCCGCCGTTTCGCAAGGCTTGCGAGACTCGTTTTGGCGCCAGGGAATGCAGGCAAGCCTGAAAGGGGTCTACGACTGCGTCAAAGCATTCTCCGAGACCGATTTTACGGAAGATCTCAAGAAGATTGACGTGCCAACCCTCATCCTTCACGGCGACGACGACCAGATTGTACCGATCGCCGATTCGGCACTGCTGTCCGCCAAACTCGTCAAAAAAGCAACACTCAAGATCTATAAAGGCGCATCGCACGGCTTGTGTTCGACGCTGAAGGATCAAGTCAACGCGGATCTCCTTGCGTTCATCAAATCCTGACGAGCGATCCGGGTTAAGTCATGCCTAAGAAAAATACGTCTATCAAACAAACCGAAAGGAAAACAAAAATGAAAAACCTCCTATTGATCCAAAGCAGTCCGAGAGGGTTGGGATCCTTCTCTCAAAAGATCGCCCTATCCATCGTCAGCGACCTTGAACAACGCTACCCCGGTGCTGAGGTTGTCGTTCGCGACCTGGCTCAGAATCCGCCGCCGCATGTCGGTAAGGCATTCGTCGCCGGTCTTTCGACAGGACCAGAGCAGCGCACGTCGGAGCAAACCAAGGCTATGGCTTTGTCCGATTTGTTGATTGATGAACTAATCGCTTCCGATGTTATTGTGTTTACAGTCCCAATGCATAACTTCGGCCCGCCCTCAACGCTCAAAGCCTGGATTGATCACATCGCGCGCGCCGGACGCACGTTTTCTTATTCGGAAAAAGGTCCAGAGGGTTTGTTGAAGGGCAAGCGCGCCATCCTCGTCCTTGCGAGTGGCGGCGTATATTCGGATGGCCCAGCCAAGCCGTTTGACTTCCAAGAGCCGTATCTCCGAACCATTCTAGGATTTATCGGCATTACTGATATTGATGTGGTGCGGGTCGAAGGAGTAGCTGTGGGCGCGACCGGGGCGGAAAAGGCAGTGGCTTCCGCAATGGCGTGGTCGAAGGAAATTCTATCGCAGGCGGCCTGAAATCCGTGCCCGCAGGAAGCGTCGAACGGGGTTCCTGGAGAGCCAATATTGCAACACGAATACTCTCGAATTATTCCTCTGAAGACATCAACTGCTGCCGCACTGATGGAAGGGTGGAATGAGGGATTATGCGAGCGGACTGACGGATTTTCTCCAAGTGCTGGATGCCGAGCGTTCTCTCTACAACGCGCAAGACGCGCTGGCACAAAGTGACCGCACCATATCCGCCAATTTGGTTGCGCTTTACAAATCGCTTGGCGGCGGTTGGGAAACTGTGGCGCAACCTGTTGCGCTCGCGTCGGCCAAAACGACGAAATAATGGGCAGTAAGAAACCCGACAAAACCGACCAAATTCAATTGACTCATGATCAACACAACACAATTCCTGACGGACTTCGGCGGTCTGGCAGTGTTCTCCGTGGTCTTCGCCGATCAGGCGGGCTTGCCGGTGCCCGCACCACCAGTGCTGTTGGCGGCAGGCGCGCTGGTTGCAGAAGGCAAACTGGACCCCGCACTAGCGGTGGGCATGATTGCGCTTGCGGCAGTTTTGGCGGATTCGATTTGGTTCTGTCTGGGGCGTCAAGGCAGCGAATGGGTGTTGCGCCTGCTTAGTCGCTGGATGCTTTCTCACAACAC
>Ga0182024_10022459_pt1 | contig 11370 bp, 13 predicted proteins | sample P32metaG_FD_120480 | JGI IMG/M metagenome (GOLD analysis project Ga0182024, IMG submission 120480) | Permafrost microbial communities from Stordalen Mire, Sweden - P3-2 metaG (Illumina Assembly) | ecosystem: Environmental > Terrestrial > Soil > Wetlands > Permafrost | place: Sweden: Stordalen... | reverse complement strand
TAATTTCATATATCAACTGTTCAGGACTCATATCAGAAGGTACATATTCATTGCCTTTAAGTTCATACAGAAATGATTTTTGTTTTGGAGCAAATTTTTTACGTGGAGATGCCGGTGGACTTTGGTTAGGATCCCTAAAAAGTTCATCCATTGCATGTTTAATTTCAAGTTCCAATGGTTTTAAAAAGATTTCACTATCTTTATCGATCAATCGATTTAATTGTTTTAAAGATTCTTTAATTTTAGTATAGGAAGTTTCTCGTTGTTGTGCATCAGCCGCCCCTGTTTCGGACATGTCTTTTTGCTTCTTGAACAATCCAATATCAAGATCTGGAAGATCGAGTTCTTCGTCTGATAAAGGTTCATGACGAATGTATTTCTTTCTATCTGGTTTACCGCCTGAGCGTGCCATAGATGTTACCTCATGCTTTATATATATTATAGCATCGTCAAATTGCTAATCTTGATTTGGAAAGGTAACTTATTGAAAAGTCTTATATTTTAATGCGGTTTGGATTGCGGATTAGGGCCTGCACACGGTGATTCAACTACAGCTTTAGCTAGAGGAAAAAACTTAAACCTTTGTTGATCCAATAAAGGCATGGCTTTTTCAATTCCACCAGGTTCATTAGAATTACCATGCACTAAAATAATGCTGCCATTATCCGGCTTTTCATCTTTATTTAACCAAGCATCACTGCCAACTGGAATTAAGCCGTAATCGTTTAATTTATCTAAAAGATCTCTATTAGTGACGAGGCCAGGGGCGCGAAAAAATACTGATGGAACTTCACCTTTTTCCAATAACAATTTTTCGACTTTAGTAATTTCTAACGGGAGATTAGTTCGCTCTGCTAACAAAAAGTTTTTCTTCAAATCTTCTTTACTGACAAGATCGGCATAATAAATGTGATTTAAAGAATGATTAACCCAAGTTATTTGTAATTTGTGATTTTGCTGTTGCTTGGTTAACCATTTAAATTCTTCCGCGTGTCTTATCAACCATAAACCAGAAATACAAATGGCAATTGGAGTAGGGTTAGAAGATTTTGCTACCAATTCTTCAAAAAATTTCTTTTCAAAAGGTTTACTTGAAGGGCACATATCGATAGTTAAAAATGCGCCTTGTATTTTGTAAGCAGAATGTTTCAAACCTTGATTTTGAATTTCTGAGTCTGGAGAAAAATTATCACAATCAATTTCACTCCTATTATAAGTATTCAAAGCCATTACATACGGAGTACTATCTAAAGTATTTTTAGTTAAGTAAGTTGGTTTGCCATCTGCGCCACGGGGAGCTCGAGAAGAGCAATCTTTAACAGCAAGTGTTTCTGTTGCTAGCGTTTGAGGGTCAACCGCCAAATAATATTCTACACCATCACATTTGTAGCTACGGATTGCTACGCGATAGTTTTCACTTTTGGTGTAGCATGGGATAAACTGCGTTTCGTAATCAGTTATGCTATGAGATTGAGTTTTTGACCATAATTTTTTACCGATTGAAGCAAACATAATGAACTCATAATTGAAGAATGCTGAATTTTACTACGTTTTTTAAGGATTTCAAAATGGACATTAGAAAAGCTTTAGGTTTACCGGCGACACCAGGACCAATTTTCAAACCAATATATGATGGAGAAACACTTTTTAAAGAAGCCTGCAATCGTTTGTTAAAACAAGAATATCCGCGTGCATTTCAAAATTTATTAGATGCGGCGTATTTAGAATATCCTCCTGCATATGCTTGGTTACAAATTATTTATTCCAAAGGTTACGGCATTCATTCAAGGGATGACAAAGAGGCTAAGAATTTTGCCGACAAACTAGAAAAATCAAAAGAGTGGTTAGAAGAAGAAGTAAAGAAAGATAATCCAAATGCATTTTTTGGATTGTCTCATTTGCATTCCATAAAAAATGAATTAGCAGCAGCAGTAGCATGTAGTGACAAGGCAGTTAAAATTTTTCCTCACAATATATTTTTGATTCTACAAAAAGCCGATCTTTTATCTAATATGGATGAATGTGTTGATGAAGCTGAAAAACTTTATCGTGACATTCTAAAAAACACACCGAATTTTGTTTTTGCACATCGAAGTTTGGCAAGGTTTTTACTCAGGAAACGAGGTAAAGAAGCTTATCCAGAAGTCAAGTTACACAATGATGCGGTAATTGCCTCTGGATGTAGAGATAGTAGTGTTTTATATAATTACGGTATTGTGTTAAGTGAAGAGGGTGATAACCAAGCTGCTGCAGTTAAATGGGCTGAAGCATTAGAAATTGAACCGAACTCGGTACATGTGTTGAATGGACAAGCTGGTCTACTGAATAGTTTAGGTAGATGCACAGAGGCTATGGTTAATTACAAAAAGGCAATAGCTCTAGACAGTAATTTCATTTGGGCGGCTGCAGGTTATGCTGAAGTTTTAGAAATGTATTATGGAGAATTAACAGCTGAAGCTAAAGCAGTGTATGAAAATGTTATCGAAAAAGGAGAAGCGATTAATCCAAAATTAGAATGGGAATATATGGTTTTAGGCCAAGCATATTTAGCAATTGGTAAAAATAAAAATGCTTTTGAATGCTTTAGCAAGGTGTTGGAAAAGGAAGGTGAATTAGCAAAACTATATGCATATATTGGATTAGGTAAGCTCTACATAGCTGAAAATGATTTTGTAGAAGCTTCGAAATATATTAATAAAGCATTAACAATAGATTCAAAGAATAATACTGATATTTTTATTGCACAAGCCAAAATTTTTAAAAATGCAAAAGAGTTTGTTAAAGCTGAAAACAATTTACAAATAGTAAGAAAAAAGTTTCCGGATAACGTGGAAGTCAATTTATTGTTAGGTGAAATTTTCTTGGCAGTACCCTGTTATGAAGAAGCCAAACGATTTATTGAAAAGGGTTTGTTAAAAGCACCTCAAAATAAAAAACTGTTAGAAATTAAAGCACAACTTCAAGTTCATGAAGATATGCCCAAATTTAGTACACATGCTAAAATCAATATGTAAAAATGTCCAATTTAGGTTTAAAATGCATATCTCGAAAATCTCGTTAAAGTTGAAATAATGAATAATAGAACCCAAGGCCCAGCAACAACAGGTGAAGGGCCTAAACTTATAGCATCAGTACTAACTAATCCTTCTGTTGCACATGTAAATGATGCTACCCAATACAGTATTTTGACTGCAATTTTTCTTGTGCTGATTCGGGGTTTATCTGAGCCTGCGGCACTGGTGTTGTTACCTGGTAGCGTTCTACTAAGTCTGGTGCGCTTAGCAATTAATTCATTAGGGTTTTCAAAAGCCAAAAATAAAAATTTTGAGAATACCTCTAACTATGTAGTTGGGGCTTTTACAGCCATTGCAGAGCTTGTAGCAATGATAATATTTTTCGCGACAACTGGTGTTGTCGCACCTGCATTATACTTAACCTACAATTGTGTTGGATTTGTAAATTGCTTTTCTCGGGTGTTATATCATGGATATCAATGCATTAAATTAGATAAAAATTCTGCGTTGTATGCGGAACACTTAGCAAAACTCAAATCCTTTTCATTAGGATCCATAACCAGTTTGTGTTTGATCATTGGAGTGATTTTTCTTTTTTTAGCGCCTCACTTAGCAGCAGGAACTATAGCAATCGGGGCCAGTGCGGCACTAGCTTTGAAAATTTCTATTGGTTCAATTCTTGCAGCTATTGGTCTGAACTCTTTAAGTCCTGAAATCAAAAAATTATTATTGATAATTCAAGGAGACAAATCTTTAGAAACTGAAATTTCTCCTGAAATGGTAAAGCAACTAGAAATAGAACTTGAAAAAAATAAAAATAATTACGCGAATGATTTAGAAAATTCAACCAATAAAATTTGCGAACAATTGGATTTAAAATTATTACTCTCGCCAGATAAAGAATATACCAACACTTTACCATACAAGGTTACAAAGAATAAAAAAGTGTATTCTGCTAGAAATGAAGTTTTTGCTACGGTGCAAGGCGCAGCGGAATATAAAAATACCATTGAGTGTGTTATCCGATGATATTTATAATTTCATAGAATTTATTTTGGTTTTGGTGAATTACTTGGTTCTGGTGCAGCATGAGTAAATTCCTTATCACAACGTCTTTCAAAAGTACTAGTTGGTGAAATTTTCGGGGATTTTGTGTGATCTTGAGGTGAGCAAGATTTTGGTGATAAATCTAAACCTTTTGAAATTTTATGCTGCGAATTTGAAGTAAGACGGGGAGAATGAATGTTTGCAACATCCCTCGGCATTTGATTTTTAGCCCATTCCCTATCAGCATTCGGATGATTTTTGTTATAAGCTTGCGCAATGCTATAACCTATCATTGGAGGCATCAATAATAAAAAATAAAATAAAGCTCGTTACAATTTAACTTTTTTGATTATGAAACTCAACCCAATCACTAAACTTACCAAGAAATTCTAGTAGAAATTTTTTGGTGGTTTCGTTGGTAATATTATAGTTTTCATCAAATAAATCTTTTTTATATAGAAGATATACTTCTGGGCTTCCTAACAAAATCACATCTATCGCAACTAAAATACTTCGTAAATGAGATTGGGCAACTGCAGTAGCAACGGCTCCCTCACTTGTGCCAATAATTGCCGTTGGTTTCTTGGCCCATGAATTTTTACCAGGTGGACGAGTTCCCCAATCTATAACATTTTTTAATACGCCTGGGATAGAACGATTATACTCAGGCGTAACAAATAAAACCCCATCTGAGCTATGAATTTCTTTTTTTAGATGGGCCACCGCATCAGTCAAGTTATTTTCATTATCTTGATTAAATAAAGGTACTTCAGTTAAATCTAAAATATTGAATTTTAATTTAGGATGATTAAGTTTATCTAACGCATGCATCAGCTTTTTATTAATAGATTCTTTTCGCAAACTTCCTACGATAACTGCAATTTTAAACATGTTATGAATTTCCTTTAACAAAAGTACCGTCCTGATATTCTTGAAATGCTTTGCGTAACTCTGCGTGAGTATTCATAACGATTGGGCCGTACCACGCTATAGGCTCATTTAGTGGTTTTCCTGATATCAGTAAAAATCTAACTGAATTTTTATCGGTTGTTACATTAATATTTGTTCCACCCATATCATAAAGAACAAGGGTTCCATTGCCGCATGCACAAGGCGGTTTCATATCAAAGTAATTAACACCGGCTGCATCATGTGCAAAAGGAATTCTTGCAGGATCGAAGTAAGCTTCACCATCAATAACATAAGCAATGACTTTATGAGTTGGTTTGACCGTATGCATAAATGACTTACCAGCAGGTAGAGTCACATCTAAATATTCAGGATCAGTCATAATATCTTGTACTGGTCCTTGGGTTCCATTCACATTGCCACAGATAATTCGAATTGTTGCCCCATCTTCAGTAGTTATCAGTGGAATTTCATTGCGTTTTATTCCACGATAGCGAGGGTCCATCATTTTTGCATGTGCGGGGAGATTGGCCCACAATTGAAATCCTAGCATTTCTCCTTTGGAATTTCCTTTTGGCATTTCTTGATGAATAATGCCACTGCCAGCAGTCATCCACTGAACATCTCCTGCTGAAATATCACCTTTATTACCCATGCTATCGGCATGTTCAACATCGCCATCGAGTACATAGGTTATGGTTTCCATACCGCGATGTGGATGCCACGGAAAGCCAGCTTTATAATCAGCAGGATTTTCTGATCGGAAATCATCAAGCAGTAAAAAAGGATCAAGCAAAGGTAATTCATGAAAACCAAATGCGCGCTTAAGCCGAACTCCTGCGCCTTCAATTGTAGGTTCACTTTTCCAAATCTTCTTTATAGAACGCTGACCTTTTATTCCTTCCATAAAAATCCTTAATTCTTAATACCGTATCTTTAAGTGAATGATTTTTAGGATAATATCTGGAATATTGCAGAGTATCCAGCGGGCAATAAAAAATACTTCAAAGTTATTAATCAAACCGGTACCATCTGTTATAGTTAAAATATTAACATTTATAGTTACAACTAATAATTTAAAAACATAAGGTTGTAAATTCATGCCGATGATCATTGCATTCTCTTTATTTCGTAAACCACCCGCACCGCTACCCGCTCTTACCGCAAATAAATATATTGCAGGTATGCTTGCCAATATTGAAGCAATTAGTTCTCTGTACCCAACCGCGGAAGTTTGGATTTATCATGATGATAGTTTAGATGATGAATGGTTACAGCTGCTTAAAATGGCGCAAAAACATAGCGGCTTGAAAGTTCAATTAAAGTTGTTTGATTATCCAAAATATCGTGAAGAGGGTAAGAGAGGGCACATTGCGATGTTCGGGACATTAATCCGATATCTTAGTTTAGCCGATTTTGCAGAAGCAATGGCTGAAGAGAAGCATAGCGAAGATTCCGTTTTATTGATTCGTGATGCAGATATGATTATTAATCAAAAAGATTTAGAGTGCATCGAACAATTTAAGCAACAACCTGAAAAACTATTGCATCGCTATATTGATTCCCATCACTATCGTTGGCCAATTATCGGCGGCTCATTTGCAGTAAAGCCTGAATTTCTAAATCAGGCAGGATATACACCAGCATCGTGGCGTAAAAGAATTCTTGAGCATGCTAACGGTGAAATGCTAAAACCTCGGGAACTTTCATTTAAATATTTTGTTGATCAAGAATTTTTGAGAGAAATTTACAATGAATTAAAACAAGCTAAAAAATTAGAACTTATATCAACTACAGAAATCCATATTCCTATTGCAGGACAGCACAACGTTAAGGTTAGTAAGAAAGGGCACTATAAATTATGGTGGTTTCATATTGCAGATGAGGTTCCAGAAACTGATTTCACGCAGTGTAAAGATTTAAAAAAGTGGTTAGCTGAACATTCTGACGCTGTAAAAAATTGGATTCGATTGTCACAGCCGCTGACTTTCTTTGCCGAAAAACCGAATAGAAAAAGAAAACATTCTGAAATTGTGCCATCACTTTCCATAAGTTAGTAATGCAAATAGTTAATTTGTGGTTAACTATTTGCATCGGTAAAATATAACATTGCCAATTAGGTCTTAGGTCCAGATTTTAGTTGATAACTAACTGGAACACTGCCACCTTCAACATCAACTTCCGGTTCAGAATCAGAATCAGATTCAGAAAGCGCAGGTTTTGTGCTTGGAAAAAAAGCTGGAATTAACGTTTGTTGGTATCTTACTTTGCCAGCACCTTGAACGTTAGGATAAATAGGTTTAGATGGAGGAATATTAGGTTTTGGTTCTTCTGGAGTTGCATCAAGCGGTTTACGAGTAGTTGCCATTAGCTGTCCTTAAATGTTAAAAGAAAATAAGTCATAAGATAATCAGGATTCAAACAATTCTATACCTGATTTCAGATTTTTTTACAACTGGCTGTTTTAAACTGACAGTCTGAGTTATTTTCTAAACAATAAAATGTTTTGTTATCTTCGGTTTCCCAAGGCCCACTACCTGGCTTGTAGCATCCTTCTAAAGTATAGCTATCGTACATGCAGCCATAATAACAATATCGGTAATTACAAAGAGCATCACCTGAGGCACCTATTCCCGCACTATAAAATTGCCAACCTCGATAGCTGCTTTGACATGTAAAGGCATTGATAGTAGTAGAAATTAACATTAAAATAAACACACAAGAAAATTTATATAGATTTTGCATGATAGAACACATCTCCATTTATATTCCAAAAGAAGAATATATAGAGTGATTGTTAGATAATAGAGTAGTAATACTCTGAACCACAAAAGATTCATTTAAAAAATATGGTGTCATACAAACGCGAAACTATAATTGAGAATAAAATATGCTTCCAAGAGAATCAACGCATGAATCAAAGTCCGAAACTCCAACTCAATCTGTCTGGACTAAAATAAATGGTTATTATGGAAATAGTTATGGAAAATATTACATCAATAAGAATTCGAAAAATGAAGATACATCTTATTACGTCGATAGATATAGATTAGATAATGAAAAAATCTTTATTGGAGTGAATTTAGAAACTGAATCTGCGTACATTCTATATATTGCTAAAAATGCTTGGAATAAATTACATAAAAAATGTCAGCAATTAAATATTCCAGCATATGAAAGTTATGAATTTGCTTGTAACGGTGCAATTTTAGAAACACGAAATAAACAAATGCTTATTGATTTTGTTCGCATTATTGGATCATGTTCATTAATCAATGAAAAATTACAAAATGAGATTATATCTGCCGTGCCGTTGTTAAAAGACAAAGAATATAAGTCAGACGCTAATCAGGATTCAAATAATTCTATATCTTTGAGACCAAAGATGTAATCTAGTAAAAAAAATAGGTGTCAGATGATTACAATATACAACCTCAACTAAACTTGTATATTGTAATCATCTTACACCCAAGCTATTTAGATGCTCCTACTACTTTATTATTTTGAAGAGACTGTGATAATTCATTTATCATTTGCTTAATATCGTTTTTGCGAATCTCGTATAAATGTCGGAAAACAGTTAAATCTTCTTCAGCTTGTCTTCCTACACAGGCTGTATAAGATTTTTGCGTCTCAAAATCACTCCCTCTGAATATTCCAAATTCAGTACCCAGCCCTGGAAAAGGAGGTAGTTGTGGAAGCTCCATAAAATAAAGTGATTCATTCGGATCCAATGTAAAATTATTGGTGGTGCTCCAATGTTCTAAATTTTGAAGATGCATTTCTTTAAGGAAATGTTTGGGTAACTTAGCTTGCTCTTTGCCAACCTCTAGCCAACAAGCATGCATTTTTTCATAAGCTGAATTTTCCCAATAATTTCCACCTTTTTTTAATTCAGGCGACCATTCTTGGTAGCTTGCTATATAATTTTTATATGCTTTAAATAAAGGATTGAGGTCGATAAATGGATTTAATTCTTTAGCTTCGCTTAAAAATCTTTGCTTATCTTTTTCTGAAAGTGCTTTTAAAAACCCTTTCCACATATGAGAATCTAGGTTATTCAAAACATATTTCAGAATGCTCATTCGTTCTTTATGGCCATTAGCCATAGGAATGAACACTTCTTGGAAAATCAAATTGGGTTGTCGAAATAGAAACGTTGACACTGAGCGATAATCTGCAAACATCACACTTTTTAGTAAGGCGTCTGCTAAATTCTCACGAAAAAAATGGTTCACACTACCTACAAAGGCTTTATCTCGAGAATTTAAGTTGTTCACAACTAGATTTAATAAATCTTGGGGTAGCGCTTCTAGTTTTGATAAATCTTGTGGATGGGTTAGCAATAGGGACTTCAAATCTGTTAAGGTTAATTAAATAATTGTGTAAATTAGTCCATATATTTACTTTAGTGTATTATATATGATCTCTAAGTGGTTAACAATAGTGAGATAGTTACTTTTTTTGAAATGGTCTAGAGAGAGCTATCGGTTGCTGCATCCGTAACTCGTTAATTGCTTGATCAAGTTTTTCTAGCTGTTGATTTAAAAATTGGAATCTCATTCCATCATTATCATTTATGGGTTTGGTTTTGACAACAGCCAATTGCAAGCTTTTTAAATGCTTTTCTAAAATTTCCAGATCATTTTTGTCGATAAGATGATAGGGTTGCGAATGTTTTTGTAATTCTTTTAATTTTTTTACGATTGTTTGAATTTCTTTATAATCTTCCTCTTTCAATGCCTTATATGGAATTTTTTGGGGATCCTGAAATATTTGATTTAAAATTTGTAAAATATCGAGAGAATCTTTTAGTTCACTAACCGTAGGGATAACTTGGCTAAACATTGTTTTTGTAATACTTATATCAGAGTTTTCTTTTTTAAAATATTTTTCTGCCGCTTCTAAATATACCTGTAATGGATAAAGCTGAGCATCAATAAATTCTGGCGCATAACCCTTGTACTTATCAGCGAATGCTTGTTTTGCTGCAATAACTTTTTTTTTGATTTTGTATTCTAAATCTTTGTTGGATTGAGAAATTTGCTTAGGAGGTATATCTAAAATGAAAGCGAACAATTCTTTATTTTCAGAAGGATTTGAATAATGCTGAATATGTTCAAAATAAAATTTGTAATTTTGTTTCGCGGTTTCGATTTCTTGTCTTAAAGAGGGTGTGATTTCTTTTGATTCCTTATCTGCTGTATATACATGGAAGAGAGAAGAAATATATTCACTATATCTTTCATTTAAAGCTAATAAATTTAGGTCGTCATCACTTAATTCAAAGGCCACGGTCGGATACTCCCGTCAAAAACCTCTCAAAAATATATACCTATAGTATAGCATTTGGAAAATATTAGGATTTGCATATAAAAGTTAGGTAATAACCCTAGGACATTTTAATGATAGAATTAAATTTCTACCCTCTTTTTGAAAAACAAATTCGGGCCTAAGAACTGGCGGAAATCATGGAAGAAACGCAAAATGCAAATCAAGAAGCTAGAGATGCATTATCTGATTTTGAATTTGATATTCAAAAGAATGCATATGATGATGACTATAAACACACCATACAAAATATATTGTAATCATCTGACACCCAAGCTTCTTTTAAAAAAGGAGAGTTATCATGGAAACTATAAAAATTGTTCCTCTAAAAAAACCCGCTTCGCGAATTTGTCTAGGAACATGGGCAATTGGTGGTTTGATGTGGGGTGGAACAGAAGAGCAGGAATCAATTAAAACAATACTTAAAGCATTCGAGCTTGGAATTAACATGATTGATACTGCGCCTGTTTATGGTTTTGGTAAATCAGAAGAAATAGTTGGAAAAGCATTAAAACAATACGGTCATCGAGAAAATATTACTCTTGCCACTAAAGTCGGTCTTGAATGGAAAGAAGGTAAAATTTCAAGAAATTCATCTCGTCAAAGAATATTGCAAGAAATAGATGATTCACTTAAACGATTACAGACAGACTATATTGATATCTATCAAATCCATTGGCCAGACACTGCAGTTCCTTTTGAAGAAACTGCACAAGCATTACTATCACTGATTGAGATTGGCAAAATTCGTGCTATAGGCGTTAGTAATTTTTCAACAACACAAATGAAAGAATTTTTAAAATTAGCTTCAATTAATACTTCTCAACCACCTTACAATCTTTTTGAGCGGGCAGTCGAAAAAGATATTCTGCCATTCACAGAAAAAGCTGGCATTATTACGCTTGCGTACGGCTCATTATGTCGTGGGCTTTTAAGTGGCAAAATGAATGCTGAAACTAAATTTAAAGGTGATGATTTAAGAAAGTCTGATCCGAAATTTCAGCAACCTCTCTTTCAACAATATCTTGATGCTGTTTCTGCACTGGATGCTTTTGCAAAAACAAATTAT
>Ga0182024_10022458_pt1 | contig 11370 bp, 7 predicted proteins | sample P32metaG_FD_120480 | JGI IMG/M metagenome (GOLD analysis project Ga0182024, IMG submission 120480) | Permafrost microbial communities from Stordalen Mire, Sweden - P3-2 metaG (Illumina Assembly) | ecosystem: Environmental > Terrestrial > Soil > Wetlands > Permafrost | place: Sweden: Stordalen... | reverse complement strand
CTCCCGATCCGCGTCGCGACGATCTCGCGGGGCAGAGCGAGGCCGCGCTGGAGACGCCGGGGATCCGCACGGCCCTGTGCGTCGAGCCGCGCGCCGGACGTCTCCACGTGTTCCTGCCGCCGCTGCCCACGGCGATCCGGTTCTGCGACATCGTCCAGTCGATCGACGAGACCGCGGCCGACCTGGATCTCGACGTCGAGATCGAGGGGTACCCGCCGCCGTCGTCACCCGAGCTGCTGCGCCTCGCGGTCACGCCGGATCCCGGTGTCCTCGAGGTCAACGTCCCTCCCACACGCACGGCCCGCGAGCACGCGGCGCTCATGGAAACGGTGTTCGAGGCCGCCCTCGGGTGCGGCCTTCACGCCGAGAAGCACCAGCTCGACGGGCGGCAGGCCGGCAGCGGCGGCGGCAATCACATCACGCTCGGCGGGCCGACGCCCCTCGCGAGCCCGTTCACGCGCCGGCCGGAGCTGCTCGCGAGCCTGCTCACGTTCACCCAGCACCACCCGTCGCTGTCGTACCTGTTCACCGGCCTGTTCGTCGGGCCGACGTCCCAGGCGCCGCGCGTCGACGAGGCCCGCCACGACGCCCTGTACGAGCTCGAGTTCGCGCTCCAGCGCGCGTACGAGCCCGGTCCTTCGCCGGCCCCCTGGCTCTCCGACGCGCTCTTCCGGCACCTGCTCACGGACGTGTCGGGCAGCACGCACCGCACCGAGATCTGCATCGACAAGCTCTTCGATCCGCGGACCCCTCACGGACGGCAGGGCCTCGTCGAGCTCCGCGCCTTCGAGATGCCCCCGCACGTGCGCATGGCCGTGGCTCAGGTCGCGCTGGTGCGAGCGCTGGTGGCCTCGTTCGCGGTCAAGCCCTACCGCGGCGAGCTGGTCCGATGGGGACAGGGGCTCCACGACCGATTTCTTTTGCCGACCTGGCTATGGCGCGACTTCGACGAGGTGCTCGACTACCTCGATGGCGCCGGTCTGCCGCTGCCCCGCGCCGCGTACCGCGTGTTCGTGGAGCAGCGGTGCCCGGTCATCGGGCAGCTGGAGATCGGCGATGTCCGTCTGGAGCTTCGCAACGCCATTGAGCCGTGGAACGTCCTCGGCGAAGAGGCGGGTCCGGTCGGCACCTCGCGCTACGTCGACTCGTCGATGGAGCGCGTCGAGGTCCGCGTCGAGGGCTTCGTGCCCGAGCGGCACGCCGTCATGGTGAACGGGCTCGACCTCCCCCTCCGGCCGACCGGATTCGCGGGCGAGCTCGTGGGAGGTGTGCGTTTCCGCGCCTGGGCGCCGCCGCATAGCCTGCATCCGCACATCGGGATCCACCATCCGTTGCGTTTCGATCTCCTGGATCGCTGGGGCAAGCGTTCGCTCGGTGCTTGCGCCTACCACGTGTGGCACCCCGAGGGTCGCGGATACGACGCGCCCCCGCTCACGCGCTTCGAAGCGGCAGCCCGCCGCGCGCAGCGGTTCACCATGGAAGGTCCTTCCTCGTGGCCCGCCCAGGCGCGCGCTGCGCCTCCGCATCCGGATGGACCGTATACCCTCGACCTCCGGCGCTTCGCCATCGACGTCCCGATGCCGGAACCGGAGCCGGAAGAAGAAGGTGCGGCGTCATGATCTCGGCTCGGAGCGCGCAGGTGATACCGCCGGTCACGCGTGACCTGTTCGGTTCCTACGAGCCGCTTCCCGGCGCGTGGGACGAGCTCTTCGTCGGCCCCGGCGAGGTCCGCCCTGGCCTGAGGCGCCCCCTCGGCGCGCTCCTGGCGACCGGCGCCGACGAGCTCGCGGCGGCGCAAGGCCTCGCGGAGCGGTCGCTGCTCAACGAAGGGGTGACGTTCTCGGTCTACAGCGACGACCGCGGCTCGGAGAGAATCTTCCCATTCTGCCTCGTGCCGCGCGTCATCTCTGCCGCCGACTGGCGACGCATCGAAACGGGGCTGGAGCAACGCATCCGCGCGCTTCATGCCTTTCTCGATGACGTCTACGGCGCGCAACGCATCTTCACCTCGCCGCGTGTCCCGGCGGAGGTCGTGCTCGGGTCGAAGCACTACCTGCCGCAGCTCCGGGGTGTCGTTCCGCCGCACGGCGTTCGCATCCACATCGCCGGCGTCGATCTCATCCGCGGTCCCGACGGGGCCTTCCGCGTGCTGGAGGACAACCTGCGGACGCCGTCGGGCGTGTCGTACGTGATGGAGAACCGCCTGGTCACGAAGCGCGTCTTTCCGGCAAAGTTCGCCGAAGCGCGCGTCCGCCGCGTGGATCACTATCCGGCGCGGCTGGCCGAGCTCCTGCGCGGCGTCGCCCCGGAGGACGACGGCGACCCGCTGGTCGTGGTTCATACGCCCGGGCCTTTCAACTCGGCGTACTTCGAGCACAGCTTTCTCGCACGGACGATGGGGGTCGAGCTGGTCGAGGGATCGGACCTCCAGGTCGTCGGCGACCACCTCTTTCTCCGCACGACCCGGGGGCTGCGGCGCGTGCACGTGGTGTATCGCCGGGTGGACGACGCCTTCCTCGATCCCGAGGTCTTCCGGCCCGACAGCATGCTGGGCGTGCCCGGGCTGATGCGCGTCTGGGCGGCCGGGAACGTCACCATCACCAACGCGCCCGGCAACGGGGTAGCCGACGACAAAGCGGTGTGCGCCCTGGTCCCCGAGATGATCCGCTTCTACCTGGGGGAAGAGCCCATCATCGCCGACGTGCCGACGTTCATCTGCGCCCGCGACGACGATCGCGGGTACGTGCTCGAGCACCTGGGCGAGCTCGTGGTCAAGGCGGTGGACGAAGCCGGCGGCTACGGCATGCTCATGGGCCCGCAATCGACGGCCGCCGAGCGCGAGGAATTCCGCCGCCGCATCCTGGCCGAGCCTCGCCGCTACGTCGCGCAGCACCGCGTCGAGCTTTCCACTTGCCCCACCTGGGATCCTGCTCGACGCGTCCTCGCGCCGCGGCGCGTGGACCTGCGGCCCTTCATCCTGACCGGCCGCGACGGCTCCTGGGTCCTTCCGGGAGGGCTGACCCGTGTCGCGCTGAGAGAAGGATCCTACGTCGTCAACTCGAGTCAGGGGGGCGGCTCGAAGGACACGTGGGTGCTCCAGGAGGGCGCGTGATCGCGCGTGTGGCAGACCACTGCTTCTGGCTCGGGCGGCACATCGAGCGGACGGAGAGCACGGCGCGGGTCCTTCAGGTGACCGGCGCGCTGGCGCTCGATGCCGAGCTGCCGCCGGTCCGCTGCTGGCACCCGGTCGTCATCGTGGCCGGGCAGGAAAACGATTTCATCGAGCAGCACGGGGCCGCCGCGCTCGGCGACGCGGAGCTGGTGCAGCGCTACCTGGTGAGCGACGAGGATAACCCCGTGTCGTTGCGGCGCTCGGTCGCGTTCGCGCGGGAGAACGCGCGCACCATCCGCGACGTCGTCAGCCTCGAAGTGTGGCAGACGATCAACGAGCTCCACGTCTTTCTCGGCTCCGAAGAGGCCGAGGCCATGTATCTGGACGACCGCGATGCGCTCTACGTGCGAGTGCAGCGCGCCACCCAGCTCGCCCTCGGTTTGCTGCGCAGCACGATGCTGCACGACGCGCCCCTCGACTATGTCTGGCTCGGCGTTCTGCTGGAGCGTGTCAGCCAGACCGCGCGCCTTCTCGACGTGGAGCATCACGCGCTCCTGGCCGAGGGTGCGCCGCATCCCGTTCTGGAGACGGCGCTCTGGCTCTCGCTCCTTCGCGCCTGCTCGGGATCGGAGGCGTTCATGAAGCGCAACCGGGGCAAGGTCACCGGCGCCGCGGTCGCCGCCTTCCTCATCCTGGAGCCGCGCTTCCCGCGCTCGGTGCGCTACTGCACGGCCTCGGCGCGGGATCGGCTCGCCGCGATCTGCGCCGGCGACGATCTGCCCGGCAGCCGTGCGCTGGCGCGACTCGCCGCGCTGGAGCGCTGGCTGGTCGACCTCTCGCCCGAGACCTTGCACGGCGGCCGCGTGCACGAAGTTCTCACGTACGTCGTCGACGAGGCGCACGCGGCGTGCGACGCGGTGATGAGCGAACTGCTGGGCCGCGGAGTTCGCGAGCAGGGAGGTCGCGAGAGCACGCAACCGCTGTCGCAGACGCAAACTCAAAAATGATCCTCGTGCGGGGGTGTTGACGGACCCTGCCACGAGGCCGCTTCGCTTCTTCGCGTCCCGGCAGGCCGCCCGTCACCGGCCTGCTAGGTTTGGGAACCGATGCCCAATCTGTTCGCGATGTCGTTCGAGGGAACGCTGGCACCCTCGTTCGACCTGCGGTGCCTGCAGCCGGGCCGCAAACCGCCCGACGGCTGGGGGATCGGGTATTACCCGGGCGGCGAGCCGTCCGCGTCGGTGCTCAAGGAGCCGGCGCCCGAGAGCGGCAGCATCCGCAGCGAGCTCGTGAAGGCCTGGGACCACCTCGCTTCGTCGATCTTCGTCGTGCACATCCGCACTGCCACCTGGGGACAGAACAGCGCCGCGAACACGCAGCCTTTCTCGCGCGCTCACGGCGGCCGCGACTGGCTCATCGCTCATAGCGGCAGCCTTCGCGATCGCCTGGTCGTGGGCGGTCGCTTCGAGCCCGTCGGATCGACGGACACGGAGCTCATCTTCTGCGATCTGCTGGAACGCATCGCCGAGGCAGGGTGGCGATCGCTCGGCGACTGCGATCTGGAGCGCCTGCGTCTCGAGCTCGGTGACCTCAACAAGCACGGGGGGCTCGGTCTGGTGATGAGCGACGGGCAACATCTGCTGGTCTACGCCGATGCGCACGACGAGGGCCGCCTCCATCTCTGTCATCTCTTGCCGCCGCACGGCAAGTCGCTGGCCTTCGGCGACGACGATCTGATGGTGGATCTCACCAGCCGCGGCGACGTGAGCCGCAAGGGAGTCGCGGTGTCGTCGTCGCCGCTCACCCGGAGCGACGGCCGGCCGATGGAGTGGACGCGCGTGCCGCCCGGGCACCTCTTGATGGTGCGGCAGGGCGCGGTGATCGACGAGATCGGCGCCGAAGGGGCGACGGTGCGCGCCCATGGGAGCACGGCGCGCAAGCTTCGCTCCGTGCAAGCGGCCCCGCGTGCGGCGGAGCCCAAGACGCTGAAGATCGTGCACCGCACCATGTACCGCTACGAGCAGCGTGTCGAACGCAGCCGCCACGTCATCAAGCTCGTCCCGGTGCACGACCGCGTGCAGCGCCTTCTCAAGCACTCGCTGGTGCTCATGCTCGACGGGGAGCCCCACGAGGGAAAGCGCATCGACTTCGACGACGTGTTCGGCAATCGGGCGCGGCTCGTGGTCATCGAGCGGCCCTACCGCGAACTGGTGCTGGAAGCCTCTTCCACGGTGCGGCTCGAGGCGCCGCCGCTCGACTTCAAGCCCTTCGATGCGCGCCGCGTGATCCCGCTGGTGTGGATGCCGTGGCAGCGCGAGATGATGGCGCCGTATCTGCTCCCCTCCGAGCTGCCGGAGACGCAGCTCCAGGAGCTCGCAGACTACGCGCACGCCTTCGTCGAGCGGAACGACAACGATCTCATCGGCACCGTGCTCGACATGAACCGGTCGATCTACAAGGAATACAAATACCTTCAGGGCTCGACGACGCTGGGGACCACGGCCTTCGACGTCTACGCCAACCGCCGCGGCGTCTGTCAGGACTTCACGAACCTCTTCATCTGCATGGCGCGTCTTCTGTCCATCCCCGCGCGCTACACCTGCGGGTACCTCTGCACGGCGCCCAAGGCCGAGAATACCGCGCAGTCCGAGGCGTCGCACGCGTGGGTGGAGCTCTACCTGCCCGAGCACGGCTGGCAGGGCTTCGACCCGACCAACGGCGTCGTGGCCCAGACGGACCACGTGCGGGTCGCCGTCGGCCGGAGCTACCAGGATGCGACGCCCACGTCGGGCACCCTTTACGTCGGGGGCGGCACCGAGACGCTGATCGCGGACGTACGCGTGGAGGTGGCTTGAGATGGATGCAGGCCCCACCTCGATTTCTCGCCATCGGCGTTGCCTTCGCACCCGCGTGGCGCAGCGCGCTCAATCCTTGATGTTCTTGCGCGACAGCTGCTGCTTCGCTGCCTTCGCCACCGCGCCGGCGACGTTCTTGCTGCGGGAGAGCGCCTTCAGCTCGTGCTCGCGGAGATGCGCGATCAGCTTGGCGGCGAAGACGAACGGCGTGCGTGGGTTCGACACCAGGTTCAGTTTGATCTGGTGCGAGCGCGTCCACTCGCGGTCGAGGGCGATGACCCGCAGCACGTCTTCGGTCACGTTGCGGCTCGCGCTGATTCGCACGATCTCGTTCTCCTGAATCATGGGACTCTTGACCGCCGCCGCCGCCACCAAGCGGTTCGAATCGCGCACCAGCAGCAAACGCTCGGCGGCATTCCCCAGCATGGCGACGCGGATCTTCTGGGACACCGTCATCGCCGCCAGACGCGCGTGCAACGACAGGAACTTTTCTTCGACCACCTCCGTTCCGGTCTCGTCGTCGAGGCGATGGGTGTCCTCTTTCGCCGGGTCGATCTCCGTTTGCTGGGCGGCGATCTCCGTCTCCTGGAAGAGCACGTCGTCCGGCGTCCGCTCCTTCGACCGCTCGGCGATGAGCTCCATACCGATGGCCGTCGCCGCCTCGCGGTAGGCCGGAATCCCGGGAAGCTCGATCCCGCCGCGGACTGCCAGCTCGAGGACGCGGTCGGCCGTGGACATACGCGTGGCCCTGTTCATGTAGAGCTTCTCGATGATCGCCGGGTGAGCGAGCAGGCGCTCCTCGTTGATGGCCACCAGCTCCGCGACCGCTTCGTTGGCCGCGGCCGCCACCTCGACCACCGCCGCCGGGGGCATGGCCGGATGCGCCAGCACTTTCTCCATCACCGCGGCATCGTGTGCGTAACGCGGGGCCAGCAGCCCGAGCACGCCGGGCGGGAGGTCCCCGGCAAGGGCGCCGTTCAGAATGGGCGCGGGCAGGCGATCCAGGGTGGCTTTCGCCGTCGCCGCCAGAGCCGCGTCGGTCGACTCCGAAAGCAGCGCGACGACGGTCACTGCCTCGCCCGGCCGCACGCCGGGGGCGAGAGCGCGCGCCGCCAGTTGCCGCATCGGCTCCGCGGACGACGGGTCGAGGAGCTTGCGCGCGGGAGCGGACAGTTTGCCCAGATCGACCGGAGGCTGCACCTCGAAGAGTCTAAATCCGCGGTCACGAATGTGAACGCGGATTCAGCAACGAACCTGGCCGATAAAACAGCGAGCACGACCGAAGACCGCGCTCGCCGATCGAGACCGTCATGACGCCGTGCCCATCGACTTCAGCCGACGTTTTGCCCGAGGTAGCGGCGCGGTGTTCTGGCGAGGCACGCTCGTCCATCTATCGTGGAGCGCATGCTATCGTGGCGGGCATGGGTGTTTTCGACTTCGTCCGCAGCGGCGTCAAGGAGTTGATGATTGCGCGTCCGGACAATCTCAAACAGCTCATCGTCTACAAGCATCCCGACCAGAACGTCCCCATGTATTCCCAGCTCACCGTCGACAGCGACGAGTGCGCGGTTTTCTTCAAGGACGGACGCGTCGTGGGTGTCCTGCCGCCGGGGCGGGTCACGCTGCAGTCGCAGAACATCCCCTTCCTGAACCACCTGGTCACGAGCTTCACGGGCGGCAACGTGTTCATCACGGAGATCTACTTCGTGAAGACCGTCCCCGTGCGCAGCGTTCCCTTTGGAGGGCCCATCGGCGACATGCTGGATCCGCTGACCGGCGAGCAGGTCCAGCCGCGCATCTTCGGCGAGATGAGCGTGGTGGTGACCGACCCGGTGAAATTCGTGGTCGGCTACTCCGGTCAAGCAGCGACCGGCGACAACGACGCCGTCCTCGACTGGATCAAAGGCCTCTTCATGAACGGCGTGAAGACGACGCTGGGGGAGCTATGCGAGAACGAGGGCAAGAGCCTCCTCCAGGCCGTGTCGCTGACCAGCAAGCTCGCGGCCGCCTTCGTGGCCCACGCACCGGACCTCAACGAGATCGGCATCCGCATCTTGCAGGTGGGCGCCTTCAACCTGAACTTCAACGACGAGGATCGGCAGCGCATGGTGGCCGCCAATGCCGAGTTCGCCAAGGCCCAGCGCGCCGTTCGTGTAAAGCAGATCGGCGTGGCAGGCGCGGCGGCCGATGCCCAGGCCAAGCAGTTCGAGCTCGACCAGAAATTCGGTCAGGACGCTCGCTACGTGAAAGATCTCGCCGGAAGCTACCAGGGCTACGCTGCGGGGCAGGCCGTGATCTCTGCGGGTCAGGGAATGGCCGCGCACGGCGTCGGCGGCGGCATCGCCGGAATGGGCGCGCAGATGGCGGTGGGAGTCGGTATGGGCAACGTCATGGCCCAGGGTTTTGCGCCTCAGGCGCCGGTGGCAACGGCCCCCGCCCCCACCTTCTCGCCGGGCGGGACGCAGGTCACTTGCGGCAAGTGCGGCGCCAGGCAGCCCGGGGGGAAGTTTTGCGCCGACTGCGGGACGCCTCTGGTGGTGCAGAAGAGGTTCTGCAACGGGTGCGGCGCCGAGCTCGGTCCAGGTGCGAAGTTCTGCGCCGGCTGCGGCACGTCCGTCGCGTCGCCGCCCGTTCCTCCGCCCGGGTGACGAGCGGTGATACGCTGCTGGAGTGAGCCGGAACGCGCTCCTTCTGGCGGTCGCGCTCGCCGCGCTCCGGGACCCCTGTGGGACGGACACCGACGCGGCCGGCCTGAACGCACCATGCACGCGGACGAAGGACTGCGAGGGCGACCTCACCTGCGCCCGCGGCGTCTGTTCGCCGCTGAGTGGTAGCGGAAACGACGCGAGCGCACGGGATGGAAACACCGCCGACTAGAAGGACGGTCGACATCCGTCGCGAGATGAAACGATGCCCCGCCTGCGGGCACAGCTTCTCCGGGGAAGCGGCGTTCTGCCCGTTCGACGGCACCAAGCTGGTGAGGGCGGAACGCGACTCGATGACGGACCCGTTCCTCGGGAGCCTGGTCGATGCGCGTTACCAGGTGATCGCGCTGCTTGGCGAGGGTGGGATGGGACAGGTCTACGAAGTGAGCCACGTCGCGCTCGCCCGGCATTTCGCGATGAAAGTTCTGCGCCGCGAGCTGGCCCGGGACGAAGAGCTCGCCGACCGCTTCATCCAGGAAGCAGTTGCCACGGCCAGCGTGCGCCATCCCAACGTCGTCGAGATCACGGATTTCGGAAAGCTCCCCACCGGCGTGCCTTACTTCGTCATGGAGCTTCTGATCGGAGAGACGCTCGGGCAAGTCATCAAGTCGGGCGGCCCCATTCCTGCGCGGCGTGCGGTGCGCATCATCCGGCAGGTCGCCGGCGCGCTCGGCTCGGCGCACGCGGCGGGCATCGTCCACCGCGACCTCAAGCCCGACAATGTCTTTCTGGTCGGGGGAGTCAGCGGCGGCATCGCCAGCGACGACGTGCGCGTCGTCGACTTCGGCGCGGCGAAGGTCATCGGCTCGAGCCGTGTCACTCGCCGGGGAATCGTCTTCGGGACGCCCCATTACATGTCCCCCGAGCAGGCGAGCGGTCAGCCCGTCGATCACCGCGCGGATGTCTACGCGCTCGGCGTCATCATGTACGAGATGTTCACCGGCCGCGTGCCCTTCGAGGCGGATACGTACATGGGCGTCCTCACGCAGCACATGTTCGTGCAGCCGGTGCGCCCCAGCCTGGTCTCCCCGGCGGCGCGCGGGCTCGGTGCGCTGGAGGAGATCACCATGGTGTGCCTCGAGAAGAGGCGCGAGGAGCGGTACGGCTCGATGGAGGAGCTGGCGGCGGCCCTGGCCGAGGTCGTCGAGACGCGGATCGACGGACGCATCGAGTTCGCCGACGGCCTCGGCGCGCGACCGAGCAGGGTCCGCACGGGGATGCGCTATCCCATGGCCGACGAACTGGAGCCTCCGTCCCTGGCCGAGATGCGCGTCGCCATCGACAGCGAGCTCCCGCCGAGCCGGGTAGTCCCCTGGGCCATCCTGATCGGCCTGGGCGCCGTCATCGTGTCGGCCGCGGTGGCGTGGGCGCTCGTCGTTTATCGAAGCGCGCCCGCTTCCTCCTCGCCGGCGGTGCCGGCCGCGTCCCCCGCTTTCTCCATTCGAGCCCCGCCGCCTCTTGCGTCGGCGCCAGCGCTCCCCAGCACGACCGCGAAACCATCGGCCTCGGCGCTGGTCCCCGCGTCTGCCCATGCGCCGCCGCCGAAGAAGTCCGGTCCCCCCGGAGGCGGCATCGACGACGTGGGTGACCCCTTCCGGACGCCTTGACGGCAACCTTCACGGGCCGTCTTTACCTGCCGTCGTTCTCCGCCTGGCTTGACACCCGCGGCGCCCCCCTTCCATGCTGACGTAGCGCCCGTGGCCAAACAGAAGCTGCTTCTCGTCGACGCCGACCCGCGGAGCGTCCGTGTGCTCGAGGTGAGCCTGAAGAAGGCCGGCTACAGCGTCACCACGGCGACCGATGGGCTCGACGCCCTCGCGAAGATCGAATCCCTCACGCCCGATCTGATCCTCAGCGACACACGGCTCCCCAAGCTCGACGGGTACACCCTCGTCCGCAAGCTCAAAGAACGGCCGGAGTGGTCGGCCATTCCAATCGTGTTTCTCACCAGCCAGAAATCCATCGAGGACAAGATTCGCGGTCTGGAGCTGGGCGTCGAGGATTACCTCACGAAGCCCATCTTCGTGCGCTAGCTCATCGCGCGGGTGAACCTTCTCCTCGCGCGGCGGACGCAGGAGAGCATCGCCACCACGCGCGGCCCCACGTCGGGGCGGACGCGCTTCTCGGGGTCGACGTCGGACATGGCCGTCGTCGATCTGCTGCAGACGTTCGAAGTATCGAGGAAGAGCGGCGTCGTCCACCTTTGCAGCAGCGGTCTGGACGGGCACGTGTACTTTCGCGACGGCAAGGTCGTGGACGCGGAGCTCGGCCGACTGCGCGGCGAGGAGGCCGTCTACCGAGCGCTGATCTGGAATGAGGCGACGTTCGAGGTCGAGTTTCGCGCCGTCGCGAACGAGGATGTCATCGGCGGCTCCACCCAAGCGATTCTCATGGAGGGGATGCGGCGCGTCGACGAGTGGGGCCGCCTCTGCGAACAGCTGCCCGACCTGACCACCGTCTTCGAAATCGATGACATGCAATTGCTGGAACGGCTCAACGAGATTCCCGACGAGCTCAACGGCATTCTCCGGCTTTTCGACGGCAAACGCACTCTCTCCGATGTCGTGGACGACTCGCCGTTCGAGGATCTCTCGACCCTGTCGACAATCACCAAGCTCTATTTCGAAGGCCTGCTCGTCCCCAAGAACGGCGGCGTCGGGGCACGCAGCACGGAGGACGAGCGGCCGATGGCCATCGT
>Ga0182024_10022457_pt1 | contig 11370 bp, 9 predicted proteins | sample P32metaG_FD_120480 | JGI IMG/M metagenome (GOLD analysis project Ga0182024, IMG submission 120480) | Permafrost microbial communities from Stordalen Mire, Sweden - P3-2 metaG (Illumina Assembly) | ecosystem: Environmental > Terrestrial > Soil > Wetlands > Permafrost | place: Sweden: Stordalen... | reverse complement strand
TGATTGTGATCGCCCGCGGTTCGCCCGAAGCATGGCCCGTCCTGGTCGGCGCCTTGGGCAACGCTCACGACGACGTTCCCAGCAGGATCGAAGAGACTATTGAAGCGAACGGCAACCAGGCATTTGCGGTCAAGATCGTGCCCTTGTTGCAGCGTAGCCTCGACGATCCAAATCCGAAGGTTCGAGGCGCGAGCGCGGTAACTCTGTCAACTATTCTTGCCGCGAACGGAGCCTCTTACTGCAATTCTTACGCCGATGATTTGGCAAAGATGCGTCCTCCGTGGACGGACTGGAAAGGTCCTCCTCCTGGCGATTTGATCCTCGATATCGCGAAGAACTTGAAAAATGTTGACCGGGACAAGCTTACGGACACCATTTCAGGTCTCTGCAATCTGGGACCGTCCGCCAAAGTCGCGATTCCTTACCTGCTGCCGTTGCTGCGTGATAAGGACGGTCCGACACGATTTTTCGTACTCTTCGATCTGTGGGCTATGGGGCCGGCTGCCTGTGAGGCTACTCCCGATGCAATGCGGATCCTCAAGGATCCCGACAAGGGCGTACGCCTTAAGGCTATGGCAGTTTTAGGAGTATGCGGGCCTGCTGCCAAAGACGCTGTACCCGAACTGGCGGAAGCTTTAAAGAGCACTGACCAAGAGACCGCGCAACAGGCAGCCCTGGCGCTGGCGAACATCGACCCCAGTCACGACGGTCTCCTGCCTATATTGACCCAAATGCTCGACCCCACTTCCAACGACCCCGCTCCTAGACAAAACGCCGTACAGGCGTTCGACGAGATGGGAAGCTACGCGCGGCCCGCAATTCCTGCATTGATACATCTTATCGCCACGGATACCGATACGGACGATGCCGACGATAAGGCTTCGGAGCGCGAAGCCCAAGTGGCGGCGCTCGTCCATATTGACGGTACTGACGCGATCCCGGAATTGGTGCACGTTGCGAGCACCGACAAGGTCGACGAGGTGCGAATCGCCGCGGTCACCGCGCTGGGCGCGTTGGGATCAAGCAGCCCTCGCGCAATTTCCGCGTTGGTGGACGCGTTGAACAACGACTCCGACGCGGTCCGCGACGCCGCGAGCGCGGCGCTCAGCAAGCTCGGCCGCGCTGCGGTTCCCGCACTGATTGCGGCGCTGAAAAGCCCGCATATCTACCAGCGTGCCTGGGCGGTCGAGGCGCTCGGCCGAATCAAACCGTTGCCGGACGACGCGAGGCACGCGCTGCAACTCGTGCTCAACGATAAGAGCGAGATCGTCAAAAACGAGGCCGCAGCCGCGCTCAACGGCGGCAAGGTGGATGCGAGCGCCGCCGTCGAGGACAAGCAACTGGACGAGAACTCCGACATTGACGAACCTGCAACCATGGACCACGGCGCCGGCCAGAACCTCGATTCGTTCGTAGCCGGCAATGCCGTCCCGGACGCACGCATCTATAGCAAGGCGGAGATCCTCGCCTCGATTCCGCCCGACAATAATCATCAGTACCCGACGGAGCTGAAGTATTCAGTGCCGATTGGTCCTACGCGCAATTCTGCGACCGACGCGGAGTTCCTCGCTACGGTTCATGCTGCGAATGAAGGCGTCGATCGCCTGGCCCTCTGGAAGAAGACCGCCGATGACAAGTATCAGCGGCTGTTCCTCCAGGAAACGAGCAGCGAGAATCATTTCGAAAAGCCCGAGGTCTTCTCGTCCAAAGTGCTGGTGACGGGTCAGGGCAACGATCACTACGAGACGGCGCTGTTTCTCAACCTGCCTCTGCATCGTGTCTGGGGAGACGGCGACGGTATCGACGACAACGTCTTCGTACTCGACCGCGACGAGCTGCGACCCGTCGCGATTGCAGACGCCGAGATGGACTCGAAGCAACTGCGAGACGGCGAGACCGTCTGGAATGGTGCGCTTGGCAATGAATTCAAGGACAACGACCTGGAGTTCGCCTTCCGTCTTTGGAAGGCAGATGCATGTCACGCCTGCGCAGAGCCCATTGAGGTGCAAGGCACCTACAAAGTCGTCAAGGTAATGCGCTACGACGCGCAGAAAAAAGATTGGGTCGCGAACTGGAAGATGCTCGTCGATACCGCCAAGCGAGTGCGTGACTCCGGGAATTAGCCACGCGCGCCGGACAAGACTAAGCGGTGGCGAATGGAGCTTGCTCCCTTCGCCACCGCTTTAACTGGCTGGCTGTGAGTCGATTACTTGGTAACCGAGGTCGAGAATGCCGCTTCGAGGCGCGACACTGCGTCGTTGGCACGACGGACCGCGTCTTCCGATTGGGTGGCCGCTGCGTCTGCCTGCGCAGCCGCCTGCCCAGCCTGATTGGCCGAAGCTTCCGCCGCATTCGCCGACGCTTCCGCCTTGCTCGCATCCGCCTGGGCGCGATCAGTCGCGTTGTTGATCGTCTTCATATCCGGGCCGCACGCGGTCACGAGCGCAGTCACGGCCACGACACCAAGTACCTTTAACATTGCTTTCATTCGAGCTTTTCCTCCAGTGGTTCAGGTCAATAGCCAGTCCCGTTACACTATGAGCACAGATTCAAATAGTCAGGGCTGGACGAGTAATCTCGCCAATAGTTGCAAAACCCGTTTGCGAACGCAAGGTGACAGAACCGCAACCCGGTTCTGTTCGGAACATCCCGCGCGCTACACTATTAGCAGACTTGAATTGAGCGTGATTGACAGACAAAACTTTCAGCAGTTATCGTTCAACGTCGGTCAAATCGATACGGTGTGGTGCGCTTTCCTGAAAAGGTTTTCCTACATGCTTTATCCTACATCCTTTAACTGAGGTCCGGTTGCGAGATGGCGACGACGATCACGAGCGAATGTATCAACTGCGGAGCGTGCGAGCCCGAATGTCCGAACACTGCGATTTATGCCGGTGGAGTGCCGTGGGAACTTAACGGCACCCCGGGCGTCGCAATCGCGCAAGACATTTATTACATCGTGCCGTCGAAGTGCACCGAATGCGTCGGCTTCCACGACCATGAGGCGTGCGCCGCCGTATGTCCCGTCGATTGCTGCATCCCGGATCCCGCTAATCTCGAGAGCGAAGGCGTATTGCTGCAGCGCGCTCGCGAGTTGCATCCCGAGACTACCTTCCCCGACGACGCGCCGTCGCGCTTTCGCAAGGAGGGCGGCGCGCCTGCGCCCGCGGCGGATGGCGCCGAGGCTGCTACCAATGGCGCCGCAGTCGCAGCAAAGCCCGCGGCAGCTCCGGCGCCCAAACCAGCCGCAGCTCCCGCTGCAGCCGCGCCGGCAGCGCCGGTCGCGGCGGCGGGACTCGCGATGATGCATCTGCCGAAAGATATCGGCGCCTTGCCCGGCCCCGTCGGCGAGAAACATTTTCCCGGCGAGCTCGACGCTGATTTCGATGCCGTCCTGGCTTCCGTCGATGCGTCCCCGATTCGCACAGCGCCTGCGCCTGTCATGGTCGCGTTTCGGCTTGCGGAGCCAGTGCTCGGCGCGATGCCGGACGGAGTAAAGGCCGACCTCGAGCATGCGGTCGGCAGCACGGCTGGATTTTCGCGAATCCGTTCGACCGCCCTCAACATGATTTTTAATCTGGTCCTATATCCGGTTCTTCTAATACTGTTCGCCATCTACGCGCGCGGCGACAGACTCTTCTCACAAAGCACCGGCGGATGGATCATGCTCGGCGTATTGATTGCCGCGGGCGAGGCTGCGTGGCGCCTGCGTGAGGGTGTGATTCACGCCAAGCCTGCCAGCGAGCTGACCTATCGCGGATGCTGGTACGGGCTCGCGCTCGCGCCGCTTGGCTCGATTCTCGTGCGCGCCGGTGGCGCGGGCCGCCGCACCGAACGCAAAGTCGCCTTCGACGGCTTCGAGGGCACCATGCATGAGGACAAGACCGAGCGCGACCGGCGTTACGGGACCGTGTACACCGTCGCCGAATACGCCAACGCGTACCTCGTGCGGCTCGAGATGCCGCGCAAGCTGCCGCCGTCCTCGCTCAAGCGGCTGTGGAATCTTCCCGACGAGATGCCCGACTACGATTACAACATCATGCTCGGCGACAACGTGGTTACAGTGAGCGCGAGCGTCCGCGGCGAGACGATCCGCCGATTGTCGTACGTCTCGTCGTCGTTCCCGGCCGACTTCACGAGCCGAATCGAGTTCGGCAAGCCGGTGGGTGCGTTCAAACATAGGATGCGCGAGAAAGTGCTCGAGGTGATCGTTCTCAAGGCGGACGCGGCGCAGTTTCAGCACGCCGCTTGAAGAACCGTCGCGAGCATAACTCGCGCCGTCAGTGCAGTTGAGTTTGGTTGAGATGGCGATCCACATTCGGGACGCCACAGGTCGCGACCTGCCACGCATCATCGAGATCGAGCGGCTCGCCTTCCCCGCGCCGTGGACGCTTGCCTCCTTCGAGCGCGAACTGACGCTGCCCTTCTCGCGCATCATGCTCGCGATCCCCGAGACTCGAGGCGCCCCCTCGATTGCCGGCTTCCTCTGCCGATGGCTGATTGCCGACGAATGCCACATCCTGAACATCGCTGTGCATCCGGAGTCGCGCAGGCTCGGCACAGGCAGCGTGTTGATGACGGAATCAATAAACGAGGCAAAATTGACCGGAACCAACGTGATTACGCTGGAAGTTCGCCGCTCGAACCTGGCGGCCCGGCAGCTCTACCGCAAATTTGAATTTGAAGAACGGCGTTTGAGACGGCATTACTACGGCCCTGGCGAGGACGCGATCATCATGGAACTGCGGTTCGACTGATCTTTTTGCCGACAAATACCGAACGCCGTTCTATCATCCGGATAATTTCAGTTTCCTTTCGAAACTGGGTTACAAAACATTAAGTTTTGTGCCATACTGAAATTCACATTCAAGGCTGATCGGAACGGTGATGAACCCATGACTGCGCGGTCATCAACCCATGTCCGAAATCCATGGCCTGCCGTCGAATGCCACTATTACGATGAGTTTGCCGTTCAAGAAAGGTGAAAAGGTGGTTTACCCCGCCCATGGGGTTGCCGTAATCGAAGACATCCAGATGCGGGTCATTTCCGGGACCGAGCGACGTTTTTACATGCTGCGGATCCTCGGCACCGAAAAAATGACCATCATGATTCCGACCGAGAACGTCGAGTCGGTCGGACTGCGGCGCGTGATCGGCAAAGATATGGTGGAAAAAATCTACCGTATCCTGCGCCAGCGCAAGGTCGAGGTCGATACACAAACCTGGAACCGCCGCTACCGCGAATACACGGAAAAGATCAAGACCGGTTCTCCGCTGGAAATCGCCAAGGTGCTGCGCGATCTGCTGGTGCTCAAGAGCGACAAGGAATTGTCGTTCGGCGAGCGCAAGATGCTCGACACGGCGCGCTCGTTGCTGGTCAAAGAACTGTCGATCGCCAAGGCTCATCCGGAAGAAAAAATCATGGAAGAGCTGAAGATGATCTTCGCCAACTAGCCGCCGCGATAATCTACAAGTGAACAAGGCCGGGACTTTTCTCCCGGTCTTTTCTTTTTAAGATTCTGTATGCGAATCTCGCGGGGATGGCGAAACCGCAAACAATTCTGTTGGTTGCAATTCTCATGATCGCAAGTTTCATTGCATACGTTGCGGGCGCGCCGGCCTCTCAAACGGCATCGAATTGAAGGCCTCGGCAATAATAGTCGCGGCGGGCAGTGGCGTGCGCCTCGGCTCCGACGTGCCGAAGGCGTTCGTGAAGATCGCGGGCCGCACGATGCTTTCTTATTCGCTCGTCACCGTCCGGCAAATCAACTCGATCGACGAAGTTGTGATCACGATTCCGGACGGATTCGAAAGAGCCGCCCGCGCGGAAGTCGCGGCGGCCGGGCTTGGCGTGCCGGTCAAGATTACGCCTGGCGGAGTCGAGCGCCAGGACTCGGTGCGAATCGCGTTGGAACTGACCAGTGCGGAGAACGAACTCGTGATCGTGCATGACGCGGCCCGCCCGCTCGCGACGCCCGCAATCTTCGAGGCATGTCTAGTCGCAGCAGCGCGCGCCGGCGGCGCGATTGCGGCGATCCCGATGTCCGACACCCTGAAGCGCGTCACCGACAGCGCGATCACCGCAACCATCGCACGAGCCAGCCTATGGCAAGCACAAACCCCGCAAGCATTCCGCCGCGACCTGCTGGTCGCAGCCCATCAGCGCGCAGTCAGCGAAAAAATCGCCGCAACCGACGACGCGGACCTGGTCGAACGCACCGGCGCTCGCGTCGAGGTGGTCGAAGCGTCGACCAACAACATCAAGATCACGACGCCGTCAGACCTGGCAATCGTCGAGGCAATCCTCGCCGCGCAGTCTCTGTGATCCTGACCGAAGCGAGCAACGCGAGCGCGTGTTTGTCATCCTGACAAAGCGAGCAACGCGAGCGGCAGGAAGGATCTCGACAGCTTCGCGCCAGCGAAGCCGGTACCGATTCTGAAATCGCGCAGCGGTCCTTTACGCTACCTCTGGTTCGTACCCCGCCCTTTCGATCAACTCGCGCGTTTTCGTCCAGTCCCATCCGGCGGTAGTCAGGTAGCCGTTGACGAAGATCGAATTCACTGCGTTGAACAAGTCGGCCTGCCGCGCCCCGACGTTTAGTTCGCGGCCGCCCGCAGCGCGAACCTCGCTGCGCGGATTCAGCAGCCGGAACAGACACGCCGCCTTGAGACATTTCTCGGGCGTGAGCGCGCGCTGCGCTTCGAGCGGCGTGCCTTTTATCGGATGCAGAAAATTCAGCGGCACCGAATCGATCGCCAGGCGCCGCGTCGAATAGGCGAGATCGAGAATATCGTCGTCAGTCTCGCCCATCCCGATAATTCCGCCCGAGCACGTCGACAATCCAGCCGCGCGCACGTTCTCGATCGTCTCGATACGATCGTCATAGGTGTGCGTCGTGCAGATTTCCGGATAGAACCGGCGGCTGGTGTTGAGGTTGTGATTTATCCATCCCGCACCCGCGCTCTTGAGCTCGTCCGCCTGCTCGCGATTCATCAGGCCGATCGACAGGCACAGCTCGAGCCCCGGCAACTCTGCGCGGATTCGATCGCACGCCTCGCCGAGGTGCTCGACGTCCTGCCGCGCCGGACCGCGCATGCTGCAGACCATGCAGTAGCGGCGCGCGCCGCTGTCGACCGCAATTCGCGCGCCCTCGATCAATTTCGCGACGCTCTGCATTTTGTAAACCGGGATTTCGGCTTTCGAGATCTTCGATTGCGAGCAGTACGAGCAATCCTCGGGGCAGATGCCGCTTTGCGCGTTGCGCAGCATGCAAATCTTCACGCGGCGCCCGAATGCGGCCTCGCGCACGGTGCGCGTCGCGGCGAGCAAATCTGCCAGCCGCTCGTCGGGACAATTCAGGATTGCCGCCGCAGTCTCGCGAGCGATTTCTTTTCCGGCCAGAACTTCTTCGACCATCCGATCGAGATCGATTTCATCAAACTTCAACATCACCGATTCCTTGTCGCGCGATAAATCCGCGCGCCGCACAATTAGAGGTTTTCGGAAGGTGGATCAAGCGAGCGGGTTTCAAACTTTAAGACTGTCCCGGCGGACGAGTGGGCGGCCGGTAGATCTCCTGCTCTGGCTCTTCGGGTTTCTCGAGTTCCCCCTCCGGCCTGATCACATCAACTGATACGACCCCGCTGGGACGCTTGATCCTCTTTGCCGCACCGCGCCGCCGCGTTTGCATCGAGTACCCGATACTCACCGCCAGTCGCAGCATCAACAGGATCGTGAAGATCACGCACAGACGGCCAAACCAGTCGTCGGTCCGCGAGTAGAACGTTCTCCCGGTGCCGATGGGCAGGTCCGCGGTCGCCATCGTGTCTACGCCATGCATCGGCACGCGCGCCGCAATCTGCCGGCCGCGCGAGTCATTCGCCGAGAGCATCCCCGCGCGCGCCGCGCGCGCGAGCGAGAAGCCCGATTCGACGCCGCGCACCACCGCCATCCGCTGATGTATCACTTCCGAGCCCTTCCAGTCCGACGCCGGCGCGACCACCACGCGCACGCCAAGCGCCGCAAGCTCGCGCGCGGTATCGGGAAAGTCCAGGTCCTGCGAAATCAGAACCGCGGTGCGTCCCCATGGCGGGTCGAAAACCGCCGGCTTCGATCCCGGCTTGTAGTCCCATTCGAGACTGGGAATCAGATGATGCTTGGCGTAGGACGCCGCGATCTTGCCGTCGGGGGTGAAGACGACGGCGATATTCCTTTTGGGCGATCGTCCGATCTGGTTGAGCCCGACCACCAGCCACACGTGCGACATCTGCGCGACTCGCTGGAGTCCGAGCACGACGTCCCATTCGTAGCTCGGCGCTACCCCGATGATCTCTTCAGGTGTGACGACTATCTGCGCGCCGGTGCTCGCCGCTTGATGCACCATTTTTGCGTATCGCGCGAGAATGTCCGCGGCGTCAGTTGGATCGGTGGACTCGGACTGCGGTATCAGGCCCTCGCTCGCGACCATCGCGACGCGCACCGCCGGCGTCTTAGGCGTCAGAACAATCCGGGTCCATCCAAACATCAGCGCGATCGCGAAAACGGTCAACGCCATAATAGCCGGATGCGTCCAGTCCATGTTCCAGCGACGCCGATACCACGCGACCGCCAGCCCCGACGGCAACAGCGACATGATGAACATCACGCCGCACATCCCGAGCCACGACGCAGTCTGCAGCAGCGGGAGGAAATCGACTTGCGTGTACGCAGGGCTGCCCCAGGTACCGTGCGGCGATTCTCCCGAAAGCGTGAAATAGAAGGCGACTTCGAAGGTCGGGAAGACCAGCGCCGCCAGCACCCCGGACCAGCGCCGCGTCGCCTCGGCCGCACACGCAACGAAGATCGCAAACACGATCGCGCCGGCGATATGCGACGCGAGCATCGTCATCAGGGGCACCGAGAAACTCTCGCCACCCCACGCGATCAGGTTGCCGATAAGAAAGGCCGAGAACGCGAGCTCCGCCGCGGTTTCGGTCCGCAGTTCCGGTGCGATCGCGAGGATAGGCAGCGGCGCGAACAGCGCACACAGCCACAATCCCGGGTTCGCGCCCGCCAGCGTGTAGAGCAAAGCCGTCGCAATCGCAGCCAGGGCGGCGGTCGTGAGCAGGCTTCTCGGCTCGCGCGGGCTGTTCGATCCAATAATCGAAGTCCGAACGTCACCCAGCCGCGACGAATCGACGATTGGGCGATCGGCCATATGGGTCAGACTTGGTTGCGCGGCGGGAGAGCAACATCCGCCGGCTTTACCGCATTCGCAATCAGGCCTTCGTTGAGCGATCCGGAGCGAAAGCCTTTTAGATCGATCGCGACGAATCGAAACCCGATTTTTTTGAACTCGCGCTCGATAGTTTCGCGGATCGCGGGCTCGAACACCCGCGCAATCTCGCTTTGCTCGAGTTCGAGCCGCGCGACCTCGCCATGGTATCGCACGCGCGCGATCGCAAAGCCCATCGAATGAAGCAGTTTTTCACCGGCCGCGACCTTCGTCAGCCCCTCCGGCGTAATCTTAGTCCCGTAAGGAAAGCGCGACGACAGGCACGGTGACGCCGGACGATCCCACGTCGGCAATCCCATCGCGCGCGAGAGCGCGCGCACGTCGGCCTTGGTCATCTCGGCTTCGACCAGCGGATGCCGCACGCGCTTCTCGCTCGCTGCCTGCATCCCGGGCCTATAGTCGTGCAGGTCGTCGAGATTGAGGCCATCGACGATCTCGTCGATCCCCATCTCGCCGGCTTTCGCCTCGCAAACCGTGAACAGGTTGTGCTTGCACAGGTAGCATCGGTTGAGCGGATTCGCCGCGTAGCCGGGAATCTCGAGCTCGTTGGACTCGACCACAATGTGACGCGCACCGATCAGCCGCGCCATCGCGAGCGCCGACTCGCGATCCTCGTCGGGCATCGTGGGCGAAGTCGTCGTCAGCGCCAGCACGGCGTCGCCGAGCACCTCATGCGCGATCTTCAGCACGAAGGTGGAATCGACGCCGCCGGAAAACGCCACGATAAGACTGCGCATCGGCGCAAACCCCGCACGCATCCGCTCCAGCTTCGCGCTAAGAATCGTGTCCATCTACAACAAACCTTGCATAACCCGGCTCGGATTTCTTCCCTCTCGCGCCCCTGACAGCAAACTAGCGCGCTGCGCGCAACTTTGCGCTTCTCACTGAGTGCAGGGGTCACCCATGCCGCCCGCCGCGCAGGCGATTACTTTCTGGCGTCGAGTTCTTTCTCTCTCCCCTCATCTACAACTAGATGCCCTCAGCCTGAAAGAGATCCGTCGTCAAATATCGCTCGCCGGTGTCGCAGAAGACCACGACTACAATGTTGCCCTTGCCGAGCCGCTTGGCTATTTGCAGTCCGGCGTAGCAGTTCGCGCCGGACGAGATACCGACCAGCATGCCCTCCTCGCGCGCGAGACGCCGCGAGAACAGGGTGGCATCCTCGTCGCTGACCGGAATTATCTCATCATAAACCTTTGTGTCGAGGTTGCTCGGCACGAAACCGGCGCCAATTCCCTGTATTTTATGAAACCCGGGCTCGCCGCCCGACAGCACCTGCGAATTCTTCGGCTCGACGGCGACGATCAGCACTTTTTTGTCGAGATGCTCCCGCAAATAATGCCCCGCGCCCGTGATCGTCCCGCCCGTCCCGACGCCCGCGACAAACGCGTCGATACGCTTGAACTGCTGGAGCAACTCGGGCCCGGTGCATCGATAATGGATGTCGGGATTGGCGGTGTTGCTGAATTGCTGCGGCATGAAGTAGCCGGGATTCTCGCGGCACAGCTCCTCGGCCTTCGCGATCGCGCCATGCATCCCGCGCGTATCCGGCGTCAGCACCAGCTTGGCCCCGTAAGCAACCAGCAACGAGCGCCGCTCCTCGCTCATAGTATCGGGCATGGTAAGAATGAGCTTGTAGCCTTTGACGGCAGCAACCAGGGCCAGCCCAATCCCGGTGTTGCCGGAGGTAGGCTCGACAATGGTGTCCCCCGGCTTCAAGCGACCGGATTTCTCCGCCGCCTCGACCATCGCGAGACAAATCCGATCTTTAACACTCCCCCCCGGATTAAAATTCTCCAGCTTCGCCCAAATCTCAGCATCGTCTTTCCCCGGAATCCGATTAAGCCGGACAACGGGCGTATTCCCAATAAGTTCAAGCGGCGACCCCGCAACACTAATAGGCATGGATGCGATTCTATCCAGAAAATATAGCGGTTGCGAATGTTGGAAAAAGAGAAGGGAGCAGAGCGATGTGCGGCATATCCAGAGTGCGAGGGGCGCGATTCTGACTGACCGAAAAGAGCTGAAAAGAGCAATTCATACCACCTGTAGTGGTATTGGGACGGGTGCCCTCTAGGCGTAGCTTCGTTCCGTC
>Ga0182024_10022456_pt1 | contig 11371 bp, 12 predicted proteins | sample P32metaG_FD_120480 | JGI IMG/M metagenome (GOLD analysis project Ga0182024, IMG submission 120480) | Permafrost microbial communities from Stordalen Mire, Sweden - P3-2 metaG (Illumina Assembly) | ecosystem: Environmental > Terrestrial > Soil > Wetlands > Permafrost | place: Sweden: Stordalen... | reverse complement strand
CTTCGTGAACCCTTCGGGGAAATTCGTGTTGGGCGGACCGCACGCCGACACCGGACTCACTGGTCGAAAGATCATCGTGGACACCTACGGCGGGATGGCCCGTCACGGCGGCGGCGCCTTCTCGGGCAAGGATCCCTCGAAGGTGGATCGCTCGGGCGCCTACGCCGCGCGCTGGGTCGCCAAGCACGTCGTCGCCGCCGGGGCGGCCGAGCGTTGCGAAGTCCAGGTCGCCTACGCCATCGGCGTGGCGCGACCGGTGTCGGTCTTAGTCGACACCTTCGGAACGGAACGCGTCAATCGCGCCACGATCGCCAAGGCCGTCGACGCCCTGTTCGATCTTCGCCCCGCGGCGATCATCCGTGACCTCGACCTGCGTCGTCCGATCTATCAGCGCACCGCCGCCTACGGCCACTTCGGCCGCAGTGACCAAGGCTTCACCTGGGAGCAGACATCGCGGGTCGACGATCTGCGCCGAGAACTGTCGCTGTAGCAGTGAGCGCCGCGCGCGCCGTTCGCATCATCACCGAAGTCGCAGCCGTCGATCGCCCCTTCGACTACCTGGTCACCGAGACGACGGCGCGCGTCGCGGTCGGAGATCGGGTGCGCGTGGACTTCAACGGTCGCTCCGTTCGGGGCTGGGTCACCGACCGGGCCGCGGTCAGTGCCGACCTCAAGCCCTTAGTGAAATGGCTGGGTTACGGACCACCGGCGTCGCTGCTCGAGTTGTTGGCCTGGGCCAGTGAGCGTTGGTACAGCCCGGTGAGTCGCCTCCTCGCCTCGACGTCACCGAAACGTCTCATCACCGAACTGCCCGTGGCCCCCGAGGCGAAGGCCCTCGCGAGCGCCGTATTGGCGGACGTCAACGAGGTAGAGCCGGGGGTGCTCGAGGTCGCCCCGACGACGGACCCCCTGGGATTGATTCTCGCCGCCTACGAAGCGACCCGGGAGAAAGAGGGCTCGCTGTTGGTCCTCGTACCGACCGAGTCGTGGGCCGGTCGTCTGCGGGGTCGTTTGGAACAGCGAGGGTGCGACGTCGCCTCCGGGGAGGACCAGTGGGACCGAATGCGCGCGGGCTGGCCGGTCGTCGTCGGCGCCCGGGGCACGGCGCTCGCGCCGGTGCCCAAGGTCAGTGGCGCCGTCATTATCGACGCCGACGACGAGGCCTATCGCAACGCGGGGGCGCCGACCTGGGACGCCGCGACCATGCTGCGCGAGAGATGTCGTCGCGACGCGGCGCCGTTGTGGTGTACGTCGAGCGTGCCGTCGCCGTCTTTGTTGAACGACGGCGCCTATCGTTCGTGGGGTGACGTGACGGGTGGCTGGCCGCGGGTCACCATCGTCGATCGACGATTGAGCGACCCGCACGACGGCGTCCTCGCTCGCGAGGCGCTCGCGGCCGCGCGACGAGCCCTCGAGGGCGACGATCCGGTGGCCGTCGTCGTCGTCTTGCAGCGCCTCGGCGACGGTCGTCTCTTCGCGTGCGCCAAGTGCGGCGAGCTCGCCCGCTGTGGAGTGTGCGGTCAGGCCGAAGAAGAGAGTGACGGCCTCTTGGCGTGTCGTGAGCGCCACGAGCCCCGAGCCAACTTCTGTCGAACGTGCGGAGCGACGAATCTGAAACGCGTTCGAATCGGCGTGACGACGTTGTCTCGCGACGTCGCGGCGCAGCTCGCTCAGCCGGTCAGCGAGGTGACGGCCACCACACCGCTCGACGCGGCTCATGAGCGAGTCGTCGTTGGAACCGAAGCCGTGTGGCAACGAGTTCGACGTTGCGGTGTCGTCATCTTCGTCGACTTCGATCAGTATCTGTTAGCACCGCGCGCGTCGGCGCGTCACGGGGCGATCACCGCCGTGGGCAAAGCCGGTCGACTCGTGGGACCGCGTCGCGAAGGACGCGGTGCGGTCGTACTGCAGACCCGCCGGAGTGACGACCCGGTCGTGGACGCTCTCGTACGAGCGAACTTCGATGAGATCATCGACGAGGACGTGGAAACTGCGCGAGTGCTCGAACTCGCACCCTACGGCGCCGAAGCCGAGATCTCGGGGGAGGGCGCCGAGGCCTTCGTCGAGGGCCTGCGCGAGTACCGAGTCACCATCCGTCCGTCGTCGACCGGCTTCATCGTGCGCACGCGCGACGTGGCGACGTTAACCGCCGCGCTGCGCGCCGCCCCGCGGCCGCTCGCCAAGGTGCGCGTCGCGGTGCAATAGGCGTGCGAAGGGCGCCGTGCGAAAGGGTTTGCGGCGGCGCCAGCGATAACGTGGGGGAGTGACGACGCTTCCTATTCGCATCTACGGCGACCCGGTCCTGACCCAGGTGACGACCGAAATCGAGAACATCGATGGTCGCATCGCGGCGCTCGCCCAGACGATGATCGAGACGATGATCGAGGCGCCGGGCGTGGGGCTGGCCGCCAATCAGGTCGGCGTCCAAAAGCGCCTCTTCGTCTACGACCAGGGTGAAGGCCCCCACGTCGTCGTGAACCCCAAGATTCTCGAGACCGACGGCGAGTGGACGTACGAAGAGGGCTGCCTCTCGGTGCCCGGACTCAGTTGGGAGATCACTCGAGCCAACGCGGTCCACCTCGTGGGCTTCGACCTCGACGGAAACGAGATCGACGTGCAGACCGACGAGTACGAGGGCCGCATCCTCCAACACGAGATGGACCACCTCGACGGGGTCTTGCTCATCGAACGACTCAACGCCGACCAGCGACGTGAGGCCAAGCAGATACTTCGTGCCCGCAATCTGGAATTGAGCGGCTCGGACCCCGACGGACTCCACCTGTTGCTGGGTGAGTAAGTGCGTCTCGCTTTCCTCGGCACGCCCGAGGCGGCCGTCCCGTCGCTTCGCGCCCTCGTCGACGCCGGTCACGACGTCGCATTAGTCATCACTCGACCCGATCGCAAGCGTGGTCGAGGCGCCCAGTTGTCACCCAGTCCCGTCAAGGTCTGCGCACAGGAGTTGGGACTCGCCGTCGGTCATCGACTCAGCGAACTGGACGACCTCGACGTCGAGCGCGGCGTCGTGGTGGCCTACGGTCGGCTGATCGCGCCCGAGGTTTTAGCGCGCGTCTCGATGCTCAACGTTCACTTCTCGCTGCTGCCTCGGTGGCGCGGGGCCGCCCCCGTCGAGCGCGCGATCCTGGCGGGTGACACCGAGACGGGCGTCAGCATCATGACCCTCGATGCCGAACTCGACACCGGTCCCGTGCACCTCGAACAACGCGTCGCCATTGACGCGAAATCGCTGAAGTCACTTCTGGGTGAACTCGCGACCGTGGGTGCCCAGGCACTCAGCGAGGTCCTCGGTTCGCCCGAACTGTTGGCACACCCTCGCGCGCAAGAGGGCGACGTCACGTACGCCGCGAAGCTCACCAAAGAGGACTTCCACCTCACTAGTGCATCATCGGCCACGCAGATCCTGCGAATTGTTCAGTTGGGCCAGGCGTTCACGATGGTCGCTGAGCGCCGACTACTCGTGGAAAGTGCCGTCGAGTACGAAGGCGCCGTGGTGGCCCGTGGATCAATCGCGCTGCGTGACGGTGCGGTCATTCTGGGCGCGGCGGAAGGGGCGATCGCCCTGCAAATCGTGCGCCCCGAGAGCGGTAAGTCGATGAGTGCGACGGCGTGGTGGACCGGTGCGAGACTCGATGAAGCCGTCGTTCGATGGGCGTGAACAAATCGGCCCCGAATAGGCTGCCGTTGTGACTTCCATCGACGCGGGCCCCTCCGGAACACTGCGTGTGGCGCCGTCGATTCTGGCCGCCGATTTCGGCTCGTTGGCCAACGCGGTTCGTGAGATTGACGCCGAAACGGATTGGCTCCACGTGGACGTCATGGACGGCCACTTCGTTCCGAACGTCTCGATCGGACCGCCCGTCGTGAAGTCCCTTCGCCAGTACAGCGCGAGGTTCTTCGACTGCCATTTGATGATGAGTGAACCGGGCCGCTACCTCGAAGCGTTCCGTCTGGCCGGCGCTGACGGTTGCACGGTGCACGTCGAGGTCGGCTCGACCGCCACGTTGATTGACGAAGCGCACGCGATGGGCCTTCGCGTGGGCTTGGCCGCCAATCCCGATACGCCGTTCTCGCAGGTGGCGCCGTTTCTCGGTGACGTCGACCTTTTGTTGCTGATGACGGTCTTTCCCGGCTTCGGTGGTCAATCGTTCATCGGCGACGTGATGGGCAAGGTGAGGGAAGCTCGTCACGAAGTCGACGTCAACGACTTGGCCCTCGATATCGAGGTCGATGGCGGCATCGACCTGGAGACCGCCCCGATCGCGGTGGAGGCGGGCGCCAACGTCCTGGTCGCCGGATCGGCCATCTTCCACAGTCCCGATCCACTGAACGCGGCGCACGAACTTCGCGTCGCCGCGAAGACGGGCCGAGCATGAAGTTCTCCAACACCGAGTTGATGACCATGGCGATCGGGGCCGGCGACAAGGCGCGCTACCTGTCGCCGCCGAATCCCTGGGTCGGTGCCCTGGTCGTCAGTGATCGCGGGGTCGTCTTGAGTGAGGGCCACACCCAGGTTCCCGGAGAGTCCCACGCCGAGATCGAGGCGCTGCGCCGCGCCGGTGACGGCGCGCGGGGATCGACGATGGTCGTCACCCTGGAGCCCTGCTCCCACGAGGGACGCACCGGTCCTTGCGTCGAGGCGATCGTCGAAGCGGGCGTGTCACGAGTGATCGTCGGCACCATCGACCCCGATCCTCGCGTCTCGGGCGCCGGCGTGGAACTGTTGAAGGCCTCCGGGGTTGACGTGGAAGTCGGCGTGGAGGAACCGGCGGTACGGGCCCAACTCGCGCCATATATATGGCATCGGGTGACGGGCCGCCCGTACGTGGTCTTGAAGGTCGCGAGCACCCTCGACGGTGTCGTCGCGATGGCCGACGGCACGAGCCAGTGGATCACCGGCGAAGAGGCGCGCCGTGACGCCCACGTGCTTCGAGCGCAGAGCCAGGCGGTGTTGGTGGGCGCCGGCACGGCGCGCAGTGATGACCCGGCCCTGACCGCGAGACTCGGTGACCTCGTGCTCGAGCCGCTACGAATCGTTCTGGGCACGGCGCCCGCCGGCGCCCAGATGCGGCCCTGTCTCGAGCTGAGCGGTGATCTAGCGCAGGTACTCGACGAAATCGGCAACCACGACGTCTTGCAACTCCTCGTGGAGGGCGGTCCCACCACCGCGAGTTCGTTCCTCGAAGCCGGGCTCGTGAACCACATCGTCTGGTACCAATCGGCGTCCTTCGCCGGCAGTGACGGAACGCTCGGCGCCCTGCGGGGACTCTCGACGTCGACCATCGCGGCGCTGCGTCGAGGTCGGATCGTCGGTGTTCAACGGGTCGGAGAAGATATTCGAATAGACGTGGAGGTCTAATGGCATTGTCAACCATCGAAGAGGCGATTCATCAGTTGCGACAGGGCGGCATGGTGGTCGTCGTTGATGACGAAGATCGTGAGAACGAGGGTGACCTCATCATGCCGGCCCAGGACGTCACGAGCGAGAGCATGGCCTTCTTCCTGGAGTACACCTCGGGCGTCTTTTGCGTGCCGATCGAGTCGACGCGCGCCGACGCGCTCGACCTCCCTTTGATGGTGGTCGCGAACACCGAAGCCCAGCGCACCGCCTTCACCGTGACGGTTGACTATCGACACGGCACGTCCACGGGCATCTCGGCCAGTGACCGCGCGGCGACGATCCGAGCGCTCATCGACCCCGACACGCGACCGAGCGACCTCAATCGACCGGGTCACATCTTCCCCCTGCGCTACCGAGCGGGCGGCGTCTTAAAGCGCGCCGGTCACACCGAGGCGACGGTCGATCTCTGTCGACTCGCGGGTAAACAGCCTTCCGGGGTGCTCTGTGAGATCGTCACCGCCGACAAGTCGGGGATGGCCCGCCTGCCCGAACTCGAAGCCTTCGCCCAAGAGCACGAACTGCCGATCATCTCGATCTCCGACCTGATCCGATATCGGCGCCATCACGAAAAACTCGTCAAGCGCATCGCCGAAGCGTCACTGCCCACCGAACACGGTCAGTTCCAGGCGTACGTGTTTGAGAACGTCCTCGACGGCGAACAACACATGGCGCTGGTTTACGGCGATATCTCAACGACGCCCAACGTTCTCGTGCGCGTGCACTCGGAGTGTCTGACCGGTGACGTGTTTGGCTCGATGCGCTGTGACTGCGGACCCCAACTGGAAACGGCGCTGGCCAAGGTCGCGGCCGAAGGGGCCGGCGTCGTCGTGTACCTGCGGGGCCACGAGGGCCGCGGCATTGGCCTGGGCCACAAGATCCGGGCCTACGCCTTGCAAGAAGACGGTCGCGACACCGTCGACGCCAACATCGAACTCGGCCTCCCGGTCGACTCGCGCGAGTACGGGATCGGCGCTCAGATCCTGGTCGACCTCGGCGTCACCTCGATGCGGGTGATGACCAACAATCCCTCGAAGTACGGCGGCCTGGAGGGGTTCGGACTCAACATCGTCGAGCGGGTGCCGCTCGAGAGCAGTCCCACGGCCTTCAACATCGACTATCTACGCACGAAGCGCGAGCGACTCGGTCACATGCTCGGGGGACTCGATGACGTCGAGTGACGAAACGAACCTCGACCCCCGTCGGGTCGAAACGCTCCGTCAGAGAGTCGGTGAACATTTGGAAGGCGCACCCGTGGGCCGCGGCGTTCGCGTCGCCCTCGTCTGCAGTCGCTTCAACGGGGGGATAACCACGCGCCTCCTCGAAGGCGCGCTCGATGTCTTGTGTGACGCCGGCGTCGATCGAAGCGACATCGCCGTGGGATGGGTGCCCGGCGCCTTCGAGATCCCGTTGATGGCGCTTGCGTTCGCCGACGGCGATCGACCGGTCGACGCGGTGATCACGCTCGGCGCCGTCATCCGCGGTGAAACGACGCACTACGAAATCGTGTCGGGTGAGTGTGCCCGAGGGGTCCAAGACGTCCAACTCAGTACCCGCGTGCCAGTCGCCTTCGGGGTGCTGACGGTCAACACCCTCGATCAAGCGCTCGAACGCTCTTCGAATGATGAGAGCAACAAAGGTCGCGAAGCGGCGACAACGGCGCTCGAAATGGTGTCGGTGCTCCGACAGGGATCACTCGGTTCGTAGTGGAGCTGCGGGGCCGGATCGAAGCGTTCGACGACCACCGGGGTGACGGACTGGTGCGCAGCGACCTGGGTGAGGCTCTCTACTTTCACTGCGTGAACATCGCCGACGGATCACGCAGCATCGCTCGTGGCGTGATCGTCTCAGCGCGCCGGGGCGTGGGACACCTTGGTCACGACGAGGCACGTGAGATTGTGAAACTCACGGACGGCTAAAGGCGACGCGAGTCGATCAACGAGTTAGCAATGGCGGCGCGGCACTACAGCGTCGTCGTGGTGTGGCCGGGCTTGACCGGAGGCTGGCCGAGCAGGGTCAGCGCGTTGGAGCGGGCGATGGTGGCCTCGGTGATCGCGAAGCGGTACGTCGCTCGGGCACTGATTCGTTGGGTGGAGTTGGAGGCCGCGCCGATCGCGGACGCCAGGTTCGCCTTGGCGGTAGCGACGGCGGCGAGAAAGGTGAGATTGATCACCTTCAGTTTGGCCAAGTAGAGCTTCTCGGCCGCGCGGTACTGCCGCAAATTCTTGATGACCGGCGTTTTGGCGACGACGGTCGTGGAGGAGGTCGTGGTGGTGGTTCCCGCGAGGGCCAGGGCGGGCGTGCCCAGGGCGAGCGTCACGACGATCGCGACCGAGGCGATAGTGCGCTGAGCGAGACTATTCATTGCCGACCTTTCAAAGGAACACCCAAATCGTACCCAGCAATCCTTTGAATTTCCTGTGAATCGAATGAATATCGGTTGTGAAAATCGCTTTCGTCGTGGTTATCGACCGGGCGGAGACCGCCCGACCAATTGAATTCGTCCAGTGTTGCAACGCCCGAAGGTTCGTCACCGAGATGTCCAAACACGTGCACGGTGAGAAGGCACCGGCACCAAAACAATCGGCGCGCCGCTCCCGAGAGAGCAGCGCGCCGATTGGGCAAAACAGGTGACTAGACGGTGGGTGGTCCAAGGGCCACCAAGGCCGCGGCACGGACAACGGCTGCGTTGGCGATAGCCAGCTCCAGCGTCGCCCGAACGACGGCACGCTCCGGTGCAGTTACCGCACTGGGGAAGGCCGCGGCGAACGCCGCATCAGCCGCCGCTACCGAGTTTCGGTAGGTCTGGTTGATTGCCTGCAGGGCGACAATGTACGCCGAACGGGGGGTGCCGGCCGGAGGCGCCGGAGGAGCACCAAGCGTGGTGAGCGCCGTGGCACGGGCTCCCATCGCGTTGGCGATCGAGAGCGTCAAAGCAGCACGGGCCGCGGCACGGGCTGCTTGGCGGTTCGCCGAGCCCTTGGAAGCCTTAATGGCCGCCCAGTACTCTTTGCGCGCAACGTCAACCGAGGCCCTGAAGGTCTTGTTGATCACCTTCAGTTGGTCGACGTAGGCGTCCTCAAGCTTCTGCCACTGCTTCCACTGCGAGTGCGTAACGTGCACCGTCGTGGTCAAGGTGGCAATCGTGGTGGTTGCAGCGATCGTTGTGGTGGTTGCCGCCGTCGCAACCGCAGGGGCGCTGATGCCCAGGGCTGCGATCATGGCCACCGCCAGAACGCCTCGTGTACTGAACTTCTTCATATGGACCCCTTTCAAAGGAACGAGACCAACTGTAAAATTCCAGTTTTTGAAAACCCTGTGAAGTGCTTGTTTATTCGCTGTGAAGTTCTATCGGCGAACAACTCCTCATCAAGGGCCATAAGTGGGCGATACGCTCACAAGATGAGAGCAACGCCATGACGAAGGTTTTGATCGTCGACGACGAGCCGGGGGTGCGCGATTTGCTCCGTGACGCCCTCGAGGTCGCCGGATACCAGACCGAATCAGCGTCCAACGGCGCCGAGGCCTTGGATTTGCTGCGTCGCCACGACTGCGACCTCTGCATCGTCGACATCAACATGCCCACCATGGACGGCTTCGAGTTCCTCGCCAAACTACGCGAACACGACACCAAGACGCCCGTCCTGATGCTCTCGGCTCGCGATTCTCCCGTCGACGTGGCCAAGGGACTTCGCTACGGCGCCGACGACTACGTCCGCAAGCCCTTCAGCCTGGAGGAGATCCTGCTTCGGATCAGTGCCATTCTCCGTCGCTCCAACGCCGAATCGACCGACGACCTTATCTTGTCGTCGGGACCGATCGAGATGAACGTCGACACCCACGAGATCACCGTCGACGGCGAACCGATCACCCTCTCGGCGACCGAGTTCCGACTCCTCGAAGTCCTGCTCGAGCGCAAGGACCGCCTGGTCACCCGAGAGTTGCTCCTGCGCGAGGTCTGGAACATCGACTTCGACTCCGAAACGTCGGTGCTCGACACCTACATCTCGTACCTGCGCCGAAAGATCCACCACGACGACTTCGCTCCGATCACCACGGTGAGGGGAGTTGGGTTCAAGCTCGTTACGTGGACCCCTGGAAAGTGAAGATTGCCACTCGACTAACAATTCTCCTCGTTGTCCTCACAACAATGGTGGCGTTGACGGTCGGTTGGTTCGCGGTGGACGCGAGTGCCCGATCGCTGTACTCGACGCTCGACTCACAAATCAACGCCGTGATCAAGAGCGGCGTCGGCCATCCGAACGCGGCACTCGCCAACGCCCTCAACGTCGTCCAGGAGAACGAGTACGACTTGACCCTCGACGTCGTCGACCCGTCGGGCGCCGTCGTGCAAGTCAATACCGGTCGCGTACCTTTCAAAAAGAAACCGACTCGAGCCGACATCCACGCGACGCTCGCCAAGGTGAGCTCCCAGTCGAACCTGCCCGGCTTTCGGATTCAATCGATTTACGTGGGCGGCGGCGACTACTTGGTCGTCGCCGGATCGACCGCCGTTATCTCCCAACAGGGTCGGCAATTGGCCCTGGACGTGGCGTTGATCGGATTCTTAGTCGCCCTGATCATGCTGGTCCTCGCGCGATTCATGATGCGAAAGGACCTGCGCACCATGGAGCACCTCATTGGTTTCGCCAGCGCAGTGGCGCGCGGCGACGAACGAGGTCAGGTCCCGCCGAGCGCGGGCAGTCGCGACGTTCGCGAACTCCAGGCGGCGCTCGCCACCATGGTGGTGGCGCTACACGAGCGAATTGCGATCGAAGCGAGGAGCGTTGAAGCTATGCAGCAGTTCGTGGGCGACGCCTCGCACGAACTGCGCACGCCCCTCACGGTGATCAAGGGCTACAACGAACTCCTGACCAATCCGTCTATCAATGTCGAACAGCGCGCGAGGGCCGTCGAGCGAGTTCGCCGCGAGGTTGACCGGATGGACCTATTGGTGGCGGACTTGTTGCTGTCCGCCGAAGTCCGTGAAGCGCCCCAGCACCTCAACACCCGCGTCGAGTTCAGTTCTCTGGTCGCGTCGCGCGTCGATGAGTTTCGCAACGACCACCCCGAACGAGGGGTGAGCGACGACGTGACCCGCGGTCTCGCGGTGCGGGGGCGCGAAGATCTGCTGGACCGACTCCTGGTGAACTCCTTTTCCAACATCATCCGCCACACGCCGAACGACACCGCCGTACGCGTCACGTTGCGTCGTGAGGGCTCACGGGCCATTTTGTGCATCGAAGACGGCGGACGGGGTTTACCGGAGTACGGGGTTCGGCCCCAGCGGTTTCGCCGCTTCGATCAGTCGCGCTCGCGCGAAACCGGTGGTTCGGGACTCGGCATGAGCATCATGGCCGACATCGCCGAGGGTCTCGGAGGCTCGATGTCCACCTCGAAGAGCTCCCTGGGCGGCCTCGCGTTGACCTTCACCTTCGCGCTCGATTCGTAGGCGGCCGTTCAGCCCGGTGGCGGGCTCGCGGCCCGGACGTAGAGCTGTTGCACTTCGGCGAGGGCGTTGCGATAGAGCGCGACGTGTTCGCCGAGTCGATCGCCGCCGGCCTGGAGCATCGCGGCAATGGTGTCGATGACCAGTTGGGCGCCGGGCAGATTCGGAGGAGTTGTCGACAGCTGCAGGGCGGCCAACTGCAAGAGGACGAAGAAATGGTTGCCGAGCACCGTTTCGACCGGCGTCGAGCGAAGATAGGCGATCTCGTCGGACTCGTCGATGGGCGGATGGCTCTGATCACTCACTCGAACAAAGTAGCGCCGTGCGTGGGCGGTCGAGTTGGTGCGCCGAGGCGCAGGGAGTTCGTGAACCGGTCTGCTATCGTTATTGGGCAGTTCAGCAAGTGAGGTTGGCAAGGCCAACGTCCACCTGGCCACCGATGTGCGCCGGGTTTCCAGGAGTTTTGTGCCTCGCTTGCCGTGGTGACGCCAATGAGGCGTCACGAAGAG
>Ga0182024_10022455_pt1 | contig 11371 bp, 10 predicted proteins | sample P32metaG_FD_120480 | JGI IMG/M metagenome (GOLD analysis project Ga0182024, IMG submission 120480) | Permafrost microbial communities from Stordalen Mire, Sweden - P3-2 metaG (Illumina Assembly) | ecosystem: Environmental > Terrestrial > Soil > Wetlands > Permafrost | place: Sweden: Stordalen... | reverse complement strand
GGCGAATCCTCTCGCTTGCCATGGTTAATCGGTCATTTCCGGCGCGGTGCCCGCGCTTCACGAAGTCGCTGAATTGGTGCTCAGAGTAGCCCGTGTAAGCAGCGGCGCCCTGCAAGGACAGCCATTCGGGATGTACAATGGGCGACGGCGTAACTCGGCGAGAACGGTATCCGCGGTTGCGGCCGCGGTCTCGCGCATCAGTGCAGCCAGAGGTGTATCGCCGTTGGCGACACTTGCGTCAGCACGCACAGTCGAACCTGCTAAGCGCAAGGACGGGGTTACCTGTCGCTAATTGCTGTCGCTAATGTCGCTAACGACTTCTTCTAAGCTATTGATTTTATTGGTATGGCGGAGAGGGAGGGATTCGAACCCCCGATACGGTTGCCCGTATGCCGCATTTCGAGTGCGGTGCATTCGACCACTCTGCCACCTCTCCGGTGCCGTGGCGGCGCAGTATTTAGCGGCGCTGCCGGTGGGACACAAGGGCGCCGTGATGGAGCCGCGGTCGGACCTCGCGGTCAGAGCTCGCGGCCGAGCTTGCGGTCGAGCGAATAGGGGCCGCCGCCGCGCAGCGCGACGGCGAGGCTAGCGAGGCCCCACAGCAGCGCGTATTCGTAGCCCCGGTTGAGCCAGGAAAAGCCGTGGCCCCAATAGAGCGGCCACACCAGGTAGCCCATCTCGATCGCGATCGCCGCCGCGAAGAAGCGGGTGAACAGGCCGAGCGCGATGGCGATGCCGCCGACGAATTCGACGATGGTGAGGAAGATCGCGAATTTCACGCCGAACGGCAGGCCGTCATGCGCGAACGCTGCGGCTTGAGCGTCCGGGCCGCGCATGATCTTGCCCCAGCCGTGGACGATCAGGTTCCAGCCGACGGCGATGCGAACGATCGGCCACGACAGCGGAATGACGACATCGTAGAACGGGCGCAGGAACGGCAGCAGAAGTTTCGGCTCGCTGTGGGCTTCGGCCATGGTCTTTTCCATCATCTTTTCCATCCCTCGGCGTCGCGGCGAAGCATAGTTTGCGCGCCCGCGGCTGCCTAGCGCCGGGCGAGTGCGGCCTGCCGTGTTGCTTCGGGCGTCGGCCCACCTATACTACGCGGCGCAACCGGCATCGAAGCCGCGGCAAACCGCGGGGCAGCATCGCATGGCAGAATGGTTCGTCGCCAAGGCATCGGACCTGCCCGACGGCGACCGGCGCATCGTCGTCGCCGGCAAGGACGAGATCGGCGTCTTCCACAAGGACGGCGGCTATTACGCCTACAGCAATTACTGCGTGCACTCCGGCGGGCCGGCCTGCGAGGGGATTCTGATCAACAAGGTCGTCGACATCATCGCGGCGGACCGCACCTACCAGGGCCAGACGTTTTCCGACGAGTTGCACTTCGTCTGCCCGTGGCACGGCTATGAGTACGAGCTCAAGACCGGACAATGCATCGGCGACCGCAGGCTGAAGCTGAAAAAGTTCGAGGTAGTGCGACGCGGCGAGGACATCTACGTCGTCGCCTGAGCATGATCGGAAAACGCCGGCCCGGCTTGACGGGGGACGGCGGCGGGTTTCCGAACAGATCATGCGCGCTGGATGGAGCAGATCATGGATACGATTCCGAGCGACGTGCGTACGCTCAATTTCGACGCCTACTCGACCTCGAAGCATCTCGAGCACGCGGCGCAGCAGGCCCGCGCCCGCAACTACCAGGATTTCCTGATCGTCGACGTCGACGCCCACCATTACGAGAACGAATCCTACCGGGAGGTGTTCGAATACATCGAGAACCCGGTGATCCGCCGCGACATCATGGACTCGGCGCAGCGTCCCGGCCGTTCCGCCATGCTCAACAGCCAGGTCGGCAATCAGAACCTCGGCGGCCGCATCACGCGCGCCAACCTGCGCCGCCTGCAGAAGGTGCCGTCCGGCAAGCATCGCGACATCGTCATGACGCTCGAATGGATGGACGCGATCGCGGTCGATTACGCCTGCATGTTTCCGACCCCGATGCTGTTCCTCGGCCTGCATCCGGTGCCCGAGATCGAGGTCGCGCTGTGCCGGGCCTACAATCGCTGGCTCTGCGAGCGCATCCTGGCGAACGAGCCGCGCCTGATCTCGATGCTTTACATCCCGTTCAACGATCCGGACGCCGCCTACCGCACGGTGAAGGATTTCGGCGACAACAAGGGCGTGGTCGGCTTCATGGTGACGTCGCCGCGCTACAAGCCGGTGCACGACAACGCCTACATGAAGACCTACGCGCTCCTTGAGGAGATGGGCAAGCCGATCTCGTTTCATGCCGCCTACAACTGGGACGACCGGTCGCTGCAGATGACCAACCGGTTCATCTCGGTGCACGCGCTCGGCTTCATGTGGTTCAACATGGTCCATATGACCAACTGGGTCATCAACGGCCTGCCCGAGCGCTTCCCCAAGCTCAAGGTGCTGTGGATCGAGAGCGGGCTCACCTGGGCCTACTGCCTGATGCAGCGGCTCGACCACTCCTACCTGATGCGAACCTCCGACTGCCCCTCGCTCAAGCGCAAGCCGAGCGAGTACATGCGCGAGATGTATTATTCGTCGCAGCCGATGGAGAAGCCGAACGACAAGTCGATCCTCGAGGCAACCTTCAAGATGATCAACGCCGAGACGCAGCTATTGTGGTCGTCCGACTATCCGCACTGGGATTTCGACCTGCCCGGCGTGATCTACGACCTGCCGTTCCTCAGCGAGAGCGCCAAACGCAACATCCTCGGCGCCAATGCCGCCCGCGTGTTCGGGCTCGATGCGAAGGTGCTGAAGAAGATCCCGTAGCCATGATGCGTCCTGGCGCGAAATCGTTTCGCCCGCTGGCTTGGCTGCTAGCCTTTTTGGCCTTGCTGGCCTGGGACGGTCCCGTTTACGCGCTCGATTATCCGACGCGGCCGATCCACTTCATCGTTTCGTTCGCGGCCGGCGGGCCCAACGACACGGTCGCGCGCATCCTCGGCCAGTACCTGTCGGACAATCTCGGCCAGCAGGTCGTCGTTGAGAACCGCGTCGGCGCCGGCGGCAATGTCGGCATGCAGGTCGTGCTGTCGGCGCCGCCCGACGGCTACACCATCGGCTTCGTCACCCCGAACAACGCCATCAACGCCACGCTCTATTCGAACATTCCCTTCGACTTCGTGCGCGACAGCACGCCGGTCGGCGGCACCATGAAGCTCGCCAACGTCATGGATGCAAACCTTTCGTTCGCCGCCAAGGACATCGCCGAGTTCATCGCCATGGCGAAGGCCGAGCCCGGCAAGATCAATTTCGGCTCCGGCGGCGTCGGCACCTCGCCGCACATGTCCGGCGAGCTGTTGGAGGCTATGGCCGGCATCAAGCTCACCCACGTGCCGTATCGCGGCACGGCTCCAGCCATGACGGATCTGCTCGGCGGCCGGCTGCCGGTGATGTTCGACAACCTGCCGGGCTCGATCCAGCAGATCAGGGCCGGCAGCATACGCGCGCTCGGCGTGACCACGGCGAAACGCCTGGATTCCCTTCCCGACGTGCCGACCATCGGCGAAACCGTGCCGGGCTACGAGGTGTTCGTGTGGTACGGCATCTGCGCGCCCAAGGGCACGCCGGGCGAAATCGTCGACAAGCTCAACGCCGCCGTCAACGCCGTGCTGGCCAACCCCAGGCTCAAGGAGCGCTTCCACGACCTCGGCGGCGAGCCGATGCCGATGAGCCCGGCCGATTTCGGCACGCTGGTCGCCGACGAGACCGCCAAATGGGCCAAGGTGGTGAAGTTCGCCGGCGTCAAGGTGGAGTGAGGCCCGCGGCCTTCGAATTTCACGCCGCGCGCAGGCGCACGTTGCCGCCGCCAAAACCCGGAATCCGGTTCGCCAGGATCACGACCGTAAACGTGATCGCCAGCATGAGCAGGCCGAGCACGGCGATGGCGCCGAGGTCGCCGCTTTCGTTGAGATCGAAGATCAGCACCGACACCACCTTGGTCTGAGAGGTGAACAGCATGATGGCGGCCGACAGCTCGCGGATCACGCCGACGAAGATGAAGCACCAGGTGGCGACGACGCTGGTGCGCAACAGCGGCGCGGTGATGTGGCCGAGCGCCTGCAGGCGCGTGGCGCCAAGGATGCGGCTTGCCTCTTCGAGGTCGGGATGCACGGCGCGGAACGCCGACTGCATCTGCTGGTAGGCCGCCGGCAGAGAAATGGTGACAAAGGCGAGCAGCAGGATCCACAAGGTGCCGTAGAGGCGCAGCGGCGGCCGCGTATAGGCGAGGAACAGGCCGACGCCGAGCACGATCCCGGGAATGGCGATGGGCGCCGTGGCGAGGAAACCGAGCGCGCGCCAGCCGGCGATCGCCCGGCGCGCCGTGATGTAGCTGATGACGAGAGCGAGCGTCGTGCCGATGGTGGCGGCAAGCGTGCCGAGCAGGAAGGTGTTCTTGATCGCGGGCGGCGTTTCCGACAGCTCGAAGAACACGAACGCCACATTGTGCAGCGTGAAATTATTGAACCATATGAACTGCGACGCGACCTGCGAGAACGCGGCATTGATGAGCGCGCCGTACGGCAGCAGCACCGCGCACAGCAGCACGAAGAAGCTTGCGGCCAGCGCCGGCCATTGCGCCGCACCGAGCCGCACCAGGCGCGGGCTGCCCTGCCGTCCGCCGACCACCGCATAGCCGCGGCGGCCCAGAATGGCGTGTTCGGCGCGCAGCAGCACGACGGTGAGCAGGAGGAGCGGCAGCGCCGCGGCGGCGGCCAGCTGCGGCTTGGGCGGATACTGGAACAGGCTCCAGATCTTGGTGGTCATGGTGTGGAAGCCCGCCGGCAGCGCCAGGATGGCCGGCGAGCCGAACAGCGTCATCGCCTGCAGGAAGGCGACCAGCGCGCCCGCGACCAGCGCCGGCAAAGCGAGCGGGATCGTCACCCGGCGCGCCGTCACCCACATCCCGCCGCCGAGGATCGCCGAAGCGTCTTCGAGATCGCCCGGAATGCGGTCGAGCGCGTTCGCCACCAGCACGAACACGTAGGGGAAGGTGTAGCAGGAGATGACGAAGATGAGGCCGGCCAGCGAATAGATGTTGAACAGGTGCCCGTCGGCTGGCGCGCCGATGACGCTGCGAAACACCTGGTTGAGCAGGCCGCTGTTCGGCGCCGCCAGCAATTCCCAGGCGATGGCGCCGAGGAACGGCGGCGTCACGAACGAGGCGGTGACCAGTGCCCGCACGGTGCGCCGCAGCGGCATGTCGGTGCGGGCCACAAGCCAGCCCATCGGCGCGGCGGCGAGGCAGCAGATGACGCTCGAAATCGTCGCCAGGATCACGGTGGTGACCAGCGACTCGACAAAATCCGGATCGCTGACGAGCTGGACGAAATTACCGAGCGTGAACGAGCCCGCCTTGTCGGTGACGCTGTAATAGGCAAGCCACCCCATCGGAAGCACGATCAGCACGCAGAGAACCGCCGCAAAGCCGATGAGCACCGGCCAGCTCGGGTCGATGGCGCGCCGCCTGCGCGTGTCTGCGCCTTCGCGCGCGATGATCATGGCCTAATTTGTCGTGGCCTATGTTGTCGACACCACCAGCGAATAGCGCTCGTCGGCGGCGCGGCATTCGGCCTGCGGAAAGCCCAGTTCCTTGCGCACCATGTTGGTGCCAAGCACCAGCGAGACCATCTTGTACAGGGCGTGGCGCCGGCTCATGCCCTCGCGGCCCATGCCGCAATCCGTCGAGATCACCAGCCGCTCGGCCGGGATATGCTTGAGCGCGGCGCGGATCTTCTCCGCGACCTCGTCCGGCGTTTCCACCTGCAAGACATGATGATCGATCACGCCGATGGCGATCTTCATGCCGGAGATGGTCTTGCCGATCGCTTCGAGGTCGATGCCGCCGGAGCTTGAGGATTCGAAGGTGATGACGTCGGCGTCGACCGTGTTGTAGGTCTCGAGCGCCGGCTTGTAGCTCTGCACCTGCGCGAACATGCGCTGTTGCGAAGGATTGCCCCAGCAGGAATGCGCCCACACCTCGGTCTTGGCGCGCAGACCCTTCACGGTGCGATTGAACACCTCGACCATCAATTGCAGCGTGATCAGCTTGTCCTGGATCTTGCGGATGGCGATCAGATGGATTTGCGGCTCCTCGATCTGGATTACCGGGCAGCCGGCGTCGGCGAGTTCGTGATACTCCGCGTTGAAGGCGTCGGCGATCGCGAACAGGCGGTCCGGCACGCTCTTGTAGTGCCGGTCCTGCAGCGCAAACGCCACGATCTCCGCCGACACCGCGCCGAACTTGACCGGCCTGGTGGTGAACCGCTGCGCCGCCTTCCACATCGAGGCGTATTGCAGATTGCCGCGTCCGATCGGACCGGTGATGACCGGCATGACGCGGGATTCGAGATAGTCGTGCAGGATGTGTCCGCGCGGAAACACGATGCCGCCGCGCCCGGCCGGCGTCGGCTCGGGATGCAGCGCGTCGAGCCCGCTCATGTGGTTTGGTGGATAGGCGGTCCAGCTCTGGCCGCCGACGTCATCGTCGAAGCGGCAGTCGCCGTCGGTGACGATGTCGAGACCGGCAAGCTCCTGGTCGCGCAGATAGCACGTCAGCGCATCCTCGTACTGCTCACGGAAGCGGCGGCTCACCATGGCCTCGAGAAAATGCCGCGTGCCGAGATTCTCCGTGTACCAGGACGGTCGCGGCAGCGAGCCGGTGATCGTCGTCGGCAGCTTGATGTCTTTGGTGCCGCGATACATCTTGAAAACCTCCCCAATTTTTTGCGGCGGGCATGGGTTCGCCCGCCGCTGAGCCGATAGCTTAGCAAGTTGAGCCGGACGATGCGAAGGAGGCGCGCGGAGAAGCGCCGTCCCGCCCACCGTGCGTATCGCGCGATGGGCAAAGGTGGGCAGCGCGACACCTCATACGTGAAACAGCCTCACGTAGTGCGCCTTGATCTCCTCGGCGTGCTTTTCGACCGCCGCCGGATCGTCCGTCATGATCTTGATGTCCTTGAACGGTGTGCGGCCGGGCTTTTCCCGCGTTGCCGGATGCATCGAGCGCAGCCCGCCGACATCGATGATGAGCTGCTGCGCTTCCGCCGTGAAGCTGTAGCACTGGAACAGCCGCGCCGCGTTCGGGTGCGGCGCCGCCTTGAACACGCCGTTCGGCCCGACGATCAGCGGCGTGCCTTCGGCCGGATAGACGATCTCGACCGGCTTTGCCGCCTCCTTGAGCTGGAACATGTTGTACTCGTTGCCGTCCACCATGACGGCGCGCTCGCCGAGCTCGAGCTTCTTCGGCGGATCGGACGACGACTGCACCTGCATCACGTTCTGTTTCGCCAGCTGTTCGAAATAGGACCAGCCGAGATCGCGCGACATCTGATAGGTCGCGGTCATGATGGTGCCGCTGTAGCCCGGATGGGCCTTGACCAGCTTGCCCTTCCATTTCGGATCGAGCAGGTCGGCGAAGCTTTTGGGCACCTGGTCCGCCTTCACCAGGCTGGTGTTGTAACCCATGACGCAGAGCATGACGCGGAAGCTCGCGAACTGCCCGTCCGGATCCTTGTGCTCGGGTGGATAGAGCTTGGCGACGTCCTCGGGCACGAACGGCTCGAGGATACCGTCGCGCTTCCAGACGATGAACTGCGAGGCGTCCGAGGAATTGACGACGTCGGCGGCATGCACGCCGCTCGAATATTCCTGGCCGAGCCGCTGGAACAGCCGCTCGGCGCCGGTGCGTTCGACGTGCACGGCCATTCCGGAATATCTCTGCTCGAACGCCCGGGCGATCTTTTCCGCGACCGGCAGATCGACCGAGGTGTACCAGACTACCGTGCCTTCCTTGCGCGCGGCGGCGATGAGGTCGGGCGTGATCGCGGTCGGCGGCGGTGGCGCGGCGCGGGCCGGCGTCGCGAACACGCTCGCCACGGCGGCGCTCGCCGCTGTCGCTTGCAGCACGTCACGCCTGGTCAATTTGCGCTGCGCCATGGCGATGGGTCCTCCGTACGCATTCATTCGGCGCGGCTTCAGCTCGCCAGCGCGCGGCAGCGCTCCGCCGGCAGATGCAGCCAGACTGCGCCGCCGCGGGCCAGGTTTTCGCCGGCCGCGGTGACGACGCGCAGCTGCGCGCCGCCCTCGACCTCGACCAGGTAGTCGCGGCTGCCGCCGAGAAAAACCTGCCGCACTACCGTCGCCGGCACGACGTTCTCGGCATAAGCGGGCCGCTTCGCCGCAATGGCGATGTCGTGCGGACGGATCGAAACCGCCGTCTCGCCATGCGGGGGCAGCTTCGCGCCGTCGAGGCGCAGCGCCGTGCCCGCAAAGGCGATATGGCACTCGTCGCGATTGTCCCCCTTGAGCACGTTGCTCGAACCGATGAAGCGGGCGACGAATTCGGAGCGCGGGCGGTCGTAGATATCTTCCGGCGAGCCGACCTGCTCGATGCGGCCGGCATTCATCACCGCGATCACGTCCGCTGCTGTCATCGCTTCCGCCTGATCGTGCGTGACGTAGATCGTGGTGTAGCGATATTGATCGTGCAGGCGGCGCACCTCGAAGCGCATCTCCTCGCGCAGATTGGCGTCGAGGTTGGACAGCGGCTCGTCGAGCAGCAGCGTTTCCGGCTCAACGATCAGCGCGCGGGCGAGCGCGACGCGCTGCTGCTGGCCGCCCGACAGCTCGCCCGGGTAGCGGTCGGCCAGCGTGTCGAGCTTGGTGGTCGCCAGCAGCGCACCGACCTTTTGCGCGATCGTGCCGCGGCTCATCTTGCGCAGCTTGAGGCCATAACCGACATTTTCGGCAACCGTCATATGGGGCCACAGCGCATAGCTCTGGAAGATCATCGACATGTTGCGCCGCTCCGGCGGCAGCGTGCGCGTCGCCGAGGAAACGAGCTTGTTGCCGACATAGATCTCGCCCGCCGACGGCTCGACGAAGCCGGCGATCAGCCGCAGCGTCGTGGTCTTGCCGCAGCCCGAAGGCCCGAGCAGGCAAACCAAGCTGCCGTGCTCGATGTGCTGCGAAACGTCATCCACCACGGCGACCGCGCCGTAGCGCTTCGTCAAATTTTTGAGCTCGACCGACGCCACGCGTCTTGTCCCTCAGGCTTGCGCCGCATGGTCATCCATCCTGCAGCGTCGTTTCCGGGCGCAGCGCAGCACGAGTGGTGCGCTGCAGACCCGGGATCGTGAAAAGGCTCAGAGCGCGTAAGCGCCGAACATGCGAAGACCACGGATCAGCGCTGCACCGCATCCGGGGAACGATGTCGCTCAAGTGCCCGTGAAGGCCGGCTTGCGCTTTTCCATGAAGGCGGCGCGGCCTTCGTTGTAGTCGCGGCTCACGAAGCACTGCTCCACCATCTCGGTGGTGCGCGCGACGTTGCGCCTGGATTCGTCCTTGGCGATTTCTCCGACCGTGAATTTCACCGCCTTGATGGTGAGCGGCGCGTTGGCGCAGATCATGTCGGTGATGCTTTTGACCGCGCTTTCGAGCTCGGCATTCGGCACCACGCGGTTGACGAGGCCCATGACGGCGGCTTCCTGCGCGTCGAACTGGCGGGCGGTGTAGAAGATTTCCTTGGCGAAGGCCGGCCCCACGATGTCGACGAGACGCTTGAGGCCGACATAGCCGTAGCCCAGTCCGAGCTTGGCGGCCGGCACCGCGAAGCGCGAATTGTCGGTGCAGATGCGCAGGTCGCAGCACGTCGCCAGTCCGAGCCCGCCGCCGATGCAATAGCCGCGGATCATGGCGATGGTCGGCTTGGGAAATTCGTAGATGCTGCTGTAGGCGCCTTCCGACTTGGCATTGTAGGCGCGCGCCGCCTCGAGCGAGGCGCGCTCGCTCTCGAATTTCGAGATGTCGGCGCCGGATACGAACGCCTTGCCGCCGGCGCCGGTCAGCACCACGACGCGGATATCCGGGTCGGTCGCAAAGCCGTCGAGAATGCGCTTGGTGGCCTCCCACATGTCGAGCGACACGGCGTTGTGCCGCTCGGGATTGTTGAAGGTGACGATGCCGACGCCGCCTTCTTTGCGCGAGAGCATCTTGTCGGTTTGAGTCATTGTTCTGTCCCTTCCCTTATCCAGTCATGCGCGGGCGGCAATGACGATCGCAAAACATCACACCGCCTTCGCCTTGTGCAGCGTGGCGATGTCGCGCGCGGAAAAGCCGAATTCCTTGAGCACCGCATTGGTATGCTCGCCGAGATCCGGCGGCCGCGCCGCAAGCCGCGAGGGCGTGCGCGACAGCGTCACCGGCTGGCCGACCAGCCGCATCTTGCTCTTGTCCTTCCTGGTCACGCTCTGCGCGATGCCGAGATACTCGACCTGCGGGTCGGCGAACATCTCGTCGATCGCATAGATCGGCCCGCATGGCACGCCGGCCTTGTTGAAGAGCTCGACCCATTCGGAGCTGGTGCGGCCGACCAAATAGGTGTCGATCTCGGCGTTGAGCGCATCACGATTCTTCGAACGGGCCGCGGCAGTCTCATATTCCGGCTTTTTCATAAGCGCGGTAGCCGCGGCGGTCTCGCAGAACCGCTGCCAGATGCGCTGCCCAGTGGTGGCGATGTTGATGTGGCCGTCCTTGGTCTTGAACACGCCGGTCGGAATGCTGGTCGGATGGTTGTTGCCGGCCTGTTTGGCCACCTCGCCGCTGACCAGATAGCGGGCGGCCTGGAAATCGAGCATGAAAATCTGCGCCTGCAACAGCGAGGTCGCGATGTGCTGGCCCTTCTTGGACTTCTCGCGCTCCAGCAAGGCGACCAGGATGCCGAGCGAGGCGAATATGCCGGCGCTGAGATCGGCGACCGGGATGCCGACGCGGACCGGCCCGTCGCCGGGCAGGCCGGTGATCGACATCAGGCCACCCATGCCCTGCGCGATCTGGTCAAAACCCGGCCGGTTGGCATAGGGCCCGTCCTGGCCGAAGCCGGAAATGCTGGCATAGACGATGCGCGGATTGATCTTGGCCAGCGCCTTGTAGTCGATCCCCAGCCGCTTCTTCACGTCGGGACGGAAATTCTCGACCACGACGTCGGCTTTTTTCACCATGCGTTTGAAGGCCGCCAGTCCCGCCGGGACCTTCAGGTTGAGCGTCATGCTCCGCTTGTTGCGATGCAGGTTCTGGAAGTCGCCGCCTTCACGCGGGCCGCCCATCGGCTCTTCCAGTCCGGGCGGCGTTTCGATCTTGATGACGTTGGCGCCCCAATCGGCGAGCTGGCGCACGCAGGTCGGACCGGAGCGCACGCGGCTGAGGTCGAGCACGGTGAAGCGTGCCAGAGCTTTTGAAGCGCGTGGAAAGGGCATCGCGGGCGTCCCCAAAGTCGTTTTTTGCCGGCGGATAAAACCGGGAGGCCAGAACTTCCCCGATCTTGTCGTTATTGTCT
>Ga0182024_10022454_pt1 | contig 11372 bp, 6 predicted proteins | sample P32metaG_FD_120480 | JGI IMG/M metagenome (GOLD analysis project Ga0182024, IMG submission 120480) | Permafrost microbial communities from Stordalen Mire, Sweden - P3-2 metaG (Illumina Assembly) | ecosystem: Environmental > Terrestrial > Soil > Wetlands > Permafrost | place: Sweden: Stordalen... | reverse complement strand
GCCGGAAGTTGGGCCGATGGCTCGACGTCGCCCTCCTTCAGCGCATGCTCTGAGCGGCCACGCTCCACGCCACGCTCAACTGGCGGGCGAGGAGTCCGCTCGACCGTGGCGGCCGGCGCCGGCCGCGAAGCGAGCGGCACCGCCGAGCGCCTCTCCCAGCACCGGCAGCCCTCGCCGGAGCTCATTGGCCAGGGCGCCTTCCATGGCCAGCCCGTCCTGCTCGAGGACGCTCAGGCGATCGGAGCGAAGGCACGCCTGCGGCAGGGCGGCGATCTCGGCCGCGAGCGTCTGGGCAGCCGACAGCGCCTGGCCTGCGGGCACGACGCGGTTGGCGAGGCCCATGGAGAACGCTTCAGCGGCTCCCACGGGGCGCCCCGTCAGGATCATGTCGAGCGCCCGGCTCGTCCCGATGAGCCGAGGCAGCCGGACGGTCCCACCGTCGACCAGGGGCACTCCCCACCTTCGGCAGAAGACGCCGAAGATCGCCGTCTCGTCGGCGATCCTCAGGTCGCACCAGAGAGCAAGCTCGAGCCCTCCGGCGACCGCGTGGCCCGAGACGGCCGCGAGGACAGGCTTGTTGAGGCGCTGCCTCGTCGGCCCCATCGGCCCGTCGCCAGTCGCCTCGACCCGGTTCCCGCCGCCGGACGCGATCGCCTTCAAGTCGGCGCCGGAGCAGAACACGCCGCCGGCTCCGGTGAGCACGGCGACGGCGAGCTCTGGGGATTCGTCGAACCTCCGGAACGTGTCGGCCAGGGCTGACGCCGTCGCACGATCGACGGCGTTGCGCACCTCCGGCCGGTCGATGACGACAGTGAGCACCTGACCGTCGGCTGACACCTTCACGGTCCCGGCCGGTGGGCGTTCTTCGCGGACAGCCATGCTCACGAACCTCGGGACACGCCGGTGCGAGCCTGGGCCGGGTGGAGCAGCCGATCACGGTCTCTTCGCTCCACGCTCAACTGCCGGAGCCGCGGCGCGTAGGAGGCGACGACGACTCCGACGAGCGCAGCTACGGCACCTACAAGCACGAGCGGGTTCTCGTGCCCCAGACGGCTGAGGAGCATCCGGCCGCCCGGCAGACCGAGATAGGACATCACGGCTGACAACCAGATGATCGCCCCCAGCGACCGCCGCTCCGCGATCGGAGCCAGAAGAACGATCCCCCAAACGAAGTACCACGGCTGCACCACGGGCCCGAGGGCGACGAGCGCCAGCATCGTGAGCCCCATGGCCCAGAGGCCGCTCAGCCCGCCGTCGGAACGAAACAGCACGCGGACGGCGATGAGCGCCGCCAGCAGCAGACCGAGGCCTTGCGTCACGTCCACGATCGTCGAGGAGTGTGCACCGAGCCCGACGCCACTCACGAGCGTGGCCACCAACCTCCCTATGCCTGTCGCCGGGTCCATCCAGGAGGTCACGGTGCCCGGGTTGCGCAGCGCCGCCACCCAGCCCCACCCGAGCCCCACCGCATAGGTGACAGCCACCATCGTCACGCCCGAGATGACGAGGGCGGCCGCCGTGGACCTCACCCGGCGCCGCCAGGCCACGCCGACGCCCGCCCAGTCCCAGCCGATGTACACCACGCCGAGGAGGGCCGGCGCCTTGACGAGGCCGGCGAACGTGCAGATCACGACGCCGATGACGGGATGCCGTTCCCGCGCCAGCGCCAGCCCGGCCACCAGCAAGCCCACCATGAGGGCGTCGTTGTGCTCGCCCGCCACGAGGTGCAGGAGGATGAGCGGATTCAGGGCGACGAGAACGAAGGCCTTGGCGGGATCGCGCCCGTAGCTGCGGGCGAGTCGGGGTGTGTAGACGGCGAGGAGCGCGACCCCGACCACTGCCAGCAGCCGGAAGCCCACGAGCGCCGCCAGCTCACTGTGGTGGACGACCGAGACGATGAGCCCGGCCAGCCCGATGAACACCGGGCCGTACGGCGAAGTCGAGTTTGTCCACAGTTGGTCGACGTAGGACGGGAATGAGGAGCCTCCCACGCCGAGCACCGAGGACGGATAGAGGTACGGGTTGATCCCCCGCGACATCTCCTCGCCCTGGGCGACGTAGCTGTAGGCGTCGTGGCTGAACAGCGGCGCGACGACGAGGAGCGGCAGCATCCAGGCGACCGCGATCGGCACGAGGCTGCGGACCGGCATGCCGGGACGCCGGCGGGTCATCCGGACGAGACTCACCCAACCGCGGATCATGAGGAACATGCCGACATAGACGGCGAGGACGCCGGCGATCACGCCCTCCCCGCCGTGCAGCGGCCCCGTCCCGAAATACCAGGGCGAACCGAACTGGAGCGTCGTGGCCGCCAGCGTCTTCAGCGTGGCGTGATTGAGCGTGAACGGCGAAGTCGGCTGTGAGGCGCCCCACAGCACGAGCAGCGATCCGACCGTGCCGGTGAGGGCGGGCACGAACGCCAGCCGGGAGATGCGGGTCTCGCCTCGAACAAACGGTTCGGCGTCTGGTTCCGGGGCGCGAAGGTGGGCGAGCACAAGACCTGCCTTGGCCAGCATCCTTTGGGCAGCCAGGAACGCTCGGGACCGCTCGGTAATCCTCATTTCGTCCTAATCGCGTTGCGGTGTGCTGGCGGCCGGAGGGGCCTTCGGCGGAGCGTTCGCCTCGCGACGCGCACAGGAATTCGACGCGAACCCAGAGGCAAAGTCGCTGCCCGCGCGGCTTCTCGACCGCTCCGGCCGAAATGCTACCAGCGACCCGGTTCCTTACAGTGGCCTGAGAAACAGGAACTTCGTCGGAATCCGCGCTTAATATCTGCCGTGCCCGCGTCGGAGATCGTCCGAGATGCCGCCGCCAGCCGGACAGTCGTCACCGACCCGCTGCGCCGGTCGAGCACCCGGAGATCTGCCGATCCACAAGCTTCGGAGCCGCCATCCGACTACGCCGGAGCACAAGATCGGGCGCTCGAGTGGACCGCGACCGACTGGAAGCTTGCCGGCCTGCTCGCCGGCGTTCCCGCCGCCATCCTCACGTTCGCTGCGGTTATCGGTTACCCGCTCATCACCGGCGACAACCTCGTGCAGAACTACCCCCTCGAGGTTCTCACCGGACAGGTGATCCGCCACGGGCACCTCCCGCTCTACGACTCGTTCGCGTGGTCCGGGACGCCGCTGCTCGGCGGTACGAATGCACACTCGCTGTTGCCGATCACCCTGCTGTTCGCCGTGCTGCCCTCGCTTGCTGCCTGGGTGATCGGCGAGGCCTTCGTGCTCGCGGCCGCAGGGGTCGGCTGTCAGCTCTTCCTCCGCCGCACGAGGTGCGGGTCGCTTGCCTCGGCCCTTGGGGGCGCGAGCTTCGGCTTGGGAGGCTTCGTGAGCGCCCAGATCGTGCACATCGACTTCGTCGCGGCTGCAGCCGCGCTGCCTTGGGTGCTCGTGGCCCTCCATGGGCTCGCCACGCGCCCCGCCCCGTCACGCCCTCGTCATTGCCTGCTCCTCGCGGTCGCAGTCGCCTGGATATGCCTGACCGGGAGTCCGGACATCGTGATCGACACCGTCGTCGGCTGCAGCGGTTATCTCGTACACCTCCTGCTCCAACCGCTCGGCGAGGGACGGCGCTCGATCGCACGGGTACGGCTCTGCGCGTGGGTGGCCGGCGGGGGGCTCACCGGCCTCGCTCTCGGTGCGCTGCAGTGGGCGCCGGCGGCGAGTTTCGTCTCGGTCTCCGAGCGGGCGAACCCGAGCTTCGCCTACATCTCGGGCGGATCGCTCGGCTTCGGGAACTTCCTCGAGCTGCTCGTGCCGCACGTCTTCGGGGGCGCCCTCCTCGGCTCGCGAAAGTTCGGCGGCAGCTTCCCGATCTCGGAGATCAACGGCTACCCCGGCACGCTCCTTCTCGCCGGCCTCTTTGTGATGCTCGTCAGCTGGAGACGAGCCGACGCCTGGCGATGGCGCGTATGGCTCGTCCTCTGCGTTGCCGCTCTCGTCATCGCCTTAGGCAGCCACACACCCGTCGAGCACCTCCTCGCCGCACTTCCGATCGTGGGCAAACAGCGGCTGCCGAACCGGGCACTCGTCCTGTTCAGCCTGTCTGTGTCGCTCCTCGGCGCCTACTTCCTTGACTGGCTGTTCGCGCACCATCCGAGCCGTCGCCAGGTGACGGCGGGCCTCATCCCCCTCGTCGGTGTCTTCGGCGTCGTGCTGGCAACCCTGGTCACGGGCAAGCCGGCCGGTGGCGCGCTGGTGCCGAAGCCCGGGAACGGCTGGACGCTCGGCGGCGTCCTCCCCGACCTCGCCGTGAGCGCGGTACTCGCCGCCGCGGTCGGGTGGTTCCTCGTCTCCGGGTGGCGGCTCGTGGGACGCCGGCGAGCCGTCGTGATCATCCTGCTCGTGTTGGTCGACCTGGCGAGCGCCGACGTGAACCAATCCTCCTACGCGCCCGTGAGCGCATCCGCCCTCACGCCGGCGGACCACGCGAAAGTCGCCGCCCTCGTCGGCGATGGTCGCTATCTCGTGGTCGACCCGTTGCTCTTCAACGAGCCGGGTCTCTTCAAAGTCGGCGAACCCGATCTCGGCGCGGTCGACACACTCCTCGATGCCGGCGGATACAGCTCGCTCACCTGGGGCCCCTACGCCACTGCCACCGGCACCCATGTCCAGAATGCCCTCACGGCCTCGGCCATCACCGAAGGGACCCTCTCGACACTCGACGTCACGACGATTTTCGCCTTCGCGTCCCAGGTCATCACGCGTCCGGCGGACTACGCGGCTGCCCCTTTCGAGCTGACTGCCGACTCCCGCCTCGTGCGATGGTTCGGGGCTGACATCACAGTGAGCTCCGTCACCCTCGACTCGCCCTCGGCCCCGGCCGCAGCGCTACGCCGGCTGGGAGCCTCCGTCACGCTCCTCGGCGCCGACGGAGCGCTCACTCCCGCCAGGTTCGCGATCTCACCCTCACCCGGCGAAGTGACGGTGCACTACGCCACGCCCGTGAAGGCGATGGGCCTGCGGCTCGGAGGACCCGCCGTCACGGTGTCCGTCGCGATTGACGAACCGACCGTGCTGCCGTACTCGAAGAAACCCTTCGTGACCGCCGGCCCCCTGGCCTCCGCGCTCGGGTCCGCCGGGTGGGTGGAGCTGAACGACGTCGGCGGCCTCTCGACCTTCGTCAACCCGAACGCCGGCTCGCCCTACAGTACGACCGCCCCCGGAGCCGTCGTGGCGCTCCTGTCGAGCAACGTGTGGACCGGCGGCGCGTCCGTGCAGGTGACGACGCAACGGTCGACCTGGCTCGTGCGCAGCGTTGCAGACGTGCCCGGCTGGCGGGCGACGCTGACCCAAGGGGGACGGGTGTCGAACGTGCCAGTGGAGAAGGACGGTCTCATTCAGCGCGTGGCGGTACCGCCCGGCACGTCGACTGTCACGTTCTTCTACGTTGCGCCCGGGTGGCGTGAAGGGCAGATCCTGGCGCTCGGTGGTGCGCTCGGCTTCGCTGCACTCATGGTCGCCGTCGTCGTCGGTGGACGTCGCCGGCGTCCTCGCGGCAAGAAGCAGGGCCTCAGCGAGGCCGGTGGGTCGTCCCTCGCCCCGCTGTGATGAACAACGCCTGGCCGGGGTCGAGGACGTCAGCCGTGTGCCACACGCCCTTCGGGTTGATCGCTGCCTGGCCGGGGCCGAGCTCGAGTCGCCGCTCGCCTTCGGGAAGGTCCTGGATGAGGACCACGCGACCAGTGAGCTGCACGACGAGCTCCTCCCCGGCTGGGTGGCGCTCCCACGTGGTCCAGGTGTGCTCTTGGGGGGACATGGTCACGAGCCGGCCCTCGTCGCCGTCGCCCGACGTCGCCCGTTCGTAGCCTTCCAGATACTCCTGCGTCCAGGCGAAATCGGGAAGCTCGGTGACCGTGGCACCGAGACCCAGATGGACGAACGTCCTCGACAGGTCGAACACCTCTGATGTCGCCATGGTTGCAGCCTCCAGACTCCAGACATTCCTGCCGGATCAGCGCGGTGGGCCGGGAAGGATTCGAACCTTCGAAGGCTGTGCCGACAGATTTACAGTCTGCTCCCTTTGGCCACTTGGGTACCGACCCGCGGCCTGACACCCTAATCGACCGCTGGAAGGCCCAGGCACGGCGGCGCGGTAGCTTGCTCGCATGCCGAGCTTTGACGTCACCTCCGAGGTCGACCTCCAGGAGGTCCGCAACGCCGTCGATCAGGCGGCGAGAGAAGTCGCCACGCGGTTCGACTTCAAGGACACGGGCGCCTCGCTCGAACTGAAGGGCCACGAGATCACGCTCCACGCCCCGACCGAGGACCGGCTCCGGGCGCTCGTGCAGGTGTTGGAGGAGAAGCTCGTCCGGCGACAGGTCTCGCTGAAAGCCGTGGGCTACGGCAAGATCGAGGAAGCCTCCCGCGGCGCCGTTCGCCAGCTGGCGACGCTGAACGCCGGGATCTCCTCCGAGCACGCGAAACGCATCAACAAGCTCGTCAAGGATCTCGGCCTGAAGGGCGTGAGCTCGCAGACCCAAGGCGACCAGATCCGGGTCGTCGGGAAGAAGCGTGACGACCTCCAAGCCGTGATCGCCGATCTCAAGGCGGCCGATCTCGAGATCCCCCTCCAGTTCGGCAACTACCGGGACTGACGATCGGCCCCGCCCATCGGGGGGCCTTCGGCCCGTGGGCACACGCCCCGTGGGCACACGGCACCGCACATGCGCCCCACGTCAAAGCTGCAGGCGTGACGTCAATTCGCCCTCCGGCTGACAAGATGGTTCCGTCATGACATCGGCGACGGCGACCTGCACGAGCGTCGCGGTGCCGCCGGGCGGGCACGTCCTGGTGGCGAGCGATCTATTCCTCAGCCCGTCACCCACGAGCGCCTCGAGGTCGGCGTCGCAGGAGCTCGCACGGACGATCAGCGCCATTTGCGGGCCCGCAGCCCTCGTGATCGCCGGCAACTTCTTCGAGCTCTCGAATGACGGCGTCAACACGGTGGAAGACTCGCTCGAGGCCCACAGCGAGTTGGCGACGGTACTCGAGACGTGGCGTGGGCAGGAGAGCCGGAGGGTCATCCTGATGCCGGGGACGAGAGATCGCGCCATCTGCTACGAACCGTCGGTCATGACTTCGGTTGCGCGGCGCGGCTTCGAGGTGGCGCTCGCGATCGACCTGGCCTTCGAGACAGCTGCCGGCGCCCGTCGCGTCCGTGTCGAGCCGGGCTGGCAGTACGACCCGATCAACGCCTACGGCGATCCCACCGATCCGCGGGACACGCCGCTCGGGCACCACGCCATCACCGAGCTGTTTCCCACACTGACGTCGACCAAATCGCGGTGGCTCGAAGGGGTCGACCGGCTGGCCGATCCCACGGGGTTGCCACGTTTCGTCACGTCGCGTCTCATGTACCGGCTGCTGGGGCGCTATGTGTGGTGGCTGCTGATCCCGGTCGCCGTCGCCGTGCTCGCCCGCCTGCCCGAGGTAGCCCTTTTCGACGTGGACACCAGGTTGCACGACTATGCCCAGTTGTCGCGCGATATCGCCTTCTCGTTGGCCTTCGCGCTCATTGCCGTCGCGGTGCTCTTGGCGCTCGTGAACCACCGGGTGTGGGCGGGCCCCGGGAGCGCGCTTCTCGGACCGCCGGGAGATCGCGCGAACGACAAGGCTCGCGATGCTGCCAGAGAGCTCGTGGCGAGCGGTTACAGCGGGCTCGTGACGGGCCATACGTTGCGGGCTGAGCTCGGAAGAGTCGGGAAGGGTTTCTTCGCCAACACAGGAGCGTGTGCCGAGCTCGTGGAGGAACGTCGCGGCCTGCTCGGGATGCCGCCGGTCTTCGCTCCCGGTGAACAGATCTCCTTCGTCGAGCTCGACGGTGGCGTTTCCGAGGTCCAGGCTCGGCTCCGGCTCGCCCGCGATCAGCGGCAGCCCGGCAGTCTGCTGGAGCGCTTGGCGGCCGGGCGGAGGAAACCACCAGTCGAGTTGTCGGTCGTAGCTTCGTTCCCCGGCACGACGAGCTGGCCCCCGATCGACGATCCGACCGTCCGCCGCAAGCGGGTCCGCCGTGCCGTCGCCGCCGTCGTCATGCTGAGCGGCGTCCTCAACCTCGTCACCGCCCTCTCCCCGGTGCAAACCCGTGGCCATCTACATCCGTACCTGGGCTACGTCCCGCTCGGCGCCAGCGAAGCGGCCGGCGCGCTCGACGCCCTTGCCGGCATCGTCCTGTTGATCGTCGCGCTCGGGCTGCGGCGGGGTCAGCGCCTCGCATGGTTCGTCGCCATCACGATCGAGGCGATCACGTCGGTGCTGCATATCCTGCGTGGTGGCCAAGTCTTCCCAGCCCTCGTCGCTCTCGCCGTCGTGGCGGGGCTGGCCTGGGCGCGCGACTCGTTCCGTGGGCGGTTCGACCCACCGTCGCTCCGGGCGGGGGCGGCCACCCTTCTCGGTGGGGCCGTCGGGGCGACCGCATTTTCGACGATCGCCCTATGGCTCGGGGTTGCCTTCTACCGGCACGATCACCACCACACCCACGTCCACTCTCTGCCATTCGGCTCAGCATTCCTCGCCTCGGCGGGTGGGCTCGTGGGCATCAACTCCGTCAAGCTCCCCGATATGGTGGCCGATTTCACCGATCCGGCCCTCTTGGCGGTCGGGCTCGGGCTCGCCGCCGTGGCGCTGCTGTTCGTGTTCCGACCGGTCGTGGACCGTCGACGTGACCGCAAACCCGGCGAAGCGGCAACACACCAAGCCCGTGAGGACGGCGGGAACCTGAACGGCGCCGCTGGAGCGCGAGCCGCACATGTTGGTATCCCGATCGACTCCACCGGTACAGCCCACCCGATGGATGACTTCCGGCGGGCGCGGGACATCGTCGCCCGACGCGGCAGTGGGACCCTCGACTACTTCGCCCTCCGGAGCGACAAGCAGCACTTCTTCGATCGTGACAGCGTCGTCGCCTACGCCATCAGGTCCGGAGTCTGCCTCGTGTCGCCGGACCCGATCGGCCCTCCCGAAGAGCGGCAGCGGCTGTGGGCGGCGTTTCGGCGTTTCGCCGACGAACACGGTTGGGCGATCGCGATCCTCGCCGCCGGCCAGGAGTGGCTACCCATCTACGACAGCTCGGGGATGCGCGATCTCTACATCGGCGACGAGGGCGTCGTCGACGTCCGGACGCTATCGCTCCAGGGAGGGACGAAGAAGGGCCTACGTCAAGCCGTCAACCGGATCGCCAAATACGGCTACACGATCAGCTTTCATGACCCTGCCGACGTCGACGAGAAGCTCGCCGAAGCCCTGCGGGACGTGATGACCCAGAGCCGTCGGGGAGGCGTTGAGCGAGGATTCTCCATGACCTTGGGGCGGATATTCGACCCGCTCGACGTGGGGCTCCTTCTCGCCGTGGCCTCGGGACCCGATGGCGACCCGGTCGCCTTCTGCCAATTCGTGCCTGCACCCGGAATCGACGGCTATTCGCTCGATCTCATGCGGCGCGACAATGGCGACCACCCGAACGGGTTGTTCGACTTCATCCTCGTTCGCACGATCGAGCACCTGAAACTCGAGGGATACGGGCGCCTCGGGCTCAACTTCGCCATGATGCGAGCCGTCCTCGCCGGCGAGGCTGGCGACGGTGTGTCAAGGAAGATCGAGCGTTGGTTGCTTCGCCGGATGTCGGACTCCATGCAGATCGAGTCGTTGTGGCGCTTCAACGCCAAGTTCGACCCCGAGTGGTTGCCGCGGTTCGTCGTGTGGGACTCGGCCGAGCAGTCGTTGGCGGCGGCGCTCGCGATCGCCAAGGCGGAGAGTTTCTGGGAGCTGCCGCTCATCGGGCGCTTCCTCGTGCCGTCCGAGGCTGGGGCGGGGGCGGCCGAGGCGGAGGCCGAGGTGCCGGCGGGGGCCGGGGTGCCGGCCAATCCCTGAGCACGCAACCTCCTGAGCCGCCGCGTGGCGCATCTCCTGCCAAAGCGTCAGTCGCCGGACGGGCGCTCGTTGCAGGAGCAGGCGAGCGCTGGCCGCGGCGCCGGCACGGGCCGGCGCAGAATGGCGCCGGCCGAGCTCAGAACAGCAGGCCGGCGGCGTGCACGAAGTCGAAGAGCGGCGCCGGCCAAACCCCCAGCACGACGGTGAAGCCGACCGTGAACAACAGCCCGACCTGCGCACCCGGGGGGATATCGAAGCGCCCGCCGGCGCCCGCGAGCTCAGGATCATCCTCGGCGACCGCGGCCGCCGGCTCAGCCACCACCACACTCCCGCCGGCCGGCACGCCAAGGCTCGGCGACAGGTCGCCACCGAGCGCCGCGCTCCCACCAGCGAGCAGGGCGCCGCTGAGCGACGCATCGCCGGCGAGCTGCACTCCCCCGCCCGCCGGGACGCTGCCGGCCGGCTCGGGGTATGCCTCGGAGGAATCCGCCCGCGTCCCGTACATGAGAAACACGACTCGGAGGTAGAACGCCGCCGCCACTGCGCCCGAGAGCATGGCCACGACAGCGAGGGCGTAGGAGTGCGCCTGGACCGCAGCCTCGATGACGTACAACTTCGCCAGGAAGCCGGTCGTGAACGGTACGCCCGCCTGGGCCAGTAGCAGGATCGCCAAACACAACGCCAGGACAGGCTGCCGGCGGCCAAGGCCACGGTAGGCCTCGAGGTCGTGGTCGCGGTCTCCGCGAGCGCCCACGATGGCGATCACCGTGAAGCTCCCGAGCACGAGGAACGCGTAGACGAAGACGTAGTACAGGCTGCCTGCGATGCCCGAAACCGATGCCGCCTGCAGGCCGAGCAACACGAACCCGGCATGGTTGATCGAGGAGTAGGCGAGCATCCGTTTGATGTCGCGCTGCACGAGACCCAGCACGGCGCCGGTCACGAGAGTGAGGATCGCCACCGCCCACAAGATCGGTTGCCAGTCGAGAGCAAGCGTGTGAAACGACGAGAAGAAGACTCGCAACAGCGCTGCGAAGCCACCTACCTTGGCGATGGCCGCCATGAAGCCGGTCGCGGGTGTCGGGGCGCCTTGGTAGACGTCAGGGGTCCACATGTGGAACGGGACGGCGGCGATCTTGAAGCAGAAGCCGACGAGCACCAGCGCGAGCCCTGCGAGCAACAGCCCGTTCGACGTGACGACGTTGTTCGCCAGGTAGGCGGCGATCCCGGCCAGGTTGGTCGACCCGGTAGCCCCGTAGGTGAGGGCGATGCCGTACACGAAGATGGCCGACGAGAACGCCCCGAGGACGAAGTACTTCATCGCCGCCTCGCCCGACTCGCTCCGGCGCTGGTCGAGGCCTGCGAGGATGTACAGCGGGATCGACATGACCTCGAGGCCGAGGAAGATCACGATCAAGTCGTTGGCAGCCGCCATGAACATCGCGCCGGAAGCCGCCAGCAGTGCCAGGGCGTAGTACTCCGGGCCGAAGATGCCTTCGCGTT
>Ga0182024_10022452_pt1 | contig 11372 bp, 12 predicted proteins | sample P32metaG_FD_120480 | JGI IMG/M metagenome (GOLD analysis project Ga0182024, IMG submission 120480) | Permafrost microbial communities from Stordalen Mire, Sweden - P3-2 metaG (Illumina Assembly) | ecosystem: Environmental > Terrestrial > Soil > Wetlands > Permafrost | place: Sweden: Stordalen... | reverse complement strand
CGGACCATTGACGTCCATATCCGCAAGATCCGGCAAAAACTCGACCTCGACTGCATCAATACAGTGAAGGGCGTAGGTTATAAGTTTGTCAATTAATTCAATGCTAAGCGCTCAAAATCTATCCCCTAAACAACTGTCGGCTTTTACGGCAATTGTGCTCTCTGCATCGGTGGCGCTGGGTGTGCTGATCCTTACGTCCAGCTGGAAATATGGACTGGGCGCTCTGTTGCTGGTGTTTGTTGGAAGTTATGCCCTGATTCAGTTCACACTGGAAAGATTTATTTACCGGAAGATCAAGCTCATTTATAAATTCATCCATCAAACCAAAGCTACCCGCAAAGAAGAAGTTTATTTTAAATATATTCTGCCTCAAAAGAATTTGGATGAAGTGCGGGAAGACGTGGAAAGATGGGGGAACCGCCAAATGGAAGAAATCGAATTACTTCGAAAGAATGAGGCCTTCCGTAAAGAATTCCTTCAGAATCTCTCTCATGAATTCAAAACACCTGTTTTTGCCATCCAGGGATACGTGGATACCCTGCTCAACGGGGCGATGGATGATCTGAATGTGCGAAAGCGTTTTTTGGAAAACACGGAAAAGAATGTGACCCGGCTGGTTAATCTGGTGAATGACCTCGATGAAATCTCGAAGCTGGAACGCGGTGAACAATTATTGTTTAAAGAAAATTTTGTTATCCAGGACCTGATCCGGGAAGTATTTGAATCGCTGTCCATCCATTTGCAGGATAAGAATTTGCGTGCACTGATTAAAAAAGGATGTGAATATCCTATCACCGTTTTTGCCGATAAGGAAAAAATCAGAATGGTTTTGCTTAACCTGGTGGAGAATGCCTCAAAATATGGCAAGATCAACGGCAGCATTGCAGCGAGTGTATATAATACGGACGGAAAACATGTGCTGGTGGAAATTACGGACGACGGGATAGGTATCGAAGAAGATCATTTGCAGCGCATCTTCGAAAGATTCTATCGAACAGATTCAGCGCGAAGCAGGGACAAGGGTGGAACGGGACTGGGGCTTGCCATCTGCAAACATATCATTGAAGCCCATGGTCAGGCAATCCATGCACGGAGTACGCCGGATGTCGGCACCTCTATCGGATTCACCCTGGATTCAAGAAAGGATTGAATCAACCCGCTCTTCTGCCAGCCCAAATGATAGCGTCATTCCTGCCCCGCCCGTTGCGGAAAATATATAAACGCCTTCTTCCGGTGAAACAAAAAGATCCGCTTCTCCATTGCTGAGTTTTGCATAGACACCGTTCCAGCTTTCTGTTTGCCGGATATTATTTAATCCGGAAAAACTGTGCAGGTATTCCAGAATAAGTGCGTTGATATGTTGTTTGTCAAAGGGATCGGGGCACAACCCGTATTCATGCGAATCCCCGATGGTAAGTTCCCCGGATTCATTCTGCGATACCATTACATGAATACCCCATTGAATATATTCAGGCAATGTTTGCGAAAATCTTTGTTTGAGCAAAGGCAAGGAAGGAGCCGATTTGAAACTAATATAGTGAATCAATGATAATCCCCCGCATAGCGCAGGACCAATACGCTGATTCCGATCTTCCATAGCAAAACGCATCATCTGGAGCTTGCATTTGGTAAGGGGATATTTGGAAAAATGTTCCGGGTATAGGGTTTCAAAATCAGAACCGCTGCAAATAAACAGGAGATCCGCAGCATATTTTTTCCCGGATACAACAACGGATGGCCCATTCACTTCAGTCACGGTCTTTCCCCAATGAAAATTGATACCCCATTTTTCATTCATGTATGCCGGAAGTTTTGCCAGGGCCTGCCGCGGATCAACGATCAATTCCTCCTTACTGAATAATCCTCCCATACAGCCCTGCACTTTTACCACCGGAGATTTTTTGTTTACGGTTTCCCCTTTCAGCAGTTCCACCGACCTGCCCTCCTGCTTAAAAATCTCATAGAGTTCGTTCAGAACTTTCCATTCATCATCATGGTAAGCGGCATGCAGGCTTCCTACAGGATCACACCAGATACCGGATTCGGAGGCCATTTCTTTCCATATATCCCTTGTCCTTATTGCCCGATTCAGTAATATTCCTCCGGGCTGGCCAACAGGCCATATCATGCCAAAATTCCGGACGGATGCCCCGGATGCTATAAGGGAACGTTCGAACACATCTACGTGAAAGCCCCGAATTGCAAGGGCCCGCGCTGCTGCCAGTCCTACAATTCCTGCTCCAATTACAATAGCATTCCGTTCAGGCATGGACCAATTTTTGTTTCTTGTATTCGGTAGAAAAATAAACCAGGGAAAGAATAGCACCTGCAACACCGAGAACGGAAAGGCCCAATACACCGTGCGAATAAAATTCCGTCCATTGTATTTTTACCCTCAACACTTCCTTGCTGATCAGCACGCCGACACTACCGAGATAACCAAAGGAATCCGCTATATAAATCAAAAAGCCCACATTCCCCGGAAACTTAAAAGTAGCAATCAGGCGTTCGAAAAAAATACAGTTGAAAGGGATATATGCAGTGTACAAACCCAGACCGACCGCTGTAAGCCACCAGAACGCAGAAAGATGGCCTTCCAGAAAAAGCAGGCTGGCGAAACCGGTAATCAGGAATCCGGCAATAATGATATAATGTGTGTAGACCAAAGCTTTCAGATTGTTACGGACAAGGATCATGCAGCTCATGAGAATAAGCAGAATCACCGCTATGGGCGTTTCTGTTTTGGTGAAAAGATCTGGTTGGTTCCCGTACCCGTTTTCGTTCCACATATCTGCGATGAAATTATCCCGGATATCGCGGAAAAGCGTAGCGAAAACGTAAATGGATATGGCTGCAATCAGTCCCGGGAGAAACATCCGGATAAATTCCTTTCTTTTTTCCGATGACATCGGAGGACGATTCGTTCTGATTAATTTATCCTCTTCTGTTGGCGGCGGTATTTTTTCCAATAAATAAACGAACAGAAGCAGGGGGAGGGCAAAGACCAGTCCGGTTACAAAGGGGATCCATAATTCAGTTACTCCGAAATGTATTCTGATAAACTCAGCCGTTGTTTTTACAAAACCCGAGGAAAAAATAAAGCTTACAGAAAGCGCTGCGCCGATAAAATCCGTTGCTTCCCTGCCCTCTACATAAGAAAAAACAATTCCCCAGATCATGCCCAGGGGGAAACCGTTGATAAACATGAGGGGAATATTCCATGGAGCAGGAACCAGTGCAAACAACAAAAGAGCAGACCATGATATGCCGGTTAAGACCAGGATCAGCTTGCCCCTGCCTATTTTTTTTAATTCGGAAATGAACCTGATCCCATAAAATTTGCTGCAGGCATAACCGATCACCTGGCTGATCACCAGCCAAACTTTGTAACTGATGCCTGCGTAGCTCATGCCCTCAAAACTGCAAACCGTAAAACCTTTTCTGAAACCATATACCGTAGCATAAGTGAGAAAAGTAATTATCGCAGCAAAAAGGGCCACCTTCTTTTTACTCCGTATGGTGTTAACCGTTATAGATTTTGTCAAGGAGCATGGTTTAGAATTCCATTAAGATGTTCCTGCGGGCCAATGATATGACCATATTAATCAGGTTGTGACCGGAGATGATGTATGATCATTTCGCGAAAAGGTTCCAGTGTTGGCAGGGGCCGATTTTCTATTTTTGCTGCTTCATCCCATCGCCTCATCTTTATGATTTCGGGGAACAAAGGATCTTCTTCAAAAAGCTCGGCCTCATCTTCCGACATTCTGCCGCCCTGAAATTCCAGCGTGCGCTTGCTGGCTTCCGAAAGCTGATCATAGTATCCGGGATCTCTCCGTGTCAGGTATCTTTTCGCAGCCACGTGGGAAGCGACAAGCCGGGAAATACGATTGGAGAATCCCCTTTCTTCGAGGAAGCGGGCTCCTATGGCTTCATGATCCTTAATTCCAAATCCATCCATCCCGTTTCCGGCTATGACTTTTTCAGCTATATGACCGACATCATGAAGGAAAGCTGCAAGCACCACTTCGTCTCCGTAACCTTCTGCCCTGGCAAGTTGTGCGGCCTGAACCATATGTTCCAGCTGAGTTACTTTTTCACCTGCATATTCCTCTCCACCGTAATTTTCATAAAGACCCAGGATCTCATCTGCAATGCGGATTGTGTCTTCATTTTTCATAACCGGTTAGGTTTTCATGGCAAAAATTAAATTGTATTATGAAGGGAAAGTTAAATAAAACTTAACGAATAATTACTTCTGGAAAGGGCTTCCGTGGTTGGTTATAATGATGATTTGTTAACAGCTGCGTAATGGTGGGATAATATAAGATTCGGAACTTTGAAAAACCTCCTGAATGCAAAGACGCCCCCTTGATGTAGTGGTTATATCCGATATTCATTTAGGTACTTACGGATGCAGGGCAAAAGAGCTGCTGAATTACCTCAGAAGCATTCAACCGAATATACTCATACTGAATGGCGACATTATAGACGGATGGCAATTCAGTAAGCGGTTTTTTCCCACCTCACATATGCAGGTAATAAAAGAATTGATGGATTTTGTTACTGCCGGAACACGCGTCTTTTACATTACGGGCAATCATGATGAAATGCTGCGCAGGTATACTGACATGCATATGGGAAACTTCACGCTAACTGACAAACTTGTATTAGAGATTGATCACCGGATGGTCTGGATCTTTCACGGCGATATATTTGACAATACAACCAAGGGGAGTGCAAAGATGATCGCCAAGCTCGGCAGCAACGGATACGGGTTACTGATTCTTTTGAACCGTTTGGCAAATCGCATACTCACTGCATTTGGTCAGGAAAGAGTGTCTATTTCCAGGAGAATAATGCAGGGCGTAAATAAAGCTGTGGCCAAGGTCAACGACCTGGAACAGATTGCGGCTGATCTCGCCATTAAAAAGAAACACGATTGCGTCATCTGCGGCCACATTCACCAGCCGGCAAAAAAAATTATTGAAACAGCCGAAGGAAAAGTGATGTACCTGAATTCCGGGGACTGGGTTGAACACATGACCTCTCTGGAATATACGCACAATGAATGGACCATCTTTCAGTATAAGGCCAGCGATTTCCCCTCTGCCAGCGCCCCGGAAACAAAAACATCAGTGAATGTAACCACGGAGGGCATCTTCGTTCAACTCAATTCTGTTAACTTCTGAAATGATAGGCTAACCAGCCGGCTATCTGCAGGTTATCACGCTGAAAGATGGCATTTTCCCAATGTTAAGAAATTATTACCAAACCGCTTTCTCCCGTTCCGGGCGCTATTAGCTCTACTTTTGCTCAAATTTCGAATATGGCCCTCAATTCGATCATGAAGATATTCATGCCAAAAGACAGGATTTTCTATTCGCTGTTTGAAGAAGTAGTTGACGGAGTAGCGAAAATGGGCAGGTTATTGAAGAATGTGGTTAATGAACCCGACAAAGACAAGAGAGCCGCCCTGGCTTCCCTGGTGGAGGACCAGGAACACGTGAATGACGATCTTACCCATAAGGTATTCACAGAATTGGGGCGGAATTTCATAACCCCGTTTGACCGGGAAGACATCCATTACCTGGCAAGTGCCCTGGATGATATCTGCGATTATATTTATTCAACAGCCAAAAAGATCAATTTCTATAAAGTAAACCCGAACGACACGGGGATTCAAAAACTGGCGGACCTCATCGAGGAAGGTACGATCCAGGTCCGCGAGGCAGTCAGGGAGTTGAGGAATATGCGGGATATGCGTAAGATCACAGATGCCCTGGTCAAGATCAACAGTATCGAAAATCAGGCGGACGATGTTTTTGATATGAGTATCGACCGTCTCTTCGAAACCGAGCCCGATGCCAAGGAGGTGATTAAAAAAAGAGAGATCTACCAGGTCATGGAAGTAGTAACCGACAAATGCGAGGACGCAGCGAATGTGATTGAGTCAATAATCATCAAGTACTCATAAGAGAATTTGAAAATTTGAAAATTTGAAAATTTGAAAATGAATGAATGCAGCAGATTGTAATCTGGGATAATTATCAAATTTTCAAATTTTCAAATTTTCAAATTATTCCCCCATGCCCTTCCTGGTAATCATCATTATTCTTGCGCTCATTTTCGATTTTATCAATGGCTTTCATGATGCGGCGAACTCAATTGCTACCATCGTCTCCACAAAGGTGCTGACTCCTTTTCAGGCTGTTTTATGGGCAGCCATGTTCAACTTTATCGCCTTTTTTATTTCAAAATACCTGATCGGTGAATTCAAAATCGGAAATACGATTGCCACTTCTGTGCATAGTGAATTCATCACCCTCGACGTAATCTTCTCCGGTCTTATCGGAGCCATTGCCTGGAATCTTCTTACCTGGTGGTTTGGCATTCCTTCCAGTTCCTCGCATACCCTGATTGGCGGATTCATGGGTGCGGCATTGGCACATGCGGGAGCGATCAGCAAACACGGAGTTGACGTAATCAACTACGCCAAAGTAATTCCAACCTTTCTGTTCATTTTCCTTGCACCAATAATCGGTATGATCATCGCATTTGTGATCACCATAACGATCGTGAATATTTGTCGTCATGCAAATCCTTACAGGGCAGACAAATGGTTCCGGCGCCTGCAACTTGTGTCATCCGCTTTGTTCAGCCTGGGTCATGGAGGAAATGATGCCCAGAAAGTAATGGGCATTATCGGGGCAGCCATGATCTTTTATCAGCATGGAAAAGGCATTGACATGAGCTTCGGGCAATTTGTGGATCAGAACATGTGGGTTCCACTTGCCAGCTTTACAGCCATTGCCCTGGGCACACTCAGCGGCGGATGGAAGATTGTCCGGACCATGGGGACGCGCATCACCAAAGTAACCCCGCTGGAAGGCGTTAGTGCAGAAACCGCAGGCGCCATCACGCTATTTCTTACTGAGAAACTGGGCATCCCGGTAAGCACCACGCACACGATTGCGGGATCCATAATCGGTGTGGGCGCCACAAAAAGACTCTCCGCAGTGCGCTGGGGAATAACCATTAACCTGCTTTGGGCCTGGATCCTCACTATCCCGGTCAGCGCGCTTTTTTCCGCAATCATTTATTTTATACTGGTGCTGGTTCGGGGGGGGTAGCTGGAATGATGAGTTATGGATTAGGAGTTATGAGTGATGACTTTGCCCGCCGACTTTGCCTGCAGAAGCGAAGCGTAGGCGGGATGATGGGCGGAGGTGCGAATATGCTCTTTTTTGGGTACTTTGCGCCGGTTTAAAACCGGGCGTTACATGAAAGGAATTATTCTGGCCGGCGGATCAGGCACACGATTGCATCCGATCACTTTTGCGATCAGCAAACAGATCATGCCTGTTTATGATAAGCCAATGATCTATTATCCGCTTTCGACCTTAATGATGGCCGGGATTCGTGAAATCCTGATTATTTCAACTCCGCACGACCTACCGCTTTTCATTAAATTATTCGGAGACGGCGCACAGCTCGGCCTTAAGATCAGCTATGCTGAGCAGGCCCAGCCGAATGGACTCGCACAGGCTTTTGTGATCGGCAGGGATTTTATCGGGAAAGACAGCGTGGCGCTGGTACTGGGTGACAATATCTTTTACGGTTCGGGATTGGGCGATCAGCTTATCTCCAATACGAATCCCGATGGAGGTATCGTTTATGCCTATCACGTGAGTGATCCCGGGCGTTATGGTGTGGTTGAATTCGATTCAAAAATGAATGCCGTTTCTATAGAAGAGAAACCTTCAAATCCTAAAAGCAACTATGCTGTTCCGGGTTTATATTTTTATGATAATGCAGTCATTGAAATCGCAGCTCACCTGAAACCAAGCCCCCGCGGCGAATATGAGATCACAGATGTGAATAAGGAATATTTAAACAGAGGCAAACTGAAAGTATCCATTTTGGATCGCGGAACGGCTTGGCTTGACACCGGGACTTTTGACTCCCTGATGCAGGCAACCCAGTTTGTTCAGGTTATTGAACAAAGGCAGGGCATCAAGATCGCCTGCATCGAAGAGATCGCTTACAGGAAAAAGTTTATTACAAAAGAACAGCTAAAAGCTATTGCTCAACCCCTGCTTAAAAGCGGATACGGGCAATACCTGCTGGATCTGATCAACACCTAATTTTGAGGAACAATCTATGAAGAAAATACTTGTTACCGGCGGCTGCGGATATATCGGATCCCATACCCTCATCGATCTGATAGAAAATGGATTTGACGTTATCTCGGTTGATAATAATTCGCGTTCTCATCCACGCATCTTCGAAGGTGTGCAGAAGATAACCGGAAAAAAGATCAAGAATTATAAAGTTGACCTCTGCAATTTCGACGACAGTTTTGCGATCTTTCACGAAAACCCCGATATCGCCGGCATAATCCATTTCGCGGCATATAAATCTGTCGCAGAATCCGTGGCCAATCCACTGATGTATTTTGAGAATAACCTGATGTCGCTCGTCAACCTGCTAAAATGCGTTCAGGAATTCAGCATCCCATATTTTGTATTTTCTTCTTCCTGCACTGTTTACGGGAACCCGGCCGATATACCAGTTTCGGAAACGACGCCTCCCCGCCCTGCAGAATCTCCTTACGGATATACAAAACAAATGGGAGAACAGATAATTAACGAATTCGCGAAATCTGTGGACCTTCATGCTATCCTGCTCAGGTATTTCAATCCGGTAGGAGCCCATCCATCGGGATTTATAGGAGAACTTCCAATCGGCACCCCTTCCAACCTCGTACCTGTCATCACCCAAACGGCAGCAGGTAAATTGCCGGAGATGCAGGTTTGGGGAGATGACTACCCGACGCGCGACGGATCCTGTATCCGCGATTATATCCACGTTTGTGATATCGCCCATGCACATACACTTTCTCTTCAATACCTTATTGCAGGAAAAGAAACCAAAAAATGCGGCGTATTTAACCTGGGCAGCGGAACCGGCGTTACCGTGCTGGAAGCCATCCGGGCCTTTGAAAAAGTAAGCGGAGTAGCCCTGAATTATAAAATAGGTCCACGCCGGCCTGGCGATGTGATCGCCATTTATGCCAACAATGATCTTGCCCGAAAAGAGCTGGGCTGGAACCCAAAATATTCCCTTGAAGACATGCTTGCAACCGCGTGGCGCTGGGAACAGAAAATTAAGATGGACGAGACTTTTTATAACAGTAAATTTTCTGAGCTAAATTGAGCCTCGGTTGAGTAAGTGCCCCTGCCATGAAAAAGCCGTTGCCCGGAAAAATAAATAATCAATAATTCCGTACATATAAAAGTCTAACCTGATCTAACCTAATGGCGGACCAAAATACGGATAACGAAATATTGGCCTTGTTCCGCGAGCCGGCGACAAAAGAAAAAGCATTTAATATGCTGGTTAAGAAGTTCCAGGAACGGCTTTACTGGCATATCCGGCGGATGGTGGTTGACCATGATGATGCCAATGACGTGATGCAGAATGTTTTCATCCGGGTCTGGAATGCGCTGGCCAATTTCAGGGAAGACGCCCAGCTTTATACCTGGCTATACAGGATTGCAACCAATGAATGCCTGACCTTTCTGGAACAACAGAAAAAGAAGGCCACTATTTCCATAAATGATTTGGAAAGCGGATTGAGCAATAAGATCAGGGCAGATAAAGATTTTGACTCCAATAAATTAGAATGGAAATTACAGTTAGCAATACAACAACTCCCTGATAAACAGCGAGTTGTGTTTACACTTCGGTATTATGATGAGATGCCTTACGAGGAAATGAGCCAGGTATTGGAAACATCGGCAGGGGCTTTAAAAGCATCTTATCATCATGCGGTGAAGAAAATTGAGGATTTTATTCTAAATCATTAAACCTTAGAGATCAAAACAGGTCATAATTACGCCCATGGAACCGTTAAATGAAATAGAAGCTGAGTTATCCGGGATCTCACCGGTCCTGGGTAAAAGCAGAACTACGGTTCTGCCTTATACCGTTCCTGCAGGTTACTTCGAACATTTCGCTGAAAATCTCCTGCAAAGAATCCGGATGACGGAGCATGAAGATCCGCGTACCGAGCTCAGTACGCTTTCCCCTTTACTTGCGGGCCTTGACCGGAAATCTCCTTACCAGATTCCTGCTGATTATTTTAATGAATTCAGTAGCGATACCGCTTCTTTCCGGCATACGGAACTAAAGCTCATCCGTATGCGCTCCACCAGACGCGTGATGAAATATGCCATTGCTGCTATGGTGACCGGCCTGATTGCAACCGCAGCCTTCTTTACTTTTAATCATTCGGGGACAGACCCCTTACAGGAGTTGGTGAATGTAAGCAGTCAGGATATGGCCACTTACCTGGATAATCACGACGTACATTGGGTGCCAGGCACAGCCGTCCAGGATGCTTCTACTGAATTCAATGATAATGATATCAGTGATCTCCTCAGCAACGTATCCGATTCAGAGTTGGAGCAGTATCTTCCGGAATTACCTGAACAAAAACAGGCTACAAACTAAATAGAGCATGAAGAGATTTTTACTGTATACTTTTTTTATTTTGGCAGCAGGCACCATCCAGGCACAGAATGGTTACCGCCTGGAGGCCCTTAAGATCGCGTACGTCACTAAAAAAATGGACCTCAATCCCGATGAAGCCCAGCGTTTCTGGCCCCTCTACAACCAATATACCGCTGAACTCCGCCAGGCCCGGCAATATGCGCAAAGAAGCAATCAGAATGAGATTGACCTGGACGAGGCCCTGCTGAATATCCGGAAAAAATACAATAGCCTGTTCATGCGGGTCCTTCCCGCCGAAAAGGTCAATATCTTCTTCCGATCGGAAAAAGAATTCGGCGCTTTCGTCCAAAAAGAAATGGAACGACGGGATATCCGGGCCCAGCGGCGCAACGATAACAAACAATAGACCCTTAGATTTCCCGAGTTTACCGATTTATTTAAGCTAAAAAAGCTTCTATACCGATATTTGAAGTTGGTGTTTTTCATAGGTTAGCAACGGCCGGCTCTTTCAAGAGCGGGCCTTTTTATTTTGCACAGCTCCTGAATGAACGGTGATGAAAACCGAATGAATGAAAAGAATTTTCGATTTTTCGATTTTCAATTCATTTCATCCCGCATATTTGCAAAGCAGATCACAGAAAAAAATACTGGCTTTCTTGTTAAGAAAAGCTTCAACATGTAAATCAGCTGAACAAAAGCCCACATGATGAAAAGGATTTACTCTTTTATTTTAGCGCTGTTTGTTTGGATTAGTATTGTTCATGCTCAGGATACAGTACAGCATATTATCCGGGCAGGGTAAACCGGCCCGATCAGTTAAAGAAGCCTTATGTGATCCTGATCTCGGCAGATGG
>Ga0182024_10022451_pt1 | contig 11373 bp, 9 predicted proteins | sample P32metaG_FD_120480 | JGI IMG/M metagenome (GOLD analysis project Ga0182024, IMG submission 120480) | Permafrost microbial communities from Stordalen Mire, Sweden - P3-2 metaG (Illumina Assembly) | ecosystem: Environmental > Terrestrial > Soil > Wetlands > Permafrost | place: Sweden: Stordalen... | reverse complement strand
GGAACGGAAGTCCAGTTTCACCTTATTTCGACGTTTCCTGCGCAGGAAAATACTGTCAGGAAACGGCCAGATGAAGGACCGCTCCCTGATTGGAAACTAGCACATGGTGTCAAGAAATCGGGGTCTGGAAACTTGTGCTGAGCGAAGCCAGGATTAAGTTAAGTGGCTTTTGATTCAGTGGCATGCGGACAGAAAAAATATTTTTAAAATTCTTGTGACCGTTTGGATGACTTAGCGTTACTATGGGTAACGTGACTGGTGGTCACGCTAAAACATGGGACCTCAAAAGAGTCTGGGGGAGTTGGAACAGCTGGTGATGGAATTTCTGTGGGCGAATGGCCCTTCGACCGGAGAGGCTGTGCGGGTTGGGGTCGGGAAGAATCGCGTGTTGACCGATTCGACTATCCGAACCGTTTTGAGACGCCTCGAAGGCAAGCAGTATGTGCGGCACGAAATGGACGGGCGACAGTTCCTTTATTCGAGCGCGCGCGAACCGCGGAAGGTGGCCGCAGAGGCGGTGCGGAGCGCGCTTCGGAACTTCTGCCGCGGGTCGCTGGAGGAGTTGTTGACCGGTCTGGTGGATCACCGCGTGGTGGATAGCGCCGAACTGCGGCGGCTGGCGGAGAAGATCGAAGTCGAGGAGCGGAAGAGGAGGCGCGTGTGAGCTGGGAATCGCAGGGAATCGTGTTGCTGGCGGCTTCGGTGGTTCGACCGTTAGCGTTGGTTGCGGCTGCGTGGGTGATGCTTCGCTTGTTGCGAGTGCGGCATCCGGCTTCGCGCCATTCGGTGTGGACAGGGGTTTTGGTCGGGATGATGGTGCTGCCGTTTGTGAGCGTGTTTGCGCCGCACTGGATGGTGCCGGTGCTGCCGGCGAAGCGCGTTCCTGCAGCAACCGTTGCTCCGAAGGCTGTTGTCTCCGATGCGATCGGCTTGAGTATTCCGCAGTCTATGGAGGTCGCCACACCGGCGCGCGTGTTTGAGCGGCCGTCGGTTGAGACGCTGGCGATTTGGTGTTATCTCGCGGGATTGCTCGGGATGGTGGCGTATCGTCTGGCCGGATGGGTGTTGCTGTGGCGCGTGATGTTGCGGTCACGGCCATTGCGCGGACGCGTTGTGCGGGAATCGGACGATGTCCTGACGCCTGTCGCTGTTGGGGTGCTGCGTCCTTTCGTGATACTACCGGCTGGTTGGCGCGAGTGGGATACGAATACGAGACGCGCGGTGCTGGCACATGAATTTGCGCATCTTCGTCGACATGACGCGGTGGTATCGGCGCTGGCCTGGTGGGTCAGATGCTTGTTCTGGTTTCACCCATTGGCCTGGTGGGTTTCGCGAGAGGTTTCGGATCTGGCGGAACTGGCTTGCGATGCGGCGGCAGTCGAAAGAGTCGGCGATCCGGCTGGATATTCACGGATGCTGCTTGGGTTCGCGGATACGGTGAATCGTGCGGGGCATCGCGTCGCTTTGCCAGGATTGGCGATGGCGGGTTCAGGCGTAGATCGGCGAATTGACGGTGTGTTTCAGCTTTCCGGAGGGAATTTGCGCAAGTTGTCGCGGCCTGGAGTTTTTCTGGCGCTGGCAGGGGTGCCCGTGATGTGTCTCGCCGCGACGGTGGGTTTGGGCGAGTCTGGCGGACCGTTGCCCCGTCCGTCTCCGGTGTCGCTCCCGATTCTGGCTCAGTCGCTGGCGCCTGCATTTGGTGCGCCTCCAGTCAAGCCTCCGCTAGTCGTTGCTCAGCAGAGCGTGCCTCCGCGGATTGCATCTCCATCTGTGCCCACGCCGAAATTCGATGTGGCATCCATTAAGCTCAGCAAGGACTGCGGTGGAGGTCCAGGCAGGGTTGGGGGCACCGACAGGTCTTCTCCCGGGAGGTTGCGACTCAATTGCTTTAGTGTGCAGCGTCTCATCGGGTTTGCATACGGCAGCGATGCGGTCAACAACCGACCGCCAAAGGGTGTGCCCATCGAGGGAGGCTCTCCCTGGGTCGATTCCGATCTCTACGCGATCGAGGCAGAGGCGGAAGGCTCTCCTGACAGACGCACGATGCACGGTCCCATGTTGCAGGCGCTTCTGGAAGACCGGCTTCAGTTGAAGATCCATCGCGAGACCCGGGAGATCCCGGTCTATGCGTTGACGGTGGCCAAGGGAGGCCCTAAGTTACAGCCGTTTCAGGACGGAAGTTGCGTCCGGACCGTGCCCGGAGAACCGCGGCCTGCGCCAAGCGAGAAGCCGTTTTGTGGCTTGATCGGGATGCGGCGTGGGAAAAGTGGGCCGAACATCACGTGGGACGTGGTCGGGGTTAAATTTGTGGATTTTTCCCAGTACTTCGGTCTCATATTGGACCGACCGCTGATAGACAGGACCGGGATTACAGGGGTTGATTTCCATCTGGAGTTTGCGCCCGATGAAACCACGGCCAGTGTCGCAAACCCGTTTGGCCCGGACAGTGGCGTGCAAGCTGCCCCGTCCGATCCTGCTGGTGGCTTGTCGATATTCACCGCCTTTCAGGAACAACTCGGGCTGAAGCTCGAATCGGCCAAGGGACCTGGCGAGTTTCTGGTTATCGATCACGTTGAGAGGCCTTCGGAGAATTGACCATGAGTTGGGAATCGCAGGGGATCGCATTTCTGGCGGCTTCGGTGTTTCGGCCGTTTGCGTTGGTGGCGGCTGCGTGGGTGATGCTTCGCATGTTGAGGGTGCGACATCCGGCTTCTCGGCATGCGGTCTGGATGGGGGTGCTGGTGGGTATGCTGGTGCTGCCGTTTGTCAGCGTGTTTGCGCCACACTGGATGGCGCCGGTGCTGCCCTCGAATAGCGTTCCGGTGGCAGCGACCGTTGCGCGGGAGACTGGTGACTTCGTGGTTTCCGCGCCTGTTCACTTTTCTGCGGTGAGACCGGCGTTGCCTTCGTTGAGGAGCATGGTCATCTGGGTTTACCTCGCCGGATTGTTCGCGACGATGGCGTATCGCGCGGCTGGTTGGGTGTTGCTGTGGCGCGTGATCGCGAGATCCCGGCGGTTGAAATCGCGGCTGTTGCGCGAGTCCGATGAGATCGTGACTCCTGTCGCGATTGGGGTGCTGCGGCCGGTCGTGATTCTGCCAGGCGACTGGCGCCATTGGGACGCGAACATGAGGCGCAGAGTGTTCGCGCACGAATTCGCGCACCTTCGCCGGCGTGACGCGCTGGTATCGGCGATGGCGTGGTGGGTCAGGTGCGTGTTCTGGTTTCATCCTCTTGCGTGGTGGGTTTCGCGGAAGGTTTCGGAGCTAGCGGAACTGGCTTGTGACGCGGCGGCGCTGGAAAAGCTTGGCGATCCGGCCGGATATTCGAGAATGCTGCTTGTTTTCGCGGATGCTGTCCGGCGCGCAGGATGGCGGGTGGCTTTGCCCGGGCTGGCGATGGCGGCGGGTTCGGGGATGGAGCGTCGCATCGGGCTTGTATTTGAACTTTCGGACGGGAAGATGCGCAAGCTTGTGCGGCCTGGGGTTCTGCTGATGTTGGGAGTGCCGGTAGTGTGTCTCACGGCTACGGTAGGCGTGGGGAAAATTGCGCCGGCAGTTCCGGCACGAGCGCAGGCAATGGCTCCGCGGGTAGTTGCTCAGTTGAGCGCGCCTCCTCCGGCAGTGGTGCCGTCTACGGTTAGATCCACGATCACATCGTCCGCGATATTCGAGACGCCGAGTGGCACGCCTTCGTTTGAAGTGGCCTCGATCAAGGCGTGCAGTACCGGAGAACCAAGTTACGGCCGCAGGGCAGACGCAGGATGGTTAAAGCTGAATTGCCAGACTGTTGCGGACCTCGTCCGACGGGCGTATGCGAATGGGCAGCGGATCGCAACGTGGGACGGTCCGGCCTGGATCGACTCAGAACGATATACGATCCAGGCGAAAGCGGATGGGACTCCGGAACGCGCAACGGTGATGGGTCCCATGCTGCAGGCGCTTCTGGAAGACAGGTTTCAGTTGAAGGTCCACTATGAGACCCGAGAGGTTCCGGTTTATGCGTTGACGGTCGCCAGTGGTGGCCTCAGGATGCAGCCGTTTAAAGAGGGAAGCTGCGTCCCCGTGGATTTCACGCAGGCAATGACGCCAGGCCTGAACTACTGTCTCAACCGGGGAATGACCAGGGGATCTATGGTGGCGGTGGATGTGCAGGGGATGAGCATCGACACTTTTCGCGGGCTCTACCTGCGCGGGTTGAACCGGCCGGTGATCGATAAGACAGGGCTCACGGGGCGGTTCGATTTCCGTTTGGTGTATGCGCAGGCGTTCGCGTCGTCGGAGGATGGCGCGAGCGGCCCGTCGATTATTGAGGCGATGCAGGAGCAGCTCGGATTGAAACTGGAGCCGGATCATGGGCCGGTGGAAGTCCTGGTGGTCGATCGGGTGGAGAAGCCGTCGGGGAATTGACGACCGCGCCGTCGCCGAGCTTCGCTCGACCGTACAGGCCGGCAGCAGGAAGCTGGCGTCCGTACCCACAACAGACTCGCAGGCAGAATGCCGATTATCGCGGGCGCGCAGAACGCCGACTAAAGTCGGCGGCAGCCTGAAGGCTGCCCCACACCGGACCGTGAATGCGGGATACAAAACCGATGGAATTTCCGACGCAGACCACTAGAATCTTCGCACGAGTCAGCTTCGTCGCCATGCTGTGCGGCCTGGCGTTCGCGCAGCCCGCGTTTGAAGTAGCGGATGTCCATGTGAGCGCGCGCTACCATCGCACCGGCCTTCTCGATTCGCTGAATCCGGTTGCGGAGGGAGTCCTTCGGGCGGGGCGGTATGAGATCCAGAGCGCGACGATGCTGGATCTGATCCGGATTGCTTATGGCGTCGACGCGGCGGCTGTTCTGGGCGGGCCGAGTTGGCTGGAGTGGGATCGATTCGATGTGGTCGCTGCCGCTCCGGCTTCCACCGATGCTGAAACCGTCAAGCTGATGCTTCGGACGCTGCTGGCGGATCGTTTTCGGCTGCGGATTCACAATGACACGAAGCCTATGACGGCGTATGTTCTGGGCACGGGGAAAAGTCCGCGGCTCACGCGGGCTGAGAGTTCGGAGAACTCCGGATGCGTCGATCAGGTTGCGGGTTCAAGTGCGTGCCACAACGTGACGATGGCGGCATTTGCGGCGTGGTTGCGTGCTTCGCCCAGGGCGCGGAGTTACGTTGGCGCGAATCCGGTTGTGGACCAGACGGGGCTTGACGGCTTATGGGACTTCAGCATTCACTGGTCTCCGTTAGCAGGGCGTGGGGCTGACGGCGTTACGCTTTTCGATGCGATCGACAAACAGCCTGGACTCAGGCTGGAGTTGACGAAGGTTCCGATGCCGGTCGTTGTGGTTGACAGTGTGGATGAGAAGCCTGCGGCGAATCCGCCGGGTGTGGAGGCGAGGCTACAGTTGCCTGCGCAGCCGACCGGGTTTGAGGTGGCGTCGATCAGGCCGAGCGCTCCGGGTGAGCCGCCGATGGGAACGCAAATTGAGCCCGGTGGGCGGGTGAACCTTCGCGGGTGGCCACTGAATCTTTTGATCTGGATGGCGTGGGATATCGCCGATGCCGACGAGAGTCTGGCGGGAACGCCGAAATGGCTGGAGCCGCGGTCGGCGCCTCTTTTCGATATCGTTGCGAAGGCGCCGGTGACGTCTGAAGGCGCGCTGCTTCGTAATGAGGATCTTAGATTGATGCTGCGGGAGTTACTGGTGAATCGCTTTAAAATGGTGACGCACTATGAGGACCGGCCTGTGACCGCTTACACGCTTGTGGCCGCAAAGCCGAAGCTTAAGCAAGCCGATCCCTCGAATCGCACGGGATGTAAACGCGAGTTGGTTCCATTCACAAGCGAGCCCGGGGCGGACCACCAGATCGTGCGGGTTCAGTTCACGTGCCGGAACATCACCATGGCGCAATTTGCGGAGGAGCTGCAAAGTATTGCGCCGTCGTATATCTTCCACCCGGTGCCCGATGCCACTGCGCTCGATGGGGCCTGGGATTTCGCACTGAGCTTCAGCCAGGATAATCCGGCTAACTTCGCGGGACGCGCGCCTCTCGACGGCGACATTTCACTTTTCGAGGCCGTGACGCGGCAGCTCGGACTGAAACTTGAAATGCAGAAGCGGCCCATGCCGGTTCTTGTGATCGATCACATTGAAGAGAAGCCGACGGACAACTGAAGGCAAATAAGCCGGCGCGCACGCACTCTTGTCTCCGGCTCTCTCAAACAGAGCGGAGCGCGTCTCGACATGTTGCGGATGGCGGCAATGACAGGATGAATGCCAGTGGAGCCTGCCGGCTTCGCCCCGCACCAAGGCAGGCGGAACCGCCTGCCCCACACAGAACGGCCAACTCCGGCACCGAGCATTCGAGAGTGCTGTGCCGCGGGTTAACCGACGGTTTGTTTTTCGTCAGCTACACTGAAATCCTGATGCTACGCACGGCCCTCGCCGCACTCGCTCTTCCGCTTGTTCTCTTCTCCGCCGGCAATGTCAACATACGCGGCTTCGACTCCGCATCGCAGCGCGACGAAATTCAATGGGAGCAGCAGGCGCGCGATATCCCCGACGCGGCGCGGATCGGCGCCACCATCGAAAAACTTTCGGGCCAGCCTCATCTCGCCGGCACTCCCGCATCGAAGCAGACAGCCGACTGGCTGCTCGCTCAGCTTCGCGAATACGGGCTCGACGCCAACATCGAAACCTTCGAAGCGCTGCTGCCTACACCGCAGGTCCGTGTCCTTGAAATGATTGCGCCCGCGCGGTTTCAGGCCAGGCTTGAAGAGCCTGCGCTTTCGGTTGATCCTACCTCTTCCAATCCGGATATCGTGCCGCCTTACAACGCGTACTCCGGCGATGGCGATGTCACCGCGCCGCTTGTCTACGCCAACTACGGGTTGCCCGCGGATTACGACACGCTCAAAGAAAAGGGCATTGATGTACGCGGGAAAATCGTGATTGTTCGTTACGGGCAGAGTTTTCGGGGCGTGAAACCGCGCGTTGCTTATGAGCACGGCGCGGTCGGCTGCATCATTTATTCCGATCCGCGCGACGATGGGTATTTCCAGGGCGACTCGTTCCCGAAAGGTCCTTATCGCCCCGCCGATGGCGTGCAGCGCGGCAGCGTGCTCGATCTTGGCGTGGAACCGGGCGATCCGCTTTCGCCTGGCTGGGCTTCGGAACCTGGCGGAAAACGGCTCACGCTTGCCGAAGCAACTACGATTCAGCAGATTCCCGTTCTCCCGATCTCTTACAGCGATGCGACGCCGCTGCTGGCCGCACTCACTGGACCTGTCGCGCCCGAAGCATGGCGTGGGGCGCTGCCATTGACTTATCATTTGGGGCCAGCCACTACGGTTCATCTCAAAGTGACGATGAACAACGCGACGCAGCCGCTTTACAACGTGATCGCGCGGATTCCGGGCAGCGAATTTCCCGATGAATGGGTGCTCTATGGGAACCATCACGATGCCTGGGTGGATGGCGCGAGCGATCCGCTATCGGGAGCCGGGCCGCTGCTGGAAACCGCCCGCACATTGGCGGAACTCGCGCACAAAGGGTGGAAGCCGAAGCGTACGGTTCTGATCGCGTTCTGGGATGGCGAAGAGTTTGGGCTGATGGGCTCCACGGAATGGATGGAGAAACATGCCGAAGAACTCAATCGCAAACTGGCGGTCTATATTAATTCCGATGTGAGCGGGAAGGGGACGCTCAGCGTGGGCGGGTCGCCGACTCTCGAAAGTTTCATGCGCGAGGTGGTGCGCGATGTCAAAGATCCGGCGAGCGGCAGGCCGCTGGTCGATGTCTATCTGGAGAAGCTGGCGAAGAGTTCGCCCAAAGTCCCCGCGGAGTTTCATCTGGCGCCGCTTGGGTCGGGGTCTGACTATACGCCTTTCCTGCAGCATCTCGGTATCGCATCGCTGAATCTTGGTTTCGATAACGTGGCTGGCGGCGGCACCTATCATTCTGCTTATGACGATTTTTACTGGTTCCGTCACTTCGAAGATACCGATTTCACTTACGGCCGCGCGCTATCGCAAATGGATACTACCGTCATGATGCGGCTGGCCGATGCGCGTGTGCTGCCGTTCGAATTCGGGCGTTTGAGCGCGTCGGTGAACACTTATCTGGATGAGATTGGGCGGCTGAACAGCGAGAGCAAAGACAAAGTGAATCTCGAAGCCGTGCGGAAGGCCGACGCGAAACTCACGGTGGCGGCGGACGAACTCGGCAGAGCCTATGACCACGCTTTGACGAAAGTGCCCACGACGCCCGATAAGCTGGCGGCGATCAATCGGCTGCTGATGAACAGTGAGCGCGATCTCACGCTCGATCCCGGTCTGCCAGGCCGCGCGTGGTACCGGAATCGCATCTACGCGCCGGGCCGTTACACCGGCTATGCCGTGAAGACGCTGCCGGGAATTCGCGAGGCGGTGGAAGCGAAGAAGCCAGCCGAGGCCACGGAGCAGGCCGGGCAGGTGGCGCAGGTTTTAGACACGCTGGCCGAACATCTGAGAGAAGCCACAAAGCTTCTGGATAAATTATGACCACAGAAATCGCCGATGCACACGTACACTTCCTCTCTCCCGCTTTCTTCCGTTCGCTGGCCGAGCAGAAGAAAGTTCCGGAGGTTGGCGGTCTTCTCGGCTGGGAGATCGCCGATTCGCCTGAAGCGCTGGCCGATCGCTGGATCGAAGAGATGGATCGCCGCCACGTCGCGCAGGCGATGCTGATCGCGACCATGCCGAACGATGCAGCCTCGGTCAACGCCGCGGTCGCGCGGCACCCGATGCGTTTCGGCGCCGTGTGCATGGTCAATCCCCTGCTCCTGAATGCCGCGGAAAACGTTCCGCCGGGCGTGTTTCTGTTTCCCGCCATGCATCGTTACTCGCTGCACGACGATCGTGCGCGCGCCGTGATTGCCGCCGCGAAACTGGTCTATGTTCACTGCGGCGTGCTGAGTGTTGGGTTCCGCAAGAAGCTGGGACTGCCCTCGCCGTTCGACATGCGCTTCTCGAACCCGATCGACCTGCATGCCATCGCGCTTGAATTTCCCGATGTGCGTTTCGTGATTCCGCACTTCGGCGCGGGCTATTTTCGCGAGGCGCTCATGGTGGCCGATCTCTGCCCCAACGTTTACCTCGATACGTCGAGTTCCAACAGCTGGGTTCGCTACCAGCCGGAAAAACTGACGCTTGCGGACGTCTTCCGCCGTACTCTGGATGTGATTGGGCCCAGCCGGATTCTTTTCGGTTCGGATTCGTCTTTCTTCCCGCGCGGCTGGGTGCAGCAGGTTTACGATGCGCAGGTGCAGGCGCTTGGGGAAGCCGGGGCCGATGCCGAAATGGTACGCGCGATCCTCGGGGGTAACCTGCGCGCGCTCATGGGGTCGGTTTTTTCGAAATAAGTGAGAAGATTTCCCCTGCTCCCCACTAACATGCTGACGGAGCATTTTGACGCTTCCCTGCTTCCGGCTGCCGCGCCGTCAGTGCGCTGTCGCTGGTCTCTCTGGCCGCCCTGGCAGTGAGATTCTGCGCTTTCCCCTGCCCGCTCCCGCGCGGCTTGCCGTGGTTGACGTGCAGTTTCTTCCTGCAGGCAACTTGCGGCACTTCGCAGCCGGCGATGTTCGCGACCTTGTGGACTATGCGCCCGAAGCGCTTGTTCTTCCTCTCAGTTCCGCGCTGTCAATGGCCGACCGGAAGCTGCGCGGCCTGTTCGATCTGCCGAGCCTGAGAGTCGGCATCGTCGTGCTCTCGTCGCTCGATTCCTCCGATGGCGGACCGCTCGGCACTTGTCACCGCGACCTGCTTTGGAAAGCCTTTGGACTTCCCGTTTTCGAGCAATTGCGGGGCTGGGATGGCCGCGTGATCGCGCGGGAATGCGAAGTTCACGACGGTCTTCATTTCGAGGGAGACGCCGCGCATGCGGGGAGAATACTCGCTGACCTGCCGGCCGAAATCGCGGTTGCTCAATGCGAGTGCGGCAGCGAAACGCCGCGCCTGCGGCATGTGGCAGCGCCGCTCGTCAGCGCAGCTGCGGCGTGAACTGCTTACCGCTCTATTGCCAACGCGACTGAATTACCGCCGCCAAGACACAGGGCGGCCACTCCGCGATGAACGTTGCGCCGAATCATTTCATAAATCAGAGTGACCAGAATACGGGCGCCGCTCGCGCCGATCGGATGGCCGATCGCCACCGCGCCGCCATTCACGTTGACGCGCTCCATCCCGAGGCTGAGTTCTCGCGTCACCCCGATCGCCTGAACAGCGAACGCTTCGTTGAGTTCAAACAGATCCACACTGTCCATGCTCCATCCCGCGCGCGCCAGAACATTTTGGATGCCCGTCACCGGGGCGAGCATCACCCACTGCGGATCCACGCCGCTTGTTGCCTGCGCGCGGATTCTGACCAGAGGGGCAACCCCAAGCGCCGCGGCCTTCGCAGCCGACATCACGACGAGCGCGGCTGCGGCATCGTTCACACCAGGCGCATTGCCGGCAGTGACCGTCCCGTCCTCTTTGAATGCCGGTTTCAGTGCAGCCAACGCTTCGAGGCTGGCATCTTCGCGGACCGATTCGTCGCGCCTGACAACCTTCGGAGCCGCATCGCGTTTTTTGGCGGGCATATAAACCGAAATCACTTCCGCGTCGAATCGACCCGCGTTCCAGGCCGCTGCTGCCTTCTGATGCGAATCCAGCGCGAAGGCATCCTGCTCTTCCCGTGTAATCCCATGCTTCGCCGCCACGTTTTCGCCTGTGATTCCCATGTGATAGTCGTTGTAAACATCCCACAGGCCATCGTGAATCATGGAATCGACCGCCGTGGCGTTGCCCAAACGGAAGCCCTGGCGAGCCTGCGGCAACAGGTATGGCGCATTGCTCATCGACTCCATACCGCCGGCCACCACGATCTCCGCGTTGCCCGTCTGGATGGCCTGCGCGGCAAGCGCGACCGCCTTCAGGCCGGAGCCGCAAACTTTGTTAATGGTGAGCGCGGCGACCGACGACGGCAATCCCCCGAAGAGCGCGGCCTGCCTCGCCGGGTTTTGGCCGAGCCCCGCAGAGAGAACGTTTCCCATGGTGCATTCGTTCACGAGCGCGGGGTCGATAGCCGCGCGGCGCACGGCTTCTTTCACGGCAAGCGCACCCAGTTGCGGAGCCGTCAGGCTCGAAAGGCCACCCTGGAATTTGCCCACGGGTGTACGGACCGCGGCAACGATCACGATATCGTCGGAATTTTTCATACTGTCTTGATGGTAATCCGGGCATCGGGATAGGGGGAAGCCTCACGGCTTCTCCCCTCCCACACCACCGGACATGCGGGTCCGCATCCGGCGGTTCGGCGGGTTAAGCTATTGTGCGACAGTCAATCTCGGAATCCCGAGCGAG
>Ga0182024_10022450_pt1 | contig 11373 bp, 14 predicted proteins | sample P32metaG_FD_120480 | JGI IMG/M metagenome (GOLD analysis project Ga0182024, IMG submission 120480) | Permafrost microbial communities from Stordalen Mire, Sweden - P3-2 metaG (Illumina Assembly) | ecosystem: Environmental > Terrestrial > Soil > Wetlands > Permafrost | place: Sweden: Stordalen... | reverse complement strand
GGCGCGCGCTTCCTGGTCGAATTCTGGCGAATCAATCCGCGAGTCTTCTATATGTTCAGTGAAGCGCAACTGATTGCGGTCGCGATGATGATCCTCGGCGGCGTCGCGTTGATTCTCACCAATGGAAAGACTCGGGCAGAGAGCAGTCAGCAGCCCGGCGAGAAAGATCGGCGCCCGGCGATGAAGACGGCGCAGGCCTGAGTGCGATGGAGATCAAAGATAGAATCCTTTACCTGGTCGCGGGTGTCGTCGTGATGACGGGCCTCGCGCTGGTCGTGCTCAGCGGACATCGCGGGGCGCGCATCGAGAATTCGTCGGGAATCAACAGCGGGTCCGGGGCTCCTGTAGCGGCCGGCAGCCAGGCTGCTGATTTCAAGCTCGAGAAGCTGGACGGGACAACTGTTTCACTCGAATCGCTGCGCGGCAAAGTCGTATTTCTGAATGTGTGGGCGACCTGGTGCGAGCCCTGCCGCGAAGAAATGCCCTCGATGCAGACGCTGTACGACGATTTCAAGAAAAACAAGGATTTCGTGATGCTCGCGGTCAGTCAGGACGCCAAGGGACGCGCAGCGGTGGCGCCGTACGTCGCCAAAAACGGCTACCAGTTCACAATCCTGCTCGACCCCGAGAACAAAATCGGCGAGACTTACGACGTGAGCGGCGTGCCCGAAACCTTTATAATCGATCGCAAAGGGCAGATTGTCGCGCATCATATGGGCGCTTTTGACTGGTCGCGGCCTGACGTCAAGGACGCTTTGCAGCAGCTGCTCGACTCAAAACAGGGGTGAAAAGGGAATCACGACGGTAACGGGGCGGTGTCGCAGCCGTATGCATAAGAGTGCGGCATCTGCTTAAATGAACAACTCATAATCACGGGTTCTAACATATTTAAATCTCCATGATGAAAAGACATCGCTGGTCCATCACGTTGGCGGTTTCGCTGGTCGCGTGCTTCCTGGTCCTCCAGGAGGTCGCCGTCCGCCGAGCCCAGGCGCTCTCGAACGACACCTACCAGGAGCTCGACACCTTCGCGAGCGTGCTCGCAATCGTGCAAAAAAACTACGTCGAGCCGGTCACCACCAAGAAGCTGATCGACGGCGCGATAAGCGGGATGCTGGCGTCGCTCGACCCGCATAGCGCGTACCTGACGCCCGACCTGTACCGCGACCTCGAAGTCGAGACGCGAGGCAGCTTCGGCGGACTCGGAATCGAAATCACGATCAAGAACGGCGCGTTGACGGTGGTGGCGCCGATCGAGGACACGCCGGCATATCGCGCGGGACTGAAGGCCGGCGACCAGATCATCAAGATTGACGACGACTTCACCAAGGACATGTCGCTGACCGAGGCGGTTAAGCGGATGCGCGGGCCGAAAGGCAGCAAGATCCGGCTGACGTTGCATCGCAACAACGTGCCCGAGCTGTTCACGGTGACGCTCGCGCGCGACGTCATCAAGATTCAATCGGTCAAGGCCAAGATGCTGCCCGAGGGCTACGGTTATATCCGCGTCACCACCTTCCAGGAGAACACCGGCGAGGGCGTCGAGAAGGCGATCGACGATTTCGAATCCAAGAATCACGGCAAGATCAAGGGAATCGTGTTCGACCTGCGCGACAATCCGGGCGGTTTGCTGAACCAGGCGGTAAAAGTTTCGGACGATTTCCTCGACGGCGGCCTGATCGTCTATACGCAGGGGCGTGAGGAGAATCAGCAGCAGAAATACTTCTCGCACAAGAAAAAAGATTGGGTTGAATACCCGATGGTGGTGCTGGTCAATGGCGGCAGCGCCAGCGCGAGCGAGATCGTTGCCGGCGCGTTGCAGGATCAGAAGCGCGCAGTGATTCTCGGCACCCAGACCTTCGGCAAAGGCTCGGTGCAGACAATCCTTCCGCTCGACGATCATTCAGCGCTGCGCCTGACGACGGCGCGCTACTACACTCCCGCCGGCCGCTCGATCCAGGCCGTGGGCATCACCCCCGATGTCGATGTCGCGCCCCCGAAGGAAACGATCGCGTCGATAACGCAACAAGGCGGTGAGTTCGACGAGAACCCGGAAATCCATGAGGCCGATCTGCCCCATCATTTCCAGAACGGGCAAAAGCAGGGCGACAAGAATCCTGCCCCCGGCGCAACCGCCGCGCCCGCTCCAGGAGCTGGCAAGGGCGACAAGAGTCCCGGCGCAAAGGGCGCCAAGGCAAAAGAAGAGAAGGACGTCCAGCTCGATCGCGCGATCGACATCCTGAAGCATTGGAACACGTTCAAGCTCCAGCTGGCCAAGGGCGAGACCCCGCCGGACGCATCCGCGGCCGAGGGCGATAGCGCCAAGACCAAAGGCGACTAGACCACGCGAATAGAAGAGCGCAACGCGCCGGGCATCGCGATGATGTCCGGCGCTTTTTTTATGCAGGCGCCGGGTTGCCGTCGGGCGCGATCAATCCGAACTTGCCGAGGATCACCTGATGCTGCCCCTCCATCCGCCGCAACACGTCGAGCATCACTTCGTCCTGCTGCTCGAGATGCGTCATGATCGATTTCAGCTCGTCCTCGGCCTTGCAATTGACTTCGTAGTCCTGCTCGGCCATCAGCCGGTCCTTCGCGGCCTGCCGATTCTGCGACATCATGATGATTGGCGCGGCGTACGCAGCCTGAAAACTCAGCGCGAGGTTGAGCAGGATGAACGGGTAAGGATCCCAGTGATTGATGTAGGCGACGACGTTCAGGCAGATCCAAATCGCCAGGATGATCGACTGTACGATGATGAACGGCCAACTGCCCATCACCGCCGCCAGCCGATCCGCGATTCGCTGCCCGGTGGTCAGTTTCTCAGCATCAACTTGGTTGATGTTGATGACGGGCTTGTGGCGATGGACGTGACGGATGCGCTGCCGTTCCCATTTCTCGACATCTGTGGCGTGTGCGTTGGTCATTTGATTCCTCCATCCATTCCGGATCGCGGACCCCGGCTTGATGGTAGCCTCAATTTCCCGGACGATCAGCCATGGCGCGAGGATTCCTGATCACCGGCACCGGCGCGCGCGTCGGCAAGACCACCGTCGGATGCGCGCTCGGATTCGCGATGCGGGCGCGCGGCATCCGCGTCGGCGTCATGAAACCGGTCGACACGGCCGAATCACAGGATGCGCAAGCATTGGCGCTCGCAGTCGGTTCCACAATGCCGATGGACTTGATTTGCCCGTATCGCTACAGCTCGACGCTCGCACCCGCGGAGGTCGACTTTGCTCATATCTCGCAATACTTCGACGAGATCGCGGCGCAAAATGACGTCGTGCTGGTCGAAGCCGCCAGCATGATCGATTTCGCCGACCTCGCTGCGATGTTCAACCTCGAAGTCATCCTGGTGGCCGGAAATCGCCCAGGATGCATCGATGCGACGATGCTCACGATTCGTCGCTATAAGGACCGCGGATTAAAAGTCGCTGGCTGCATCCTCTGCGATTGCGATCCGACCACCGAGGCCGATGAGGCGTCGCTGCAAGAATTCTTGGGAGGTTCCTATCTGGGCCGCATGCGCCATCGCGAGCCCTTGGCCAAGATGATCGTCGAAAAGCTCATCTAATGCGCCATATAGGTGCCTGCCAACTCGTTCTGATAAGCTAACCGACTAATGGCGGGGCAGCTCAATCTTTCTTTGCGCGGCCATCGCACGGGCCTGATCACCGTATCGGACCTGGTGCGGATGGTTCGCGATACGCTCGACGCCGGGCTCGGCGAGGGCTGGGTGGTCGGCGAGATTTCGAATGCGCGGCTGGCCCCGTCGAACCATTTTTATTTCACGCTCAAGGATTCCCGCAGCGCGATCAACGTCGTGATGTTCAAGACGGCGTTCCAGCGGATGCGCTTCAAAGTCGTGGACGGGATGGAAGTGATCGTTCGCGGCCGCGTGCAGGTCTTCGAGCAGCGTGGCGCGTTGCAACTTTACGCCGAGGAAATGGAGCCGCGCGGCGTCGGTGCATTGCAGGTCGCATTCGAGCAGTTGAAGCGCCGCCTCGAACTCGAAGGGCTGTTCGATCGCGCGCGCAAACGCGCGATTCCGTTCCTGCCGCGCCGGATTGGAATCGTCACGGCGCGCGGCGGAGCGGGACTCCGCGACATGCTGCGCATCTTGTTCGATCGATTCCCGAGCATGCAGGTAATTTTCCGGCCCGCGAAAGTGCAGGGTGAGGGCTCGGCCAATGAAATCGCCGACGCGATCGCCGACCTCAATCGCGACGGCCGTGCCGAGGTGCTGATTGTCGGACGCGGCGGCGGCTCGCTCGAAGATTTGTGGGCGTTCAACGAAGAAGTCGTCGCCCGCGCGATTTTCCGGTCGCTGATACCGGTGATTTCAGCAGTCGGTCACGAAGTCGATTACACGATCGCCGATTTCGTCGCCGATCTGCGCGCGCCCACTCCCACTGCGGCTGCGCAGATGGTCGTGCCCAGTCTTGCCGAGTTGCAGGAACGCGTTGAAGCGCTGGGCGCGTCGCTCGCGAGCGTGATGAATCGCGAACTCTCGGGCCGGCGCGAATCGGTGGATGACCTGGCTGAGCGCATCCGCCATCCCGGTAGCATTGTCGCCGAGGCGCGCGACCGCCTCGCCGGTCTCGATACTGATCTTGCCGACGCGGTGTCGTCGCGAATCGCGGAAGGACGGCGCAGCGTCCGCGAGTTGCGGCTGCGCCTTCGCAGTCCCGATGCGACGGTGCGCGACATGCGCCTGCGAACTACCAGGCTCCGCAACAATCTTGTTCATGGCGTCGCGTCCGCTCTGGAAGCCAAACGCGGCCAACTCGGTGCACAGGCGGGGCGGCTCGACGCCTTGTCGCCGCTCAAAGTTCTCGACCGCGGTTACGCCGTCGTGTTCAACAAGATCAATTCGCGCGCGGTGCTCGACGCGGCGACGGTGAAGTTCGACGACGAGCTCGACATCAGATTAGCCAAGGGGCGGCTCAGCGCGCGCGCGACCGGCCGCTCGATCTAAGCTATGACGACGAAGACGAAAAAATTTGAGGATGAGCTCAAGGAACTTGAAACGATTGTCAGTCAGATCGATTCGGGCGAGCTCACACTCGACGAATCGATCGGAGCCTTCGAACGCGGCGTGATGCTGGTGAAGGCGCTCAATGGGAAACTCGACGAAGTCGAGCGCAAGGTCGAACTGCTAACGCGGAGCGCCGGCGGCGAACTGCGCACGGCGCCCTTTGAACCATCGTCTGATGACGAAAATCCCGCCGGCGCAAAGGACGACGACGAAACACCCTTCTAACAACGGTTCCGGCGCGAAGCCCAAGCCTAAAACCAGGACCCGGCGTTCCTCTGCGCCGCTGGCCCGCTTCAGGCTCGACGCCGAAATGGCGCGACGCGGTCTCGCCGACAGCCGCGAAATCGCCCAGCGCCTCATCATGGCGGGACGGGTGCGCGTCAACTCGCGTCCGGCCTACAAAGCCGACCTCAAGGTCGATTCCGAGACGCCGATCGCGCTGATGGCTGGTGCGCCGCAGTTCGCCTCGCGCGGAGCGTACAAGCTGATCGCCGCGCTCGAGCATTTCGGCCTCTCGGTCGAAGGCAAGCTCGCGATGGACGTCGGCGCATCGACCGGCGGATTCACCGACGTGCTGCTGCGACGCGGCGCCAAGGCCGTCATCGCGATGGACGTCGGCTACGGCCAGCTCGTGCTCAAGCTGCGCGAGGATCCGCGCGTCACCGTGCTCGATCGCATGAACATCCGGCTCGCCTCGCCCACCGACTTGCCGCACGCGCCCGAACTCGTGACGATCGACACCAGCTTCATTTCGCTGCGCCTGGTGATTCCTGCGGTGCTCGCGCTGGTCGCGCCGCGCGCCGAGATTGTCGCTCTGATCAAGCCGCAGTTCGAAGTCGGCAAGGGCAAGGTCGGCAAGGGCGGCGTCGTCAAGGACGAAAAGCTGCGCCGGGAAGCAGTCGCAGGCATCGTCGAGTTCGCCGAGAAGATCGGGCTGGACGTGGTCGGCACACTCGAATCGCCGATTGAAGGCGCGGCAGGAAATCGCGAATATCTCGCGCTGATGAAGTTTCTCGGCGATTCCGGCAAATGACGCGAGCATGGGCGGTCGGCTTGGATATGGGTGGCACCAATATCCGATGCGCAGCCGTGTCCGTAGCCGGCGACGTCTTGTTGCTGGAGCACGGGCCGTCGCTCGCTTCGCGCGAGGCGGGCGCGGTCGCTGAAAATATCGCCGCGCAAACCCTGCACCTCCTCGACGCCGCGCGCCGGCGCGGACTCGGCTCGCCGCGAGCGATCGGCGTCGCGGTCCCGGGACCGCTGAACGTGCACACCGGTACCGTGATGCAAGCGCCGCACGTCGCCGCGTGGCGCGGATACCCGCTGCGCAGCAAGCTCGAAGCGCTGGTTGGGCGCAAGGTCGTCGTCGACAATGACGCCAACGCATGGGCCCTCGGCGAATACTGGCGCGGCGCGGCGCGCGGACGTCGCGACGTCGTGCTGCTGACGCTCGGCACCGGAGTCGGCGGCGGCCTGATCGTCGGCGGCAAGCTGGTCCACGGGCGCAGCGGCATGGCCGGTGAATTGGGGCATGTGACTGTCGATCCCGACGGCCCGCCATGCGACTGCGGCTCGCACGGATGCCTCGAGTCGTACGCCTCCGCGTCGGGACTGCGCGCGTTGGTCGAGAACCGTCTGGGGCTGCCGCCGGGGTCGCCACTACCGGAGCAAATTGTAGATTCTGAAAAAAACTTCTCGGTGCGAGGACTGTCGGCCCAGGCTCGTCGCGGCGACCAGCTCGCCCTCGAGGCGTTCGCGACCGCCGGTCATTACCTCGGAATCGCGATTGCGTCGTTTCTAAATATCTTCAACCCCGAGCTGGTCGTGATTGGCGGCGGCGTTGCCGGCGCGCTGCCATATATGCGCAAAACCATGACTGCGCAGGTGCGCGAGCGAGCCTTCACCGCGATTGCAGCGCAGGCCAAGATAGTGCGCGCCGCACTGGGTCCGCGCGGTGGCGTGGTGGGTGCTGCGTACGCGGCGCTGCATCCGCCGGCGCGCTCGTAGCATGCTTGCTACATCCTAGACCCTGAGCCGAATCTGATAGATACTGGGATTGGTCTGCAGGCAAAGGGTCCCTCATGAGCGTGCGACGGTATAGCCCCGCTTTTTCAAGACTTATCCTCGCGGTAACGTTTATCGTCGCCGGATGCGGATTCGCGTTCGCGCAAACCGACTTTAACGAGAGTACGATCCCGCCCTCGTCGCCGCCCGCGCGAGTGGCGCGTCCGTCCAGCGAAGCCGCTCCGTCTGAGGCTCGCGATGCCGGAGAGCCTGCGGACGAGTCGGCGACGAAGCCCGCTAAACCCGCCAACACCATCCCCTATACGGTCCGCCCTGGTGATTCGGTCGGTTTGATCGCCCAGATGTTCGGGATCACGCCCGAAGAGCTCGCGCACGCAAATCGGATTCACATCGACGACGAGCTCCAGGTCGACGAGGTACTGAAGGTCCCGCATCCCTTCACCACCGAGGTCAGCAACCTCAAGTCACAGGTCGAAACGCTGAGCGCGCAGCAGCAGGCGGCGGAGCAGAAATCCGACTCGGCGCAGGAGCAGGTCAAATCGCTCCAGACGCAGGTGCAGGAGCTGACCGGCGAGAACCAGGATTTGAACCTGGGCATCAAGGTGCTGCCGTGGTGGCGTGCGACCGCCATCAGCCTGGGAATCTTCGCGCTCATCATGTTCGGTGTGATGCTGCTGACGATGTTCGAATGGTGGCGGATGCGGCGCAGGTTCGTGGCGCTGGCCGCGATGACCGACGCGCTCAGCCGCCTCGACTACAAGTACAAGGCGATGTTCGCGAAGGCGGAGCTGCGCTTGCAGCAGCTCTACGGCCGGCGTCGCGGTGCTGTCGCCGAGGGGCAGCCGCGGCCCAGGATGCCCGAGGAAGTCGAAATCGAGCGCCTCAACGAAGAGCTCAAGCAGATTCTCGAGCTGCACTTGCAGCGGATGGGTGCGAAATTGCCCGGCTCGCGGCGCAAGGGATGGCGCGAGATGTTCGGTGGTGGCGACGTCGGCTCGACGGTCGAAGCACGTTCTTATCGCCGCTAGACTAAACCCCTTAGAGGTACATCATCATGAAAAAATTGGCACTGATGGCAATCCTCGCGACCGTGATGGTCGCGCCGTTCGCAATCACCTCCGCAACCGGCACACGCGAGTCGGGTACGTCCGAATGCTGCGTAAAAAAGCAGGGATGCTGTCCGAGCGCGTCGTGCTGCTCCGGCAACCCCAGCATGGGCGCCCATTGCATGATGCATTCGGCCTCGCACTAAACTTCTATCTCTTCTTCGTGAGGTGAATCGTGAATCGTCTATCAAAATTCGGACTAGGACTAGTCGTTACGATCGGACTTGCTGGCGTGGCAATGGCCGCCGATAGCACCCCAACATCCGTCACCGGCAATCTCGAAGACGCCTACTGCTACGGCACGATGGGCGCGAAGGGCGCGGGTCACAAAGCGTGCGCGATCAAGTGCGCGTCCGCCGGAATTCCTGTGACGCTAATCGAAAAAGGTACCGAGAAGTCCTACATCCTGCTACCCGACAAGGACGCGACTCCCCTTCCCGCCAGCGTGATCTCACGAATGGAGGACGAGGTAACGGTGACCGGCAAGGAATACAGCAAGAACGGCACACAATACATCGTCGTCGAGTCAGTGAAGTAGTGAAGTAACTGCGAGAGCTTTGCATAACTGGCCGAAGCATCATCCCCTCTCCCAGAACGGGAGAGGATCGAAGGTGACTTCGAAGTTATTTGATCATGCGCTACACGCACCCTGATGGATGAAAGCCGAACAGCACATCTGTTACGCACGCCATCGAGCCACCGCCCCTGAGAGCAAAGTAGCGCGCCGCGCGCAACTTTGCGCTTCTCACTGGGTGCAGGGGTCACCCCTGCCGCCCGCCGCGCAGGCGGTTTCTATTATTTGTAACCGCAGGCGAAGAGCGTAGTGCTAGAGCGCATCCTGCCAGGCGCATCGCAGCTACAGAACTACCATCCCCTGCTGGTCCATTTCCCGATCGCGTTCATTTACGGCGCGGCACTCCTTTATTTCCTCGCCTGGATAACCGCGAGCGAAAAACTCCAATGGAGCGCCTTCTGGATGCTGCTACTAGGCGCCCTAACCGCCGCCGCCGCACTGATAAGCGGCTTCTACGCCGCCCCCGGCCTTATGGTCTCACAATCAGTCCGCCACCAACTCCTTAACCATCACAAACACCTGATGGTAGCCGCGTCGATATTAACCGGCGCCCTGACAATCTGGTCCCTAACAACCCGCCCAATGCCGGCCCGAGCCCGCTACCTATTCCTGACCGGCCTACTAGCCGTAATCGTCTTAATCGCCGCAGGCGCAGACTTAGGCGGCGAAATGGTCTACGGATACAACGCCGGCGGCACCGCCTGCCCCCAACCAATCGATTTCAGGAAGTAGAAAAGCTGGTTTTTGGTGCTTCGAGACTGATAGAAGGGGAAGCTGTGTCGAAAAAAATCGTAAGATCAGTTGTCGTCGAAGGTAGCCTTCCACGCCGACAATCGCAGCGCGAAGGCCATTCACTGCCTTTGCCAATCTCGAGGGCAAGACTAAGGAGGCCATAGTGAAGGTCTTTTTCCATCACGTGGGACATCCAGGGGCGGGTCGAGACTTTCCTCGAACCGTGTTTGCTTCCATTCCGATTTCTCAAGTCGAAGCTGCCATCAAGGCTGACGGCCCAATAGGAAATCAGCTGGTCAGAGATTTGGCGCTTCAGTTTCCGTCGGGGAGTTTCAACTGTTGGGGAGTTCCGGCGGGCGCGCAGGGAGTAGTCAAAGACATGGCCCTTGGTGACGTCGTACTTCTCGTCGAAAGCGCCCGAATTGATGGTGTGGTCCCTGCTCTATGTGAGGTGAAAGCATTTTACCCGGCCGAGTTCCCGAAACTATCGGCAGCCTTATGGGGCGACGAGAAGTATCCGTATGTTTTCTTCTTTCGCACCGAGCCCCTTCTCTTGCCTTGGATAGAATTTCTCGACCATTGCGGATTCAAAGAGAATTGGAATCCGGCAGGTAAAGTATTTTCAATAACTCCTTCGAGACTTGCGAAGCACGGCGGCGCTGCAGGCTATATTGCCTTTCTCCGAAAAACCTACTCAACCCCTGTGGCAGCATAGCCAGTGGCTTTGCGCGCTTCACTGCCCGATCAAAAGCAGTCCAAGCCGAGTTAGTATGCAAAGGCACCATTTTTATCAACTAAGAATTGCTCTTTGTCTTGACTGAGCGACCGCCCTGCATCAGGCTTTTCCGGAACGCTCGGTTGCGTTTCAAATGCCATTCGCGGCTCATCGCTTCTTCGCGCGAGTCGTGCCGCTCCGCATATAGCAGGAACCATACGCGACCGCGGGTTGAACGCGCGCCCGTACCCGCGTTGTGCCGCGCGATGCGCCGATCGAGATCGTTCGTCCATCCGACGTACGTTCGATATCCGTCGTGCCCGCAACTACCGAGCACGTAAACGAAGCACCCCATCTGATCGCTCTTCTCTCCAGAAGGGAGAGGAGCCGGGGGAGAGGTCACCGCGCGTGAGTTGATCATGCGCTACATACACCCTGACGGATGAAAGCCGAATGCTACGCCTGTTACGCACGCCATCGAGGCACCGCCCCTGAGAGCAAAGTAGCGCGCCGCGCGCAACTTTGCGCTTCTCACTGGGTGCAGGGGTCACCCCTGCCGCCCGCCGCGCAGGCGATTAGGTTCCCAGCCGCTAGCCGTTTCGACTATGTTCGATCCGAAGTAACGACATCGGGAGAAGTTTATGGGAAACGCTAACGGCCGCAAATCGATCTTTATCACCGGCGCCGCGTCCGGGATGGGCCGCGAGACCGCGCGCCTCTTCCGTGACAAAGGATGGTTCATCGGCGGCTACGACGTTAACGCCGACGGACTTCGCGCGCTCGAAAAGGAATTGGGCGCCGACAACTGCGTCGTGCGGCAGCTCGACGTCACCGACAAGGCCGACTATGAGAAAGCGCTCGCGGAGTTCGGCGCGGCGACCGGCGGCAAGATGGACATCCTGTATAACAACGCCGGCATCGGCATTGGCGGCTTCTTCGACGAGCAGCCGTTCGAGGACATCCTGCGCGTGGTGCGCGTGAACTTCATCGGCGTGCTTAACGGGATTCATTCCGCGATCGGCCTGCTCAAGGCGACGCCGGGCTCGCTCTGTTTCACCACATCGTCCTCGTCGGCCACCTATGGGATGCCGGGAATCGCCGTGTACTCCGCCACCAAGCATGCGGTGAAGGGATTGACCGAGGCTCTGTCGATCGAGTTGCGCCGCTATGGAGTGCGGGC
>Ga0182024_10022449_pt1 | contig 11373 bp, 8 predicted proteins | sample P32metaG_FD_120480 | JGI IMG/M metagenome (GOLD analysis project Ga0182024, IMG submission 120480) | Permafrost microbial communities from Stordalen Mire, Sweden - P3-2 metaG (Illumina Assembly) | ecosystem: Environmental > Terrestrial > Soil > Wetlands > Permafrost | place: Sweden: Stordalen... | reverse complement strand
TCAAGGAAATCTCCGCAAAATTCCCCGCCGTCACCTTCACCCTCTACGGCGACGCCTTCGCCAAAATGCACTGGATCAGCAAGGCCGTTTACCAATCCGGCAAACTCTCCGAGGAAGCCACCCTCTCCCGCATCGACGGCGCGTCCTTCCGCGCTCTCTACCTGGAAATCTTCGGCGAAGCCTTCCCCATCGGCGGCTGATTCCACCCCGCGCGCCCCTCCGTCCTCACCACGGCAGCGGCCACGGAAATCCATAGTCCGCCAGCGCCGGGCGGTCATCGGCGGGTGTAACCCCCTCCTCGAGCCGGGGCGCCGGCGGCGTCGCAAATCCATTCGTTTGCGCCACGAAGTTGTGCACCCGCACGGGATTCGCGTCGAAGCTCTGTTGCAAATTCGGGCCCAGGCCCGGGCCTCCCGTCCCAACCGGCGAATTGTCCGCGATTGTTGGCGGCAGTATCGCCCGCTGCGCTGCCACGGTCTCGTCAGGCACGGGCCGCACAAATGTCTCGTTCAATATGCCGGTGTTGAATTGTACCTGGCTGATAACCAGCATCGCCGCGGATCCGTTCGGCCCCGGCACCACCAGCTTGTAAGGCAGCCACGCCTTGTTTTGGACGAGCCGGAAATCCCCCAAATCCGCCGTCTGCTCCACCTGCCCCGGCGAAACATCCCGCAACTCCAGCCGCTCCGGCCGCAACGCGTTCGGCTCAAGGTAATACGTGGCTTTCCGCCCCGACGGCGACACCACGCTCACCGCCGTCAACGCCTTCGCCGAATCCGCCGCCTGCGTTTCCAGCGCAAACTGCGCGTCCGCCGAATCCGGATGCGCCAGCCACGAGCCCAGCGGCTCTTGCAGCCACAACCAGTCCCGCGTCACCGCATCCGCGTCCCACGTCTTCACCTGCCCTCCCGTGGCGCGATAGGCCATCCAAACATCCTGCCCGTCGTTGCCCAGCATCAGCGTCCCTTGCTTGTTCGCCACTTCAAACCTCACGAGGTTCGGCGCCTTCTTCAGCATTTCGAAAGTATACACCTGGTCGCCCCGCATCAGCGTCCCCGTCACCACCATGCTCTTCATGTCATCCATCACCTTCTTCCCTCCCAACTTCAGGTAATACGCCGTCGCCACGTCCAAGCCCGTCGGCGGCGCCACCGGGGCCGGCTTCGCTGCCGGCCCCTTCGGATGCGCGGACGAATCGTCCTCTCCGCTACCCGTAAAATCCTGCTGCACGTAATACGTCACCCCGCTCCCGATCAGGATCGCCACCATCAGCAGCGCCACCGCGCGCATTATCCGCCGCTCCGAAGACCGGGTCGAAATGCGCTTGCGCCAGCGGCTGCGGCGGACTCGTGGCATGGTCGGTATTCGGGCGGCTTTCCGCGGGCCGCCCGGCCGCTAGATATGGATCGCCTCGTGGTGGATCGCCGCCGCCGCCTCGCCCAGCGCTTCGCCCAAAGTCGGATGCGCATGGATCGTCGCGTGGATTTCCTCCCATGTCGCCTCCAGCTCCATCGCCAGCCCGAATTCCGCGATCAACTCCGTCGCGTCCGAGCCGATGATGTGCGCCCCCAAAATCTCCCCCGTGTCCGCCGCCGTGATCAGCTTCACAAAACCTTCCGCGTGGTTCACCGCCACCGCTTTGCCCGACGCCGTGAACGGGAATTTCCCCACCAAATACTTCAGCCCCTTCTCCTTGCACGCCCGCTCCGTCAAACCGATGCTCGCCACCTGCGGCTGGCAATACGTGCACCCCGGATACCGCTCCACCCGCTTCGGCTTCGCGTGCCCGAACATCCCGTTCACCGCCTGCACCGCCTCGTAAGTCGCCACATGCGCCAGCCACGGCGGCCCAATCACATCGCCCGCCCCATAAATCCCCTTCACGCTCGTCTGGTAGCTCCCATCCACCGTGATAAACCCCCGGTCCGCCGCCAGGTTCACCTTCGGCCCCAGCAAACCATCCGTGTTCGCCGCCACCCCCACCGCCACCAGCAAACACTCCGCCGACACCGTCTCCCGCGCATTCTCCGCCCCCACCAGCTCCAGCTTCACGCCTTCCTTGCCCGCCTCGATTTTGTCCGCCTTCACGCCCAGCCGCAGCCCGATGCCCTGCTTCTTGAACGACCGCTCCAGCAACGCCGAAACGTCGTCGTCCTCCACCGGCAGGATCCGCGGCAGCATCTCCACCAGCGTCACCTGGCACCCGAACGCGTTGAAGAAATACGCAAACTCCACCCCGATCGCCCCCGCCCCCAAAATAATCATCGAAGCCGGCAGCTTCTGCAGCTTCAGCGCCTCCAGCGACGTCAGCACCCGCGCCCCGTCCGCCTGCAAGCCCGGCAGCATCTTCGCCCGGCAGCCCGTCGCCACCAAAATGTTCTTCGCCGACAGCATCCGCCCTTTCGCCTCGCCCTCGGTGATCTCCACCAGCCCCGGCAGCGTCACCCGCGCCTTCCCCACAATGTGCTCCACCTTGTTCTTCTTGAACAGCATCCCAATCCCCTTCGCCATCGTGTCCGCCACCGACCGCGACCGCAGCATCACCTTCGCAAAATCCACCGTGATCTTTTCGCACGTGAACCCGAAAACCTCCGCGTGCTTCATCTCCTGGTAAAGCTCCGCGCTCTTCAGCAGCGCCTTCGTCGGGATGCATCCCCAATTCAAGCACGTCCCGCCCGGCCGCTCCATCTCCACGCACGCCACGCGCTTGCCCAGTTGGCCCGCGCGGATCGCCCCCGCGTAGCCCGCCGGCCCGCCGCCGATGACCACCAAATCATAACTGTTGTCTTCGCTCATGATGAATTCGCTCGCTGAATGATTAAACTCCGGCGCCGCCGGCCCGGCCGGACCAACCCGCCCGAACGCCATGCATAAACCCCGCCCCCGCTCCCGTCAATGCCGCGACTTCACTCTCCACCCGCTCCTTCTGCCTTTATTGCTTTGACCCCGTCGGCGCGCTCCCGCCATCCGCCGGCTGGGACGCCGCGGTCGCGTCCGGCAGCCCCAGGCCCTTTTTGCGCGAGCCGCGCCGCAGGTGAAACTCCAGCATCGGCCTCACCTGGTCCAGCCAGCCCAACGGCCCGGATAACCGCATCTGCAACAAATAATACCCGTATAAATTGATGAAGTAGTCGTTGTATTCCACCGTGTCCTTCACCTTGCCCGTCGGCGGCATGAAATAATAATCCACCCGCTCATAATCGCATCCGTGGAAACTCCCCCCGCTCGGCCCCCCGCCATCCGCCGGGAACGGCGTCACCAGCGTGAAGGTCTTGGGATCATGCTGCCGGATGCCCGCCAGGTAACGAATCAGCGACGGCGCATCCAGTTGCGGCAGCAAAGCGTGCGGGCCATAAAGCGTGAAACTCAGCCGCACCTGCGGATTGTCGTCATTGACAAACGCCACCGACTCCCCCGCCCCCGGCGGCACTTGATCCCATTCCGTCAGCGGCTCCACCTCCCACTCAAAATCCGGGCCGACAAAAGCCATCTGCATCGACGCTGAACCATCGAAGTCAACACTGCGGACCACGCACTCGAGCTTGGGATGCTCCGTCGCCGGCGGCAGCGGCGCCGGCAGCTTGCTGGCATCACTCACCACAAACGGATTGGCGCTGTCGGGAACCTTTGGCGGAAAAGCCGCGATCGCATTACTCTCCGCCGGCCGGCCCGTGGCGTTCGCCACCAACCCCAGGGCCGCGGCCAGCCCCAGCGCGGCCCGGCGCTTCCATTTCACTGCACCCGCCTTGCTCCCGCGTGGCTTTGGGCTTTGATCCTGAATCACGACATCGTTCATGCAGTCATCCATTTTTGGCGCTTCCCCCTGCCAAACGCAACCCATGAGTTGGAATCGCGCGCCTGCTCTCTTCCTCTACGGCCGCCCCCCTCCGCTAATGCGTCGGCAACGCCGCCAGCGCCGCGTTGTATTGCGCCTGGTTCAAAAAGCTGAAATTCACCAGCCGGTAGGAACGCGAGGCCGGCGTTCCCGGCGGATAATTGCCCGAGGCGAACTGGCTGTAATAGCCCCAATTTCGCGTCGGCGGGCTGTAATACCCGCTCGCCCAGGGTTGCGCCCCAATCTCGCTCGAATACAGGCATACCAGCGACCCGCGATATGCCAGGGTCGCGCTGCCCCAGTTTTCCAGAAAGCGCGGAAAATTCTGCGCCCCCCCGCTCTCATTCGAAGTCGAGGTGCTGTCCGACAGCACGATCCCCGCCACCAGTCCCGCGCAGACTTCGTCGTTGCTCGCCGTGTCCGCCCCGCTGGAACCCGAAGTATCCGTCACGCTCGTGCGGTTGAGCCACTTGCCTGAAAGCAAAGTGATCGAGTCCGCCGCCAGCGCGCACGGCGGATCCGGGAACGACGCATTGTCCCCGTTGACCGCCGGGTTGTAGGGCGACGCCGGCGTGCTGATGTTCCCGTCCGCATTGTAGTTGCCCTCGATATACATCGCATTGTTCGTCGCCACCGTGAAACCCGGGTTTCGCGCCGTCGCGTTGGCGCTCAACGCGGGATTGTTGTACTTCGGGTCCGGCACCCCGTAATACGGATTCGCCGACCCAAACGTGTTCGGCTGGTCCGTCGCGTTCATCAGCACCAGCCCCATGTCATCCTGGCTCGTCAGCATTTTGTCTCCGGGATAGGTCGTGTTCCCCACCGTCACGTTTGCCAGCCGGCTCGCGTCCGGCGCATTCGACGGAAAGTCCACATACAGCACGCCGTTGTAATTGTTGATCGGGTTGTAGGCCGTGGAGTTCGCCGAGGTGTAATTGCCGAAGAAATTCTGCGAATTCGTCGTGAAGTTAGCCGTGTTGTCGTCCAGCACCTGGCGCAACTTCTGCGTGTCAATGCTCACCGTGCTGACCGTCATGCCCCGCCGCCCGTCGTAGAGTCCGCCCCACAACGTGCTGGTCGAGTTGCCCGGAGTCGGCGGATAGCTAAAGCCATTGAAACTGTCGGTGGGTGTCGAGGGCGGGGAACCGCCGCCGTAGCTCAAATTCCCGCTGCTCACATTGCCCGACCCCGTAAGCCCCGCTAAGTTGGACAGATTGCCCATGGCCGGGCTGAACGAAATCATGTTTTGCAGCGTCCCCTGCGATAAACCACCCGTGCCATTATAGTTGCCCACGATCAACTCCGCATTCACCGGAATCTGCTGCTCTTCCACGTCCCCCTGGTAAGTCGTGTCCCCGTACGCATCCGTCAGCGCCGTGCTCCCGTTGTAAACCGGCGTGCGCAGCCCGTTCGACGCCACCGCCGTTTTCAACGTGCTCATCGTAACCCACTTGAAGCCCACCGCCCGGTAGGTCGTAGTCGAATTGCCCGACCCCGATGACCACTGCATCACGTTCGAGTAACTGCCCTGGACGAATGCCGTGGCGTTGTTGCTGGTCGTTGAAGCCTGCATCTGCGTCGCCAGCATCATGGGAAAGTGGTTCCCGTCCATCAGATTTCCGTTCGGATCGTTCGTCGGATCCGGCCCCGGCAGCGTCGCGTTCGCTATCGGATTCTGGGTAATCAGAGTAAGATTGCCGTTCATGCTCGCGGAATTCGCCGCGTTGACGAAGTTCCCCACGGCTATGTCGAGATTGCCGTTCACAATCGCGCTATTGTTGCCTGGCAGGGCGCTGTTGCCCGTAAACATGAACACCGCCACGTTGTTTTTGTAGACTATCGCCGCGGTGTTGGTCACCCCCGGCGCCAGGGACTGGATAATCCCGGATTCATTCCCCGGCCCCGGATACACCCGCGTAATCAACCCCGCCTGCCGGGCGAACTTCTGATCTTCCCCCGATTCCTGATGGTACGGATTCGTCGCCGGGTTGAACTGGTTCGGCTCGATGATCGCATACGCGTAATTCAAGTCCGAATCCAGTATCGACCCGTTCCCCGTGCTGTTATACGCCAGAAAATTGTTGTAGCCCACCACGCTCTCCGTCTGCACCCCCATCGCCCCCGTCAGCAGGTTGCCGCCCCAGCGGCTCGTGGCGAATCCCGCCCACGTCGTGTAGTTGCCGCTGAACGTCGCGGACCGGCTGTCGTAATACGACGACGACAGCGATTCGGTCCCCGAGCCCCGGTAAGGCGTCGTGTTTCCCCCCACCCCGTTCGGAATGTAAACCAGCTTCCCCGTTTGCGCGCTTTCCGACGACGACCCCCAGTTCGTCGGCCACGGGATCAACCCCACGTTGAAATTCCCCGACGCCGTGATCGGCCCCGAAAACGTCATCCCGTTCTCGCACACCGCCCAAAGGTTCCCGTTGCAATGGATCGGCCCGGTGATGTTCGTCGCCGGCCCCGGATGCAGCTCCAAATCCATGTTGTAAAAAATCGCGTCCGCAAACAACGCCCCGTCCCGGATCTCCAGCGCCTCCTGCGCATACGCCGTTTGCGTGCCGCCATAGGTCGTGCTCGCCGACGCCTTCCCATACACATACACGTCCCGCGCCAGCACCAGCTTGCCCCGCTGCGGGTCGAACTGGTTCGCCGGGTTCGTCGGATCAATGTAGATCGTCTGCCCGTTCGGAATGACCCCCCCCGTCAGCGCTATCGACGTCAGGTTCACCGCCGTCCCGTTCCACAGCAAGTTGCTCACCGCCGTCGGGATCGTCAGCGGCGTCGTAATCAGCGCATCGGACGGGAAATTCGACTGGTTGCTCCAGCGCACCATCAACTCCGACACCCCGTATTCCAGCGCCGACTCCGTCGCGTTCTTCGCCTGCATCGTCACGATGTTCTTCTCGTTCATCCGCGTCTCATTGAGCGTCGCGTTCATCAGCGGGCCGATGATCAGGCACAGGCAAACGGTCACAAACATCACTATCAGCAACACCGACCCCCGGCGCCCCCTCGCGCTCCGGGCCAGTCGGCGAATGTTCTCTAAGTGTAAGTGTTTCATGGCAGGTTCCTCCTTGGATGTTTTTGCGGATGTCGTCCGGCCCGCGGCTCAGCCGCGGGGCGAAATCGTGAAATTGTAGGTGTCCGTCGCGGACTGGTTGTTGTTCCCGTGGGCGATCACCCCGTTGACCATGATGCTCTTCCCCCAGTAATTGTAGAACAGGTGCTGGTCCGCCAGCCCCTGCGCCAGTTGCACCACGATCGTGTGATTCGCAATCGTCGATTGCGAATCGCTCGGCAACAGGCTCTCCAGCGTCGCCGTCGTCCCCCCGGACGGCACCCCCACGCTCTCCAGATAGGTGTTGGCCGGAATTCCCCCGTTCGCCACCGTCAGGTCAAACCGCCGCACCGGCATCAGTTGCGTGTCCGCCGACATCGTGTCCGTCTGCCCCGCCGTGTACGGCGCCCGGTAATAGCCGATAATCTCGTTCACCGGGCACACGTTGAAGTTCGCCAGGCCGGTTGAGTTCCCGTAATTCACCAGCACCAGGAAGTCCCCCGAGTTTTGCTGCGTCAGCTCCTGCGTCGGCGAGCTGCGCGACGACATCGTGTAATTGCTGTACATCACGAAAAAATTCGCCGCCCGCGCGTCCCGCGACATCGACTCCGTCAAATACCGCATGTCGTGGTTGATCTCCCCCGTGTCCTCGCTCGTCGTCATGTCGCTGATCGACTCATACTGGAACCGCAGCACCATCAGCATCAACACCCCCATGATCGTCGACGCCACGATCAGCTCCGGCAGGGTGAACCCCCCGGGCCGCCCGTTTCCGGGCCCGGGCCGCCCGCCCCGCCGCTGCTGTTTATATGAAAACATGGGATAAAATAATTTGAAAGGCCCGCGCCCTCCGCCTCAGGTTCCGTCCACGTCCGTGCGCGCGATCCGCAACGACCCTTTCTGCTGCCCCGCCGCCAGGTAACCGTTCGATTGGAACATGAAGTCCAGTTGAATCACGATCGTTGGCGTCGTCACCGTGGAGTTCGCCGTGAAGTTCCCCGTCACCCCCTGCGTGATGTTCACGTCAATCCACATCGTCATCGTCACCGGCGCCAGGCCGGCCGCCGTCGAATTGCCCGTGCTGTTGCCCAGGTTCAGGTTCAGGTAGGACGTGTTCCCCGTCAGGTTGATCATGATCTGCTTCACGTTCCACACGTCGCCCGGCTTGTCCGTCCGCGGCACCAGCGTCACGTTCGCCGCCGGCGTCAAATTGCTGATCGGGCTCACATACAAAGGATCGCTGATCTGAATGTTCGTCGTGTCCAGATACGACACCCCCATCGTCGGTATCGGTATCGGGTTTGTCGGCCCCGCCGTCGCCGCCAGCGTCAGGTTCGACACCGGAATGGCCTCCATCTGCTCCATGTAACCCTGCGCGATCGTGTACGCCATGTTTCGCATCAGCGCCAGTTGCGAAAACCGCCGCGTTTGCAAAACCGCCGCCGTCAGCCCCACCGCCACCAGCGTGAAAACCAGCATCCCCACCATTATCTCCGCTAGGGTAAACCCCCCCTTCCGCGCGCCCCTCCCGGAGTGCGCCCTTCCCCGCAAGCCTGCAGTGAACATTTTCAACTGGCCATCAGATTAGGAAAAATCCCCGCAACTTTCAATCCTATTCCCCCGCCGTCCGATTTTTATTATTTCTTTTACCGGCCTTGACTGACAGGGGTTTGTGCGATTTCCCGCAAACTGTGTCTGCCTGCGTTAGGACGCCTCACCGCTGCCGTCCCCGCACCCCGCGAATCAACAGCCGCTGCAGCAGAATAAAGCTCAACAACAGCACCCCCACCACAATCCGGCTCCATGCCGGGCTCAGGCTTCCGTTGAAACTGATCGCCGTGTTGATCGTCCCCAAAATCAGCAGTCCGCACACCGTCCCCAGCATGTGCCCCCGCCCCCCCGCCAGCAGCGTCCCGCCCACCACCACCGCCGCAATTGCATCCAGTTCCATCCCCGCCCCAAACGCCGGATTCCCCGACCCCATGTAAACCGTGTTCACCACCCCCGCAAACGCCGCCCCCGCGCTGCACAGCGCATACACCCCGACCTTCACCGCCCCCACCGGCAGCCCCATCAGCAACGCCGACTGCTCGCTCCCCCCAATCGCCAGCAAATTCCGCCCAAACCGCGTGTGGTGCGCCACCACATAACCCCCCGCCATCACCGCCAGCAGCGCCAGCGCGCTCACCGGCAACCCCAGCTTCGGATTCAGCATCAACAAGTAACCTGAAAGCTTGTCATACAGCGGATGGTCAATCGGCGTCGCCTCCGTGCTGATCCAAAACGCCGCCCCCCGCGCCAGAAACATCCCCGCCAGCGTGATCAAAAACGGCGGCTGCCTGAACACGTGGATGATCGCCCCCATCATCGCGCCAAATAACGCCCCCAGTCCCACCGCCAGCACCGCCGCCAGCACCGGCGGCACGTTCTCCTTCATCACCAGCGTCGCCATGAAAATCGAAATGAACCCCACCACCGCCCCCACCGACAAATCGATCCCCCCCGAAAAGATCACCAGCGTCATCCCCACCGCCACGATCCCCAGCACTGACTGGCTGATGAACAAATTCACAAACACCCGCTCGGAAAAAAACCGCGGGTACAGCATCCCCGCCGCCACGAACAGCAGGACGAAAATCCCCGCCGTCGTCAGCAACGGCAATCGTTGTTGCAGCGCCGCCTTCATGCCGCCGCCTTTCTCCGCCACCGCCCCGCCGCCCAGCGCCGGGTCTTGTCCGACTGCAACAGGCACACCGTGAGGATCAACAACGCCTTCGGCACCGGCGCGATGTCCGGCGGCACTCCGAGGTTGTACATCGTCGTCTGTAATGTCTGCAGCAACAGCGCCCCAATAATCGAACCCAGCAGGCTGAACCGCCCGCCCGTCAACGCCGTGCCCCCCACCACCACCGCGAAAATCGCGTCCAACTCCTTGTATTCCCCCGTCTTGAACGGGTCCGCCGAGCTCACGTTCGACACCACCACCAGCCCCGCCACCGCCGCGCACAGCCCGCAGAACGCATACGCGCACCCCTTCACCCGCGCCGTCGCCAGCCCCGCGAACCGGCTCGCCGTTTCATTGTCCCCCGCCGCCTCCACAAACAACCCCGCCGCGGTCTTCCGCAGTCCCGCCCACGTCGCCAGATAAAACCCCGCCACCAGCACAATCGAAAACGGCAGCATCAGCACAAACCCGTTCCCCAAAAAATCAAAGTCCTTGCTCTGTATCAGCACCACGTTGTCGCCCGTCACCAGTTGGGCAATCCCCCGGCCCGCCACCATCAGCACCAGCGTCGCCACAATCGGCTGCACCCGCGCCCACGCCACCATCACGCCATTCGCCACCCCGCAACCCAGCCCCGCCGCCAGCGCCGCCGCCGCCGCCGCCCAGCCCGACCCGTCTTGTATCAACATCGCCGCCACCGCCCCCGCGATCGCCATCACCGACCCGACCGACAAATCGATCCCCCCCGTCGCAATCACCAGCGTCATCCCCAGCGCCAGCAGCATCGTGATCGCCCCGTGATTCAGAATGTCGATCAGGAATCCGTAAAAATGCCCGTTCTCCACCGTGATCCTGAAAAACGCCAGGCTCCCGTCGTGCGCCACGTTCAGCAGCGCCAGCAGCACCAACCCCGCCAGCGGCCAGACCGCCGGCGAATGCCGCCATCCGCTCAAGCGCGCCGCGCTCATGCTCCCCCTCCCGCCATGATTTTTATCAGGTGGTGCGTCTCGATCTCCGCGCCCGTCAGCTCCGCCGCCTTGTGCCGCTCGCGCAGCACCACCACCCGCCCGCAGTTCCGCACCACTTCCTCAATCTCCGACGATATAAACAACACCGCGATCCCTTCGTCCCGCAGCTTCGCGATCAACCGCTCGATCTCCGCCTTCGCCCCGACGTCGATGCCGCGCGTCGGCTCGTCCAAAATAATCAACTGCGGCTGCGTCACCAGCCACCGCGCCAGCAAAACCTTCTGCTGGTTCCCGCCGGAAAGATTCTTGATCGGCGTCTCCGCGCCCGCCGTCTTGATCCGCAGCGCCTGAATGTAATGCTCGCACAACTTCGCCTGCTCGCCCCGCGAAAGCGTCCGCCACACCCCGCGCTTCGCCTGCAACGCAAAAATCAAGTTCTCCCGCACCGACAAATTCGGCAAAATCCCCTCCGTCTTCCGGTCCTCCGAGCAAAAGGCCATTCCCAGCGCAATCGCCGCCCGCGGCGACGCCACGCGCCGCCGCACCCCCCCCACCTGCACCTCCCCGCTGTCCGCCCGGTCTATCCCGAAAAGCAGCCGCGCCGTCTCCGTCCGCCCCGAGCCGAGCAGCCCCGCCAGCCCGGTGATTTCCCCGCGCCGCAAATCCAAGTCCAGCGGATGCACCGCCCCGCGCCGCCCCAGCCCGCGCGCCGTCAACAGTGGCGCCGTATGCTCGGCGACCGGCGCCGCCGCGTCCGGCGTCCGGCCTTCCTCGTCGCGCACTT
>Ga0182024_10022448_pt1 | contig 11373 bp, 11 predicted proteins | sample P32metaG_FD_120480 | JGI IMG/M metagenome (GOLD analysis project Ga0182024, IMG submission 120480) | Permafrost microbial communities from Stordalen Mire, Sweden - P3-2 metaG (Illumina Assembly) | ecosystem: Environmental > Terrestrial > Soil > Wetlands > Permafrost | place: Sweden: Stordalen... | reverse complement strand
CGCCACGTTGCCGTTCGTGCTGGCCCTGGCCGATCACGGCTGGCGCGACGCGCTGGACCGCGACCCGCACCTGCGCGACGGGCTGAACGTGCTCGACGGCCGCATCGTGCACCCGGCGGTGGCGGAAAGCCTGGGGTTGCAGGCGCCGTGAGGTGGTCTCTACGGATCGATTGTCCAGCTTGAGCGCTAGATAGACGGGGCAGGGATTGAACTCATGAATCTGGAGATCACGGTCGGGCCGGAACAGCTGGTTGTGCACCAGGGGCACTCGATCCTGCTCACCGATCGCGACGGCCGGATTCCCTGGCCGACCGACCGCGGCCTCTATTTCCTCGACACGCGCATGGTCTCAAGCTGGCAGATCTTCGCCAACGGCGAGGAATGGGATCTGCTCTCGTCGGCCGCCATCACCCATTTCGCCGCCCGCATCTTCCTGGCCAACCGGCGGATCATGACCGAGGACGGGGAGATTCCCGAGCACTGCCTGACCTTCGAGCTTGGCCGGACGATCGGCGAGGGCCTGCACGAGGACTTCGACATCACCAACCACGGGGCCAAGCCGGTGCGCTTCAACCTCGAGGTGGCGGTCCGCTGCGACTTCGCCGACCTGTTCGAGGTCAAGAGCGGCGCCATCGTGCGCCGGGGCCACATCATCACCGATTGGTCACCGCGCGCCGGGCGGCTGCGCACCGTCTATCGCAACAAGGACTTCCACCGCGAGGTGGCCATCCGCGTGCGCAACGCCGGACACACGCCGGTCTACGCCAACGGCCGATTGAGCTTCGATGTCGCTCTGGACCCCGGCGCGTCCTGGCACGCCTGCCTCCTCTACGACTTCCGCGATGGCGGCAAGCGATTCGCGGCCCCGCGGGCCTGCATCGACGGACACAGCGAATCCAAGACCGCCCGGCGGATCGAGGACTGGCGCGATGACCTCCTGAAGGTCGAGACCTCCAACGAGGAGCTCTATCGATTCTATCGCCAGGCGGTTGAGGACATCGCCTCGCTTCGTCTGCCGACCAGCGAGACCGGGCCGCATCAGTTCGTGCCGGCGGCCGGCGTGCCGTGGTTCGTCGCCCTGTTCGGCCGCGATACCCTCGTCTCTTCGCTGCAGACCGCCATGGCCTATCCCAACTTCGCGCGCGGCGCCCTGACCGCGCTCGGGCAGTACCAGGCCAAGGAACGCGACGACGAGCGCGACGCCGAGCCCGGCAAGATCATGCACGAGCTCCGGCTGGGCGAGCTCGCCCACTTCAAGCTCATTCCGCACACGCCCTATTACGGTACGGCGGATGCGACGCCGCTCTACCTCATCCTGCTGCACCATGCGTGGCTGTGCACGGGCGACATGATGCTGCTCGAGCAGCACATGAAGACGGCGGAAGGCTGCCTCAGCTGGATCGACGACTATGGCGACCTCGATGGCGACGGTTTCCAAGAATACCAGACCCGCTCCAAGGACGGCTATGAGAACCAGGGCTGGAAGGACGCCGGCGAGGCGATCGTCTATCCCGACGGCTCGCTGGTGAAGGGGCCCAAGGCGCTCTGCGAGTTGCAGGGCTATGTCTATGACGCCTGGCTGCGCATGGCGCAGGTGTTCGAGGCCCTGGGCAAGCCGGAGCGGGCCAAGGCGCTGACCGAAAAGGCCGAGCGGCTCTATCGCCGCTTCAACGAGGCCTTCTGGGACGATGAGTCGGGCTTCTATGCGCTCTGCCTCGACGGCGACAAGAAGAAGGTCTTGAGCGTCGCCTCCAATCCCGGCCACCTGCTCTGGTCGGGCATCGTGCCGCCGGAGCGGGCGGAGGCCGTCGTGCGCCGGCTGATGGCCCCCGACATGTGGAGCGGCTGGGGCATACGCACGCTCTCGTCCGACCATCCGGCCTACAATCCGATGGCCTACCAGACCGGATCGGTCTGGCCGCATGACAACGGGCTGATCGCGCTCGGCTTTCGCCGTTACGGCTTCAGCGCCGAGGCGGCGCGAATCGCCCGCGACATCTCCGGCGCGGTCAGCTTCTTTGTGCTGCACCAGGCGCCCGAACTCTACGCCGGCATCGTCCGCACGCCGTCCAACTTCCCGGTGCAGTACCTGGGCGCCAATGCGCCGCAGGCCTGGGCCGCCGGCTCGGCCTTCCATCTCCTGCAGGCGATGCTGGGCTTCCATCCCGACGCGCCGGGCGGGCGGCTCTATTTCGACCCCGCCCTGCCGGACTGGCTGCCTGACATCAGCTTGATCGATATGGGTTTTCTCGGCGGTCGCTTCGACATCCGCTTCTGGCGCGATGGCGAGGAGACCCGTTTCGAGGTGCTCAAAGGCGACGCCCGGCGCGTCGCGCGCAGGCCGTATAACAGCCTGAACCGGCTGCAGCCTGCGCAGGCCAGACCGGCCCGAGGCGCCGCGAGGGCTCGCTCCTCACGCGGATCAGGGTAAACTCCTGCCTTGACTGTGACCCTGCTGACGGGTGAACGGTTCTAGGCGGTCGGCGTTTCTATACGACTGATGGGGTGGATGGACGGCATGCTCTCACGACGCAAGATCGTACTTTCAACCTGTGGGTCGTCGGGAGACCTCAATCCTTTCATAGCCATAGCGCTCGAACTGCGCGCCAGGGGCTATTTTCCGGTCATCGCCAGCCAAAGCGAATTCGGCCCGCGTGTCGAGGCTGAGGGGCTGGCCTTCCACCCGATGCGGCCGGGCGCGCGCGACGTCGAGGACGAGCTCGGCCTGGATCATCAGGGCATCGTGCGCCGTTCGATCGACGCGCGTTCGGGCCTGGAATTCCTCGTCCGCCGCGTGGCCATGCCGTTCCTGCGCCGCTCGTTCCAGGACATGATGTCCGCCAGCGAGGGCGCGAGCCTGGTCGTCACCCACACCTCGGCCTTCGGCGCGCGCCTGGCGGCCGAGAAGCGCGGCCTGCCGTGGATATCGGCCGCGCTCGCGCCGTTCGCCTTCATGTCGGCCTATGATCCGCCGGCGTTCGGCATCGCACCGCGCCTCACCGAGGTCTGTCTGCGCTCGGGCGCGACAGCCGCGGGCGTGCTCTTGGGCCTCGTCCGCGTCGCCACCTCCGGCTGGACCGCCCCGGTCCGCCAGCTCCGCCGCGAACTCGGACTCTCGCGCACATTGGGCAATCCCCTGTTCGAGGGCCAGTTCTCGCCCTACGGCACGGTCGCGCTCTATTCGCGCGTGTTCGGCGAGCTGCAGCCCGACTTCCCGGCCAGGACCACCATCTGTGGGTTCACCTTCTACGATCGCGAACGCGGCGCGGCCGAGACCTTGCCGGCCGAACTGGCGCAATTCCTCGACGACGGACCGCCGCCGCTGGTCTTCACGCTCGGTTCGGCGGTGGTGTTCGACCCGGGCGACTTCTATCGCGACAGCCTGACGCTGGCCTCGTCGCTCAAACGCCGGGCGGTCTTCCTGGTGGGCGAGGGCGACGTCCTGCCGGACGTGCTGCCGCCCGGCATGATCGCGTGTTCCTATGCGCCCCATTCGCTGATCTTCCCGCACGCCGAGGCTATCGTGCACCAGGGCGGGGTCGGCACCACCGCCCAGGCGCTGCGCGCCGGCGTGCCGCAACTGATCGTCCCGGCCGCCGCCGACCAGCCCGACAACGCCGCCCGCATCGCGCGCCTTGGCGTCGGTCGGACCGTTTCGCGCGCCGAGTACGAGCCGGTTCGCGGCGCCCAGGAGGTCAGCGCGCTGCTGCGCCGCGGCGCCTATCGCGCCCGGGCCCAGGAGCTGTCGCGCCGCATCTCGCTGGAAGACGGCGCGGCCGCGGCGGCGGATATTCTGGAATCCGCCCTGCACGCCGCGCCCGCGCTCCGCCGCGCCGGCTGAGCCGTCGGCGGGGTCGGAAACCCGCGCAAAACCCGAAGCTTAGCGTCGCTCGCGCCGCCGAGGCCGCGGGGCGCGACATGCTTAAAGTGGTGTTCATTTCTATCCCCCACCATGCCCTTGGGTAATCCGGCCAGGGCCTAGGGACGGGGGGACGAAAGCTCATGGATTTCCACATGTGGCGCGATATGCGCAGGCCGATGGCGGCTGTCGTCGGCGCGATGGGCGCAGCGCCGGGTCTTTTGATCTTCCTGACCTATGTCCTGACGCTGCGTCCGCTGCTGCACCATGTTGATGCGCATGCCGAAATCGCGGCCACGATCGGGCTGGGCGCCTCGGCCGTGCTGTTCGGCCTCGCCGCCGCCGCCATGGGATGGCTGATCGGCGATGTGGTCCAGGCCCCGCTCCGGCGCTGGGTCGACTATATGGACAAGCTCTACCTCAAGCAGGACGTCAGCGAGGAAGCGCCGTTCAAGGACCACCGCGGCGCCCTGGGCAAGGTCGCCCGCATGGCCGAGGTCAGCCGCAAATGGATGGCCGACCAGGCCGCCGACCTGATCGAGACCAAGAAGAACGCCGCGGCCTCGGAAGCCGCCCGCCAGGCGCAGGAAGAGGCGATCGAGCGCAAGGCCGAGGAGCAGGCCAGCGTGGTCGCCGTGCTGGCCAATGGCCTGTCCCACCTGGCCGAGGGCGATCTGACCTTCCGCCTAAGCGACGGCTTCCCCGCCGAATACGAACAGGTGCGCGACGACTTCAACGCCGCGGTCGAACAGCTGCAGACGGCCATGAAGGCGCTGGCGCTGAGCGCCCAGGGCATCCGCGCCGGCGCCGACGAAATCTCCCAGTCGGCCGAAGACCTGTCGCGGCGGACCGAAAACCAGGCCGCCAGCCTGGAGGAGACGGCCGCGGCTCTCGACCAGATCACCTCCACCGTGCGCAAGACCGCCGAGGGCGCGACCGAAGCGAGCGACGTGGTCCTCACCGCCAAAACCGACGCCGAACACAGCGGTCAGGTGGTGCGCGATGCGGTCTCGGCCATGAGCGAGATCGAACGCTCGGCCCAGCAGATTTCCCAGATCATCGGCGTCATCGACGAGATCGCCTTCCAGACCAATCTCCTGGCGCTCAACGCCGGTGTCGAAGCGGCGCGGGCGGGAGACGCCGGCCGTGGCTTCGCGGTGGTGGCCAGCGAGGTCCGCGCGCTCGCCCAGCGCTCGGCGGCGGCGGCCAAGGAGATCAAGGCGCTGATCTCCACCTCCTCCAGCCAGGTCAATCGCGGCGTTCAGCTGGTCGGCGAGACCGGCCATGCCCTCGACCGGATCCTGAGCAAGGTGGGCGAGATCAACCATCTGGTGGCCTCGATCGCGGCGTCGGCCAAGGAACAGGCGGTCGGGCTGCACGAGATCAACAGCTCCATCAACCAGATGGACCACGTCACCCAGCAGAACGCCGCCATGGTCGAAGAGAGCACCGCCGCCAGCTTCGCGCTCGCCTCCGAGGCGCAGCAGTTGGCCGAGCTCATCCAGCGCTTCGAGATCGGCCAGGCGGCCAGCGAGGTCACCGCGCGGCGCGAACCCGCCATGCCCATGCATCGCCGCCAGCGCGAGCTCAGGGTGGCGGCTTCCGGCGGCGCGGGTCGCCGGCTCGGGGCGGCCCATGACGGCTGGGAAGAATTCTGAGGCCGGGCGATGAGCGATCAGCCCGCCGAGCCGGCGCTGGTCGCGCTGGCCGACATCCTCGATCTCGTCGCGGCCAGGCCGCTGGCGGGCGAGCTTTCATCGCTGCGCGGCCGGCCGGTCCGCCTGGACGCCTCCAGGGTGGAACGGCTGGGCGCGCTCTGCCTGCAGGTCTTGCTTTCAGCCAGGCTGACCTGGGCGGCGGACGGCGCGCCGCTGACCATCGCGGGCGCTTCGCCGGCGTTCGAAGAACAGGTCGCGCGCCTCGGCGCCGCGGCCTTTGCGTCATGAGGGAGTGTTTGCGTTGAGTAGCCTCGAGCCGAAAACCATCCTGACCGTGGACGATTCCCGCACCATGCGGGACATGCTGAGGCTGGCCCTGGTCGAGGCGGGCTATCGGGTGGTGCAGGCGATCGACGGCGTCGAGGGGCTGAAGCTGCTCGAGGTCGAGCGCGCCGACGTGATCATCACCGACATCAACATGCCCAATCTGGACGGGGTCGGCTTCATCGAGACCGTGCGCGGGGATGCGCGCCACCGCGCCACCCCGATCCTGGTCCTGACCACCGAAAGCGAGCCGGTGCTGAAGGATCGCGCGCGCCAGGCCGGCGCGACGGGCTGGATCGTCAAGCCGTTCAACCCGACCAAGCTGGTGGACGCGATCCGCCGCGTCGCCGCCTGAATCCGATGAGCGCCCAGCGACCCATGGGGACGCTATCGCCTGAAAGCCTGGCGGCGATCAGGGTCGTCTTCTTTCAGGAGTGCGAGGAGCATCTCGCCGAGATCGAGGCGGGTTTAAGCGCGCTCCAGGGCGGGGACAGGGACCCCGAGACCATCAACGCCGTCTTCCGCGCGGTGCACTCGGTCAAAGGCGGGGCGGGGATTTTCGAGCTGGAGGCGCTGGTTCAGTTCTCCCACCGGTTCGAGACCGCGCTCGCCGAGGTTCGCGCCGGGCGGCTGGAACCGGACCCGGAGATATTGCGCGTCCTGCTGCGCGCCGCCGATGTGCTGGCCGACCTGGTCGAGGCGGGCCGCGAGGGCCGCAGCATGCGCGCCGACCGCATGGCGCCGCTCAGCGAAGAGCTGGCCGCGCTGGCGCCGGCAAGCGCCGAGCCAGTCGAATTCGACGAGTTGAATTTCGAGCCCAGGCCAGTGGTCTTCCAGCCGCTCGGAGCCACGGGCCGCGCGATCCGCACCTGGCGCGTGCGGTTTCGCCCCTATGCGGGCCTCTACGCCAAGGCCAACGAGCCGCTGGTGCTGTTGCGCGAGCTCGAACGCCTGGGCAGGGCCGAGATCGTGCTCGACGCCAGCGGCGTGCCGACGCTGGAGGCCTTCGATCCCGAGGACTCCTATCTGAGCTGGACCATCACGCTCGCCACCGAGCACGACGAGGCGGCCATTCGCGAGGTGTTCGAGTTCGTCGAGGACGACTGCGAACTCAGCATAGCGCTCGATATCGGCGACTTGCCGCCGGCCGTCGCGACAACCCAGGCGACGTTCGAGGCCGAACCGCTTGCGACCGCCGGCGAGCCTCATCCGGAACCCGCGCCCTCGATCCCGGTCGCCGGGCGCGGCCCGGCGGCCGCCCAGACCATCCGCGTCGATCTCGATCGGGTCGAACGGCTGGTGGACCTGGTCAGCGAGCTGGTCATCAACCAGTCCATGCTCGCCGAGCACATCGCCGCCGAGGCGCTGAATCGGCGCGACGGCGTCGCCATCGCCCTGGACGACCTCCACCAGCTCACCCGTGACATCCAGGACAGCGTCATGGCCATCCGCGCCCAGCCGGTGAAGGCGGTGTTCCAGCGCATGTCGCGGCTGGTGCGCGAAGCGGAGCAGGCGACCGGCAAGCGGGTGCGGCTGGTCACCGAGGGTGAAACCGTCGAGGTGGATCGTACGGTGATCGAGCGCCTGACCGAGCCGCTGACCCACATGGTGCGCAACGCCATCGACCACGGGGTGGAGGCGCCGGAGCGGCGGCTGGCGCTGGGAAAACCGCCCGAAGGGGTGGTCCGCGTCTCCGCCGCCCATCGCGGCGGCCGCATCGTCATCGAGGTCGCAGACGACGGCGAGGGCATCGATCGCGAGCGCGTCCGCGCCATCGCCGTTGAGCGGGGCCTGATCGCCGACGAGGCCGCGCTCGATGACGAGGCGATCGACAACCTGATCTTCGCGCCCGGGTTTTCGACCGCCGAGGCCCTGTCGGACCTTTCCGGCCGCGGCGTGGGCATGGATGTCGTCCGCCGCGGCGTCCAGGCGCTTGGCGGACGCATCTCGATCAGCTCAAGGCGCGGCGAAGGCGCCACCTTCCTGCTCAGCCTGCCGCTGACGCTGGCGGTTCTGGACGGCATGCTGGTCAGCGTGCGCGGCCAGAGCCTGGTCGCGCCGCTTTCCACCCTGATCGAAACCGTGCAGCCCAGACCGGCCGACATCCGCCGCCTGGGCCCCAACGCCAGCCTGCTCGCCATCCGCGGGACCCACGTGCCGCTGATCGATCTCGGCCAGGCCCTCGGCTATGGCCGCCAGGCCGAACCGCTGTCGGCCCAGGCCGTGGCGCTGCTGGTCGAGGACGACGCCGGCGAACGCGCCGCCTTGCTGGTAGACGACATTCTCGGCCAGAGGCAGGTGGTGATCAAAAGCCTCGAGGCCAATTACCGCGAGGTCGAAGGGGTCGCCGCGGCGACCATACTGGGCGACGGCCGCGTGGCCCTCATCCTCGACGTCAACGCCATCATCGCCTCCCAGCGCCGCCACGCAGACGCGCCCGAGCGGCCCAGCGTCGCAGCCTGAAGGAGACCGCCATGTCCGAACCCACGAGCGCTCCCTTGCACGAACTCATCAGCTTTCGCGTCGGCGAGCAGTACTTCTGCGTCGACATCATGGCGGTGCGGGAACTCCGCGGCTGGACCGAGGCCACGCCCCTGCCGCGGGCGCCGGCCTACGTCACCGGCGTGATCAATCTGCGCGGCGCGGTGCTGCCGATCATCGACATGGCCGCCCGCATGGGGCTGGAGCCGGCCCAGCCGACCGCGCGGTCCGTGATCATCGTGGTGTGGATCGAAAACCGTCTGGTCGGCCTCCTGGTCGATGCGGTCTGCGACATCGTCGCGGTGGGCGACGAGGCCATCCAGCCGACACCCGACGTGGCCTGCGAGGCGGTGCAGGCCTTCGTCAAGGGCCTGCTCACCGTCGATGACCGGCTGATCAGCCTGATCGGTCTCGACCAGGTGATGCCGCCGCTCGAGGCGGCGCCGGAGGCGGCATGACGCTGACCTCGCATCCTCATGAGGACGCGGCGATTGGCGGCGACCTGATCGGCGGGGAATTTCCCTTCACCCGCACCGATTTTCGCCACATCGCCCGGATGCTGCACGCCGATGTCGGCATCACCTTGAGCGAGGCCAAGGCGCCCTTGATCTATTCGCGCCTGGTCAAGCGCCTGCGGGTGTTGGGCTTACGAAGCTTCAAGGACTACTGCATCATGGTCGGCCAGCGCTCCGGCGCCGACGAGCGGCGGCACATGGCCACGGCGCTGACCACCAATGTGACGCGGTTCTTCCGCGAACCGCACCATTTCGACCACTTCAAGGCCCAGCAGCTCCCCGACCTGGTCGAGCGCGCCCGGCGCGGCGGGCGGGTGCGGCTGTGGTCGGCGGGCTGTTCGAGCGGCGAGGAGGCCTATTCGCTGGCGCTGACCATCCTGGCCGCCATGCCCGATGCGGCCAGGATGGATGTGAAGATCCTGGCCACCGACATCGACGAGGACATGCTGGAGCGCGCCGGCGACGGCCTCTATTCCGACGCCGCGGTCGCGCCGATCGACCGGGAGCTTCGCCAGCGCTGGTTTGGCCGCTCGCGCGCCCGCGGCGGCGAGCGGGTCTGGAGCGTCGGCGAGGAGCTGCGCGCGCTGGTCGCGTTCAAGGAACTCAACCTGATCGGGGCCTGGCCCATGCGCGGCCCCTTCCAGACGATCTTCTGCCGCAACGTGGCGATCTATTTCGAAGACGACGTGCAGGCCAGGGTCTGGCGGCAGATCGCGCCCATGCTGGCGGACGACGGCCTGCTCTATATCGGTCATTCCGAGCGGATCGTCGGCGCGAGCGACTTTGATCCCATCGGCATGACGATCTACAGGCGCTCGCCGCCGGGAGCGGCCTGATGCCCCAGGCGGCCGACGTCGAGATCATGGTCGTCGACGACCAGCGCGCCATGCGCTCGCTGGTGCGCGACAGCCTGAGCCAGATCGGCTGCGCCGGCGTGACCGAATGCGGCGACGGCCACGCGGCGCTGCAGTCCTTGCGGGTCAGGCCCGTGCACCTGATCATCTCCGACCTGAACATGCCGGTGATGGATGGGCTGTCGCTGCTGCGCGCCGTGCGCGGCGAGCCGCAACTCGCCAACATCGCCTTCATCATGCTGACCAGCAGCGGCGACGTCGAGCAGGTCAAGCAGGCCATCGCGCTTGGGGTCAACAACTACCTGGTCAAGCCGTTCACGCTGGGCATGCTCCGGCGCAAGATCGAGTCCGTCTTCGGACCGCTGACATGAGCCCGCGCGCCAACCCGATCGAACCGCCGGCCTCGCCCGGGCGGCGCATCCACATCGTTCAGGGCCAGTATCACGTCACCGCCGACGCCGAGGTGATGCTGACCACGACGCTCGGCAGCTGCGTCGCCGCCTGCCTGCGCGATCCGCTGGCCGGGGTGGGGGGCATGAACCACTTCCTGTTGCCAGACGGCGGCGACATCGGCGGTCCGGACGCCTTCCGCTATGGCGCCTACGCCATGGAGCTTCTGCTCAACGGCCTGTTCGCCCAGGGCGCGCGGTGCGAGCGGCTGCACGCCAAGCTGTTCGGCGGCGCCCAGCTGGTGGACCGGCTGCTCGACGTCGGCGGCCAGAACATCGCGTTCGCGCGGCGCTTTCTCGCCCAGGAAGGCATTGCTTGCGCCGGCGGCAGCGTCGGCGGCCATCATGCGCGACGTATCCAGTACTGGCCGGTCTCGGGCCGCGTTCGCCAGCTCAGCCTGGTGCGCGGCGAGGGCGCCGTCTTCGCCGCCGAGGCCGTGCTCCGGCCGGCGGCGAAGGATTGGGGCTCGGTGGAGCTGTTCGAATGACGTCGTCGCCAACCCAAGCCCGCGCCCTGCCCGCCGATCCGGGCCTTGGCGAAGTGCTGACCGAGGTGGAGCGCGAGCTGCGCATCCTGGTCTGGCGGACCGACCGGCTGCAGGACACGCTCGGCGATCTGATCGCCAGGGCCGGCGAGCGCATGGACCAGGGCGCCATCGAGGAGGCGCAAGGCATCGACTTGATCAGCCAGCGCCTCACCCACCTCGCCCGCATGGTCGCCCAGGCGGCGCGGGCGGCCGGCTACAGCGAAGACATGCGCCCGGCCGCGCCGGCGGAGATCAAGCCTCCCCGCGCCGGAGACTTCGAAGCCTTCTAAAACCGCGCCGGGTCCCAAAGACCGCGTGATCGGACGCCGCGACAGCCGAGGCGATGGCGGGCTCCCGAACCCGCACACCGGTGATTCGCTTTTCGCGCGCGACGGTTCTAAGGATATGGGGAATTCAAAATCATTCAGTCCTTAGGAGAGGAAGAGATTCATGCGTGAAGCCGTTATCGTTTCCTATGCGCGCACGGGCCTGGCCAAGTCCGGCCGCGGCGGGTTCAACATCACTCCCACCGTCAGCATGGCCTCCCACGCCGTGAAGAACGCCGTCGAGCGTTCCGGGGTCGAGAAGGAGGCGGTCGAAGACTGCTTCATGGGCAATGTGGCGCACGGCGCCGGCAATCTCGGTCGCCAGGCCGCGCTGCTCGCCGGCCTGCCGATCACCACCTCCGGCGTGACCATCAACCGCT
>Ga0182024_10022447_pt1 | contig 11374 bp, 8 predicted proteins | sample P32metaG_FD_120480 | JGI IMG/M metagenome (GOLD analysis project Ga0182024, IMG submission 120480) | Permafrost microbial communities from Stordalen Mire, Sweden - P3-2 metaG (Illumina Assembly) | ecosystem: Environmental > Terrestrial > Soil > Wetlands > Permafrost | place: Sweden: Stordalen... | reverse complement strand
GTGTCGATGAACTGCTCCTGCGACGTATACAGACCCGAGTGGGTGCACAGCGCCCACACCGCGTCGAGCCCCGCGTTCGACGACGTGAACGTCGCTGTCGGCAGGTCAGGCATCGTCGCGTGGCGCGCGACGAGCGCGACCTGTTCGTTCCCCAACGTTTCGCCGGGATCGTCGATCTGCAGGTAGCGGAACCCGAGATACCAGTACGGCTCGAACGTCTGAGCGCCCGCGCGTTGGATGTACGAGAAAGACAGATCAGTGCCCTGGGTGTTGTGTGTCGTTGAGACCGATCCGTCAGGATCGAGGGTGTAGCCGACGTGTATCGGCACGGTGTGCCCGGCGATGCCCTGACGGAACGAGACGGTCGGCCGACCGGCGTACACCTTGCCGAAGTCGACGACCACCGATCCGGTCGGAAGCAGCCGAACCGATGCTGCAGGCAACACCTGTTCACTGATCCGGGTGCGTTGCGCGAACAGATGGGTGAACGGTTCGGTACCGACCGGTCCGCGCACCGAAGCCGGTGTCCACGTGCTGTCGTCGAAGGCGGCCTCTGACCATCCGATCGGAGACAGCTGGCCGTCGATCCATTCGACGAAGTCGCCGCTGTCGTTGTTGCGTTGAGGGGCGGCGAGCCACTCCGCGCGACTGGTCCGCCAGGCGCCGTCCGATCCCACGATCACAACGTTGCCGTCGGCGTAGTGCACCATCATCTGGACCAGGAGACCGGGCGCTGACGTCGGACGTCCGCGGCCCGGTCCGTACCAATGATGCAGCACGCCGACGGCGTTCACCTTTCCGGGAACTAATGCTGTGGTCACGTCGGTGGCCTGGTAGTACTGCTCATCGGGGAAGCAGAAGCTCGGGCCGGAATCGACGTGGGCGCCGTTCACCCACAGTTGGTACTTGTGGGCGGCAGCGACGTACGCGGTGGCGTACGCGACGGTGCCCGTCGGCAGTGCCCGCGGCGTACGGAGGTAGGTGTATTCCTCCACGCCGGGATCGGCCGGACCAGGCCGTAACCAACGGGCGCTCCAGTCCTCGTCGCGTAGTCCCGTTGTGAACATCGCCGGCGCGCTCGGTTCGCTCCAACCGTCGGCGCCGTCCGCCGTGCTGACCGTCCAGCGGTATCGCGAGTCCGCCGAAAGCCGCGGTCCGCTGTAGGCCACGAAACTCTGGCGTCCTGAACGCACCTTCCCGGAGTTCCACACCTGCGAAGCGGAGTCTCCGGGTCCGAGGACCACGACCTGGTAGCCGCTTTGCACCGCGCCCCGCCGAACATCATCGACCTGCCAGGCGAACAGGACGCTGTCAGGGTCGACGCCGACTGGCGCAGCCACGCCGGTGACCGTCAGCGCGGTTGGCGATCCGGGCACGCGCTGCGATCGCGTCGACGTACCGCTCGCGGTGGTGGACGCCGATCCGGGTCGGGCGTCTTCGACGCCCGCCCCGACGGCCGCGGCGGCCACCAGCACCGCGCCGGTTTTCAGACCGCTCGCGAGGAATGTGCGTCGATCCACGCAGCCCATCGTCCCTTCGTCGAGGTGGCGCCGATGCTACAGACGGAACGTCACACGAACCATGAAGATGATTCCGCGGGGACGCCCGACCGCGCACGCGCCGTGATCGTACGAGGTCGCAAGCATCGTGCAAGCGAACGCGTGCCGGTGCGGCTACGACGGCTGGCTGTCCTGCGCGGTGCGCAACCGCTTCGACAGTGTCTGGAGCAGATTCCAGGCGATGGTCGCATTGTGCTGCACGAGCGGTCGGAACTCCCAGTAGGTGAGCCCATGGCAGACGAGTTCGCTCGTCGCGGTGATCGTTGCCGAACGTGCCCCCTCGTCGATGAGGGCGATCTCGCCGAAGTAGTCGCCGCTCGTCAGCGTCGCCCGCTGCCGGCCCCCGACCGAGACGGTCGCCTCGCCCGACTCGATCACGAAGAAGGCTGCGCCGCCGGCGCCCTCCTTGGTGATCGTCTCGCCCGCGGCGAAGCGACGTTCCTTGAACAGCGCCGCGATGCCTTCGACGTCGCGTGGGCTCATATTGGCGAACAGTGGCACACGTTCGATCACTTCGATCGACCCGCTCGTTGTTGCGGGCCCGGTCGAGCGCGACGACGACCCCGCCCGCGTCACGGCACGGCACTGGAGCAGGAAGAGCTGCCCGCCCGCAAACGCCCATTCGATGTCACGCGCCGGTCCGTAGACCTCCTCGCACCGCTCAGCGAGCGCGTTGAGCTGTGCGAGTTGATCGTCGTCGAGGCACAGCTGCTCGACACGTTCGGGCGCGACGGTCTCGTCGAAAGTGCCGCCGTTGGCTGCGGCGCGGATCGCGATCTTCTTGACGCCGGGTGTGCGTTCAAGCACTGTGCCCGCGCGGTGCAAACGGAAGCTGTCGGGGATGACGCGGCCGGCGACGACGACCTCACCGAGTCCCCAGCTCGCCTCGATCAGCCGCTCGTCGGCCCCGTTGATCGGATTCTGCGTGAACATCACCCCGGCGACATCAGGATCGAGCAGCGACTGGACGACGACGCCGACGCTCGGACGAGCGAACAGGCCGACGCGTTGGCGGTACGTGATCGCCGAGTCAGAGTTCGCAGACCACCAGATCTCGCGGACAGCGGCGCTCAGGTCGTCGACCGACGGCACGTTGAGCAGCGTGAGGTGCTGGCCTGCGAAACTCGCGTCGGCGCCGTCCTCATCGACCGCCGACGAGCGTACCGCGAGCGGCCCGACAAGTGACCGGGCCGCGATCGCAAGCTGCTCGATCGCGCTCTGCTGCCCGGCGGCCACCGCGTCGACGAACAAACCGGACAGCGCGACACCGGGCGGGATCGGAAGCCCGGTCCGTGCCGCCGACCCCAAACCCGTTGCCTTGGCTCCGAAGCGCGATTCCTCGTGCGCGTCGGCGAGCGGCACGACCTCCGTCACGCGTAGACCGTCACTTCTCCCGCGTCGCCGTCGACCCGAACGCGCGTACCGTCGAGGATCCGGTCGGTCGCGTCGCGCGTCCCGACCACCCCAGGGATGCCGTACTCGCGCGCGACGATCGCGGAGTGCGACAACAGACCGCCGCTGTCGGTGACGATCGCGCCGAGCAGCGGCAACAAGATGTTGAACGCCTCGGTCGTCGACTCGGTGACGAGCACGTCGCCCTGCACGATGCGACCGAACTCGGACGGGCCCGAGACGCGCCGGGCCGGACCTTCGTATACGCCGCCGCTGGCGGCCAGACCGCGCAGCAGGTTCTCGTCGTGCGGAGCCTCAGAACTGCCGAACAGCTGACCTAACGCGATGCCGGTCGCTTGCATGACCCTCGCGACACCCGGCGGGAGGCCCGCCGGGTCGGGCAGCGGAGGAGGCGGCGGCCCGAGCGACAGCGGCGCCTCCTTGGCGGTGCGCGAGCTGCGGTCCGCGAAACGCTGCGCGAGTTCGTCGGCGGACGGTCCCGCCGCGCCGGTCACCAGCGAACACATCTCGTCGAAGCTGGCGTCGACGAAATGTTCGGCGTCGTGGACGCGGCCCTTGTCCTCGAGTCGGCGGCCGGCCGCGAGCACGGCGCGACGCATGATGCCGGACGCCCAGATGTCGCTGAAGACGCCCCGTTCGTCGCGCAGGCGGTACATGAGACGCGCCTCACCGAGCAGCTCGTCGAACTGGGCGCGGTGCTCGTCGGGTACCTGCAGGCGGATGTCGGCGATGCGCACGTCGACATCCGCGATGTCGTTTCCGCCTCCGTCCACGGACAATCGGATCGCGCGTACCAGCGCGTCGGGTAGCTCGAGCGCGTAGCGTCCGGAAATGTCGAAGCCGTCGAGAAGCCGGCAGCCGACGAGGTCGAGATAGTTCGACATCGCCGCGCCAACGTCGCCGCCGAACGTGCGCAGCTCGCCAAGCGTCTTGCCGGGATCGCCGTCCGAGTCGAGAAGCGCACGAGCAGTCGTGTCCTGTGCGATCGCGCCGATGAGCCGCTCGAGCTCACCCGACGCGCCGGCCGAAACGGGCGCCGCGCCGCGCATCATTGCGAGCGCGTCGGCCGGCGCGACGCCGGTCCAGGACCCGAGGTGCGCGAGCAGGTCACCGACCGGCACCATCGCCGAACCCGTGAAGCGCATGTGCTGGAAAATCATCTGCGAATGGTGCTCGCGACATCGGGTCAGATACGCGACCATCCCGTCATCGGCAAGCGAGTCGGCGTCGACCGACTGCAGCTCGCGGTGGGTGCGGACCGCGGCCGGTTTCGCACGCTCGTCCCACTCGCGCAGCTGTTCACGCCAGACCTTGCGCTCCCACACCTCCTCCGCACGCGCGAAACGCTGCGGGATTTCTTCCTCAGGTGCCGGCCGCATCGTGTTGTATGCGAAACCGTTGACGTACTGCGTCTCCATCGACTCGATCGGCGTGCCGTAGTACGCCATGAACTCGTGTGTTCCTCGGCGGAACGGCTCGGGGTGCATCTCCGCCCAGTACCTGGTCACCGGACGCGGGAAATGCACTGGGTCCAAGTTCCACGATCCAGGACCGGGAGGCTCGAAATGAACCGACGGCTCACCCTGTCCGGACATGTTTGGCCCCCCTGCGTTGCCGCGCGGCTCGTTGCCGCGCCCGACGCCCGCATTCTCACGTGCCGGGCATGCTCGGGCAAGCGCTGACCGAGAACCGTTTTCCGTCGACCATGACGCCCTCGGCGCACGTGTCGATTGCATCTCCGTACCCCAGAACTCCTGCGCCGGGACCGCCAGTGCACCTCGAGGCCGACTCGCGGACTCACGCCAGCCCCGGTGCCTGTCACCGATTGGTCGGCGCTCGCAAGAACGCGCACCGGAAGACGCCGCCGGCGGACCGGCCCGCAGCGTCTTGTCGTGGGCGTCCAGACGCGCGCCGCGACCGCGTGACCGACATGGGTGTGCGCGAGGGCTTGTCGCAGCGCCGCCTATCGGGATCCGCGACGGGTGTCTCGGTCGCGTGTTGCGAGCAGGGACGCGTGTCGATGAACGCATCACGGAGACATCCAGACGACCGTGGTGCACCACGTGGCGCGAACTTGAGGGCCGGCGGCAGTCGCCGAGCTCGCAGCACACGCCGCCAGCGCCAACAGCCCACTGTTTCGGACCGCCGCAGAACCGATCGCACCCCCGGGCCGGCTCGGTGACGCACCACCCAGGTGTGTTGCTCTTGTGGCCACTGTTGCCAGATGAGACAAAAGGCTGATAAACACCGTTCGTGCTCGTTCACGAACAAGCGGCGGTTTCCCCGGCGTCGGTGTCCCCAGCCGCGGTGTCCGATGTCGACGACCTGGCCGTCGACGTGGACCCGGTGGCGTCCATTGCAGGACCGCGTTGGGGCGTATGGATCTTCTATGCGGTCTTTGTGCTGCTCCTCGCGTTCGAAGGCGTCGTCGTCGGTGCCGTACTTGCCGTGGCCCGTTCGCTGCATCACCCCAGCGCCGGTCCTTGGGCGGCGTGGGCGCTGTTCGTCGTGGGAGGCACGCTGCTGGGATTCCTCGAGTTGAGGGCGATACGACCCCAACAGCGCATGCGAGACCCGCTCCTGCGCGCGTGCTGTTGGCTGCAACGTCACCTGGGGATCACCGGGTACGTCGTGAACGCGGTGATCATCGGCGGGGCTCCTGGAACAGCCGTCGCGCTCGTGCAGACCGAACATCCCCGCCGCCGCGCCCTGACATGTCTCGCCGCGGTTCTCTTCGCCAGCGTCTGGGTGCCTCTGTTCGTCCTGGTGTGGCGGTAAGCGTCGGCACGGCGGTCGGAGCTACGACCCGGTTGACGATGCTGGGGTCGCGCAGATCGGAATCCACTGCCCTGAACGACGTCCCGTCACGACGGCGCCGGGGCGCTCAGTCGTGCTGCGGCGCGCGGACTGGACGTCGGAGGTGGGGACACGTCCCCATCGGCGGGAATCAGCTCCGCGGTCCTGAGCGATTCGTCCGTGTGATCCCGGCGCGCTGGTGGTCGCGCCTGGCCCGTCGGTACCGCGCGTGTCTGTGAGGCTGTGCCTGCGATCAGTCTCGAACGACGGACAGTTCGGGCGAATGCGCCAGTGTCTGGAGGACGACGCAGTATTGCTCCGTCGTGTGGATGAGCGCGTCAAGGTCGGCGGCCGGTGCGTCCGATTCGAGGTCGAAGCTGAGGCGGATCGATCGAAACCCGACGGGCGCTGAGCGATCGACACCGAGTGTGCCGCGAAAGTCGAGATCGCCTTCGGCTCGAACCGTGCCGCTCACGGAGATTCCGCGGTTCGTCGCGACGGACCGTAACGTCACGCCGGCACAGGCGACCAGCGCCTGAAGGAGCATGTCGCCGGAACACGCGAGTGTGCCGTCGCCGCCCGTCGCTGGATGCAACCCGGCCTCGACGAGCGCGCGACCGGTCTGCACCGAACAGATCACGTCACGGTCGGCGAGCGTGCCCTCGGCACGCAACGTGATCACGGCAGCTGACGGCTCGGAACGATAGTGCTCTTTGATCGGGCGTTGCAGCGCACGAAGCGCGTCGGCGTCCACGTGTTCCTCCGGTGTGCGCGACCAGGAATACGGCCAGACCGCAGGTGGCCATCGCCTTCGACGATCGTACGCGCCGGCCAAGTGCTGGTCGGAGTATTCGGGGGCTCGGCGTGGTGCCTGCGTTTGACTGCGAACAGACAGGACGGTGCCGGGCGCGGACACGCAGTTCACCGCGCCGATGTGACCAAACGGCCCGCGAGCTGACGAGATGCGAGCCCGGTCGACGGCGGGTCCGCGCCCGTTGTGATCGCCGGTCCCCACCCCGGGTCGATGACCGTTGCGGGCCGAGACGCCGCCGTCACGTCGGCTCGAACATGCGGGCGCGTTCGGCGGGGGTGGCGTGCAACGCGAGCTCATCGAGTTTCGCCAGCGCGGGAAACAGTGCCGTCACGAACCGGCGCTGCAGGTCTGCGACTGCGGCTTTGTCGGGAGCCTGATCGAGATCCTTCACAAGGTTGAGGCGCGAGGCCTCGACCCACGCCAGGACATCGGCGGCGCCCTGCCATTCCATCTCGGTCCTCATCCCAGTCAGCAAGTGGCGTGTCCAGTCGAACCCCGTCTGGGGCCACGGGTTTGGTCGACAGAGCCGGTTCTTTTCGGCCGTCGTTCGTCCCGACGCTTCGACGAATCCGCTCAGCGCCGCGGAGAGGCTCAGGCTCACGCGCGTGATCGGCTGCAGGGTGATGTTGTCGTCGGCGAAGATCGGCTTCGGTGCGTTGTCGCTCAGCCCGGCCGACGCGCAGTGGATATGCACATGATCAGGACTGGTCGGGACCGACCCGTGTTCGAGCGTGATCGTATCCAGGTCGATGCGCTCGACATGGCCGAGTCTCACGACCTTTTCGATACGTCGGAGCTGGGCCAGTTCGTCCAGACTTGCCGTCGCGCCTTTCAACATGGTCGGCTGCACCGACGGGTCGATGCGCAGCACCACCTGACGTTCCTCGAGCCGCTCGTAGACCTGCTCGATCGAGTCGCACGCGGCGACACACTCCAACTCGAGCACGACTCCCTCAAACGTCGTGACGACGCCATGACCGGGCTGGAAGAACGCGCGGTTCAGGATCCACGAGTCGCGAGGACGGATCCAGCTGATGTCGTCGGGCGGAGTGCCCTGATCGAGCAGCCAGCACGCGGCGTCCATCGCCGTCTTGCCGCCACCGACGATCACATAGCCGGCGGCGGGTTTCGTGACGTTCGTCAGCGCACCGACCGCAACGCACGTCGCTCCGTCGGCCACTTCGAACGGGGGCGGGTCCGTGGCCGGCACGCGCGACGCCATGTAGGTGGCGTCGACGACCCGGCGGCGGACCAACACGTCCGTCTGGGTGTCGGTCAATCGGGATCGGAATCGCCGGCCGCCGAGATACTCGCACATCGAAAAGAAACGCACCTGACCCGAAGCCAACATTCGATACCGCATGACGTCGTCGAAATATCCGCAAATTTCCGTCCCGTCGGCGCGCTCATAGAACCCTGCGTCTCTTCCGCCGGGCTCGACTCGGTCTTTTCCGAGCGGGGTCGAGTTCACGCCGTAGTTCATTGACGGCTGATGCAACTGCACGAACGGATACGAGTCGAGCCAGTGACCACCGGGGCGGTGCCGCCGGTCCACCATGACGACGTCAGCGTCCGAGTGCTCGATCAGCGTGTCAACGAACGCCATCCCGAGCGCCCCCGCGCCGACAACGAGATAGTCGGTCTCGATCTGCGAACTCGGGCTCATCGCGCGAGAACCGTAGCGTCGGACCCGCCCACAACATCTGCCCCGCGAACCCCCCGTCCACGATGTCGGAGTGTCACCGATATCTCCTCGGACGCTCCTGCCACCACCGCGTCGGCCCCTCGAGATCCGTCAACAGGGACGGCGCGGTCCCCGGCGGCGTCGCCCCGGCAAACCGAACGTGCGGGCCAACGGGGTACGCGGCGCGCGCCGCATCGGTCTCAGATCGTGAACGGGTGACCTCTCCGACGTCGCCCGACCGCGACGTCGGATTCGCGGCGTCGACGTTCATTGTGTGTGGTTCGGTCCTGACCGGACGCGCAGCGTTGGTCCTTCGAGGATGAGGCAGGCGGTGAGCGCGGCGGTCCAGTGGAAGTCTCTGATGCAGTCGACTTTGCCTCGGATGTCGTAGCGGCCAGCTGCTGGTCCTTTGCGGTCGCACTCGGTGGGCTGGCGCCGATCGGTGGAGTCATAGAACTCGAACGTGACGCCGTGGGTGTTGTAGTAGCGGTCGACGAGTTCGATCGTCTGAAGGCGAAGCCGTGTAGCCGCATCGATGCGACCGTGGCGACGGAGTCCTTGGATGATGAGGTAGTTGGTGTTGATCCAGGTGGCGCCGCGCCACATATCGGTCGACCATGCCGGGTCCGAGATCGCGACGCTCGGTGCCGGGGCTCGAGTGGCGAAGCGGGTCGGGTCGTTGAGTGCGTCGACGAGCCGGTCGACACGCTCGGATGGAAGATCTTCGAGCAGGAGTGGGAACAGGCCGCTGATTGCGGCGACGCCGGTGAGCTCGCCGGTCATTGTGCGGTCGTAGTAGAGGCCGTGTTCGTTGTTCCAGAGCAGCTTGTGGATCGATTGGCTCGTGCGGCGGCTGGCGTTGGTCCACCGGCGGGCGCGTTTCGTATCCCCCAGATCGGCCGCGATGGCTGCCAGGCAGGCCATGTCGTGCGCCGCGTAGGTCGAGAAGTCGACCGCGTCGAGGGCTATCGCCGCGTCGAAGCGGACCGAGTTGTCCATGCCGGACTCGCCGGAACGGCAGTCGGGGTCGTCTTCGATGTACCACTCCAACAGCCCGTTGTGGTTGCGGTCGCGCTCGCGAAGATTCCACTCGATCGCGCGTTCGAGGCGGGGAAGGGACCACATGAGCCGGTCGGCGTGATGCGCGACGCGACTGTTCGTGTAGACCGCCCACGCCAGCAGGGGCGGCTGCGTCAGTTGGTCGGCCGGCCAGTGCGCGCCGTGGCAGAGCGGGATCATGCCGTCCTCGCGCTGGCTGTCGAGCACGGCGGCGATGAAATCCCATGCGAGGTCGGGATCGAGGTAATTCATCGCGAACGAATGAAACGCCGAATCCCAGAGCCAGACGTCCCGATGAGGGACGCGGTCGGGCGTCGACCACGCGCGGGTGATGTTCCCCTCGGGGGCGAGGGTGTTCACCTTCATCACGCTGAGGCACTTGTTGAGCAGGCGTGCGGAGGACGGTTCGACGCTTGACGGTGCGTCGCGCAGGAACGTCAAGCGATTGTGCGCGGTTCGGCCGACGTCGGCGCGGGCGCCGCGTTCGGCGCGGCGGAGCGCCTCCTCGGCGGAGCGGCCGTAGGCCAGTGCAAACGCCGGTCCGTGACGAACGAGCACGAGGGCGTCGCCCCAGCGAGTGTCGGCGGCGATGGTCGCGTCATCGAGAGAGTCGGTGCGTCGATCGTGCTCGAATGAGAGCTCGATCGACGCGGCGGGCGGCACGATGCCGACGATCGTGTGCCAAGCTGTGAACGTCACGACCAGCTCGGTCCCATCGGGCCACTCGACGCCAAGCACGTCGCCGGTCGCGACCCGCACCCGGCCACCGGCCGGGACGCCGAGTCGGAGTTCACGCCGCGTCACGAGCTGGAAGAGCAGTCCGTATCGTGCGCGAGTTGCCGTTGCGACGAACGAGGACAGCACATCCGTCGGCCCGTCGACGCCCGAGAATGCGAACAGCGTGCCCTCACCCCACACATCGGGCGGAGCGACGAGTCCCTCGAGAAGGTCCTCGAGCACGGTCACCGGCTAGTTGCCGCTGATGTCTTCGACGGAAGTGGTCGGCTTCGCGAGCCCGGTGTTGCCGAGCGCCGAGTCGTATTCCGGGCGCCGCGTGTCGTCGGCCGTGTACGTGCCCGTGTGCAGCGACGGTGTCGTCTGCAGGCGGCCTTCGGGTCCGTGGTACCCGAACCAGACGCGCTCAACACCAACGCTGCGAGACCGACACACGCGACCGCCAGGTTCTTCCGCAAGTGATGAACGTGCTCCACGCGATCCGATCCCCCGTCCGCGAGACGTCGGACGCTAGTTCGAAGTGGTCAGTGTTGTCTTGTGTGTCGGCCGACCGGTATGACCGCCGAGGAGGCGGGACCGAACGTTCCGCACTACCCGCCATCGGCGCAACGGCTGTACGCGGTGGATCCTGCAGTCGTCGGGCCAAACTCGCCGCGGCTCGCCTCAGCGAAACAATCGCGCACGGGCTCAGATCTTTCCGCCAGCTCGGACGGGTCGAGGAGAGGGAAAGGATGCTGCTGGGCCTGCTCGACGAGTCGGCATTCGTGCGCGACGGATCGCGAGGAGCTCCTGGTGACCAGACAGGCACGTCATGTCAGAGCCTCGTCTTGTTCGCCTGCCCGTTGACCACGCCATTTGCGCAGCCACCGATATCCCCGCCGATATCTGTCGCCGTGCCCTGAGGTGCGGCCCATTGGTCGATGACCGCGGTGGCGTCGACGGTACGCGCGTCGCGCGGCACTTCTTCGCACGTTCGAGGACAGTCGTCGGCGGCTGGGACGTGAAGCGACGTCCCGGACAGAACGCATCGACGGGACGCCGCTGGCACGCCTCCATGCATGGAATGCGATCTTTCGCGCTGCACGGTTGGCCGCGCCGCGCTCTCGGATCGCTGTTCCTGTTTCGTCGGGACAGCGGCTGACTTGAGGGACGTACGGTGTCCACGGCCTGAGGTTCCCCGGACGCGCCACGACCCGCCGCTGCGGGACGACGGGTCGTGAATGGAAACGAGGAAGTGGGAGCTCGTCGCCTCGATTGTGCCGATCGCGTACGCCTAGGTTCTAGACCCAATACCGTTCAGTTAAGGTTACAGGC
>Ga0182024_10022446_pt1 | contig 11374 bp, 14 predicted proteins | sample P32metaG_FD_120480 | JGI IMG/M metagenome (GOLD analysis project Ga0182024, IMG submission 120480) | Permafrost microbial communities from Stordalen Mire, Sweden - P3-2 metaG (Illumina Assembly) | ecosystem: Environmental > Terrestrial > Soil > Wetlands > Permafrost | place: Sweden: Stordalen... | reverse complement strand
TACGCCCTGCTCGCCGACAAGGTCGCCGACACCGAGATCCGCGCCGCCCGCCGCAAGCGCGAGGCCTCGCGCTGGTGAACCTGGCACGGCTTCCGGTTCGCTAGGGTATGTCTGCGGTCGGTGACTAGCGAGGGCAGTTCTCGAGCGGGGTGGTCAGGCAGTGGCCGATGAGGTGACCTTCGCTGGTCAGTCTGGCAAGACATGGCGGTACTGGGGCGGTAAGCCGCTCGGCACGCCTGGGGGATTCGGCAGCGTTTACGCCGCCGAAGCGGCGGACGGGTCCCCTATGGCAGTCAAGGTGGTCGCGAAGCAGCGCCCGCAGGGGGCGCTTGATGAGCGGCTCCTGCGCCGTGAGATCGAGATCGGCAAGCGAGTCGCTGAGAGCGGCAGTGACATGCTCCTGCCAGTCATCGACGCGGCGGATGCCGGCGACGCCCTGCTCCTGGTCATGTCCCAGGCCGAGGGAGGCGCGCTGGCAGATGCCTCCCTCCCGCTGGCCGAGGCCGAGGCGGTGCCGGTGCTGGTCGACATTGCCACGGGCCTTCAGGACCTGCACTCGATCTTCATCCTTCACCGGGACCTCAAGCCCGCCAACGTCCTGCGCCACTCCGGGCGGTGGAAGCTCGCCGACTTCGGGATCGCCCGCGACCAGGAAATCGGGACCCAGGACCCGACCTTCGCGGGGGGTGGAACGCCCCACTACATGGCGCCCGAACTGTGGGAGCTGAAGTCCCCCACGGTCAAGACCGACCTGTACGCACTCGGGTGCCTCGCATACGAGCTGCTGGCCGGCGTCCAGCCGTATACCGGGGACTGGGCGGCTGTCAGGGCGGGCCACCTCACCCAGGCCCCGCCCCAGGCGCCCTGCTCCGACGCCGTGCTCAGAAACCTCATCGGCCGTCTTATGGCCAAGCGCCCGGAAGACCGCCCGCAGGACGCGTGCGCCGTGCTGGAACGGCTGCGGCGGACGCTGACGGCCCGCGCCCCGGTTCAGGAAGCCATCGCGCGCGGCCTCGGCGCCCACGCTGCCGAGCAGGCCCGCGCCGCCGCCGAGCAGTCGACGGCCCAGGCCGCCGAGGACGCGCGCCGCCAGCTGGTGGCCCAGGCCAAGGCAGACCTGCGCGAGATCGTCAGTGACGCGCTCAGCGACCTGCAGGCCGTCGAACCGGACGCGGCGTCCGCAGAGCGCGGCACCACTGGGTCGAGCTTCGTTGCGACGCCGAGCTTCACCCTGACCGCTGGCGGGGTCAGGCTCCGGATCGACCTATGGGAAGGAATGACCACAGACCAGCCAGTCCCGGGCGACACGATGGTCCTGGCTGGCTGCGTCATGATCACCAACCCGAGTTATTCCGCTGAGCTGAATTCAGCCAACCTCGTCTACGAGCAGGTCGGCGACCGCCTCGCCTGGCAGACGTACAAGTTCCGCAACGGCCTCGTGCAACCCGACAGGTACCGCTACGGACCCTACGGGCGCACCCACGGACTGCGCCATGGCGAGTTCTTCAACCCCCAGGAACGCTCCTTCATGCTCCACCCAGTGATGCACGTCTGGAGCAAGACCGTCACCCCGCTCACCGCCGAAACCCTCCTGGAACTGTTCCAGGAGGCTGTCGACCTCCAGCCCCCGGACCCCCGCACCGGCATCTGGTGATCGGCGCGCTGGCCGCTGACGTGTCCGGTCAGCGAGCTGACCGGATTGCGCTGAGCAGGCTGGACGCAATCGCGGGGAACTGGCCGAGGACGGCTTCTAAAGACGACTGTGTGGCCGGATCCTGCCATCCCGGGCAGGACGCCAGGTGCTCCACGAGCTGGTCGGCTGCTTCCATGCCTTCGGCAACCTCGCTGAGGTCGGCGAGCCCGATCAGCTCGGGCTGCCCTTTCCACTTGCCCCCGCGTGTCGATGCCTTCATGCGGGTCAGCGACTGCTCTCGGGCCTGCACCAGGTAGAACGAGTGGGTGAGATGGTTGCGGCGGTTGGCAAGGACGAGTGACGCCTTAACCCAAGGCCAGCAGCGCCGACCTGGCCAGCGGATCTCCCAGCGCTTCCGCGGCGATCACCGATTAGCTTCTCGAGCGTCCACCGGAGGTCCGCGCCGCGGTCAAGATGGCCGCGACGTCGCGAGGGCACGCGGCAAGCCGAGGCCCTGCCCCGGATAGCAGCCAAGGTCGGCCATTGCCCCTCGGACTTACTTGGCCCACCCCCAGCTCCGTTACCTGACCGTGATGCTAATCGTCGTTTTTGCGCTGGATGATACGGCGAGCCCAGCATGTCCCGCGCCGCGCGGATGATCTCGGGTGTGACGACGGTGGGGCGTCCTCCGACGCGGCCGCGGGCGCGTGCGGCGGCCAGGCCCTCGCGGGTGCCGGAGGCGATTAGCTCGCGGATGAACTCGGCCAGGGCGGCGAAGACGTGGAACACCAGCCGGCCGCCGGGGGTGGTGGTGTCCAGGCTCTCGTGCAGCGAGGTGAACCCGATGCCGCGTCGGCGCAGGTCGCCGACCGTGGTGATCAGGTCCTGCAGCGACCGGGAGAGCCGGTCCAGCGACGGCACGATCAGGGGGTCCCCGGCGGCCATGAATTCCAGGCACGCGGTCAGCTCGGGCCGGTCGGTGTCGCGGCCGGACTACTTCTCGGCGAAGACCCGCCGGCAGCCGACGGCCTTGAGCGCGTCGAGCTGGCGCTCCAGCTTCTGCCCGCCGGTGGAGACCCGCGCGTAGCCGATCCTGATGCCGGTCAGCACCGTCGGCTCGGCGGCGAGCAACTCCGAGGTTCCAGCGCGGTGGTCACGCTCGTGACTTTCTCAGAAAACGGCATCAATGGCGTTGTTGAACACACCGGTTTTTGAAGGATTTTCTGATGGCGCACCAGTTATTTTCCAGCAGCGCTTGGCGATCTTAAGCAAACGATCGTTTCCTGAAGATCAGCGGTCACGATGCCCAGCGCTACATCGCGGCTGGAGTCACGTTCGGGAGCGGCGGCGAGCGGGGCCGCTGCGGTGGCAAGCGCGGTGAGCGGCGCGAGGCCATATAGAGTTCTCTCAATCCTTGTCGCTGAAGGGCGGATGCCTCCGATGTGGAGAAGCCGGGGGCCGAAGACTCGTCTCCGGGGTACGCCGCCCAGGGCACTTTGCCGCAGGAGGTCCGGATGAGCGCTCGGAGCAGATTTCTCGTCTTAGCGGCGGCGGCAGCCTGTGCTCTGCCCGGCGTGGCCGGGGTGACGGCGGGCAGCGCCGGCGCTGCGGTCCGGCCCGCGTCCAGCTTCCCGCCTGCGCAGGGTTTCCCGGCTGGGCTTGGCTTAGCCGCGTCGGGCGGGCCGCCCACGTCCGCTGAGTGCGTGAGGGATCTCGGCATCGCCTGCTACTCGCCGCTGCAGGTTGAGCGAGCCTATGATCTGGGGTCCCTGTATGCGAAGGGCTTCAGCGGCCGGGGGCGCACGATCGTGATCGTCGACCCCTTCGGGTCGCCGACCATCCGCCGCGACCTGGCGGTCTTCGACGGCGCCTTCGGCTTGCCGGCGCCGCCGTCGTTCCGCGTGCTGCAGCCGGCGGGCAAGGTGCCGCCGTTCAACCCGAAGAACGCCGGGATGGTGGCCAAGGCCGCCGAGACGACGCTCGACGTCGAGTGGTCTCATGCGATAGCTCCGGGCGCGAACATCCTCCTGGTCGAGACGCCCGTGCAGGAAACGCTGTCGGGCGGCGGTTTCCCGCAGTTCATGGCGGCCGAGAACTACGTGATCAGGCACCACCTCGGCGATGTCATCAGCCAGAGCTTCAGCCTGCCGGAGCAGAACTTCCCGAGCCGCTCCGCGCTGCTCCGGCTGCGCTATGCCTACATCGACGCCCGCCGGCACCATGTCACCGTGCTCGCCGCCACCAACGACTTCGGGGCCACGGGTCCCACGCCGGCGGCCACCGGGTATCTTCACCCGGTCGTCTTCTGGCCAGCGTCGGATCCCCTCGTTACCGGCGTCGGGGGCACCGAACTGCACCTGAACGCGGACGGCGAGCGGACCTCGCCCGACACCGCCTGGAACGACAGCCGCAACGCGACGGTCAGGAAACTCGCCGGCGCGCTGCCGTGGGCCGGCGGAGGAGGCCTGTCGGCGATCTTCAGCCGCCCCGCCTACCAGGACCCGGTCCGCGCGACGGCCGGGACCCGGCGGGGCGTCCCGGACGTGGCGATGAGCGCCTCGCTCAGCGGTGCCGTCCTCGGATTCGAGTCATTCACCGGCGCACCGGGAGCCTGGGGACCCGTAGGGGGGACCAGCGAGGCGACCCCGGAGTTCGCCGGCATCGTCGCGATCGCCGACCAGTACGCGCACCGGCGGCTCGGGCTGATCAACCCGGCGCTCTACCGCCTGGAGAAAGCCCGCGCGGCCGGCATCGTCGATGTCACCAAGGGCAGCAACACGGTCAGCTTCGCGCAGGACGGCAAAACCTTCACTGTCCGGGGTTACCGGGCCAGGCCCGGCTACGACCTCGTCACCGGGGTCGGCACCATTGACGCCGCCCGCTTCGTCCCCGAGCTGGCCAGACTCCGCTGACGCCCGCGGCCTTGCCTGCCTGGCCTCCTGATGGGAGGTCGGCTGCTACTGCTGAGCGGTGATCTGCGAGAGGTTCTTCAGGCGTTCCAGCTGCTCCCAGTGGTGAGCGACTCGCTGTCTGCCGACCGCCGTCGCCGTGACGTTGGTGTTGGTCTTCTTGCGGACGAATCGTTTCTCGATCTCTACGAGGCCGGCTTCCTCCAGCTTGGCCAGGTGGCTGGAGAGGTTGCCCTTGGTCAGTCCCGTCGCGCGCTGCAGGAAGACGAAGTCGGCATCTCTGACAGAGGACAGCACCGTCAGGATCGCCAGCCGGGCCGGCTCGTGGATCAGCCGGTCGAGGATCAGCTCGTCGCTAGGCTCCGGCATCGCTGTCCCCGTTGTCCGGGACTCCGGGCGACCCGAACGCGCGACCGAACAGGCGGTGGTCGAAGACTCCGCTGGCCATGAGGGCGGCTCCGGCGAGCACGAAACCGATGTTGCTCGGGTCGGCTAGGAGACCAGCATGAACTGGGCGAACGATACCGCGATCGCATTAACGGGCAGATCGAGTGACCAGTCCGCCCGGCTGCGCATCAGCAGCGCGCCTCCCGTCATCACCGCCAGGCCGGTGACGCGGGCGGCGCCATCTCGCACCTGCTGCCTCGCCGACGGGCTCAGGTGCCCGTAGCTCTCTTTGTAATAGCGGGCGACCGGCAGGCATGCCGCCCCGGCCGCTGCCACGACGACGGGGAACGCCTACGCCGGGCCCACTCCCCGGTTCTCCAGTGCCGTGAGCATGAACAGCACGCCTGCCGGAATGAAGAATAAGCCCCTCAGATAGGAGTAGCTCGCCGCCGCCGTCTCAAGGTTCCTGCGCTGCACACCATCCAGGATGACGACCAGCCGCGAGACGTTTCCCCGCGGCGGTCCGCCTGGCCCGATAGTCAGTTCCGGGAGGGGGCCGACCGAAGCAGGTACATCGACGCATCGGAACGGTCAGTCGGCTAGGCCGGACCGGGCCCTGACCAGTGCACTGACACCAAGATGACCGAACCACTGACAACGAACTGCGGCCTCTCAGAGCCCGGCGCTAGCCTCCTGAGAGGCCGAACACAGCCGGCTGATCCCGCCAGGTGGTGAGGAGATCGCCCAGAGCTACTTTGCGGCTGGTGACGGCTATCCGAGTGGAGGGCCTTCCGGCGCGGGACGGATCGAGCCCCTTCCCTGGCCGCCTGGCCGCCCGGATTCCCCCCTGCCGCCCTCGCCCGGGGTCCGCATCCTGTTGTGCGTCAGGTAAATGGCAGTCGATGCGCCAGTTATTTGTCAGTGTCGGCGCGACTGTGCCGGGCGCGCCGGTGTCCTCCACTGAATCTGGTCTCTGGGGGTCATTTGGTCAGGTCCTGCCGTTGCCGGTCGCTGGAGCCGTGGTGGTCGCCTCGCTCTTGGCCGGCTGGGCCAGCTTCGTGACGCGCAGTCCGGCGTTCCGGGCGCGGGTTGACTGGCCGGTGTCGTAGGTCAGGAGCGTGATTTCCCGCCCGGTCACGGGCTGGATGGCCAGGATCCTGTCGATGATCTCGTCATCGTTGATCGGCAGCCGGGCGGGTCGAAGACCAGCTCAATGGTGACCTCGCCGCGCGGTATCCCGCCCGATCCCAGGGCCGAGAAGTCCTCCGGGGTCAGCTGGGCGGGTCCGGTCGAGCTGGCGAAGACCCGGTCAAGCACGGCCAGGGTGTAACCCGCCCGCCAGCCCACGTGGCTCCTGGACTTCTTGAGGCCGTCGAGCTCGTCGACGATGACGACCGGCACGAGCAGGTGGACCGGGTCTTCCCAGATCTGCAGGAGCGGCCGGAAATCCAGGTTCTCCAGCTTGCTCTCGTGCTCGATATAGAGGCTGGTGTCAGCGACCACGAATACGCCGGGCCTGGACCAGCGCTGGATCTGCTCGTTCAGGGCCTTGAGCGCGGCGTCGAGAGCATCGGTCCGCTGGGTCAGTTCCAGTGACACCATGCCGTTCAGGACTCGCTGGGTGGCGATGTCGGTGCCAGTCATGGTCCCGGCGATGGACAGGAGCCGGTCGTAGCTCCGGGTTAGTACCAGCCAGTCAAGGTCAGCGGCCGAGAGCTGGCTGCCGAGCTGCTGGAATGTGCTCGTGACCCACTCGAGGTAGCCGGCCAGGCGGCCCTGCGCCGTCCCGGGCCCGCCGCCGCCTCGGAGGTTATGAACAGCCGTGTGGGCATCGCGGAGCATCCTAAGCAGGTTGTTCCGGTCCGTGCCAGGCCGCGGTGTTATGAGCATGTGGCAAGACTGCCCGGAAGCCCTCGCGGGTTCCAGCCAATTCACAGATAGCTGGCGTGTCCGCTGACATTGTCGTGCGCGTCTGCGGTCTGACTCACGGGCAGCAGGTGTGCGCGGCGACCCGGCTGAGGCCCCGTACGATCGTCGACATGGCGCACATGCAAGCGGAAAGCCGGCTAACTGCGGGCGGAACGGTCACGACGCCGGAACTCTGGGAGGCGCTGCGGGAACTGGCCGCCGCGTCCCAGGAGGACCGGGATCGCCCGCGGCGGCAAGATCGCCGAGGAGAACCGCTTCCGCTCCCCGGTCACCGGGTCCGTGCGCTTATCATTCACCCGCGGCGCGGTCACCTCCACCGCGCCCGCGCTGGTCAGCACCTCCCGCGGCTGGTGATACCCGTTCCGCACCACCAGCCGCCGGCCGTCCTCATCCCGCTCCCCGGCATGCGCCGCGATATACGCCTCCACCTCAGCCTGCAGCGCCTCGGCCAGCATCCGCCGGGCACCCTCCCGCACGATCTCATCGATCAGCGACCGCGAGCTATCCGTCCCGCCCTCATCGCCTGAACCCTCACCAGGGACTACCGTGAGCATCGGGTGTACCTTCCCGACCGGCGTTCCAGCGCCGATCTTGCTTGAGACCTCTCTCGATCACCGGGAAGGTACACCCCTTCCCGGCCGATCCACAGGTCTCAAGCATTGCTCTCCGACGATCCGGGCAGAACTCTCGGGGCCAGCCAGTAGCGGACGCGCAACGGCTCGGCCAGGGACTATCTTGCCTTATCAGCTGAAATTTTCTCGTTCGCGCAAGGATCATCGTGTCGACGCGCTTGCATGTGGGCCTCTTGGTCGAATATCCCTGATGTCCGGGTATCGGGCGTATCGGGGAACTCGATGGCGAGCGGGGTGGGCGGCGAGTCCAGCCCGGCGCTGACCGCCTCCAGTGGCCGCAGCAGTCGTCCGATCACCCGCCAGCCCGGCGCGGAGGGATCGTGATGCTGCAGCCGCCGCAGGTTGCGGACGCCGAGCTCCTGAATGGCCCGCGCCTCCTCGGCCCGCACCGCGATAGTGGTGTCGAAGCGGTGCGCGGCAACAGGCGAGCGCCAGCGGGACCCATGCGGATAGTTTCCCAGCGACCACCGGCAAACCCGAACGAGCTGAGCCGGGCGCCGGGACAATGCGGACGCTGTCTGGGCCCGCCTGCGCCCCTATCCGGCGGCGCGGTGGGTAGCGGCAGTGACCAGGGGCACTGGTGGGCTGCCGGATCTGCCTGTGTCGTATTCACGCTGGGCGTGGCCGCGGCCGACGTCACGAAACCGGCGGCCGAGCCGGGGGCGAGCTTCCCTGCTGCCGCGTCGAGTTCGACCAGGATCTGGTCATCAGCGGGCAGGCCGTACTCGGCGTAGTCCCACGGCAGCCGGGCCGACGGCGTGGTGCACCTGCTACCACATCATGGCGTGACCGACCGGCTGGCATCCTGGAACCGGACGACCAGCTCCGCGGGGACCCGGCCCTTGTCCTTGACCTCGATGCCCTGGTCCTTGGCCCAGGCGCGAACGACGGACGGGTTCGGTCCGCTGGGCCGGGCGGCAGCCCGGGCGGCGCCGGCTCGCCGCGCAACCCCGCCGTTGCCCGCCTTGCGCGCGGCATCGATGAACGGCTGCCGCGCCGTCCGGAATTCCTCGGCGTAAACGGCGTTCAATTCGATCTCGCGCGCAGTTCCGTCCACCACGAACCTGATGGTGTCTCGGCCGGGGAGCCGTCGATGTCATCGGTGAAGACAACCTGGGTGCGCTGGGCCATGGGATGCCAGAGCTCTATTCTGTTCCGAGGCGGAGAGAGATCAGCACACCGACTGCCCAGCCGGGCGTCGCTCAATCCTCTATTTCCGCGCGCCTGCGGCTGGCGCCTTCGGGCTGGCCGTGGCCCTCGTCGTCCGCCGTTGCTACGCCCGTGCTACCGATGCGCTACCGCACTTCCCTAGCGTGCTACTCGATGGGCCGTTTCCGGTCCGCCGCTCTTCGGAACGAAACGTCCGCCTTCCCGGGCGCTGAGCCACGGGAGAAGGGAACCAAGCCGGTGCGAATAAGCCAGGATTCCAGTGCGGGCGGGTCATGCTGCTGCCAGGCGGAGCACTTCACCGAAGCCGAGATCAGGGTGCTGTGCCTGGTGGCGGGCGGGCTCAGCAACTCCGAGATCGCCGGCCGGCTCAGCGTGAGCGGCCACACGGTGGACCGGCACGTGACCCAGATGCTGCGACGCAGCGGCGCGCGCAACCGGGCCGGGCTGGTGTCGGCTGCCTTCCGCGCCGGAATCCTGATCGCCGACCAGTACGAGATGCGGCCGTCAGGCCGGCGCTGCCTGCTGACCTGACGACCGCAGCCCGGTTTACGTTATGCCGCACTCATCAACGCACTCCGCTCCGTGCGAGGTAGCGCAGGCAAAGCACTCCGTGCAGCTGAGACCTTCGGGATGCTTATGAATGTAAATGTAGGCCGCGCAGTTGATGCAATCGCCGAGGCAGTTCGCACCGTACCGGCGCCCGGTGCACGCGACGAAGCAGGCGATCTGCTTAGCGGTGGCGTCGGGCTCCTCGACCCTGGCGGTCCGGCCCGGCGTCACGGCATCCTTCGGAACGGGCCGGGCCTCGACCCGCCCGCCGACCGACCGCACGTCGGCCAGCGGCGTCCCGCCTGTCGTGTAATACCTGAGCGCATGCTCAGCGCCAGGCGTCGCGCCGAGGCTCACTGCGGGATGGCGTCCCCCCGATGCGGCCGGGGACATGATGATGGAGGTGAGGATCCCGTCCCGGGGATGGCTCAGCATCACCGTGACGCGGCCGTTGCGGGTCAGCTTGTAAGCCTTCGCGTCGACCTCGCCCCAGGTGCGCACGGCCCGCTGCCCCGAGGCCGTGGCCAGCGCGGCCCTGACCTCATCCGGGGCGGCTGACTCCGGCCTGCTCGTGCCGGGCCGGGTCGAGGCCGACGCCGCGCCCGGCATCAGGATCCAGCCGGCCGCGGCGGCCAGCGCGCCGCCGATGATCCCGCGGCGGGACAGCCCGTGCTCCTGTGCCGACCTGGCCAGCCGGGCCCGCCCCTCGGCGGCGAGCAGGCTGGCGATGGCACCGGCCCGGCGCCAGCCGATGACGCCGGCCAGGCGCCGGCGCATCGCCCAGCCGCTGAGCATCTCCAGGCTGTCACCGTCGGCGATCAGCAGCGCCGGCCGTGCGGGGACCGGCAGGCCCGCATTGGCCAGCAGCGCGGCTACCTCCGGATCCTCGAGCGGGCGCGCCTCCAGCTCGGTGACCGACAGGTCACGCACCATCCGCGCGACCCGCGAACATCCGGCGCACGTGTGCTGGAAAAGAACGATGTACCTCATGCAGTTGTCCTGTCTCCTCGGCATGGTCGGGAACCGCCAGGTCACCTGCGAGCCTGGGCCCCCCGGGCGAGTCGGCGCATCCCCAGATCACCTCCTTTTCCTGGCTAGATCTGCCGGATGTGCCGGGGCCGGCGCACATGCGACACTCACTGGTGCCCTGGCCGCAGTCACAGCGGCGGGCGTCCGGTTGGCGCGGCCAGGCCGCGCCGCGGACCTGCTTTCGCAGATCTGGGAAGGATGCCGATGAAGCTCCGCCGATGCTTGATCGCCCTGACGGGAGGAACCGTCGTGGCACTGAGCGCCGTGGTCACCCCGGCCCTCGCCTCGACCGGTGCCCCCCAGGCGACGGCCGCCCGCCCCGCCCACGCCGCCCCGGGTGCCCGCGCCGTGCCGCGGCTGACGCCGGCCACCGTGGCGGACCTGGCCCACCCGAGAGGCCCGGCCAAGGTGAATGTCGTCATCGGCGGTGTCACTCTCGACTGCTTTGGCCCCGGCATTATCTACTCCGTCAGCACCACCGGCATTCACGTCAGGCAGCTGCCGAATGGTTCGGTCCTGATGTCGATCGGCAAGGGCAGATGGTTTGATAGCAATATCTATTATGGCAACGAAGGTCCCTACCATTGCATTACCGCCGAGGACGTGGCCGGCCAGCAATGGGTATATGGCTTCCCGAACTATGACCAGTCGGTCACCGGCTACGTCGGACTCGACTACCTGTACTTCGTGAAAGACATCAACTACTAGGGCGCTGAGCGACATCAGCGGACCGGCAGCACGCGACCGGCCGCCGCCTGGCGGCCGTCGGCGCGGCCGTCTTCCCTTACTGTGCTGGCCGGAGGCCAGCTTGCCGCCGTGCCGGTTGAGGTCGCGGCCCGGCTGGCCGCACTGCTGGCCGCTCTTAAGGCCCCGAGCAGGCTCCGGTGACGTACTGCCGATCTCGTCATCGCGGTACTCACTGCCGAGTCTGCCGCCACTCTGGCTTCCGGGCCGAAGTCGCGGTAAAGGCATGTCGCTGAAACTCCGGTGCCGCTGGTTTTAGTCTTCAATCCAAGGCGCTCGAGAGTTACGCCGGCCAGCCCGCCTTTCGAGGAGATCTCGTGTCCGACGCGCAGACCCAGGTGCAAGAGGAAGCGATCGATGGTCGCTGGCCCCGCCCGGCCCCGGCAGGCGGG
>Ga0182024_10022445_pt1 | contig 11374 bp, 10 predicted proteins | sample P32metaG_FD_120480 | JGI IMG/M metagenome (GOLD analysis project Ga0182024, IMG submission 120480) | Permafrost microbial communities from Stordalen Mire, Sweden - P3-2 metaG (Illumina Assembly) | ecosystem: Environmental > Terrestrial > Soil > Wetlands > Permafrost | place: Sweden: Stordalen... | reverse complement strand
GCCGGAGGGGGGCGGGGTAGGCAAGGCGGGCTGCGGCGGGGAAGCCGAAAAAAAAAAAAAGAACCCCAAACCCCCCCCCCCCCAAAAAAAAAAGCGAAGATAGTCGAGCGACCGAGCTAGCGATATAACACGATCCGTTGAGCCCCTCCGTCGAGCCGGAGCGGTATAAAAGCACAGAAGTTATTCAAATCAAAGTTCACAACCAGACAAATTAGGGAGGGGAAAGCAAATATGGCACAGATGCAGAATGCGCAATCCGTGGCGCTGCAGCTGGAGAAGGTTCGCGACAAGCAGCCGCTGGTATAGGAGCGGGACGACATTTTGCTGACGATGATCCAGCAGCGAGGTAGCGCGGAAAAGGTCAGCTCGCGAAATTTGTGGCTGCCGTTACAAGTTCGGCCAGGAGGCAAGGCCGAGCTAGCCAACATGGACGGCGGGGATTTAGGCCGCGACTCGGGAACCACGTATGACGTGGCGCAAGTGACAACGATTTTTTTTCCGTCACGCGGTGGAAATCACCAAGCTGGTGGAATACGCAACGAACGCACAGGTCCAATTGTGACGGGATATGTGGTGACGCGAGCCGCCGGCGATCCGTTGGATGGATCTCAACGGCAAGCGCGGACCTTAGTATGTTCAGGTAATCGATTCGTAACCGTTTCAGGGTACGTGTAGAATGAAAAGCCTTGTCTTAGCCTGGATGGTTACTTGAATTCGACATTGATATTGAAGGAAGGACTAATAACGACAGCGCGCGCGACGGCGGCGCGGCACAACCTCGATACGTCACTGGTATGCGCGGTCTGCGAACAGGAAAGCAGTTGGAATCCATGGGCCACGCGGTATGAAGCGGCGTTTCGAATCCGTTATGTTGCGCCGCTCCGATTACCGGTGACGGAAGAAGTGACGCGTTCTATTTCTTGGGGTTTGATGCAGGTGATGGGGCAGGTGGCGCGGGAAGCCGGCTTTCGCGGGGAGTTTCTGCCGGAACTATGCGATCCGGCTACTGGATTGGAATGGGGCTGCATAGTGCTGTCGAAGAAGCTAGCCCAGTCTGGCGGCGATCCTGCCAAGGCACTGCAACTTTGGAACGGCGGCGGGAATTTACAATATGCCGCACAGGTATTGGCCCGCACCAACCAATATGAAACTGCTTGATGATACGCGGCTGCAAAATTTGGAACATGGTTGCAAATATCAATCGCGACGTTGAAGAAAATATACGGGGACCATATATAAGGGCCTTTGGCTTCCTCAATCGAAAAGATCAATAGCTACGATTGTTAGCGAGGCATTCGCAAGGAATATTTTCCAGCCGCTTCGAAGGATCTCCAATGAAAATCTCACATGTGTTGGGCGTGTTCGCTCTCGTGTTGGGGTGCGTTTTCGCTGCGGCGGGATATTTTGCTTACCGCGATTGGCGGACGAGCAGCGCGCAGTTGCAGAGCACTGTTGCGAACCAGCAGCAGACCATCGCGGCGGCCCAGCGGAGCGAAGAAATACGCGAGAAACAACTGGCGGCTACGCTCGCCTAGATTGCGGCGATCAAGCAGAAGACCCAGACACCCACGGAAGCGCTCCACCACAAAAGCCACGGAAGAGGAGCGCGACGCCGCTCTTTCCGCAGCCAAGGGGGGAAGCGTCTGGAAGCGCATGAAGCATAATGCGAAGTGGTTTGGCTGGCTTGCTGGCAGGGGGAGCCGCGGTTGCGGCGGCCGCCCTTCGCTGAACTGCATGTTATATTTTCCGTGTCCGAAAGCCACAAATTCTTGCCTGGTGTCCTCCGTCAAAGTGCATTGCCTTGTGCTCTCTCCTCTCGTGCCTTAAGACCTCAGATTTCTTAATAATCCCCTAACTTCGCGCCTGATAGGGGAGTGCACCTTTTGCGCTCCGAATAAATGCGCGAACCCCTAGAATGCCCCCAACACGGTTCCAGGCTCCCGTATCCTCAGCGGTCTTAGTACCCTCTGGTTTCGCAACCCTCTACCAGAAACCCCCTAGATTTTGCTTGACAGAGCTGTATGGCGTCCCTTAGTATGCCGAACAGTAACGGCGCCACAACGCCGAATCCTGTCAGCTTGGGATTATTTATTCCGGTGCTGGGCAGCCACATTCAGGGTCCTAGGGGAGAAAACCATGAAACGTAAGAGAAATATTGCGGGCGCAGTAAGTTTGAAGCCTCAGAAAGAAGAACGCTCAACTGGTGCCCAGAAGAACGGCTCCAGCCGTCGCGCATTTTTTGGCCAACTGGGGGGTGCTGCCGCAGCTACTGTGGCGCTAAGCGCATTTAGTGCTGGCCCTCTAGCGGCGGTAGCCAGTGCAGAGGTAATCCAAGGTCCTGCCCGCGCCAACCAGTCTCAGAGCGTCCGCGTCAACGCCGCAAACAAGGAAAGGTCTGTTGCGCTTCCGCCTCACACGACCAACGGCGACCAGCAGCTCTATCACGACAAGTCCGCCAGCTACAGCAAAGGCCTTCTGCAAAATTCCTACGCAGTGGTGAACCCGGCTGCTTGGACAAGCTTCACGAAGGCCTTGGGTTCCGGTCTCGCCTCTGACTGGGACAACATCATCATCGGCGGCACGCGTTCGGAGAACGGGCCGCAAGGAGCGTATGCCTTCGACTTGGAAGGCACGGACTCCGGGCAATTCGGCAATGCTCCTTCCCCCGCGAATCAGGAAAATCTCGTTGTGGTCCCTCCCTTTGCCACTGTTGTCAGCACTAATTACGGACAGCAATTGGTTGAACTTTATTGGGGCGCTCTGTTGCGCGATGTCGCGTTCACTGACTATGATGAGAACACAACGGCCATAGATGCAGCGGCGGAAATGACCACCTTCCCGGACTACACAGGACCGAGAAACAGCAGCGGGCAGGTTACGCCGGATCTGCTGTTCCGCGGCGGTTTCCCGGGTGAAACCGTGGGGCCGTACATGTCACAGTTCATGATCACACCCACGGCCATCGGCCAGCAGGCCATCGGCCAGCAGCTGACGACATACGTTCCCGACGTCGATTACATGACCGATATCAACACCTGGTTTGAAGTCCAGAATGGCATCCCAACAGGACTGTCGAACCAGAATGCATCGGATTTGCAGTACCTGCACAATGGCCGCGGCCTTGCCGCGTATACCCATGTCGATGTGCTCTACGAGGCGTACTTTGTTGCGCTTCTTGCCATGGGAACCCTCGGCGTACCACTGAACCCGGGCAATCCCTATGTCGGCAACAGGACGCAGAATGGCTTCTGCACCTTTGGCGCGCCGGATTTCGCGGCCTCGCTTGGGGAAATCTCCGCCCGTGTTTTGGACAAGGTATGGTATCAAAAGTGGCTCATCCACCTCGTTCAGCGCCCTGAGTCGGGCGGTGGTCTTGTTCAATTACAATTAGATCCTACTCTGGGAAGCGCCCAAGCGAAAGTGAACAGTAACTGTCTGAACTCGCAAGGCGTTGCGCAGACATTCAGCAAGTATGGGACTTATCTGCTTCCGCAGGCCTTCCCCGAAGGCTCGCCGACCCATCCGTCCTATCCAACGGGCCACGGCACGGTTGCGGGCGCTTGCATTACCTTGCTGAAGTTCTTCTTCGACGGCGCCTACGTGATTCCCAATCCCTTGGTACCCGCGGACGACGGCCTCTCGCTGTTGCCTTACACCGGTTCGGACGCGGGCCAAATCACCGTCTGTGGCGAACTGAACAAGCTCGCGCACAACGTCTCTTTCGGTCATGGGATCCACGCGGGCATCCACTGGCGCAGCGACAGCGATCAGTCCATGATCCTGGGCGAAGCCTATGCCATTAGCATGCTTCAGGACAGGGCCTCGTGCTACAACGAGAAGTTCACCGTCAGCTTCCAAAAGCTTGATGGAACCACTGCGACCATCTCGAACGAATAGCTATTAATCGTTGCAAGCGGGGCTGGGCGGCCAGGTCATCGGCCGCCCCCTTTTTATTCCCCCTCGCGCTTCCGCGCTATACCATTTCCCCGTTGTGTTTTTCCGCTGGCCGTAACAACGCACCGCACGCTGTGGCGCAGATTGGTGAGCTGACTGTCATGGAAGGGAAGAGCGTGGAGCATCAGGAACAGTTCGTGCATCTCACCCGGCACCCGAAAGCCATGGGCGAGCCGGTCCACAGAAATCTGAGCGGCCAGAAGATCTCTCAGCTTCCTGAACGGCTGCCCCGTTCATTTAATGTAGGGCCAGCCATGTAATAGTCGCGGACTCCAGCAGCGCTTTCCGGAAGGCATTCCTTGGCGAAAACACCCCAAATCCAAACTCCGGTGTATTAGCCCACGCCCCAGTCCCTTGAGGCCTCCACGGCTTCGGGAGCGAGCCAGGTCACCGTGCTCACGGATGCCAACAAAGCCGCAGACATGATCATCGGCATCGCGCGCGCATGCTGCTAATCTTTTCCGCCCGGAGCGCAAGAGTCAATCCTGTCGGACGAACAGCTCGCCATTGCCGTGTTACCCGACCAGCTCAACTACGACCTGCCGTTCAACGGCTTCACGTTCACCGCGTGCAATGAAAACAACAAGTTATCGTCCAGCGACCGCCGGAGCCCTGTACGTTTCAATCGCGCCGGGCAGGGCTTGCGAATTGATGCTTCCGCTCGGCGCTGAATTGGGGCATCCGCCTGGAATACTAAGGTGCCTCTTCGCCGTGGGCCACTTTATATTCCCCTAATGAATACTCTGTCACATAGAAAGTTCAATGGATCCTTGGGGAATATTAATATCCCCGCCAATTGTATATTCCGGAGGCTACCTGGAATGTCCGGGCAGAAACCACTCCGGTGGCGCTTTGCCTCGCGCCCGATTTGCATTTGAACGTTATTGGCCGCTGCGCTATCAGTGAGTGTGTTTTAACTCACCTTATAACGTATTAGACAGGACACCTCCTGTGGGGCGCCGCTGACTACCGCTTAGCGACCATCCCTTGGCGCAAAATCAAAAGCTTAAAAATTTCTGAGCCAGCGGCAGACGCCTCCCGGCGCCAAATGCTTTGGATGTGACTTTAAGCCCGGGGGGGGCCTGCTTGCGCTTGTACTCGTTCCGGTCAACCATCCGGGCGATATCTCGCACCATATCTCTGGCGAACTCATAATGCTCGGCAATTTCGTCTGGGCTTCTCAGGTCTTCAATATATGCCTTTAGAACTGTATCGAGCACGTCGTAGGGTGGCAGGCAGTCCTGGTCAGTTTGATTGGGGCGCAACTCGGCGGAAGGAGCCTTCGTCAGTGTTTCAATGGGAATGACTTCCCTTTCCCGATTCACTAGGCCCGCCAGTTCATAGACCATAGTCTTCGGCACATCCGAAATCGGCGCTAGTCCACCGGCCATATCGCCGTAGAGTGTGCAATAACCCACCGCCATCTCCGACTTATTACCAGTAGTCAAAACCATCGAGCCAAACTTGTTGGAGAGGGCCATCAGCAGGTTTCCCCGCACCCGCGCCTGAATATTTTCCTCGGTTGCATCTTCAGGTCGCCCCGCAAACATTTCGGATAGCGTCCTGCGATGAGCGGCAAAAATCTCTCCGATCGGCAGCGTGACACAACGTATACCTAAATTCTCTGCCAGCCGTCGCGCGTCTCGCAGGCTGCCTTCGCTCGAATACGGTCCCGGCATGGCCACGCCCAGGACGTTCTTCGCACCGAGCGCATCAGTGGCGATCGCGGCAACTAATGCGGAATCCGCGCCTCCGCTGAGGCCTATGACAACGCTGCGAAATCCGCACTTGTGAACGTAGTCATGCGTCCCGCAGACCAGTGCATGATACGCTGCGGACAATTCGTCGAGTGGTTGTGGACGGATGTCGCCCGATACAGTTCTCGTATCGAATAGTACAAGATCATCTTTAAACGACGCCGCAAGCGCCCCGATTTTTCCATCCGCGGTAATCGCCACGCTGGAGCCGTCGAAAACCAGACTGTCATTTCCGCCCACCTGGTTTACATATATGATGGGCAGACAATGGTGCCGGGCAATCGCTTGCAGCATGTCCAAGCGCAGCGCACGCTTATCGAGAGTGTAAGGCGAGGCCGAAATATTCAGCAGGACTGTGGTTCCCTTTTCCTTCAATTCCGCGACCGGATCGCGCTCATACAGGCGCTGCGCCCAAAAATTCTTGTCGTTCCAGCAATCCTCGCAGATCGTGATACCGAGTTGCTGATCAGCCATTGGAAACACAAACTGCCGCGGTGCGGGTTGAAAATAGCGGGATTCGTCGAATACGTCGTAGCTGGGCAGGAGCATCTTGCGCTGCTCGAAAGCGACCTTCCCGTCCATCAGGAGCGCGGCGCAGTTGGCTACTGGCTTGCCGGTATCGTCCTGGGCCCTCCCGACATATCCGACGAGCGCGGGCAACTCAAGGCGGCTGGTCAGCGCGTGCAGTTCTTGCGCGTTCTGCTTTACAAACGCTGGACGCTCAACCAGATCTAACGGCGGATACCCGCATAGGCAAAGCTCGGAGAACACAGCGAGATCGGCACCGCGACGCCGGGCATCCGCGGTCATTTCCACAATGCGCGCGGAATTACCTGCGAAGTCGCCTACTGTGGGATTAAATTGCGCGAGCGCGATTTTCATTCGGATTTACCAGCATACGAAGCACACAGGGCAAATGCAATTTACCGTTTCATCCGCCCCAACCAATTCCAGGTCATCCTGCTTGGCCTGAGGTCTACACCAGGAAGGGAGCCGCGCGATCTGTGCGCGTTTGGGCGGCGAGGGATCTGCTGTTGCCTATCTCCGTTCCATCTCCCAACTCGGCCCGTTATGACGAACGCGTCCCGCTCATTCTTCTCAGGACGCCGCAAAATCTATCTTTCTTTCCACAATCGCCAAAATCCGCCCCAAAAATGAAACAGGCTCCCGCGAAACCAAATCACGGGAGCCGAACAACCACAAAGGTGTGGCGCGCCTTACACACTGCCCTTATACGCTAAACGAACTGCCGCAGCCGCAGGTGCTCTTCACGTTGGGGTTGTTGAACTTGAACCCCGCGCCTTCAATGGTCTCGAGATAATCAATGGTGATTCCGTCCAGATACATTTCAGACATCTGGTCCACCATCACTTTCAGGCCGCCAAATTCGTAAACATTGTCGCTGGCTTCGTTGGCCTGATTTTCAAAGGCCATGTGATAGCTGAAGCCCGAGCAGCCTCCGCCCACCACCGCCACGCGCAATCCCGCCGGCTGCGGCGTCTGCTGCGTCAGAATTTCCTTCACTTTGTCAATGGCCACCGGTGTCAATTCAATCATTGCAGTTCCCTCCCGCTTTTATTGGATGCCTTCCTGGATTCTCGCGATTCCTGAATCTTTGTCGTCTCTGTCTTCGTTTTTGATTATAGCAGACACCGAACGCCGCACGTCACAGAAAGCGAATGGTGTTAGCCGGGTGCCCGATGACCACTCCCCAGCTGTGGCTGGCATGGACCTACTTTTTGGAGGGTCCGGTCTGCAGCAGGGGAGCCTTTCAGGGCGTCGGATCTGCTGACGCACTTGTCACCTTGGCTTTGAAATGGCCATCCTTTACGCCACTTACGGAGGGTGAAATCCGTCCTCACCCCTTGATATCGCTCACGCCCCAAATCCGTCATCCCGGAAAACGCGTCGCGTTTATCCGGGACCCACTTGAACCTTGCTTTTTTCCGCAACTCACCGCTTCCACCGTTGCCGCGCCCATAAAATTAGGATTATCCAGAGCCATCGCGCGATCTTTTGCGCGCCTAAGGGAGGGATCTGCTATTGCCGTGTCCACTCCATCTCCCAACTCAGGCCCGTCATCTCGAGTTCGTCCCAATCGTTCTTATCCGGACGATGAGAAATCTTTCTTTCTTTCGATTCAGCGCGATTTGCACGCGCTTGACGCGAGACATCTGCTTCTCGCATTAGGTGCGACTTTTCTTCGGCGGGCTCCCCGACGGAAAACTCATCCCCCTCGAGGCTTCAGTTGCGGCACGTTTACCATCGCTGCAAATCGCCGGACGAAGCTGCTCCGGCTCACTCTAAAGGGGCGCAAAGATCAGGCCGCCTATTTCCAGCGGCTTGCGACCGTCGGGGATCGCCGGCAGTCGCGGTTCGGTGCGGACAAGCATTCGTAACCTCCGTGAATCGCTGCAGGGCCTTTTCAATCAACCTGGCGGAGAGGCGCCGCGCCTGTCCCAGGGACTGGTGCCCTACCCCGATGGCTGGCGGTCGCGTAAACCCTACGCCATACAAACTGCGGCCATTCTCCGCGATCCCACCGCAACGCTACCGCACCACCCCATAGTCCTGCACCGCGGCGGCTATCCCCATGGCAGTTGACCCACCAGCATAATTTGCCGCCCGGACGCCACCTTCACAGACATCCTAAATTTGCATTTTTCCCCATTCCCCGCACAATAGAAGTTGATGATTACAGCAGCCAAAATTCGCCAGTCGGACGACGGAGCCGCCCCCTCTGCGTGGCATGTCTGCTCCGCGGATCGCGCAATTCTTACGCCTTCCACGCATCCCCGTGCCATTTTTTTAAGCTCGGCGGATGATATCCGGCTCGCAAGGCTGGCATCACCCAATCGAGCTGCACAACTGGCCATTTCTAATCGCTACAACGCTGACAGTCATGCGTCTGCAAACCGTTTAGACTACGTATATTACAAGTTCCTAATCGACGCAAAATCACGAGTTTCTAAAACCACTATTTTGAGATTTTTCCGAGGCAAGTTAGCCCAATAACAGGCCCGCTGGAAATTCAAATTCCCGCTCGCTCCCGGCGTACATAAGGTACCGCTTGAGAAATGACAGAAGCAACAACCCCTAAGCACCATGTAACGCTGATTCCCGGTGACGGGATCGGCCCGGAGATTTCGCGCGCCGTGCAGCGAATCCTTTCCGCCGCGAACGTCCACATTGGCTGGGAGGAAATGCCCATGCGCGCCGATGTCGAGCGCAAGGGCGGCAATTACCTCACCGATTTTATCTTTCCTTCCATTGAGAAAAACCGCGTCGCACTGAAGGGGCCGTTGGCAACGGCTGTTGTAACTGGAGCGCCCAGCCTGAACGTGGCCATCCGCCAGCACCTCGAGCTTTTCGCCAACCTTCGTCCCGTGAAAAATCTCGAAGGCGTCAGCTCCGTTTTCAAAAATGTGGACATCGTCATCGTCCGCGAAAATACCGAAGACCTCTATGCCGGCCTCGAACACATCGTCGTCCCCGGAGTGGTGGAAAGCCTGAAAATCATCACCGAAAAAGCCTCCACCCGAATCGCCGAATTTGCTTTCGACTACGCGGTGAAATTCGGCCGCAAGAAAATTCACGGCATTCACAAAGCCAATATCATGAAGCTTTCCGATGGGCTGTTCCTCACCTCCATTCGGAAAGTGGCCACGCGCTTTCCCCAGGTGGAATACAAGGAGCTGATCATTGATAACGCCTGCATGCAATTGGTTCTCGACCCGCATCAGTTCGACGTGCTGCTCCTCACCAACTTGTATGGCGACATCATGAGCGACCTCGCCGCCGGTCTGGTGGGCGGCCTCGGCGTGGTCCCCAGCGGAAATATCGGCAAGGACGCGGCGGTCTTCGAAGCCGTTCACGGCACCGCTCCCGATATTGCGGGGAAGGACATGGCCAATCCCACCGCCCTGCTGATGAGCGCGATCATGATGCTCGATCATTTGGGTGAAGACCGCGCAGCCAGAAACATCGAGGCGGCCCTCCGCGACATCTATGTTGCGGGGCAGCCCCTAACCCGAGACGTCGGTGGAAAATCTTCCACTAGCGAATTTACCGATGCGGTCATTGCGCGGATGCACTCGCAGTAACATCTGATGCCCTTCTCCTGAGCCGTCGTTCCGAACGGCGCGGGACTGGCGACGGAGGAATCTCTCTTGCTCTCGACCATTTTTGCGGTGGCGCTTGGCCAGATTAGAGCGAGTACGACAGAGTTTGACATAGCAAACCGCACGAACGAAAATGATGGCGTGTTTAAAACTTATACGGGGGAAGTAAATGCCGTCGCTGCCAGTTGAGCTGGATGCCCACATCAATGGCGAGGCCGTCAAGGCCTATCCGATGTCGGAGGGCACCACTACTAAGCGGAAACGCAAGCCGCACATCATCGCTGTGATCAATGATTCCTGCACCGGCTGCTCCGGTTCGCCGGCCTGCACGGAATATTGTCCCGTGGCCCAGTGCATGTACTGGGTCCGCGACGAAGAGCATCCGCCGTTTGGCCGGATCATGGTTGACCCCATTCTGTGCATCGGCTGCAAGCTATGCACCAGCAAAGGCCCCGATGGATCGTTTCTGGAAGGCTGCCCCTGGGACGCCATTGACCTGATTCCTCTCGCGGAATTCGAATCCACCTGGGGACCAGTTCCCTACTAAATTCGTCAGGGTTTTTGACTACGGAGTGGACGGGCGCTGTTGAATCGCTTTCATGGTGAGTTGAGCCTGTTCGCGGACTTGATTCGACATGCCTTCGACGGGCCGCGTGTAGCGCCCGACATTCGGCAAGTCCGCGGCCGTCCCTTTCAAATATAACGCGCGCAACGCTTCCCAAACCATCTCTTCACTCGGCTCGATAAGGGCAATTGCCTGCCCTTGTGTCACTGTTGCGTTCTCGGCTGAATTCCACGACTGAATGGTGCCGGGAACCAAGGTTCGAATGTCGACGCCTCCTGAAGCGGTTTGGACGCGCGCAACCATCGCACCCGGATTTACCGGGTCGCCGATCTTTAGCCTTCTCTCCAACCGACCATCCACAGGACTGATGATGACTGAGGGTTGCAGCATGGCCACGATTGCCGCATGCCCGCTGTCATCGCCAAATCGCACCAGCGCCAAGGCTGCATTGCGCGCCACCATCGGATCTGAATCACGCAGCAGCCCGAGCAGGGCGTGGTGAAATTCAACGGAATGATTGTCCTGCCCCATGGTCCACGCCGCTGTCAGGCGTACTTGCTGCACGGGACTGACGGCCAAGGCGACAATGGCGGGGTACCACTGACGCGCGTTCGGGTCGCTGACGCGAATGTGCAGCTCCAGTTGCGCCAGGGCGTGCTGGATATCACGCGGCCGCTCTTTGCCGCTTAGCGCTGAGCCAATCTGTGCCTCGGTCATTGGACCCCCAAACCAGGTGGCTCGCCAGAACAGAAAAGGCATCAGCACAAACAGGAGCGCGAAGATCAGCACTACATACGTCCAACGACGTGGCGTAATCGCAGGAGCGGTATCGGACTTTGGAGATGCTGGCATGATCTAGTGTACTGTCCTACAAATAAATGGCAATAGTATTGCTGGGAATATGGGCATCTCCGGTGCAGAATGGGGGGTGCTTATGGCCATGGGACGACCGAAAGCGGCGTTGGTGTTGAGTCTGG
>Ga0182024_10022444_pt1 | contig 11374 bp, 7 predicted proteins | sample P32metaG_FD_120480 | JGI IMG/M metagenome (GOLD analysis project Ga0182024, IMG submission 120480) | Permafrost microbial communities from Stordalen Mire, Sweden - P3-2 metaG (Illumina Assembly) | ecosystem: Environmental > Terrestrial > Soil > Wetlands > Permafrost | place: Sweden: Stordalen... | reverse complement strand
CTTCGTTCTTCCGCCCCAGCAGCATCGGAATCCCCATCAGCAGCGCGGTCTCTATCTTGCCCTTGCGCAGCTCTTGCGCGCGCATGGCCGGATACCAGTCCCCATAGATCAGCTCCGCCGGCGGCGGCGTGCCCATCTCGAGATTCACCAGTGCATCCTTCATCGACCTATCCAGCCTGAGGCTACTACACCCGCGACGCCACTCCCAACCGACGCCAGCTTACACTTGCTGGCAGAGCCAGATATGCCAATCGACCTATCTTCAAGCGCGCGCCTCCCCGCAGCGCATCTTCCTCTGGCAGAGCCTCACCGACCCGCTCAACCAACTCCCCTCCCTGCCCGGCCCCGTCTACACCCAGGCAAAGAGCAGCGGCAAAGAGATCCTCAGCAACCGGCCCAACTAGAAACCATCCACTCTTAATGCTGCCTTAAGCATGAACGCGCTACGATGGTCTGCTTCCGCTTCTACAAAAAAGAAGTCCTGCAAGCCAAGGAGATCGTTATGCGTCGAATTCTTTCCATCCTGCTGGCCTCCGCCGCGATGTTGCTCGTCGCGGCCCCCGCATTCGCCCAAGCCGGCCCGTACAAGGTCCTCAAGACCTCCAAAGTAGGCGGCGAAGGCGGCTTCGACTACATCTATGCCGACTCCGCTGGACGCAATCTCTACGTCGCCCGTTCTGGCGCCGCTGGCCACATCGCCGTCTACAACCTCGACACGCTCGCGCCCGTCGGCGACATCCCCAACGTCAGCGGCCACGGCGCCACCATCGACGTCAAAACCGGCCACGGCTTCGCCACCAGCAAGCCCGTCGCCATGTTCGACGCCAAGACCTTCGCCCTCATCAAAAAGATCGACGTCCAGGGCAGTCCCGATGGCTACCTCGACGACCCCTTCAACAGCCGCGTCTACATCCTCAGCCACAGCGCGCCCAACGTCACCATCCTCGACGCCAAGGACGGCGCCATCCTCGGCACCATCGACATTGGCGGCGCGCCTGAGCAGGCCGCCACCGACGGCAAGGGCCACATCTACATCGACATCGAAGACAAGAACGCGATCGCTGTCATCGACGCCGCCACTATGAAGATGACCGGCAAGTATGACGTCTCCAGCAAGGGCGGCGGTTGCGCCGGCCTCGCCCTCGACGCGAAGAACGGCATCCTCTTCGCCGCTTGCCGCGACCAGAAGAACATGATCATCCTCAGCGCGAAGGACGGCAAGATCCTCGACTCCCTGCCCATCGGCGTCGGCTGCGACGGCGCCACCTTCAACCCCGCTACGATGGAGGTCTTCAGCTCCCAGGGCGATGGCACGCTCACCGTCATCAAGGAGAACAGCCCCACCAGCTTCTCCGTCGAGCAGAATGTAGTCACCCCGGTCCGCGCCAAGACCATCACCCTCGACGCCAAGACCGGCCACCTCTACCTTGCAACCTCTGAGTATGGGCCGCCTCCTCCCCCAGCGCCAGCCCCAGCCCCAGCCGCAGGCGCAGCTCCGGGCGGACGCCCAGGCGGCGGCGGTCGCGGCGGCCCGGCGATCCCCGACTCCTTCTCGCTCATCGTCGTCGGCAAATAGTTTTTCTCAAGTAGTTCTTCTCAAGCGCCACTCACGCAGCAGCGAACGCTGCGTGAGTGGCCTTTTTTCAGACTCGCATCAGCCTTCCATCCCGCAGCCGAAACCGCTCGCCGCGCCACACCACTGTGTCGCCCGCAAGGCTCCAGACCCAAAGACCCAACCCCAGAAAATCCCGCAGAGGCAGCAGCCAGAGGTCGCGCAGCACCTGCTCATCCCGCAGTACCCCCACACCCACTGACAGCGCCACCGTCACCCGCGCCAGCACCACCACGCTGAGCAGCGAAAAACTCCACAGCGCAAAACCGCTCGCCACGCACGTCATCACCGCCCACGGTAGCCCATACGTCACCACCAGCCCCAGATAGCCCCACCGGCGCGAGTCCCGCATCGACCGCATCCACCGCAGTTGATGCTCACAAAATCCGCCGAACCCATACTGTGGCACGCTTGTCTCCACCACCTCATTGCTCAACTCCACGCGGTAGCCTGCACGCGCGATCCGCGCCCCCAGCTCATAGTCGTCGGCGAGATACTCCGTCAGCGGCTCCAGCCCGCCCACCATCGCCAGCACCGTCTTCGTCGTCGCTAGCGTCGAGCCAAGCCCGAACCGGATGCCGCCCTCGATCTTGCGTGCCGTCAGCACGCCCGGCAGAAAGTCGGTCGCAATCCCCAGCGCCTCCAGTCGCGACCAAATCGCCGCCCGCTCCGTCGCCGTCCTACCCAGATAAGGTGCCGTCACCAGCCCCGCCCGCGCGTCGGCTAGCGGAGCCATCACCCGCTCCAGATATTTTGGCGAAACCAGAATGTCGCTGTCGTTGATCACCACATGCTCATACCGAGCCTGCGCCAGCATCTGCACTAGGTTGCTCACTTTGCCGCTGGTTCCCAGCCGTTCCGCACACTCCACCAGCCGAATCGCGCACTCCGGAAACTCCGCGCGCAACCGCATGACCTCGCCCACCGCCGGGTCGTCCATACTGCTCACGCCAAAGACGATCTCGAACGCCCCCGTATACTGCTGCCGGCAGTGGCTCATAAACCCCGCATACATCTGCGGATCGACTCCCTTCACCGGCTTCAGAATGCTGACATCGGGCGCGAAGCCCGTCGCCGCAGTGCGCCCCGCACTGCGCTCAAAATCCCGCGCGCTCCACAACGTCAGTAGCAGATACCCCAGCCCGCACAAAGACAGCAGCGCCGTCAGCATCTCCATCGCAACCGCAATCGAATCCATCGCTTCAGTCTATCGAAGCGGCGCGGCTACTCGTACCGCAGTGCATCGATCGGGTTCAGATTCGCCGCCTTCCACGCCGGGTAGATGCCGAAGATCAGCCCAATCCCGCAGGAGCACACGAACGCCGCCGCCATCCACCCCACCGACACCGTCGATGACAGCAGCAGCCGCAGCGCCATCGCCACCATGCCTCCCAGCAGTATCCCGATCACGCCGCCAATCGCGCACAGCGTGATCGCCTCCAGCGTGAACTGCAGCAGGATCGTCTTCTTGGTCGCCCCAATCGCCTTGCGCACGCCGATCTCCCGTGTTCGCTCGGTCACACTCACCAGCATGATGTTCATCACGCCCACGCCGCCCACCATCAGCCCCACCGCACTCAGCCCGAACATCAGCAGGAACAGGCTCCCCGTAATCTGGTTCCACAGCCGCGTAATCGAGTCCGACCCAAAAATCGCGAAGTTGTCATCCGCCTCGTTGTGCACCTTGCGTCGCCGCCGCAGCAGCTCCGTGATCTCGTCCTGCACCAGGTCCTTGTTCTTCTGGTCGTCGAACTTCGCGCTGACCCAGTAGTCCAGCACCTCCGGATGCAGCTTATGAAAGGTCGTAATCGGGAAGTAGCAGAAGCTGTCCGCCGGATTCTTTCCTCCGCCGAACGCCGCCTTCTGCTTCTCCAGCGTCCCCACCACGGTGAACGTCGAGCCCTCCACCGTGATCTCCTTGCCCACCGGGTCCTCGCTGCCGAACAGGTCTGCCGCCGTGTCGAAGCCAAGCACGGTCACATTCGCTGCGCGCTCCTGATCCTGATCGGTAAAGTAGCGCCCCTGATGGATATTCCAGTCGTACACGTCCTTCGACGACGAGGTGTCCCCTTCCAGCGATACGTTCTCCACCTTGTGCGTGCCGTACTTCGCCGTCACAAATCCGGTGTTGAAGTCGAAGTTCTGAAAGCGCAGCGACGGCGACACCGCCGTCACATGCGGGAGCTCCTTCATCGCATTCGCGTCATCCATAGTCAACTGCTTGCGCGTCAGCATCTCCGTCGTCGGCCGCACCCCGATCACTGGGAAGCGAAACACCCACAGCACATTGGTCCCCATCGCCTCCACCATGCCGGAGACCTGCGTGTTCAGCCCATTGATTACCGACGAGATCGTAATCACCGTCATTACGCCGATCACGATGCCGAGAATCGTCAGCCCGGAGCGCAGCTTGTTGGCGCGCAAAGTATCCAGCGCCATCCGTACCGCCTCTTTTTGATCGCCAATCTGCATGGTGCCTCAGCCTGTTCCCTGATTTCCTATTCCCTAAATCTCCGACCTAAGCGCAACGATTGGATCCAGATCAGCAGCTTTACGCGCCGGATACACCCCAAAAAATATCCCCGTGCTGGTCGCAACCACCAGCCCGGCAAAGATGCTCCACACCGCCACCGTCGACGGGAACCCCAGGAATATAGTCACAATCTGCGCCACGCCCATGCCGCCGATCACCCCAATCAGCCCGCCCACCAGCGCCATCGTCCCTGACTCAATCAAAAACTGGCTCATGATGTCCTGCCGCTTCGCGCCCAGCGCCTTGCGTATGCCAATCTCCCGTGTCCGCTCGGTTACGCTCACCAGCATGATGTTCATAATCACGATGCCGCCCACCACCAGCGAGATCGACGCAATCGCCACCGCCACATACTCAAAGCTCGAGCTGATCGTGGTCCACAGCCCCACCAGCGTATCGCTCGTCTCCAGCGTAAAGCTGTCCGGCTCTCCCGGCCGGTCGTGCCGCTGCGACCGCATCAGCTGCCGCCCTTCGTCGCTCGCCGTCTCCAGCGCATCCGCGCCCGCGCCCGCCTTCGCATAGATGGTCAGCGTCTTCGCCGTGCCATATGTTTTTTGGAAGGCCGAAAGCGGCACGGCGACCCAGTTGTCCTGGCTCTGCCCCAGCGTCTTGCCCTGCTTCTCGCCCAGCCCGATGATCGTGTATGGCTGGCCGTCCACGCGAATCTCCTTGCCGATCGGGTCCGAGCCCTTCAGCAGATTCTCCTGGATGTCGGCCCCCACCAGCGCCACCTGCGACGCATGCTCCTCGTCGGCCGGCGTAAAGTCGCGCCCCTGCACGATGTTCAGGTTCTGCATCTCCGGCATCGACCACGTATACCCGCGGATGGTCGTGTCCGTGCTCGACTCCGTCCCATACACGATCGTCCCGGTAGCACTCTGCATCGCTCCCACCGAATCGCAGTGCCCACAATTCTCCGCAATGTAGCGATAGTCGTCCAGCAGAATGTTCTTCCGCTTCTTGAACTTCAGAAAGTCGTCATAGCTGGTAATGATCTGCGGCCGCGTGCTGATGGTGAAGACATCCGCGCCATACTTGTTGATCTTGCTGGCGACAAACACATTCGCCCCGTTCACCAGCGTCACCACCGCAATCACGCTGGCCACGCCAATCACCACGCCAAGCAGCGTCAGCACCGAGCGAAGTTTATTCGCCCACAGCGACGCCACCGCAATCCGGAATGCTTCCTTGGTCTCCATAGGGACTGCTCCCAAGTCTACCGCCCGCAGGTGGAATCCCGACCGTTGGTGCATTGATCTCGTTCGGTGCATTGCCAGGACGATCTGGCGTACCATCTTCGCCTATAGAAATTAACAGGAGCTCGAATCGATGAAACGCCGCACCTTCCTCCAATCCCTCTCTGCCACCATCGCCGCAGCGGCCACCAGCTCTCTGCCCGCCTTCGCCGCGCTGCCTAAGATGAAGATCACGCGCATCCGCGCCTATGAGCCGCCCAGCCTCAATCCGCTCTTCAACCAGAGCGACATGGTGGTCACCATCGAGACCGACGCCGGCATCACCGGCATCGGCGAAGGCGGCTCCATCGATACGCTTTCGCAGTCCGCCGGCCGCCTCATCGGCCAGGACCCGCAATTCATCGAGCGCCTCTGGCAGGACATGAACCGCGCCTTCTTCTACCCCGCCGGCCGCGAGAAGACCGACGCCATCGGTGCACTCGATCTTGCCCTCTGGGACATCCGCGGCAAAGTCCTCAAGCTCCCCGTCCACCAGGTCCTCGGCGGCATGGTTCGCGACCACGTCGAGTGCTACAACACCGCCGGCTCCATCCCCGGCATCACCGGCCGCACGCCGCTCAAAGAGAAGGCGCAGCTCACCATCGCCGCCGGCTACCGAGCCTTCCGCTTCGGCGCCGTCGACCTCCCTGCGAACACCACCTTCAACACCCGCGAGCGCCTCGCCCATCTCCGCGAAGAGTGCGCCGCCGTCCGCGAGGGCGTCGGCCCTAACGGCGACTGGGTCATCGACTTCCACCAGCGCTTCGACCTCGCCGAAGCCGTCCGCGGCTGCAACCTCATCGAAGACCTCGCCCCGTTTTTTGTGGAAGACCCCGTCCGCACCGAAGCCTTCCTGCAGGACCTCCCCATCCTGCGCCAGAAGGTAAACGTCCCGCTCGCCGCCGGCGAAGAGTGGGGCAACCGCTGGGACTTCAACACCCTCATTGAGCATCACGACATCGACTTCGTCCGCGCCACCCTCCCCAACGTCGGCGGCATCACCGAGATGATGAAGGTCGCCGCCCTCTGCGAAACCCACATGGTCGGCATCGTCCCCCACTTCACCGGCCCCATCGCCACCGCCGCGCTCGTCAACAGCCTCGGCACCTTCTCCGGCCCCGTCTTGATGGAGTACAACTTCCAGGGCCGCACCCTCCCGCACCTACCCGTCTGCCTCGACTTCAAAGAAGGGAAGCTCTACCCCAACGACCGCCCCGGCCTCGGCGTCGAACTCGACTTCACCAAACTGAAACAAGTAGCCGAGATCACCAAACCAATCACCGCCAGAGCCCAAACCTACTTCCGCCCCGACGGCTCCATCACCAACTGGTAGCAGCGCCCCAAAATCGGGTGCCCCACATCTCGATTTTGAGATGTGGGTAGAACCGCCACCAAAGTTCGGGTGCCCCATTCATGCGCAGTCGCATCGCGCATGAGTGGGAATGTAAACCTCTCCCCGATCATCTTGCCGGGTGCCCCATTTATGCCGCGCTTTTTGCGGCATAGGTGGGGAATGAAACCTTTCCCCGATCAGCCTCACTCCGCCCGTAAGGCCACCACCGGATCAAGCCGTGCCGCTCGCGCCGCCGGAAGAAAACTAGCCAGCATAGCCGAGCTACTCAGCACCAACGCCACCGCAATCAGCGTCGAAACATCCCACGCACTCACGCCAAACAGCAGCGACCCCATCAGCCGCCCCGCACCGATCGAGCACACTACGCCCAGCAGCACGCCCACCAGCACCAGCCATCCGGCCTCGCGCAAAATCATCCCCGACACCTCACTCCGCTGCGCCCCTAGCGCCATGCGCACCCCGATCTCTCGCGTCCGCTGGCTCACCGAATATGCAACTACCCCATAAATCCCCACCACTCCCAGCAGCAAAGCAATCCCCGCAAACCCGCCCACCAGCCACGCCGACGACCGGTGCAGATACGCCGCCCGCGAAGTAGCCATCCGCTCCACCATCGTCTCCTCATCCGACGTCAGCACGTGCGGCACGCTCCGCTTTACGGCCTCCGCCATCGAAGCCAGCATCGCCTTCGGCGGGCCCGCCGTCCGCGCAATCACATGAAAATCAGTCTGCGAATCCTGGGCAAAATCCTCATACAGCGCAGGTTGCACCGGCGCATCCAGCGCACCTTCATGGATGTCCCTCACCACCCCCACAATCGTGACCGGCGGCTGCGTATCCTCCCAGCTGATCTGCTTGTTCAGCGGATCTTCACCGGGAAAATATTTCCGTGCAAAAGTCTGGTTCACGACAATCACATGCGGCTTCGTCTCATCTTCGTCTTCTGCGAAGTAGCGCCCGCTCAGCAACTGCGTCTGCACGGTGCTGAAGAAGTTCGCGCCCACTTCTTTAATGTTGGATTGGTTCACGCTGCGTTTATCCGGCCTGCCCACAATCTTGAACGTCACACCATTGGAGCCACTGGCTACGGGCAGTCCCCACGCCATCCCTGCCGACTCCACCCCCGGCAACGCCCGCACCGCATCCAGCGCCTGGCGTACCGTCTGCATCTTCTGCGCCTCGCTCAAATCGCCCGTCTCGTTCGTCTGCACGCGCATCATCGCCAGCCGCTCCGGCCGCAGCCCCAGGTCGCTATGCATCATCAGGTAGAAACTCTTCCCCAGCAGCCCGGCACCCACCAGCAACACCATCGCCATGCACAGCTCCACCACCACCAGGTTCGCGCCCATCCGCCGCCACGTCGTGCCCGCGCTGCTACGTCCACCTTCAGCCAACCCCGCCTGTAGGTCCGCCAACCGCAGCCGCAGCATCGGCGTCACCGAAGACAGCACCACGCACAGCAACACCACTAACCCAAGAAACGCCGCCGTATGCTCATTCCATCCCAGCCCATTCAGATACGGCATATTCGACCGCATGCCCTCCGGGATCAGCCTCAGCAGCACCTGCATCATCCAAAGCGCGCTCGCACCGCCAATCGCCGCACCCGTCGCCACCAGCAGCACGCCCTCGGTCACAAGCTGCCGCACCAGCCGCCCGCGCGAAGCACCCAGCGCTCCGCGCACCGCCATCTCCCGCCGCCGGCTCTCCGTCCGCACCAGCAACAGGCTCGCCACATTCACGCACGCAATCAGCAGCAGCAACACCGCGCCGCTGAACAGCAGCAGCAGGATCGGCCGCATGTTCCCGACGATCACCTCTGTCAGCGGCGTCACCGTTGCACCACGTCCGCCATCCTCATTCGGATACTGCTTCGCAATACCCTCCGCGATCCCCTGCATCTCCGCCTGCGCCGCCGCTACCGACACCCCATCCTTCAACCGACCAATCCCCCGCAGATCATGCTCTCCCCGGTCCATCGCCATCGACATGTGCAGCGTCATCCAGTAGTCCACCGGCCCCACCGGCTCAAAGATGAAGCTCTTCGGCAGCACGCCAATTACCTCGTTCGGCTTGCCATCCAGCGTCACCGTCTGCCCCAGCACATCGCTCCGCCCGCCAAACTCCCTCTGCCACATCGCATAGCTCAGCAGCACCGTCCGCGGCGCGCTCGGCAGGTCTTCGCCATCGCGGAAGTCCCGCCCCAGCACCGGCCTTACTCCCATCGCGCGAAAAAAACCATCCCCCACGACCCCGGCATTCACCGGCTGCACACCCTGTGCCGTGGTCCGCAGAAAACCCCCGCCGTCATAGGCCTCCACCGCGCTGAAGCTCTTGTTCATCCGCTTCCAGTCCAGGTAGTCCAGGTAGGAGAGATTAAACTGCGGCCCCATCGGCGTGCTCTCATTCAATCCCACCAGCCGCGACGGCTGCGCATACGGCAGCGGCTTGATCAGCGCCGCATCCACAAAGCTGAAGATCGCAATGTTCGTGCAAATCCCAAGACTCAAAATCAAAATCGTCGTAAAGGCGAATCCGCGATTCTTGCTCAACTGCCGCACCGCAAACCGAAGGTCCTGCATCAGGCTCTCCAGCAGGACCACAGTCCCACCCTCGCGGCGTACCTGCCGCGTTTTCTCCCTGTCCAATTTCATGAACGCCTCCCGCCGAGCCTGCGCCGCCGTCATCCCCGCCCGCAGGTTGTCCTCGACTTGCATCGCCAGATGGCTCTGCATCTCCTCATCGAACTCCATCGCCTCACGTTCCCGCCGGTCACTGGAAAACAAACCCGCCAGCCGCAAACAAAGTCTCCGCAATCCCTTCATGCCTTGCCTCCCGTCGCCGTCAGAAACCGCGCCAGGATTGCCGTCGTCTGCTCCCAGTTCCGGGCCTCCTGTTCTAGTTGCTTTCTCCCCGCGCCCGTCAGCGAGTAGAACTTCGCCTTGCGGTTGTTCTCCGACACGCCCCACTCTGAGCGGATCGCTCCCTCCTGCTCCAGCTTCAGCAGTGCTGGATAGAGCGTCCCGTAATTCAGCGACAAAGCGTCCCCGCTCGTCTGCTCAATCCGCCGCGCAATCCCATACCCATGCATCGGCCCCATCATCTCGATGGTCTTCAAAACCATCAGCGCCAGCGTCCCCTGCAGCACATCCGTCTTTTCGCTCACTCCATCTCCTATTGCTTTCCCATAGCACTATCCCATATCTTCTATGGGAATGCAATAGGTGCTGCGAAAGGTAGAATAGACCATGCAGGCGGCTGGATGATCGCTGCCGGTAGCGCCCAAGCGTCCACCGGGGGAGGAAAGTCCGAACTCCGCAGGGCAGTGTGCCGGATAACGTCCGGGACCGGCGCCTCAAAGCGCCGGGACGGCCAGTGCAACAGAAAGTAAACCGCCTCAGGCTTTCGGGCCTGCGGTAAGGGTGAAAGGGTGCGGTAAGAGCGCACCGCGCGGCTGGTAACAGTCGCGGCAGGGTAAACCCCACACGGAGCAAGACCAAATAGGCAGGGAACCGGCCGCCACTCTTCAGGCGGCCAGTGCGTATCGGCCCGATGCGCCCAGGCGAAGAGAGACTTCGGCAGACTGCGTTGCGCAAGCAACGCTAAAAAACTGAAGCCGCCGAAACCCGCGGGTAGGTTGCTCGAGCGCCGCAGCAATGCGTCGCCTAGAGGAATGATCGTCTAAAACAGAATTCGGCTTACGGGCCGTCTGCAAACAAACGGCCCCGGCGTCCCACAAGGACGCCGGGGTCATCAAATCTTTACTCGGAGATAAAATTGGGTGCCCCACGTCTCGCTTTTGAGACGTGGGTTTCGCAGTCGCGAACAAACTCAAAGGACTCGCTTAGCTTCTAAGCCACGCATAAAGCGGAAACTTGTCCGCCAGCTCGCGCACCTGCCCGCGAATCTTCGCCAGCCGGCCCGCGTCGCTGCGATGCTCCAGCGCCTCCGCGATCCACGCGGCGATGGTCTTCATCTCCGCCTCGCCCATCCCGCGCGTCGTCAGCGCCGGAGTCCCGATGCGAATCCCGCTCGGCTTCATCGGCGGATTCACGTCGAATGGAATCGCATTCTTGTTCACCGTAATCCCGGCCTCGCCCAAAGCATGCTCCGCCTCGCTGCCGAACATGCCCTTCACAAAGACATCGATCAGCACCAGATGCGTATCCGTCCCGCCCGAGATTACGCGGTACCCCTCGCTCTGCATCGCCTCGGCCAGCACCTTCGCATTCTTCACCGTCTGCGCGGCGTACTGCTTGAACTCCGGCTGCAGCGCCTCCTTGAACGCCACCGCCTTGCCCGCGACCACATGCACCAGCGGCCCTCCCTGGAGCCCGGGAAACACGCTGCGATCAACCCCCGCCGCAAACTCCTGCTTGCACAGGATCATCCCGGCGCGCGGTCCGCGCAGCGTCTTGTGCGTCGTCGTCGTCACGATGTGCGCATGCGGCACGGGCGAAGGATGCACCCCCCCGGCCACCAGCCCGGCAATGTGCGCCATATCCACCACGAAGTACGCGTCCACCTTGTCCGCGATCGCCCGCATCCGCGCGAAGTCGAACGTCCGCGGATACGCGCTTCCCCCGCCGACGATCATCTTCGGCTTCTCGCGCTCGGCAATCGACTCCAGCTCGTCGTAG
>Ga0182024_10022443_pt1 | contig 11375 bp, 12 predicted proteins | sample P32metaG_FD_120480 | JGI IMG/M metagenome (GOLD analysis project Ga0182024, IMG submission 120480) | Permafrost microbial communities from Stordalen Mire, Sweden - P3-2 metaG (Illumina Assembly) | ecosystem: Environmental > Terrestrial > Soil > Wetlands > Permafrost | place: Sweden: Stordalen... | reverse complement strand
TGATGGTGTTCGCTCCGCAGCCGTTTAATTTTGATGAAGGCGATGTGGCGGTGGCGGAGAGCCTGGCGCATACGGTGGTGAGGAGCATGCGGCAGATGGAGGCGGCACGCACGGCGTAGCGGGCGGATTGGGGCGTTGCCGGAAGAGCGCAGACCTATTTGGCATGACGGAAGCACGTATGGCGGGAATCTCTCCGTGCCCGTATTCCAAGCTCGTCCGAGAGAATGCGTTTACTCCGTTCGTGAGGCCGTCAAGAGCGTAAACACTTTGTGCAAAACAAAAGACTATACTTAAAGCAAGCGAGGTATTAAAGTTGTTGTCCATTCGGAGGTTCCCATCATGGCAGATCGCAAGCAATTCTTAGGAAACATCGAACCAGACCCGGAATTGAAACGGATTTTAGCGGCAACGCATGACATTCCGGTGACCGAAGAGGAACTGCGCCAACAGAGAATTAGTTTTGCATTTGGCAATGCTCCGCATGATTCCGAGCAATTCATCACAAAAGAGAGCGTCACGGCTGCATCATTGAGGATACGAATGTTTGAGCACTAAAAGGCAGCCGCTTCATTTATGTCGGTACGGAAAAAAGATGACCCCGTCCTGTTCGCAAAGATCGAAGAGCGGAATCTTCTCCGTCAGTACGATCTCTTATCGAATTGCATTGAAATCGGATTGATCAAAGGGATTGAAGCCTTTGATAAATACACGTTGTGGGCGCTCAACCAGGTAGCGGTTTCCAATGTGAGCCAAATGGGAGGCCGCTACCGAAAAGAGCCTATTCTTGTTGGCAATCACATACCTCCCCACTTCAAGGACGTTCCCGACGAGATGGACCGCTTCTTTTCCTTCATTCATGAAAATTGGACAGTCTATGAGCATCCGACCATAATGGCGGCATACGCATTATGGCGATTGAATTGGATTCATCCGTTCGTCGAGGGCAATGGGCGAACCGCCAGGGCTGCGTGTTATTACCTCATCTGCGTGAAAGAGGGAAAAATTCTAGGCGGCACGAAAACAGTTCCCGAACGAATTAGGGCAACCAGAGACCCATACATTGCTGGATTAAGAGCCGCAGATCGAGCTTGGAAGGACGGGCAATATGATCTCACCGAACTAGCGAACTATTTGCAGGTTCACCTCAAGGGCCAAGTCGACGAAATCGGCACCTCGTCACCTTCTCCGCCAGAGGCGTAAATGCCCTTTAAGCACTTGTGGCGGGAGTAGCTTCTCCGGCTTGCGTTTGCTGGTCTAAAACCTGCAATCTGTCGCGTCTATTCGTTTCAGCCGCGCGGCTTCGCTATTTTGATTTTGAGATGCTGAGCTTCGATTGCTGGACGCGATACTTTCCCTCGTCCTCGTTCATTTGTGAAAAGCCAAAACTTAGACTGTTGCGGGAATTCACAGTAACTTGCGCAGCGAAGTAGTAAACCTGGCCCGGCTCGGCCGTAAAAGAGGTGAGCTCGACATTCTTTTTAAAAGTTTCCAGGTCCGATTGCCAGCTTGCGCATAGGTGATGAAGTCCCGGGTCGACGGTCAACGCGAAGTATGAGTCGCCGTTATTGGCGCCCACCCAGGCCCCGTCGATACCGAAGCGAATCGTGGCATGCATGAAGGGGCCGACCGGTTGGTTTTCGCCTTCGATAAAGAAGATCTGTGCCTTGCCCTCCGCTGGCCCGGCAGGTACGGGTTGGCCCGCCTTTGTTTTAACCTCGAATTTGGCGTTGTCGTTGCCGCAGGAATCCGGCAAAGGGGCAGCCCAAAGTTGCCCCGCGCAAGCGAGAGATAAGCAAAGAAACAATGCACTCAGACTTGGCTTCATATGGATTCTCCTGAAGATAGGAACCCGCATTGAATTGGTTAGTTGTGTAGGTTACTCTTCACTCCCTGCCCACCCCCAGTGCATCTGCGACGCGGTTGATATAGTTGAACCATGATGCGATCAATGTGATTTGCAGGATTCCGCGATCGTCGAAGCCGGCGCTGCGAAGTCCGTCGATGTCATCTTTCCGAACTTTGGTCGCGTCCTTGGTTAGCTTCACGACGTAATCCAACATGATGCGTTCCTGTGGCGTGATTGCGGCGGTGGTGTAATCCTTTTCGAGCGCCTCGACGAAGCTGGGATCGAGCGTGACTCTACGCAGAAACTCTGCGTGCGACTCGATTCAATAGACGCACCGGTTGGTGACCGAAACCATGGTGGCGATCATTTCATGCTGACGCCGGCTCAAGGGCAGCTCCGGCGACATGAGTGCGCCGAAGGTTCCGAAAGCGTGATAGAGCGCTTCGGGAATCAGCGCATGCGAGGCAACGATCGATGAGCTTCCCGAGGGATCGGGGTGAACGGGATCGCCATATTCTTTGGGATAGAGGGCGCGCTGCGCTTCGATGGCTTTCTGGAGTTTGTCGTCGGTGGCTGCGGTTGGTGTGGTGCGAATCCAGGTCATCTGGTTTTTCCTTTGAACGAAATTGTGGGTGAGTATGGACAGCGTACCTGAGGCGCTGAAGCGTAGGCATTTCAATGCCGATACGGCACGAGTAAACTCGTGCCCTTCCCGATCTTAAATAGCTCCAGCGCATTCCTCACACTGCCGTGTGCATCCCGCACAATACAACAGCGGCAGGTGCGGCCAAATAGCGCGTTTCTACTAGCTTACGAATCCGGCCCTCCGGCTGATTCCCAAGGTACCCCGTTCGTACACTCCCTTTTGGTAACCCTTGGTAACCATGCGAATCTTACGGTCCAGCCGTACAATTGCCCTTGTCCGAATGGCCACTTCTTAATAGGAGTATGGCCACTGACGTTTCCGGGGTAACGCTTCCCAGGTTCCGTCGGTTCGCACAACTTGCTTCGTAATCGACAAGGTTCACATCAGGTTCTGGAGTTCGTACTCTTATGGCGTTCGGTTTCGGCTTCAACAAACAGAAGGTTCTCAGCGCTGCGGAGAAGTATGTCCAGCAGGGCAAGATACAAAACGCCATCGCTGAGTACGAGAAGGTTCTCAAGGCCGACCCGAAAGATCTCACGGTCGCCAATACTGTCGGCGATCTCTATTCGCGCCTTGGCCATGTCGATAAAGCCACCGAGTGCTTTAAAGCTGTCGGCGATGCCTATGCCACGCAGGGCTTCACGGTCAAGGCTATCGCCATGTACAAAAAAATCAGCAAGCTCAAGCCCTCGCTTGAGAGCGTGCTGAAGCTGGCGGAACTCTACACCCAGCAGGGCCTGTTCAACGACGCCCGCGCCCAGTACCTGCAGGTGGCGGAAGAATTTTTGAAAGCCGGCGAGCTGGAGAACGCCGTCCGCATCTTCCAGAAGATTCTGGAGATGGATCCGGAAAACACCGCGATGCGGGTACGGCTGGCGGAAGTTTACGTCCGGCTGGGAAAGAAGACGGAAGCCTGGCAGATTTTTTCGGCCGCCGCAGAGACGTTGCGAGCGAAGGGTTCGCTAACCGGAGCCGAACAAGTTTTGCAGCGGATGCTGATTCTTGACCCGGGCAACAGCTATGCGCTGCTGATGCAGGGCCGCAATCTGCTGGAGTCGGGCGAAACGGAAGCTGCCATTGAGGCCTTGCAGAAGGTTCCCAATCTTGATTCGAATCCTGATGGCTTGCGCGATCTGCTCAAGGCCTATCTGAAGGCCGGGCGGCTCTCCGATGCGGGCACGCTGGCGACGAAGCTGCTAGCGGTTCATAACGATCTGGCCGCGATCTCGACTTTTGCCGACGCGCTCATGCAGGCGGGGCAGTATGAGAATGCGTTGCAGGTTTACGATCAGCACTCCGACCGGTTGCTGGCTGAAGATTCGGACAAGGTTCTGAAGAACCTTCATGCCGTGATCGGGCACGTACGAGAGAATCCCGCGTCGCTGGAAAAGCTGCTCGATCTTTTCCAGAAGGCGGGCGACACTACCCACATCACGGAAGTTCTGGAGTTGCTGGCTCACGCTTCGGTGCAAACCGGCGACTTGGTGCGGGCGCGCGATCTTTATCAGCGGCTTGCCACCGTGGAGCCGGGCAACCCCCTGCACATGTCGAACTACCAGCAGGTGGCGAACCAGCTGGGCGGGGCCGCTGCTGGAAAACTGATTTCGGCGGAAGAGGCGGCGGTGATCATCGATGAACTGGAGGCGACAGCACCCGCAATTCATCAGCATTATCCCGATCAGGTTGCGCTTGCAGTGCGTTCGGCATTGACGGACGCGGAACTTTTCACCTCCTACAACATGCCGGCCAAGGCTCTCGGCCCGCTGATGGCCGTACTGCCGCAAGCACCGTCTGACTTGCGGCTGAACCAGCGGCTGGCCACGCTGCACACCCGGGCGTCGCGCTTCGCGGAAGCTGGCGTTTGCTGCCGCACGTTGCAAAGTGTTTACTCGGAAGCTGAATATCCTGAAGAAGCGACGCGATACGGCGAACTAGCCGACCGCTACGAAGAGCGCGCAAAGGCTCCGGCTGTGGGTGGTTCCGCAGTCATTGAGGCGGCGGTTGTAGCGGAAGAATCCGGCGTGGAAGAAGTTTCCGTGGAGAGCGCGCCCGCGTGGCCCACTGCGGAAGTTCAGCCCGCGGAGAATGAATTTGCCGTGGTCGCTGAGGCTGGCGAGGAAGCGGGCCAGGACGCGACTGCGGAACAGACTGGAGTAGGCTCGGCTGGCGCGGACAGTGAGACTGCTCCGGCGGAGATCGACCTTTCTTCGGAGTGGGATGACGCGGTCACGGTTGAGCTGGACTCGACACCTGAGGCCACGGAGATTGAAATTGCCGATGTGGAGGCTGCGGATATTCCGGTCGCCAGCGTCGAAGAAGAGAAGAGCGGCGCCGGCGATCCGGGTGCGCAACGTGTTGCCGAGACCCTTGAAGAGATTCGGTTCTATGTTGAGCATGGCATGCCAGAGCAAGCTGCGGCTGCTCTGAAGAAGCTTCACACGCTGACGAGTGATCAGTCGATATTGGCGGCGATTGAGGCCGAAGTGGCGGGCGCGGCGCATCCAGCCGAGGAAGAAGCACCGGCGGTGGAGGCGGTTTCTGAATTCACCATCGAAGAGCCGGCCGCTGAGTTTGCGGTTGAGGAGCCGGCCGCGGAATTTTCCGTGGAAGAGGCGCCGGCCGGGGTCGAAGAGACGCCCACGGTTGCAGAGGAGATTCCGGCAGAACCGGAAGCCGCTATCGCTGCCAGCGCTCCGATTGAAGAAGCCACACCGGTTCATGAGCCTGCGGCCGCTGCGACACCCGCCATCGAACTTCCGGTGAACGCGCCTGCGGTTGCGCCAGCGCCGGGGGTTCTGCAGGAGTTTGTTGCCGATCTGGAATCTTCGCTGGGCGATAGCTTTCTGCCCGGAGCGGTTCCGCCTGAAGCGGCACCCGTGGCGCATGCTCCATCTGAGGTGGAGGCGAAGCAGCCGGAGCTTGAGCCGATTGGGAATTCTGCGCCTACGACGTTCGGCGTGAAACAGCCTGAGGTTTTGGGAGAGTTCGTCGCCGATCTCGAATCTTCGTTGGGCGATGACTTCCTGAAGGGCGCTCCGGTAGTCGAGCCCGAAACCGCGCCTGAAGTTGAGGCCGTCGCTCAGGCTGGAGTTGAGATTGAATCTCTGGCGGAAAGCAAGATCGAAACACCAGTCGTTGCTGTGGCTGCGCCGCAAACTGCGGCATCGGCGGTTAAAGTTCCCGCGGCGGCAAGCGCGGCGGCGGCATCGGCATCTTCCGGCGTTCCCGCAATTTCGCAACAGGCGGCAGCCGCCGTTGCGCCGCCGGTGCCTGGAGCGCCCAAGCCGCAACGTCCGCCCAGCGCACCCGCGGCCAAGTCTTCTCCGTTTGGCGAGGATGCCGGCGTGGACCTTGCGGAGATGTTTGGCGAGCTGAAGCAGGAGCTCGAAGCCGGAAACACAACCACCGAAGAGGATCCGGAGACGCATTACAATCTGGGCATCGCCTTCCGCGAAATGGGATTGCTCGATGAAGCCATCGGCGAGCTGCAAAAGACCTGCCAGGCGGTCGATCGCGGACATCCGTTCCCGCAGGTGATGCAGACTTACACGTGGCTGGCACAATGCTTCCTCGATAAGGGCGTTCCGCAGGCGGCGATCCGCTGGTACGACAAGGCTCTGTCTGCTCCGGGCGTGGATGAGGAAACCCGCACTGCGCTGCACTATGAGCTGGCCTCGGCCTACGAGACTGCCGGCGACAGACCGGCGGCGCTCAAACACTTCATGGAAGTCTACGGCCGCAACATTGATTATCGCGATGTGGCCGAGCGCATTAAGCCCCTGAAGTCGTAGAATATCCCGATGGGTTTTATCCCTAATTTTTGCGCGAACGGTCGCGGGAGCGCCCGGTGATTCCCGACCCCAAGCTGCCTGGAGATGCCGGGTCCTCCGCGCCACCTGCGTCGTCACAGGCCGCGGTGCTCGACGCTCGATCCCCGTCCGGCGAGCGGCCGCATAGCGCCATGCAACTCTGGCTGCATCGATCTTCGGTGTTTCTATTTGTGCTGATCAGCGCGGTGGCGGGAGTTCTGCTGGTGATTTTGCCGTGGACTCCGGAGTGGACCGATAACTATCTTCTGCTGTCGTTTCCGTGGTTGCGCACGTTCATCTCCACCGGCTTCTTTCGCGGGTTGTGCAGCGGACTCGGAATGCTGGATATCTGGATCGGGTTTTGGGAAGCGATTCATTACCACGAGCACAGTTAACGCTCCGCAGCGCGCGGGCGCGATTTGGTTTTCCGTTTAGTGTGCCCTACACGAGCCGGTGTGAGGAGTTCAGGCGTCCCCACGGGGCGCGCTTCGGGTTTTCACTTTACCCGGCGCTGAACGCGCCGGGCTATTATCGAGCGTCCCTATGGGACGCGAATTTGTCGTTCTCATTCCACCTTACCGTTTGAAAATTGGTTCTCGCGCCGTGCGATGAACCCGGCAGCGCACGCGACAAACCCCACTGTGGTAGCCTTCCCAGAGAGTTCTCAAATGATCGATAAGCTCAAACCTGCGCCCGTGGCGTACCAGAACGAAGCTTTCATCAATAGTCCGGACGGACGCATTCTTCGCATCCTGGCGGAATATCAAGAGCCGCTGGCGCGCTTTCGACGCGAACAGATTCAGGACACGGTTGTGTTCTTCGGCTCGGCGCGCTTTCAGGGAGCGGTTGCGGCACGCAACTACTTAAATCTGGCGGAGAACAACGATGCGAAGGCGGCGGTGGCCGAACAGGAAAAAAATCTGAAGCGGGCTTTGGCCGCGGTGGAGATGGCACGGTACTACGAGGACGCGCGCCGGCTCGCGTTTCTGCTTACCGAGTGGTCGATTCAGATTCCCGCGCGGCGCCATCGTTTTGTCGTCACCACAGGCGGAGGGCCGGGCATTATGGAAGCGGCGAATCTGGGCGCGCACGAAGCGGGAGGCAAGACCATTGGCCTGAACATTAACCTGCCCTTCGAGCAGAATCCGAATTCGTATATCACGCCGGCGCTGAACTTCGAGTTCCATTATTTCTTCATGCGCAAGTTCTGGTTCGCTTATCTTGCCAAGGCGCTGGTGATTTTTCCCGGCGGCTTCGGCACGATCGACGAACTTTTCGAGATACTGACGCTGGCGCAGACCGATAAACTCGCGAAGAAAATTCTGGTTGTGATTTATGGCAGCGAGTACTGGCACCGCATCATGAATTTTCAGGCGTTCGTCGACGCCGGAACGGTTTCGCCCGAAGACCTCAACCTGTTCAAATTCGTCGACAATCCTGAGGACGCATTTAAGTTTCTGCGGGATGGGCTGAGCGAACACCACCTTGGCGGGCCGCCCCAGAAGCAAAAGGAACAGGAAGTGATGCCGGAGATTGCCAAGACGAGGCCGTGAGTGGCAGGCATTGAAGCGGGCTTTAAGAGCGCTTTAAAATCTCGGGCGTGAAAATCTTAAACACAGGGGCCACAGAGGGTCACAGGGTAAGGCTGGGCGTGGCTGATCGCTTTGCTTCTCTACTACATCACTGACCGGGCGGCGTTTTCGGGGGACGAACGTACGCGGCGGCGGCGCTTGCTCGATAAAATTGCGGAAGCTGCGAGCTGCGGTGTCGATTACATTCAGCTTCGTGAGAAAGATCTTCCGGCGCGAGAGCTTGAATTGCTGGCGCGCGAAGCGAAGCGCCTGATTGATGAAGCGAAGATGCGGGACGGGGAACCGAAAACTGTTCTGCTGGTTAATTCCCGGACCGACGTTGCCCTCTCTGCATATGCGGGTGGCGTGCACTTACCAGCCGACGATGTGACTCCTGAAGATGTTTGCGCGGCATGGCGGCAGGATTTCGCGGGCGGGTCGCCCACGAGCGCAGATTTTGTGGAGGCCGCCCCAATCATCGGCGCCTCATGTCACTCTCTTGAAGAAGTTGCGAGAGCGGCGGCGAACCGGGCTAGCTTTGCCGTGTTTGGCCCGGTCTTCGGGAAAAAGGATACCCCGCAAGTGAAGCCGGCCGGGCTTGAGGAACTTCGTCGTGTGTGCTGCGCCAAAATTCGGGTGCTTGCGCTTGGAGGCATAACGCTGGAGAATGCGCGCTCGTGCGTGCAGGCTGGAGCGGCGGGCGTTGCCGCCATCCGAATGTTTCAGGCAAATGACATTGCGGGGATCGTGCGCGAGTTGCGCGGATAGATGTGATGTTGGGAGTTAGCGGGCGGCGGGCCGGAAGATTCTGCGCAATCGAGCATTTGGAGTTATAGGCGTAATAGAAAAAGCCACGCCATTCTGGGGCGTGGCTTTTCTGCACTCCTCTATATTCTCGAACTTACTGTGCCGGAGTTACCGGTGCAGCGGGCGCAGTGGCAGTCACCTCCGGGGTGGAGACAGCGTCGATCTTCACTGTGTCGATCTTCACCGTGGCCAGAATTTTCTCCAACCGTTTGAAGACCTCGCCGCGATCGACGGGCTTGCCGCCTTCATCGCTCTCGCCGGTGGTCGCAACCTTGAGCGTGAATTCGTAGCAGGCTCCGTTCTGAAAGACGTGATAATACTTTGACGCTTCCTTGCCGGCGCCGACGCTGGCCAGCGTCTCTAATGACTTGAGTTCTATATCGCCGAGCATCAGCTTCGAAGCTGGCGTGGGAGCCAGCACTGCGGGCGCAGGCGTGGCGTTCGTCGCGGCATCAGCCACCGGCGCAGGCGAGGGAGTGGTGGTTCCGTCCGAAAATTCTGCGCACTGCTCCGCGGTCAGCGACTTGTTCACGCTGACATCGAACCAGGCGGCGACAAGGTCGCTCTTGGGATACGCGCCCTCGGGAATTGCGACAGCAGCAATGGCGATTCCGCCGGGCTGCGTGAAGCCCATCGGCGTGGAAGCTTCGGAGACGAGCTGGTTGGCGCTGTCTCCGGTCTTTAGGCCGTATTTGCGCGGATAGCGAAACGAAACTCCGGAAGTTTTGTCGATGTACTTCACGGTCACGGGCGTCTTGCGTACGGCCTTCTTAGGTGCGGGTTTCGGCGTGGTCTCAGCGGCCGTGGCAACGACGGGCGTAACCGGCGTGGTCGTCGATGGTGTGTTTTGCGCCATTACGGGCTGGCTGCTTGTGTTATCGGTTTTCGGCTTCTCGCTGGAGCATCCCACTGCGAGAGAGCAGACAATCAAGAGCGCGGCGAAGATCAGCGTGCTTTTTTGTTCGAAGTTGATTTTTTCCCACGCGAACGAGTCGCGGGTTGATGCGATGTTGCGGACGGAATTGAAATTGAAACGTGCCATGTTTGGTCACCTCCTGCTGCTCAGCAGCACTGGTGACAATGCACGCTCTACGCCAGAGACCTGGCCGCTGATTTCGCGGGAGTTACGGCGGGCTGATGGCTTCGGCGGCGTATGCGGGAATATACGCTGTGTTCTGAGAGACACAGGCTGCAGTGGGGAAGGCGGGAAAAGGCTTTTACACCGGGGACACAGAGGGGCACAGGGTAGAGTGGACGCAACATTTGCGATTCGGGAGTTTCGCTTTGCTCAGAATCACAAGTTGGGAAGCTCACTCCCATTGCTTTCGCAAAGCGGCCAACTGGTCGCGTATCTCGTGCACTTCTTTTCTTAACTCTGCAACTTCCTGTTCCAAACGCTCAACCCGATCGGAATCCTGGGTTACAGGCGCGGAAGCCGCGACCGGCATAGTGGCCGCCTCAGGCCTGCCTGAAAGCAAGTGCACATAGCGAGATTCTTTGGTCCCTGGCTGGCGCGGCAGAACGGCGACCAGCGCGGGATCGCGCTGGCTTAATTTTTCCAATGTTGCAACTACATCTTCGAGTTCTTCGAAGCGGTACATGCGCTCGGTACGGCCGCGCAGTTCACCAGGAGTCTGCGCGCCACGCAAAAGGAGTACGCACAAGATTGCGGTCTCGCGGCGGTCGAAGTTGAACACTTCCTGAAGCCGATGCTCGTACTTTGTCACCCGGCTGTCGGCGCCGCTTGCCGGACCTGCCAGCCGCTGCGCCTGCAGCGAGTCGAGGGCGGCACGGACAGCATCTTCATTCAGCGCCATCACCGGGTCGCGATTGTTTTTCTGGTTGCACGCATTCACCAGCGCGTTCAGCGAGAGAGGATAGTAATCCGGTGTCGTGATATCTTTTTCGACCAGCGCACCGAGCACCCGCACTTCCACGTCACTCAAAAGATCCACGCGCTTCACCCCGCTAAAAATAATGTGAGAATCGATCTCGAAATTCTACCGGAGAGCCCAGGGCCAGCAGGAACTTTGATTGCTTGATATAGTTCCCCAAGCAGCCCGATTCATTCGCCCATAATAAGGAGCGATTATGCGTCTGCTATTGAACTGGATATTGAGCGCGCTGGCGGTGTGGATTGTCGCGCATGTTGTGCCCGGCATTTACCTGAGCGGGCCATTCGCGGCGCTGATTGCCGCGCTAGTGATTGGCTTCATTAACGCGACCGTCGGGGTCTTGCTGAAAATCCTCACCTTTCCGCTCACGCTGGCCACGCTCGGAATTTTCTGGTTTGTGATCAACGCGCTGATGCTGAAGTTCGCCTCGGCATTGCTGTCGCCGGGTTTTCAGGTGCGAACGTTTACTGCCGCGTTCTTTGGAGCGATCTTGCTGAGTCTTGTGAACATGCTGCTGAAGTGGTTGGTGCTGCCCGGGCACGAGCGAGGATAGAGGGCCGGTTTCAGTCCGGGTTTCGGACCGAGAGACTGCTGAGAAGTTCAGGCGTCCCGCTGGGACGCGCGGTTACATTTCGCAGATGACCCGGCGCTAAACGCGCCGGGCTATTGTCAGACGCCCCTACGGGGGCGAATCCGGCGGTTGGGTTCGCGATTGTTGGCTCAACGCTGCTAAACTTTTTCCAGCGCCGCGAGTCTATGGCAACTGCTCCACACTTCCCGCCTGCCGTGATTGAGCCTCGG
>Ga0182024_10022442_pt1 | contig 11375 bp, 11 predicted proteins | sample P32metaG_FD_120480 | JGI IMG/M metagenome (GOLD analysis project Ga0182024, IMG submission 120480) | Permafrost microbial communities from Stordalen Mire, Sweden - P3-2 metaG (Illumina Assembly) | ecosystem: Environmental > Terrestrial > Soil > Wetlands > Permafrost | place: Sweden: Stordalen... | reverse complement strand
GGCTTGGGCTTGGGCTTCGCCTTCGCCCCCGCCGCGGGCCGCGGCTTCGCCCGCTCTTGGTTCTGGGCGCCGATCGGATCGAAGCCGATATAGACAATGTAATTATCGAGCTCGGCCGATGACGGCAGCGGGAACGCGAAATTATCCTCGATGTGCGTGAATACCGCACCGGCGACGTCGGAGTTGACCATCACTGGAACGAGAACGAGTTTGGTGACGATGGTGTTCGATCCAGCCGGTGTCTGGTCGACGACCGCGAGGCGCAGCGGCACTTCGATCTGGCCCGGCCCGCCGGCGGGTCCGACAATGACGCGGCCTTGCACGCCGATCTTCATCACCAATTGACCGTTGACCACTTTACAATCGCGCGCGGCGCGCACGAAAGTACCTTGGTACTTTAGCGACATGGCGTCGTTACTGCCGTCCGGCGGCGGCATCGGTATGGTCAGCGTCCCCGCACCCTGGCGGATGTCGATCAAGGGACAATCGACATCGGCTTGCTGCGTGTTGACGACCGGCCGCGGCTCATTCGCCGCTCCCGCCGTCGAGAAGAAACCCTCGATCTTGTCTTTGAGTGAATTGGAACTCGGCGATGCGGCAGCCGTCAGCGGCGGAGGCGCCGCGGCCGCCGGCGCGGGTGGTGGCGGCGGCGGAGGCTCCGACGTCGCCGTAGCCGCAGGGCCGCCGAATATGCTGCTGCTGCCGCCGGAACAACCCGGCAAAACGCACGCAAGCGCAAGCAGCGCCACGACGGGCGCGCAATCGAACAACACTTTCGGGCAGGACCGCAACATTCCCCGTTTCATCGCTCAGAGCATGATCCCGATACGAGACCTAAAACTTCTTGCTCAGTACAAAGTGCGATGCCCTCAACCTTATAACAAACCAACCGTGGCCATCCCAAGGCACCACCCTACTCCGCCCGGCACCCGGACTCGCGAGGGCGACGCGTTATGGTTAAGACGGACCGAGACGATCAGGATCAGGCTTTGGCCGCATCCTTCAGGCGGGCAAACAGAAGGTGATCCTGCCAGATGCCGTTGATGCACAGATATTCCCGGGCATAGCCCTCGCGGACGAAGCCGGTTTTCTCCAAAAGCCTGATTGAGCCGGCATTGGTCGGAATGCAGGCCGCCTCGACGCGGTGCAGCCTTAAGCTCGCGAAGGCAAAAGGCAGCACGGCGCGCACCGCTGCCGTCATGTAGCCGTGGCGCACGAAAGCCAAGCCCATCCAATAGCCGAGACTGCCGGCCTGAGCGACGCCGCGGCGAATATTGGCGAGCGTCAGGCCGCCCAAGAGCGTACCGTCGGCATAACGAGTGATCAGAAAAGCGTAACCCTGGTCGGTCCGTAAATCCTCGGCATAGCGCTTGAGCCGGCGCCGGAACGCGCCGCGGGTCAGATCGTCGTCCGGCCAAGTCGGCTCCCAAGGCGTGAGGAAATCGCGGCTCGCCTCGCGCAGCGCCGCCCATTCCTCGAAGTCAGTCATCTGCGGCGTGCGCAGCACTACGCCGTCGCCGTCGATGCTGGGCAGCGGCTCGGTGAAATTGATGGTGCGAAAGAACGCCATTCCGACAGCTTATCGGCAAGACTTCGTCATGCGGCCCGGCGAGTGAGACTTTCGGCAATCGCCGCCGCACTTTCAAGCCCGGAGCCGAGCCCGAGTACGGCGGTCGCGAGCTTGCCGCGGGCGAGCAGCGCGCGGCCCGCGGCCCGGGCACTCTCAACCGTGACGGCTTCGACTTTTTCCACGAGCTCGGCAAGCGGGATCGGCCGGCCGCGCGTGATCATCTGCCGCGCCAACTGCTCGATACGCGCGCCCGAGCTCTCCAGCGCCATCAGCAGGCCGGCTTTCATCTGCGCCTTGGCGCGCGCCACCTCCGGCTCGGAAATGGTTTCCGCGGTCGAGGCGATCTCATCGACGATGAGCCGCATCAGCTCCGAAGTATCGGCGGCATCGGTGCCGGCATAGAGACCGAACATGCCGATGTCGGAATATGGCACATGGAAGGAATAGATCGAGTAGCAAAGCCCGCGCCGCTCGCGTGCCTCCTGGAACAGCCGGGACGACATGCCGCCGCCGAGAATGTTGGTGAAGACCTGCAGGCTGTAGAGCGTAGGATCGACGATCGCCAGACCGGGCAGCGCCAATGCGATATGGACTTGCTCAAGGTCGCGCTTCTCGACATGGGTGCCGCCGCCGAAGCGCGCCGGTTCCGGCAGCGGGCTGGCCGGGCCGTTGAAGCCCGCAAAACGCTTCTCGACCTCGGCGAGCACCGCCTTGTGCTCGACTGCGCCGGCCGCAGCCACGATGATGTCCGGACCACGATAGTTCCGGGCGAGATAGTCGCGCAGCTTGCCGTCGTCGAACGAACGTACCGTTTTCGGCGTACCGAGAATCGAGCGGCCGAGCGACTGGTCGGGAAAAGCCATAACCTGCAGATGCTCGAAAATGAGATCGTCCGGGGTGTCGGCGACGGCGCCAATTTCCTGCACGATGACGTTCTGCTCGCGAATGAGCTCCTCGCGGTCGAAGGCCGGCTCGGACAGGATGTCGGCGAGCACGTCGAGCGCCAGCGGCACGTCGGCCCTGAGCACGCGCGCATAATAGGCGGTGCTCTCGGCGCCGGTCGCCGCGTTGAGATCGCCGCCGACCGCCTCGATCTCCTCGGCGATCTGCCGCGCGCTGCGCCGACGCGTACCCTTGAACGCCATGTGTTCGAGCAGATGCGAGATGCCGTGCTCGTCGCGGCGTTCGTCGCGGCTGCCGGAATTGACCCAGACGCCGAGCGAGGCGGTCTCGAGATGCGGCATCGTATCGGTCACCACATTGATGCCGGATTTCAAGGTCGTCACCTCTACGCTCATGCTGCCGCTCCTTCCTGTGCGGCACGGCTCGTTTGCAGGACGAAGCGTTCGACCGCGGATTGATCTGCCGGCAGCACGGTGACGCGCTCCGGACGTTGAGTGATGTCTGATAGCCATTCCGGCAAGGCCGGCCGCACACCGGCGGCGGCCTCGACCGCGTCGGGAAATTTCGCCGCATGCGCGGTCGACAGCACCACCATCGGCACCGCAGGCTCGCGGCTTTCCTTTTCCGCCACCGCGATGCCGACCGCGGTATGCGGATCGACGAAGTTGCCGCTCTCGCGCCTGACCGTGCGGATCGTCGCCGCGACTTCGTCCTCGTCGGCGCGGCCAGCGGAAAACAGCGCCCGAATATTGGACAGCGCGCGCGCCGAAATCACGAACCGCCGCGATTGCTGGAGTGACGCCATCACTGCCCGGATCGCGCTACTGTCGCGGTCATACGCATCGAACAACAGCCGCTCGAAATTCGAGGCGACCTGGATGTCCATCGACGGCGAGGTCGTCGCCACGACGTCGCGCGGCTCGTAGACGCCGGTCGACAGCGTGCGGGTGAGGATGTCGTTGACATTGGTGGCGATGACCAGCCGGTCGATCGGCAATCCCAGACGCTGCGCCACATAGCCGGCATAGACGTCGCCGAAATTGCCGGTCGGGACGGTGAACGCGACTTTGCGGGCCGGCGCGCCGAGCGAAACCGCGGCGGTGAAGTAATAGACCGCCTGCGCCACAATGCGCGCCCAGTTGATGGAATTCACGCCGGACAGGCGCACCCGATCGCGAAAGGCGTGGTGATTGAACAGGCCCTTCACGATGGCCTGGCAGTCGTCGAAGGTGCCTTCGACGGCAACGGCACTGACGTTGCCGGCCGTCGCCGTGGTCATCATGCGCCGCTGCATCTCGGATATGCGGCCATGCGGAAACAGCACCACGAGGTCGACCTGGCTGCGGTCGCGGAATGCCTCGACAGCGGCGCCGCCGGTATCGCCGGAGGTGGCGACCGCAATAGTGCGACGCTCGCCGCGCGCGGCCAGCGCATGGTCCATCAGCCGCGCCAGAAGCTGCATCGCCAGATCCTTGAACGCGAGCGTCGGGCCATGAAACAGTTCGAGCATGAAGGTGTTCCCGCCGAGCTGCGCGAGAGGGGCGACCGCGGGATGGCGAAAACTGCCGTAGGCCTCGCGGGCCATGCGGGCGAGATCGGCTTCGGCAATCGAATCGCCGATGAACGGGCGGATCACCGCGACCGCGACTTCGGCGTAGGAGCGGCCGGCGAAACCGGCGATCGCCTCCGGCTCGAGGCGGGGCCAGGCTTCTGGCACATAGAGTCCGCCATCGCGGGCAAGACCCGCGAGCATGGCTTCGGCGAAGCCGGTCGGGGGAACTTCGCCCCTGGTCGAGACGTAATGCAACTTTGAGCTCCTCGCGGCCGGTTCCACGACCGGATTTGTATTAAGCTACTGATTCCAATTGTTTTTTCATGGAACCCCTCGCCTCGCGACCGCCGGGCCGCAGCCACACTAGATGGCTTCAGAGGGAACGCCAAGGGAGCCAAAACAGTCCCGGAAAAGCAGCAAAAAGGACCTAGGCGGTCGGCGCGGCGGCCTCTCCGGCGCCGTTATGGCGCTGCGCGGTCAAGGCATAGGAGATGAAAACCCCGGCCAGGACCGCCGCCAGGCCGAACCAGGTGATCGCGTATTGCAGATGGTTGTCGGGCAGGCTGACGACGAGCTTCCCCGGCTGCGGCAAGCCGCCCGGCGGAGCCGGCGCCTCCTGCTCAACATAGAACGGCGCGACCGGACCGATATTCTTGGCGGCGGCGATCGCCAGCGGGTCGCGGGCAAACCACAGGTTATGGCTGGGATCGTCGTTGGGCGTGAACCAGTGGCGGGTGTCCGGCCAGCGCATAGCGCCGACGATGTCGACCGGCCCGGAGAGCTGGCCATCCAGCCGCGATTTGGGGTCCTTCCGATTGTCGGGGACGAAGCCGCGATTGACCATCACCACGCTGCCGTCGGGAAGCCGGCCCGGCGCGAACACCCAGTAGCCCGGACCGGACACATCGGGACGGAACGCGGTCGCCGAAGCAAATACCAGCGCCTCGGGCGCATTGTCGAATGTGGCGCGGAATTTAACGCGGCGGTATTCGTCGACGGCCGCATTGAGCTTCGGCCACGCCTTCGCCGGAGGCAGCGCTTGGGGCGGCATCGCGAGCCGCTCGGTCAGCGAGGCGATCAACCCTTCCTTCCAGGCCTTGCGCTGGATCTGCCAAAAGCCGAGCCCGATGAGGAAACTAAAAACCAGCAGCGCCGGCACGAGCAGCCCAAGCCAAGAGCGACTGCGCCGGTGTGACGCGTAGTCGTGCGCAACCGCTTTCGTGTGCACGGTCATGACTTGTCGGCGCCGCCAAAGCGGCTTTCCGCGGCCTTGTGGTGGTACTGCAGCGCGATCATCAGGCCCTTCATCGGCCGCAACGGCCCGAGCGTAAGCAGAAAGATCAGCGGCAGCCACAACACGGCGTGCACCCAATAAGGCGGCCGATAAAGCGCCTCGGTGATGAGTGCGGCGCCCACCACGATGGCGCCGGCCAGAAACATGATGAACACGGCCGGCCCGTCGCCGGCATCAGCGAAGCTGTAATCGAGCCCGCACACCTCGCAGCGCGGCCGCAGCGTCAGAAATCCCTGAAACAGCTTGCCGCGTCCGCAGCGCGGACAAGCGCACGACAATCCGGCACCCATCGAGCCCGCAAGCGTGCTGATTCTGTTTTCAGCCATATCGGCCATGTAGGCGTCCGCACGGCCCCGCGAAAGCGGGGCCGTGTATCTTAGATTCCCGCTGCCGCGGGAATGAGCGGAAAGGCGTCGCCGCTCTACCCGGCGCCCGGCGGCCCTTGGCCCCACACATAGATGCAGGCGAATAAGAACAGCCACACCACGTCGACGAAGTGCCAATACCAGGCGGCAAACTCGAAGCCGAGGTGCTGCGTCGGCTTGAACTGACCGGCCAGCGCCCGAAACAGGCAGACGATCAAAAAGATCGAGCCGATGATGACGTGGGCGCCGTGAAAACCCGTCGCCATGAAGAAGGTCGCACCGTAGATGTTGCCGGAATAATGGAACGCCGCGTGCATGTATTCCCAGGCCTGCACGCAGGTGAAGCTCAGGCCAAGTGCGATGGTCAGAACGAGACCCCAGACCAGGCCCTTGCGATCGTTCTCGAGGAGCGCGTGGTGCGCCCAGGTCACCGTCGTACCCGAGGTGAGCAGGATCAGCGTGTTGAGCAACGGTAAATGCCAGGGATCGAAGGTCTCGACACCCTTGGGCGGCCATACCCCGCCGGTGTAGGCGATCCGCGCGATGTCGCGAAATTCGTCGGGGAACAGCGCGGTGTTGAAATAGGCCCAGAACCAGGCAACGAAGAACATCACCTCGGAGGCGATGAACAGGATCATGCCGTAGCGGTGCGAGATCTGCACCACCCGGGTGTGATCGCCTTCGAACTCGGCCTCGTGGATCACGTCGCGCCACCAGCCGATCATGGTGTAGGCGATGCCGATGACGCCCGCGCCCATGATTACCGGCGCGTAGCTGACTATCTGATGCATCCAGAGGATGGCGCCGACCGCCACAACGAACGCCGAGGTCGCGCCGACCGCCGGCCACGGGCTGGGATTGACCAGATGATAATCGTGGTGCGGTTCGGCATGTGCAGCATCAGCCATCGTCATCTTCCTCTACATGTGTCCGAACTTCTTTGACTCGCTCTCCGCCACCGGCGGTTCCGGCTGGTTCACCGGATAGAATGTATAGGACAGCGTGATATTGGAAAGCGTATCCTGCTCGGAATCCTGGGCGAGCTTCGGATCGACATAGAAGACCACCGCCATGTCGCGCTTCTCGCCCGGCTTCATCGTCTGCTCGGTGAAGCAGAAGCAGTTGATCTTCTCGAAATAAATCCCGACGGTCGGCGGCGTCACGTTGTAGCCGGCCTGGCCGGTGGTCACGCGGGCGGCTTCGTTGGTCACCCTATAATAGACGGTGACCACTTCGCCGAGATGCACGTCGATGGTGCGGCGCTCCGGCTCGAAGCTCCAGGGCAGGCCGGGCGCGACGTTCGAATCGAAACGCACCGTGACGACGCGGCCGAATACTTCGCGTGTCGGCAGTGCGTGCGCTACTTGCGTGGTGCCGCCGAAGCCGGTGGTGCGGCAGAACCAGGAATAAAGCGGCACTGCCGCGTAGGAAACGCCCACCATCGTCGCGACGAAGGCGCCGCAGGCAAACGCCACCGCGATATCGCGGCGGTTGCTGCGAGGTCCATTCGGGAGATTGAGCGGCGCGTGCATGGGCAGATCCGCTACATCGGCCGGGTCAGGACGTTGCCGCCGAGCCGCACGATCGTCACCAGAAAGATCACGATGACAAAGGCGCCGAGCGCCAGCGCGATCGCGATCGAACGCGCGCGGCGCGCGCGCAATTGCTGCTCGGTCAGTTTCACGCCGGGCTGCGGCGGAGGATCGCCCATGGGATCGCCCATGAATCGCTTCGTGAAGTCATCCACCGGATTACTCACCGTTGTCATAGCGTGATATGGCCGAATGTCAGTCCCGACATGCGATCGACCAGCAGCATGGCGAACAACAGGAAGAGATAGAGAATCGAGAAAGCGAACATCTGCTTGCAGGCGGCGTGACCGCCGCGCTCGGCGCGCACCCGCAGCGCCAGCGCGATCATGATCGCGCCGACCGTCACCGCGGCAATGCCATAGGTCGCCCCGGCATAGCCAAACAGCCACGGCGTCACGCCAAGCGGTGCGAGCAGCAATGTGTAGATCAGAATCTGGCGGCGCGTTTCACGATCGCCGGCGACCACCGGCAGCATCGGCACGCCGGCGCGCGCATAGTCCTCGGTGCGGTAGAGCGACAGCGCCCAGAAATGCGGCGGCGTCCAGAAGAAGATAATGAGGAACAGCAGGATGGGTTCGACCGCGGTGCCACCGGTCACGGCCGCCCAACCAATCATCGGCGGCAAGGCGCCGGCGGCGCCGCCGATAACGATATTCTGCGGCGTCGAGCGTTTCAGCCACATCGTATAAATCACGGCGTAGAACAGGATGGTAAAGCCGAGCATCGCCGCCGCGACCCAGTTGACCAGCAGCCCGAGCGTCACCACCGAGAAAGCGGCGAGCGTTATGCCGAAGCCCGCCGCCTCGCCGGCGGTGATGCGGCCGCGCGGGATCGGCCGGCCGGCGGTGCGCGCCATCAGCGCGTCGATGTCGGCGTCATAGGCCATATTGAGCGCGCCTGCGGCGCCGGCGCCGACCGCGATGCAGAGCAATGCGGTCATCCCGATTACCGGATGCACGTGGCCGGGCGCCACCAAGAGCCCAACGAGCGCCGTGAACACCACGAGCGACATCACCCGCGGTTTCATCAGTTCGATGTAATCGCCGACCCCCGCTATGCTGGGCTCGACGCGGGCGACGGTCAGGCTCATCGGATCAGCGGCAGCGTTTCATATTGGTGGAACGGCGGCGGCGACGACAGCGTCCACTCGAGCGTGGTCGCTCCGGGTCCCCACGGATTGGCCGGGGCGCGTTCCTTTTTCGCAAAGGCGAGCGCCATGCCGAACAGGAAGACCAGTACACCGAAGCCGGAAATGTAGGAGCCGATCGACGACACAAAATTCCAGCCGGCAAAGGCATCCGGATAATCGACATAGCGGCGCGGCATGCCGGCGAGCCCGAGGAAGTGCTGGGGAAAGAACGTCAGATTGACGCCGATGAAGGTCAGCCAGAAGTGAATCTTGCCGATGGTCTCGTTGTACATGTAGCCGGTCATCTTCGGGAACCAGTAGTACCAGCCGCCGAAGATGGCGAACACGGCGCCGAGCGACAGCACGTAGTGGAAGTGCGCCACGACGTAATAGGTGCCGTGCAATTCGCGGTCGACGCCGGCATTGGCCAGCACCACGCCGGTCACACCGCCGATGGTGAACAGGAAAATGAACCCCATCGCCCACAGCATCGGCGTCTTGAATTCGACCGAACCGCCCCACATCGTGGCGATCCAGGAGAAGATCTTCACGCCGGTCGGCACCGCGATCACCATGGTGGCGGCGATGAAATAAGCCTGTACGCTCGCCGACATGCCGACATTGTACATGTGGTGCGCCCACACCACGAAGCCGATGCCGCCGATCGCCACCATGGCGTAGGCCATGCCGAGATAGCCGAACACCGGCTTCTTCGAGAATGTCGCCACGATCTGGCTGACCATGCCGAAGCCCGGCAGGATGAGGATGTAGACTTCCGGGTGGCCGAAGAACCAGAACAAGTGCTGGAACAGCAGCGGGTCGCCGCCGCCTTCCGGATTGAAGAAGGTGGTGCCGAAGTTGCGATCGGTGAGCAGCATGGTGATGGCGCCGGCCAGCACCGGCAGCGACAGCAGCAACAAGAACACCGTGACCAGGATCGACCACACGAACAGCGGCATCTTGTGCATGGTCATGCCGGGCGCGCGCATGTTGAAGATCGTGGTGATGAAGTTGATGGCGCCGAGAATCGACGATGCGCCGGCGAGATGGATCGACAGGATGACGAAATCGACCGCCGGGCCAGGATGGCCGTAAGTCGACAACGGCGCATAGAGCGTCCAGCCAGTGCCGGCGCCGAGCGTGCCCGGTTCGCCCTCGACGAACATCGAGATGATCAACAGCGAGAATGACGCCGGCAGCAGCCAGAACGAGATGTTGTTCATGCGCGGGAACGCCATGTCCGGCGCGCCGATCATCAGCGGCACCATCCAGTTGCCGAAGCCGCCGATCATCGCCGGCATGACCATGAAGAAGATCATGATCAGGCCGTGACCCGTAACGAACACGTCGTAAATGTGTGTGTCGTGGAAGATCTGGATGCCGGGGTACATCAGCTCGGCGCGGATCCCCATCGACAGGGCAAGGCCGATCAAGCCGGCAATCATCGCGAACACCAGGTACATCGTGCCGATGTCTTTATGGTTCGTCGAATAGACGAAACGGCGCCAGCCATGCGGGATTGCGTGTCCGCCTTCGTCGCCATGCGCCGCGTGTACCATCGTGTCCATTGCCAGATCCTCGTTAGCGTCCGCTTGCCTTCCGGTGAGTCCCTTGCGTGCCCATCGTCACCGCGACGAAGGTCCGCCTGCCGCCGCGAATGTATTCGGCGGCACGCCATTCTCGGCGGAGAACTTCTGCTTGGCCTGGGCCACCCAGGCATTGAAATCGCTCTCGCTCACCACGTGCACGGCGATCGGCATGAAGGAGTGATCCTTGCCGCACAGTTCCGAGCACTGGCCGTAGAACATTCCGGTCTTGGTGGCCTTGAACCAGGTCTCGTTCATGCGGCCGGGAACGGCATCGATGCGGATGCCGAACGACGGCACGGTGAAGGAGTGGATGACGTCGGCGCCGGTCACCAGCACATGCACGACCTTGTTCATCGGCACGACCACTTCGTTGTCGACGGTGAGGAGCCGGGGCTCGCCGGGCTTGAGGTCCTTGGTCTGGACCATCAGCGAATCGAACTCGAAATTGCCGTTGTCGGGATAGGCATAGCTCCAGAACCACTGCTTGCCGGTCGCCTTGATGGTGAGATCGGGATGCGGCACGTCGAGCTCGACGAACAGGAGCCGGAACGACGGTATGGCGATCACGGCGAGGATGATCACCGGAATCACGGTCCAGAGGATTTCAATCAGCGTGTTGTGGGTGGTGCGCGACGGGGTCGGGTTGGCGCGTGCATTGAAGCGCACGATGATGATCAGGAGGAGCGCAAGGACGAAGACCGAAATCACCCCGGTGACCCAGAGCAGGAAATAATGGAATTCGGAAATCTCATCCATCACCGGCGTGGCCGAGCCCTGCAGGTCCATTTGCCAAGGCGACGGATGGCCGAGGCCGGCGAACGCCACTCCCGCGCTTGCCAGCAAGACACCGGCAATCACCGCGATGGCGGTTAGGCGTGAGAACACTTTCATGTCTCGTTCAGCTCCCAGTTTCTGATCTTGGCCGACGCCGCCCAAGTCTACCGCCTAAATTACCGTCCACGAAGAGCGCAAAGGTCCGCTTGCACACAGATCGCAACGGCAACGCGCCGCCTGCTTCCGGCGGGACTCGCGACGCGACTCTCAAGTCCTTGGCAGGCATCGGCGGGATAGGGGAATCCCGGTTTCTCCAAACCACAAATCGAGGCCTGCTGCAATGCACTCCTCATCAGCGTTTTCCCGGACCGTGGACGGCGGCATTCGGACGCCGCCCGCGCGACCGAAAGCCCCGCCGCGTCCACCTTGGCGTAGCCACAATGCCTTGATTTGGATCGGCTTGACACTGCGGTTTCGCCATGTACGCAAGCCTCGCGCGGCCAACTGGCCGAAATGAGTGATTCGCGTCAGGATTGGTGCGGCCTGCAAGCCTGTGCGGGGCGGCCTTTTGCGGTTGGTCAGGGGAACATGATCATGGCCAATTTCG
>Ga0182024_10022441_pt1 | contig 11375 bp, 15 predicted proteins | sample P32metaG_FD_120480 | JGI IMG/M metagenome (GOLD analysis project Ga0182024, IMG submission 120480) | Permafrost microbial communities from Stordalen Mire, Sweden - P3-2 metaG (Illumina Assembly) | ecosystem: Environmental > Terrestrial > Soil > Wetlands > Permafrost | place: Sweden: Stordalen... | reverse complement strand
CCGATCTGGGCCATGTTCAGCGCGCCGGTGCGCCCGTAGACGACGGCGATCCCGGACAGGGTCAGGTAGGCGCCGATGCTGTTGGTGATCGCGAAGTTCAGCGCGCCCTGGATGGAGCCGCGTTCCTCGGGCCGGTAGGCGGTCAGCGCGTAGGCCGACACCCCCATCAGCTCGAACCACACGAACATGTCGAAGATGTCCCCGGTCAGGCAGAACCCGGTCATGCCGGCCAGGAACGCCAGCATCAGGACGTGGTAGTAGGTGGCCACCCGCTGGAAATATCGCCAGGAGAAGACCATGCCCGCGGTGACCAGGATCGCGGCCAGGCAGGCCAGGCCCGCGCTGAGCGGCCCGACCTCGAAGTCGATGCCGATCGCGATCCCGTGATGGGGCCGGAACCCGGCGAACCAGTAGGTCTGGTCCCGGTGCGCGACCCGGATCATGATGACGACCAGCATCCCGGCCACCACGGCGCTGGTCGCGATGGCGACCGAGTCCAGGATGCGGCGCTGGCGGCGCAGCAGCGGGGTGAGCGCCGAGATGGCCGCGGCCACGAGCAGCGGCACGACGACGGCCAGGGGCAGCAGCTGGTCCACGGGAGGCGCCCTCAGCCCTTCAGCTGGACGAGCTCTTGCGGATCGAGGGTGCCGAACCGTTTCTGGGCCTGGATGGCGAAGGCCAGCAGCAGGGCAGTGACGGCGGCCTCCACGACCACGTCGGTGAGGGCCAGCGCCTGGACCACGGGATCGACAGCAGGCGTGTGCACCGGGATGTCGTAGAAGTAGGGCGCGACCGCTCCCGTCTTATACCCGACGCCCAGCAGCAGGACGTAGGTCGAGGACTGGACGACGATCAGGCACATGATCTGGTGCACCAGGTGGCGGCTGGTCACGATGCCGTACAGGCCCACGGCCAGGATGTACACCACGACCACGAACGGGAAGATGTGCATCACTGATCCCCCTGCCGGACGAGGAGGGTCTGCTCGACCAGTTCGCCCACGATGAGGATGAACGCCGCGGCCAACTCGACCCCGACGAAGAAGCTGATCAGCGCGATGGTCCCGGACGAGCTCACGGCCCCTGGCGTCGTGCCGAGGGGCAGGAAGTTCTTCAGGTAGGGCAGGCCCATGATGACGGCGGCGACGCCGATCGCGGCGAAGCCGCCCGCCCCCACCGCCTCGAACGCCTCGGTGATGTCGGCCGGGCTGATCCGCCGGAAGAGGAGGTACTGCCCGGACAGGTAGATGAGGAAGAACGCGGTGGCCAGGATCACGCCGCCCTGGAACCCGCCGGACGGGCTGGTCTGCGCGTGCGAGGCCAGGAACCAGCCCATCACCACCACCGGCCCGGTGAAGATCAGCGCCACCAGCCGCACCGAGTCGCTGGGCGGCGGCACGGACCAGTCCTCGGTCGCGTCGCGGGAGTCCTGCTCCCGCTCGTTGCGCAGGTGGCGCAGGACCACGGCCATCGCGGTGGCCGCCACGAACAGGATGAACTCCTCGCCGACCGTGTCGAAGCCGCGGTACTCGAAGTTGACCGCCGAGACCACGCCGGTCGCCTTGGTCTGGGCCACCGCGATGCGGTTGATGATGTCGCCGTACGGCCCGGGGTAGTTCCCGAACCCGGGCAGGCCGGCCAGCCCCCACAGGTAGAAGGCGGCCAGCCCGGCCACGGCGGCCAGGAAGATCCAGCGGCGCTGGCCCGGCGTCACTTTTCGCGCCCCTTCACCGGTTCCCGCTGCTTTGCCGGTTCCCGCCGCTTCACCTTGGCCAGGGCCAGCAGCAGCAGCATCGGCAGGGCCACCGCGCCCACGGTCAGCTCGGACAGGGTCACGTCGGGGGCCTGGAAGGCCATGAACAGCGCGGCCAGCAGCACGCCGTACGCGCTCAGCATGACGACCTGGCGGACCGGCTCCCGGATCAGCACGACCGCGGTCGCGCCCGCGGCCACCAGCACCAGGAGCGTCACCTGCAGGACGTCCATGATGCCGGCCGGGATCGTGTACGGCGTGACCACCGCGGCCACGTGGGGGAGGTAGGCGGCGCGGGCGCTACCCATCGCGGCGGCCTCCGGGCACCCGGCCCCCCGCGCCCGGGCGCCAGTCGCCTTTCTCCCTGATCCGGGCGGCCCGGATGGTGGCGTGGGTCAGGAACGGGCCCCCGATCACCACGAACAGCAGCGCCAGCCAGGTTTCCGAGCTGTCCTCGGACCAGCCCGACCGGACCAGCACCGCCAGGCCGACGAGCAGCGGCGCGATCAGCGCCAGCGGGGTCAGGAAGTGCAGCTTCTGGTACGTGTCCCGCATGACCAGGATGCCGGCCGACGAGGCGAGCACCAGGGCGACGGCCAGGCCCAGCAGGACGTCCGCGACGATCCCCTGCGCGGTCACAGCCACCGCTCCAGGAACCGGACGAAGACCAGCCCGCTGCCGAACAGCAGCAGGGCGAGCAGCACGGGGAGCTCGAACTCCCCGGGGCGCCGGAACCCCTCCGCCAGCAGCACCAGCACCATCAGCACGACGGAGCTGATGGCCTCGTAGGCCACGACGGCGTCCATCACCTGGCCCCGGACCACCACGATCCCGCAGGGGATGACGGCCACGAGCATGGCGATGGCCGCGATCACGAAGCTGTTCACTCCGCTGCCTCTCCTTCGTTGACCACCAGCTGGTGGATCACCATCGTGTTGGTGGCGGAGTCGATGCCGAGCGCGAAGCTGTTGGGTGCGATGGACTTGCCGCCGATCAGCAGCGCGCGGCGGGTCTTGCCTTCCGCGCTGTCGTCGCCGTAGGGGACCGGCACCACCCGGAATCCGCTGGGCGGCTCCTCGCCGTGGGCCAGCCGGCGCCACAGGGCGCCGAACACGATCAAGGTGTCCCCCGCGACCTGGCCGGGCAGCCCGAAGACCCGGGCCAGCCACCGGGCCCTGACCCGCACCCGGGCGGCAGCCTGATGGGTGACCAGCTCGGCCAGGAACGCCGCCAGGGCCGCCGCGCCCGCCCCGGCGAGCAGCTCGTCCGTGGCGATCGAGTCGTCCAGGATCACCCAGAACGACATCAGCAGCACCCACCAGGTCAGCCAGGCGCCGGCCCGGCGGGCGAACGCGGCCTTCTCTGGTGGCCGTGGGCTGGTCATGCGCCGGTTTCGGCTGGCTGCCGGCAGGCCCTGATCGGCTCGAGCACCCACCCCACGTACCCAGGAGGCACCCGGCAAACGTGGCCTGAGCTGCCTGCACCCGCCCGCCCGCCGCCCGCCCGCCCGCGGCCGGCGCCCGCCGCCAGGTACCCGCTCCTAATGGCCCGGGCGGTTTGGCCGCCGCCGGCCCCGGGTAGGGCCAGCGGCCCGGCGTCCTGTACACCGGCCAACCCGGCCGGAATCAAAAACGGGGAGGTGCAGGCCCGGTGCCTCAACGCGCGGTGATCCTCTCCGGCTCGCTGGGCATGGGCCACGACGTCGTGTCCGAAGTGGTCTCGGCCAGCCTGGCCGGCCTCGGCTGGCAAGCCCGGACGCTGGACTGCATGGCCTTGCTGGGCCCGCGCGCGGGCTGGGCCGGCGACTGGGTCTTCCGCCGGCTGATGGCCCGGCCGGCGATCTACGACGGGCTCCACTTCGCCCACCTCCGGACGGGAAGCCGCCTCGCCACGGCCATGGACCGCGCCGCCACGCCGCGGCTGGTGTCCGCCCTCCGGGAGGTGGTGGCCGGCGAGCGCGCCGACATGATCATCAGCGTGTTCGCCGCGGGTGTCCCGGCCGTGGCCGGGCTGGCCGCCTCCTGGCCGCCGCCGCGCACGGGGAGCTCCCGGACGCGGCCGCGGACGGTGGTCCTGTGCCCCGACGCCCTGCCCCACGCGACGTGGGTCCGCGGGGGCATCGACCTGTTCCTGGTCAGCTCCGCGGCGGGGGCCGCGGCGGTGCGCCGCTACGCGCCCGGGGCCCAGGTCGCCGTGATCCCGCCCGCGGTGCGGCCCGCGTTTGCCCACCCGCCGCCGCGGCCCGCCGCCCGGTCGTCGCTCGGGGTACCGGCCGACGCGCGGTGCGTCCTGCTCATGGGGGGCGGATGGGGGCTGGGCCCGGTGGAGGGGGCCGCGCGGGCCCTGGCCGCCGCCGGGGTGCACGTGCTGGCCGTGGCCGGGCACAACGCGCGGCTCGCCGCCCGGCTGAGGGACCTGGCGGGCACCTCGCCCCTGGTCCACCCGTACGGGTTCACCCCCCGGATCCCCGAGCTGATGAGCGCGTCTGACCTGGTGGTGACCCTGCCCGGCGCCGTGACGTGCGGCGAGGCGCGGGCGGTCGGCCGCGGGCTGATGCTCCTTGACGCGATGCCCGGCCATGGCCGGGAGAACCTGCAGCATGAACTGGAACTCGGCGGGGCCGCGGCGTGTAACCCGCGCCCGCCGGAGATCGCCGCGAGCGTCCTGGCGGCCCTGGGCCGGCCCGAACCGGGGGGACCGGCCCGGCCTCCGGGGGACTGGGATCAGGCCTTCGCAGCCGCGATGGCTAGCATCGGGGTAGGCCCGGAGCACCAGCCGGGCGCCGCGGCAGGCCACCCGGAGGCGGCAGGCACCCGGCCGTGATCGGGAGGCATCCGCACGAACATTCCACCAGGGAGGTGGGTTATCCGTGATGCGCACACTGTGCCTCCACCCGCCGTCGTACGAGGGATTCGACGGCGGGGCGGGCTCGCGCTACCAGGCCAAACGTGAGATCCGGTCGTTCTGGTACCCGACCTGGCTGGCCCAGGTGGCCGCCATCGTGCCGGGCAGCAAGCTCGTGGACGCGCCCGCGGCGGGGCTCGGCCTCGACGACGTGCTCCCGCTCGCGCTCCAGCACGATCTCGCGGTGCTGCACACGAGTTCCCCGTCCTTCGGCGGGGACGTGCAGGTGGCCGAGGCGCTCAAGCAGGCGAACCCGGCGCTGAAGGTGGGCTTCGTCGGGGCCAAGGTCGCGGTGGAACCCGAAGCCTCGCTGCTCGCGTCGGACTCGATCGACTTCGTGGCCCGCGAGGAGTTCGACTTCACCGTGGCCGAGATCGCCGAGGGCCGGCCGCTGGACGGCATCCGCGGGGTCACGTTCCGCGGCCCGGACGGCCAGGTGGTGAACACCCCGGACCGGCCGATCCTGGAAGACATGGACCGGCTGCCGTACGTCACCGACGTCTACCAGCGCGACCTCAATGTGGACGACTACTTCATCGGCTACCTCAAGCACCCGTACGTGTCCCTGTACACCGGCCGGGGCTGCCGGTCGCGGTGCACGTTCTGCCTGTGGCCCCAGACCGTCGGCGGCCACCGTTACCGCACGCGGAGCGCCGCGAACGTGCTGGGCGAGATGGCCCGCATCACCGGGATGTTCCCCACGGTCAAGGAAGTCTTCTTCGACGACGACACGTTCACCGACGATCGCCGCCGCGCCGAAGAAATCGCCCGTGGCATGGGCAAACTCGGCCTGACCTGGTCGTGCAATGCCAAGGCGAACGTGCCGTTCGAGACTTTGAAGGTGATGCGGGACAACGGCCTGCGGCTGCTGCTGGTCGGGTACGAATCGGGGAATCAGCAGATCCTCATCAACATCAAGAAAGGCATCCGGGTCGACCGGGCGCGCCAATTCACCAAGGACTGCCGGAAACTCGGCATTACCATCCATGGCACCTTTATCGTCGGGCTCCCGGGCGAGACCAAGGAGACGATCCAGGAAACGATCCGCTTCGCCAGGGAGATCAACCCGCACTCGCTGCAGGTCTCGATCGCCGCCCCGTACCCGGGGACCGCCCTGTACGAGCAGGCCAGGGAGAACGGCTGGCTGCCCGACGACGACGCCACGCTGATCGACGAGCGCGGCGTGCAGGCCGCGGCCCTCAGCTACCCGAACCTCAACCGGACCGAGATCTACGAATCCGTCGACCGCTTCTACCGGCAGTTCTATTTCCGGGCCGGCAAGATCGCCGAAATGTCCGCCGAGATGGTGCGCAGCCCGGAAATGATGCGGCGGCGGCTGCGTGAGGGGACCGAGTTCATCAGCTTCCTGCGGCGCCGGGAAGGCGAAGCTTCCTGACCCGGTTCGCTTGTGTCTCCTGGGCCTCGCCCAGGCCGGGTCACCCCGGGTCGCGGCCCGGCCCGGCCGTCCGGTCGCCGGACGGCCGGGCGCTAGCCTGCCCCCCGCTGGGGCCGGTGTTCTGCAGAGGAGACTGGGATTCGGCCAGGCCGTCCGCGGCGGCCACTGGTTCGCTGGGCACGTGCTCAGCCAGGGGCGTGAGGTTGGGATCCGCCTTGGCCTGCTGGTACTGACGGGCTTCCCGGTTGTCCGGGCCGGCCTTCCCGTGGTAGACGATTGCGTACACCCCCCCGCCGACGATGAGCACGATGATGATCGCCCCGAGCACCCAGTTGAGGATGACTGCACCGCCCATGCCTGGACCTCCTTCTGCCTAGGCAGCTTTCGCAAAACCCGGCTGAGTTTTGATCTTGGGAAATGCCCTTCTCAGGAGTCTTAAACATCCCCCATGCGGCGCGCCGGGCAGGAGCGCTCCTGCCCTACCGCCCAGTGCTCATCGTTCAGGGCAGTAGCGCGGGTGGGGCACGATGCCCCGCTCGGCGGCCTGGTCACGCAGCATGCCCCGCAACTGGCCGCGGGCCCGGTGCAGCCGGGACATCACGGTGCCGAGCGGGCAGTGCATGATGTCCGCGACCTCCCGGTAGGTGAAGCCCTCCACGTCGGCGAGGTACACCACGGTGCGGAAGTCGCCCCGCAGTTCCCGCAGCGCCGCGATGACCGCGGAGTCGGGGAGCCGGTCCAGCGCCACGTCCTCAGCCGACCGGGGCGCGGCCTCGCGATCCTGGGTGAGCTGCCAGTCCTCGACCCCCGCGGTCGACACCTGCACCGGCTCGCGCTGCCTGCGCCGGTAGGTGCTGATGAACGTGTTGGTGAGGATGCGCAGCAGCCAGGCCCGGGCGTTGGTGCCCTCCCGGAACTGGTGGAAGCTGGCGTACGCCTTGGTGTAGGTCTCCTGGACCAGGTCCTCGGCGTCATGCGGGTTGCGGGTCATGGCCGTGGCCGCCGCCCGCAGCTGCCCCATGTGGGTCAGGGCCTCGTCGGCGAACCGGGCTTTCCCATCCTCGCCGAGCGTGGCCGGTGCCGCGTGCACCCGTGTGCCCATCGGGTCCTCCCTCTCTCTCCGGCGTGGTCGGGTACCCGTGGCCGCTCTCGCCAAACGCGGGCGGGTCTGGCCGCGGCGGAGGGCGGTCCCGGGGCGGGCCGCGGGCCTGCCGCTCACGCGTGCGCGCCGGGGGTTTGCCGCCTCCTGTCACGGGCATCCCCACGCTCATGATCAAGGGACTCATCAGGGGCGCCATGGCCGGGGCCGCGGGCACGACCGCGCTCAACGCGGCCGGATACGCGGACATGGCCTGGCGTGGCCGGCCCTCCAGCAGCACTCCCCAGCAGACGGTCGAGGAACTGGCCAGGCGGGCCGGGGTCGAGATCCCGGGCAGCGGCGAGGAACGGGACAACCGCCTTGAGGGGCTCGGGGCGCTGGCCGGCATCGCGACCGGGATCGCGGTCGGCGCGCTCGCCGGGGAACTGCGGGCCGTGGTGCTCCGGCTGGGCCCGGTGCTCGGACCGGTCCTGCTCGGCGCGGCGGCCATGGCAGCGACCGACGTCTCGCTGACCCGGCTCGGCCTGACCGACCCGCGGGAGTGGGACGCCACCTCGTGGCTCAGCGACGCGGGGCCGCATCTGGCCTACGGCGTGGTCTGCTACGCCGCGCTGCGGGCCATGAGCCGGCGTTAGCCCCGGTCTGCACGTCGGCGCACCCGCCGTCTTAAGGCACGCAACGAAGACCTCTCCCGGCCGGCTCCACCCGGCTCAGCTGGCGTCGAGCAGGGTGCGGAGGGTGGCGTTGGCCCGCGTGGCGTGCCGCCGGACCGCCGCCAGGCTGATGCCGATGGTGTCGGCGGCCTGTTCTTCGGACAGGTTGACGTAGTAGCGCAGGACCAGCACTTCGCGCTGGCGGGCGGGCAGTTCGCCGAGGGCGGCCAGCAGCGACGGGGAATTGGGCGCGGCCCCGGTGGCCGGTGCCGGGGTGATGCCGTGCCGCAGCGCCGACCGGGACCGGTTCAGGACCGACTGGCGCAGGAAGTCCAGGGCGCCGTCGGTGTTCCCGCGCCGCTGCCAGGCGGCGGCCACGGCGACGAAGGAGTCCTGCACGATCCCTTCGGCGGCCGTGGTGTCGCGGACCAGCAGCGCGGCCAGCCGCACGAGCGACGCGTAGTGCTGCTCGTAGAGCGCGCTCACCGGGTCACCGTAACTCCCTGCCGCGGCGGCCGTGCCGTTTCCGGGCGTACTGCCGGGCCCGCTGTGGCCGTTGCTGCTGGTCCCGTTGCTGCTGGTCCCGTTGGTGCCGCGGGCCGGGTGGCCGTTTGCCGGGGTGCTCGCGGTGGTAGCGGTGGTGGCGTCCGGGAGGATGTGCAGGCCAGCCGGATGGATCCCGGGCTGCCCCGGCGGACTCTCCCCGTCCTTCCCCGGCGGACTCTCCCCGGCCGGGCGGGTCCGCAGCCAGTCCGCGAACCGGTCCAGGCCCGCCACGGCGTCATAGTCCGAGCCGAACCGGGCCATCTTCAGCTCGGTGAGCCGCCGGTGCGACGGGGAGACGAACTCCCGGCCAGCCGGATGGCCGGTCCGGCGCTGGGCCACGGCGGCCAGCGTGTCCCGCAACCAGTCGCGGCACTGATCCGCGGGCAGGTCACGTAATGTGCTCCACATCGCGGCGGCCGCCTCGAAGGCGGCCTCGACAAGATCGCTGGCCAGCGTGCGGTCCGCGTCGGACAGAACGCACGCGTAGCCGAACAGGTCCCGGGCCTGGACGGTGAAGCACGCGCCCAGTTCCTCAGTCTCGCGGGACCACTCTCTGGATTCCTCAGCCACTCGGGCCTCCACTGGAAGAGCAGTGAGGGCCACAAAGCACCTGATCGCGGCTGAGCACCTGATGGCGGCGGAGCATGTGAGGGCGGCTGGGTACGCGATGACGCAGTACGGCGGTCGCCGACCCCCGGCCGTCGTACTGAAGGCGCCGGAAATCTCCGGCGCGCTGCGGTGACTCCTGACCGCGCGTGGCCGCCCCCCTCCCCACCCCGGGTAGCCTGTCGCGAATGGCGCTCAACAAGCATAAAACGCTTCAAGCGTAGAAAGCCAGATCTTACTGCCTGACAGTCGGGTAAACGGGGAATGGCCCGTCCCGGGCCGTCCGCTCATTTAGCTGCCTGGTCCGCGGCCTGCCCCGGTGATACAGGGCGGTCTCTTAGGAGATCGCCCGCCGGTAATTTAGGTTGATTGGACAAGATTAGCGCGCTTCTCTTACTTTTCCGTGCGGCCGGGATCCCCGGATTAGGGGATAGGCATTCCGTGCCGGATGGCCTAGCCGGGCGGCCGCCTCGGGCCGGGACGGTGCCGGTTACGGCGGGACTGGTCAGGGGGACTGGTCAGGGCCGGGCTGGTGGCGGCCCGAGGTGGGCTGCGGCTACCCGCCTGGGCACGACCATCCGCCACGCGTCGGTCACGAGCTCACACATCTCTGGCTCCGCGAAGTTCTCCATCCACGCGTCTATCCACTGGTAGCGCTGATCGCTGGGACGGTGCAGGAAGAACCGGCCCGGCTCCGCCGCGATCAGGGCGGCCCGCTCGTCCCGGGGGAAACCGAAACCCATGATCGTCTCGTCGGGGGAGACGGCCGCGTACACGATCCGGCCGACCCGGAACTTGACCCAGTCGCGGATCAGGTGCTCTTCCGTGCGGGGCAGCGAGAGTGCCACCGCGCGCACGTCGGCCAGGGTGACCATGACCCGATTCTGCCCACCGCCGCCGGGTCCCAGTACGCCAGCAGGGCATAACCCGGGGCGGGCCGGGGTTAGCGGAACCTGGGTACGGACCGAGCTAATCCGGGGCCGTCCGCATCTGGGGCCCCCGGGAGCAGGGAGACGGAGGAGCGATGCCGAAGGCAGTGCGGTTCGACGACTACGGCGGGATCGACGTGCTGAGGATCGAGGATGTGCCCCGGCCGGTGCCGGCTGAGGGCGAGGTCCTGGTCCGGGTCAAGGCGGCCGGGATCAACCCCGGCGAGGGCAAGATCCGTGAGGGCCTGATGCGCGAGCAGTGGCCGGCCACGTTCCCGTCCGGGCAGGGCAGTGACCTGGCGGGGGTCGTGGCGGAGACCGGCCCCGGGGTGACCGGGTTCTCGGCCGGGGACGAGGTCATCGGCTGGACCGACAACCGGGCCAGCCAGGCCGAGTACGTCCTGGTCGAGGCCGGGCACCTGACCGCCAAGCCGGCCGGGGTGCCGTGGGAGGTGGCCGGGGCCCTGTTCGTGGCCGGCGCCGCCGCCTACGCCGCCGTGCGGGCGGTCGCCCTGACCCCCGGCGACACGGTCGTGGTGGCCGGTGCGGCGGGCGGGGTCGGCACCATCGCGGTCCAGCTGGCCCGGCGGGCCGGGGCGACGGTCATCGGGCTGGCCAGTGAGCCGCATCACGCGTGGCTCACCGCGCACGGCGTGATCCCGGTGAGCTACGGCGACGGGGTGGCCGACCGGATCCGGCAGGCTGCCGCTCACGTCGACGCGTTCATCGACACGGTCGGCGGGGGCTACGTCCGGCTGGCCGTGGAGGATCTGGGCGTGGAGCCCTCCCGGGTGGACACGATCGCCGACTTCGAGGCCGTCGGGAAATACGGGGTCAAGGCCGAGGGCAACGCCGCCGGGTCCAGTCCCGCGACACTGGCCGAGCTGGCCGGCCTGGTCGCCGCGGGCGACCTGGAAGTCCCGATCACCGCGACGTTCCCGCTGGCCGAGGTGCAGGACGCCTACCGCCGGCTGGACCAGGGCCACGTGCTCGGCAAGATCGTCCTGACCGTCTGACGCCTGCCCCGCGAGGCTCACGCCTGCAGCAGGGTCACCCGCATGGACTGGCCCACGAGGGGGTCGGCCAGCGGCAGCAGGAAGCGGTACGCAGGGGGCAGGTGGCGGCGGACCGGGCCCGGGCCAGCAGCGGGATGAACAGCGTCCCTTTCGACCCGGATTCGGCTCGCGCCGGGCAGATGAAATGGCCCCCCAGCTACTGGGCGCTGGCCGGCCGGAAGGAAACGGTGGTGCATCCGTCGGTCCGCGCGGTATTGCTCCAGGCCCACCGCACCGGGTTCGTACCCGACTTTCAGGGTCCTTTTCTCTAGAGCCAGGCCTCGCCGTTGGCCAGGTCGCTGTCACCCGGGTACTGGCTGAGGACTGCTTCGAGGGCGGCGACGATCTTTCCCGTGTCTGCCCTGGTGCGGCGGTAGCTGGCAGGCATGAAGATCATGCCGAAGTGACCTGCCCCGCCGGGTGTGATCGCCTCGT
>Ga0182024_10022440_pt1 | contig 11375 bp, 6 predicted proteins | sample P32metaG_FD_120480 | JGI IMG/M metagenome (GOLD analysis project Ga0182024, IMG submission 120480) | Permafrost microbial communities from Stordalen Mire, Sweden - P3-2 metaG (Illumina Assembly) | ecosystem: Environmental > Terrestrial > Soil > Wetlands > Permafrost | place: Sweden: Stordalen... | reverse complement strand
TGCAGGACCACGAGGGCCTGCCGCTGGCGCATTGCCTCCTCCTCGATCGCCAGCGAAGAGCCCAGGACATCGAAGAAGATCCGGGCTCCGTCGAGATCGATGTACATTCCAACCCTCCCTAAATCTCGGCCCCACGCAGCGAACGCACCGCGCTCTCGCGCATCATCAGCGAAGCCACGAGCGCGATGGCGGTGAAGGCCATCACGTACCATGCCGGCGCCAGCCGATCGCCGGTCCAGTGGATCAACGCCTCGATGGCCGGCTGGGTGGTGCCGCCGACGACGGCGACGGCGGTGGCGTAGATCACTCCCACGGTGGCGCCGCGGATCTCTTTGCGCAGGGATTCGGTGATGGCGACGATCACCGCGGCGACGCTGAGATTGCTCAGGAGGGCGAGCAAGGCGGTGGCCCCCAGAAGGGTCGCGGCGTCGTGATTGCGCACCATCAGCCAATAGGCTGGCCAGGTGACAACGAGAAAGACGATGCGCGGCCAGATCATCATGGCCCGGCGCCCGTAGCGGTCCGACAGTATGCCGCCGGCCAGGGAGCCGACCAGGCCGAAGGCCCCGTTCGTCAGGGTCGCGCCCAGGGACACCCCCGCCGCCATGTGCAGGTGGAAAGTGGCGAATGTGGTCATGAAGTTGAAGGCGTAGGTGGAGACCGTTGCTCCGGCGATGAGGGCTAGGCCCAGGATGATGACCCTCGCATGCGCCGCGACGGTGGGCGGCCGGGGATGGGTTGTAAGGGGGTCTTCGATGCGATGCAGGGTCTCGGGTAGACTTCGGCGCAGGATGAGCCCGAATGGCAAGGTGAGCGCGCCCAGAAGAAACGCCACACGCCACCCCCAATGCTCCAGGCCGGCCGGTCCCAGCGACGCGGCCAGGGTGACGCCCACGAGGCCGCCGGTGATCTGCGCCAGGTTCTGGCTGGCGCTTTGCCACGCGCCATAGAAGCCACGCCTGTGGTGAGGCGCGGCCTCCACCAGAAAGGCGGTCGTGGGACCGACTTCGCCGCCCAGGGCGAAACCCTGAGTGAGACGCCAGATAACCACCAGGACCGGCGCCAGGATGCCGATGCTCGCGAACGAGGGCGTTAAGGCCAGACCAAGGATCGCCAGGCCCATGAGGGTAAAGCTGAACAGCATCGCCGGTCGTCGGCCCGCCCGATCGGCGAAACGTCCGATGACCAGAGATCCGATCGGCCGAAGGATGAAACCGGCGCCAAAGGTCCCTAGCGACAGCATGAGGCTCAGAAAGGCGGTGCGCCCGGGGAAGAATACGTGGCCGATCTGCACCGCGAAGTAGGCGTAGGTGGTGAAATCATAGAACTCCAGGGCGTTGCCGGCGACCGCCGCGGCCACCTGCCGGGCCGAGATCGGCGCATGCGCGGCGCTGGGCGGCGAGTGAACGGCGGTCTCGCTCATGGCCGCTCCTCCACCCGCCAGAGCGGGGCCTGACGCATAGGACCCAGCCTTAGCGCGCCGCCGCGTCCCCGATCAAGCCGGCGGCGCCTGCGTTAAGAGGTTCGGAAAGGAAGTGCTGGTAATGCTTTGAGGTGAGAGCGGGCGAGAACAGCACATGACTTTCGTGAAAATCGCCGCCGTCGCCCTGGCGGCAGCCTCGATGTCGGGTGGCGTCGAACGCCACAATGCCAAGACCCACAGCCCGATGACTCCGGCCGCCCTGGCGGCGGCGACCGAGCGGCGGGCCGAGAAGACCAGCTTCGCCGATCTTGAGCGTTTCGGGGAGGCGGCGGCGCGGGGTACGGGACGGGAGAACCTCAACCGTCTCCAGCATGTGGCGCTGATCATGCTCAATCAGGCCGAGTTCGAAAAATTCGAGCATTTCAACGGAATATTGGTTCTAAACGCCCGGCGGGACGGGGACGAGCGCTACCAGACGATCGCCAGGATCAACACCTTGAGGAGCTTCTTCGACCGCGGAGATGGTTCCACCCAGGCGGAAGTCGAGCGCATCGCCCGCACCGAGCCCGACTGGTTCGCCCGCGTCTACGCGATGAGCATCGCCGCCCTCATGCGCGCCAACGAGAAGGAGGACGGATCGGCCCTCGAGCTGATGTCGGACGCCCAGGCCCTGGTTCCCGACGGCGATCCCTACGCCGACGCGGCCAACGCCTACATCTGGGAATCCACCGGCATCGCCCTGATGGACCTCTACGACCTGCAGGGAAGCGCCGCCGCCTTCGACCGGGCGGACTTTCAGGATACCAACCCCCTCTATCCCCGGCCCGACTTCGACGACGTCTACAACGTCGCCCATCTCGCGGTGCAACTCGGCGACGCCAGGCTGGCGCGCGATGTCGCGGCGATCAATCATCGCCTGACGATCCGCTCCGACCTCCCCATGCCGGCCCTGAAGGTGTGGGACATGAACCTGTGCGGGCTGGTCGCCGACGCTTTCGGTCAGCCGCGCGAGGTCCTGGACTGCTTCAAACCCCTCGATCGTCAGCTCACCGGCGCCCAGAACCTCGCCCCCAGCATCATTCCCATGCGCGCCATCGCCGAGGCCAGGATCGGCGACTTGAAGGACGCTGCCGAAGACCTCGAGCTCCTGCGCAAACTCAAGAACTCCGGCCGTTTCGAGGCCGCCTCGTTCTGGCGGATGCCACAAGCCGAGAGCGAGCTGTTGCTGGCCAGCGGCCACGACAAGGAAGCCTTCGCCAAGCTTCGAGACTACGACCTTCAAAGTTCGACGACCAACGCCCAGCGCTTCAACGCCGGCATTCACCAGGTCACCGGCGAGCTCCAGACACAGCTGCAGGTCGCCCGGCGCGACGCCGAGCTCAAGCAGGACATCATCCGCGCCCAGCGCTGGGTCGCGGCGCTGGCGGCGCTCATGGTCGTGGGCGCGGCGCTCCTGGTGCTTTGGCAACGTCGGGTGGCGGCGAGGCTGCGGCTCGCCGGGCAGCGGGCCGAGGCGGCAAATCGCGCCAAGAGCGAATTCCTGGCCAACATGAGTCATGAAATCCGCACGCCGCTGAACGGCGTCGTCGGCGTCGCCGACATGCTCGCCCGGGGCCAGCTTGCGCCCAAGGAGCGCGAGATGGTGGAGATCATCCGCGGCTCGGGTCAATCGCTCGAACGTCTGCTCTCGGACGTGCTCGACCTGGCGCGGGTGGAGGCTGGCCAGATGACCATCGAGGTCGCGCCCTTCCAGGCGGCCGACGTCGTTCACTCGGTCGCCCGCCTCTCGCGTCTGCGCGCCGACGAGAAGGGTCTGACCGTCCATTGTGAAGTCGACCCGGCCTTGGAGAGATGGTTCCTTGGCGACGCCACCCGGGTTCGCCAGATCCTCACCAACCTGCTCAGCAACGCCGTCAAGTTCACCCAGGAAGGCTCGGTGACTCTCCAGGCCGAGTCGCCATCGCCAGGCCGCCTGCGGTTCAGCGTCACCGATACCGGTGTCGGTTTCGACGACGAGGACAAGGAGCGGCTCTTTGGCCGCTTCCAGCAGGCCGACGGCTCGATAACCCGCCGGTTCGGGGGCAGCGGCCTGGGTCTGGCGATCTGCCGTCAACTGGCGACGCTCATGGGCGGCGAGTTCGACTGCATGAGCAAGCCCGGCGAAGGCTCCAGGTTCTGGTTCGAGGCGCCGTTCCCGCCGGCCGCCGCCCCAGCCGAAATCGCCGAGGAGATGGCCGATGCCGGGCGGATGGAGGAACGCGCGGTCAAGGTGCTGCTCGCCGACGACCACGTGACCAACCAGGCGGTGATACGCATGATGCTCGATCAGTTCGGCGCCTCGACGGTCATGGTCGGCAACGGCGTCGAAGCGCTCGAAGCGATGGAGGGCGAAGAGTTCGACGTGGTTCTCATGGACATGCAGATGCCGGTCATGGACGGCCTTGCCGCCACTCGCGAGATCCGGGCGCGGGAAGCCAGGTCCGGCGCGCGCCGCACCCCAGTGGTGATGCTGACCGCCAACGCCCTGCCGGAGCATCGAGAGGCCAGTCGGGCCGCCGGCGCGAACGGACACGTCTCCAAACCGATCACGGTTGCCGATCTGCTGGGCGCCCTGACCCGGGCGCTCCAGTCCGGACAGGAGACTCGCGAGGTCGCCTGACGCGTCGGACCAACCTTGACCGCGGGCCGATCGATCGGCGCTTGCCCGAGGCGCCGCAAACCGACAGCATGCGGCCGCGGCTCGAAGCCTGACCAACGCGGGGTGCCCTCTTGGCTGCCAACGACCGGTCCACGACGCCAGGGCGCCTGCGTCTTGGAACGGTCCTTCCATTCGCCGCTCCCAGCCTTGGTCTTTCCGCCCTCGGGGTGGCGGTGTTCGTCTACCTGCCGCCCTACTTCGCTGGCCACCTGAAAGTCCCCATGGCCCTCGTCGGGGGGGTGTGGATGTTCGTCAGGCTTCTCGACATACCCGTCGATGTCCTCCTCGCCGTGGTGATGGACCGCACGCGCTCGATCCTCGGCCGCTATCGGGCCTGGATGCTCATGGGGGCGCCGGTTCTGATGCTGGCGGTGTGGAAGCTGTTCATGGCCCCGGTCGGCTTTTCCGGCGGCTATCTGCTGAGCTGGCTCTTCGTCCTGTACCTCGGAACCTCGATCCTCGGCCTAGCCCATTCGGCTTGGGGGGCGACGCTCGCCACCCGCTACCACGAGCGGTCCCTCCTGTTTGGCGTGCTCAACGCCGTGGGCGTGCTGGGCATCATGGCGGCGCTCGCCATGGTCATCGCCGGCAAACCCCTGGGATTGAGCGACGCCCAGTCGGTCCAGGCCATGGGCTGGCTGATCATCGCCCTCCTGCCGGTCACTGTCCTTTTTGCGGCCGCCCGGACCCCCGAGCGGATCGCGCCGGAGACGCCAAGGCGCGGCTTGCCTCTGCGCGACTATTGGGAGGTGATCCGCAAACCCGATCTCCTGCGTCTCTTCGCCGCCCAGTTCGCCCTTACCCTCGGGCCTGGTTGGATGAGCGCCATCTATCTGTTCTTCTTTCGCGATGCCCGCGGTTTCACCACCCGGCAGGCGACGGTTTTGCTGGCCGCCTACATCCTGGCTCAGATTCCCGGCTCTCTCCTTGCCGCCGCCGTCGCGCGCAGGATCGGCAAGCACCGCACCCTGATGCTCGCCGCCGCCGGCTTCTCCCTGGGCCTGTTGGCTATCTTCATCATCCCCAGGGCCAATCTCCTGGCGACGATCCCCACGATGATGTGGAGCGGAATGACCGCCGCCGCCTTCGACCTGATGATCCGCGCCATGCTGGCCGACGTCGGCGACGAGATTCGTCTCGACCAGGGCAAGCAGAGGATAAGCCTGCTCTATGCCGTGAACGGCCTGGCGGCCAAGATCGCCGGCGCCTTTTCCATCGGCCTCACATTTCCCCTGCTCGCCAGCCTGGGGTACAAGGCGGCCGAAGGCGCCGTGAATTCGCCCGCCGCCATTCACAATCTCACTCTTTCCTTCCTCCTCGGCCCCATCGTGTTCGTCATGTTGGGGGGCGCCTGCGTCATCGGCTGGCGCCTGGACGCCGGACGCCAGGACGAGGTCCGTCGGAAACTCGAAACCCGCGACGCCGAACTCGAGGCTGGCGCTACGGACTGGCTTCCACCCCTGCCCCACCCGCCGGCGGATCCCGAAATCGCGGCCTGAGACGGCTCCGGCCGGCGACGCCGCCTCGCCAAGAGCGGCGACGCCGCTTGAACCTTACGCGGCCTTGGGAGAGATGGGGACGGCGGCTCGAGCCCCCGAAATCCGCTCCAGATCGGCCAGGGGCGACAGGCCGAGGGCCCTGAACATGGCCAGCCGCGGCGGTCCGGGCTTTGGCGCATAGAGGCCGGCATTGGCGCGGCGGCCGCGGACCCAGGCGGCGAACACCTTCAGCAGCGCGCCGGGCCGGGCCAGCCAGCCTCGCGGCGGCGCCAGCATGTGAAAGCCCCGGCTCGCCGCTCGCAGGAGGGAGATGTCCGACCGCACGGCGATGGCGACCCCGTCCTCGACGAAACTCGCCATCAACCGCGAGCGCCAGGGGGGACTCCAGGCGGGGTCGAGGCCGCGCAGCGCTCTTTCGGCGGCGCTTCGATCGCGGGCTGCCATGTCATCGTAGAACGGCCGAAGCTCGGATCGGACGCGCTGGCTGTAGAGCCTCGCCCTGATCTGGGGATCGTCGGTCCGCGCGATCACGTCGCGCAGGAGATGGGCCTCGACGGCGGCGAACGAGCAGCCGCGGCCATAGAGTGGGTTGGTCCGCACCAGGCTGTCGCCAACGCAGAAGAAATTCAACGCCGCCGCCCGCCCACCCGGCGCCATCTCGCGCCAGCGGCTCTTGAGATTTCCCATGCCGAAGACCCGGCTGACCGGAGCGCTGCGCACCGGATCGGTCCATGGCGCCACGCCTGGCAGCGAACGGCAGATCTCCTCGTAGACCTTTGGGCGCACCGCCGCGGCGCGCAGTGCCTCTTCCACTTCCGGCACCGCCAGGGTGACCGAGAAGGTCCCATTGTCCGCGGGAAAGACCGCGAACTTCAGGTAGCCCAGATCGCCGCTCGCGGGATGGGTTCCGCGCGGCGGCTCGTTCTGGCCGGGCAGCAGACTGTAGAAACGGGTGAAATAGAGGATGGCGCAATCCTCGGTCTCCTCGGCCACCCGGACCCCGGCCTCCCCGAGCCAGTCGATCGCCTGGGAGACCCGGCCGCCGGCGTCGATCACCAGATCGGCCAGCGATTCGCCGCCGTCCTGGAGGCGCAGGCCGGCGACGGCCAGGACCCCCGTGTCACTGGTCTTGGTCACCAGGCCGTCGACGAAGGTCCCACAGTCGATGGTGACGCCGTCCTGCTGTTCGACGTAGCGGCGGATGACCAGCTCCAGCGTCGTGCGTCGGCTGACGAGCACGGCGAGCTCTTCGTCCCCCGACTCGGCCCGATAGCTGGCGCGCAAAGAATCCGGGAGCCCGGCGGCGAAGGTCAGTTCCCGCGCGCCGGCTTGGCGCAGGGCGTCGAGGAGCGCCGGATGCTCGTCGTGGATCAGGGTGCGCAGGCGAGCCAGGAAAGCATGGCTGTGGCGAAGGTGGCCGACGCCGCGCCGGGCCCAGGTCGAGAACGCCTCCTCCGCCCCTCCGGGCGGCGGCGGCGGATCGCGGTCGTGGATGATGATCTCGCGCCCCGTCGGCGCCAGGGCGAGGGCGGTGCAGAGACCGGCCATGCCGGCCCCCAGGATCACCACCCTCTCTTTCATTCGCTCGCCCTCCTAAGCGAAGAAGCCCGCCTCGTCCGTCGGTCCTGGTGGTGGCCCGATCGGACCGCCAAGCCAGGTCGCGGCCGCGTAAAGGGACGCGGCGATGGCTGCAAGGTCGAGGTAGTACAGATAGCGATAGTCGCAGGCGATGGAGATCACGGCGAAGGACAGGGCGAAGACGATGGCGCTGGCGAGCATGGCCGCCACGGCGATGTCGGGCGCCCTGCGCCGACGTAGCAGCCCGATGAGAAGGACGAGGCCAACGGCGCCGTAGAGGCCATGCGCATAGACCGGCGTAGGGGTGAAGGCGAGGGCATAGCCGGCGAGCGCCCGGTCCATGCCGGTCTGGCGGCGGCCAAGGCCGAGACTCTGCATCTCCTCGGGCGGCCCGTCCAGGCCGGTGTAGATCGGCACGCAGTCGCCGATCGCCGGGGTCAGGAACACCCACTCGAACGCCCTGGCGCGAACTCGCAGATAAAGTAGCGGGTGACGGCGGATGATCTCCGACCATTGGTCGGCGACGATCCTGGCGACCTGCGGGTGCGTCGCCATGCGATCGAGGGTCGGGCCCAGCCCGTTGATGCGAACCGGCGAGTAGGCGGCGACGCCGTCGGTCTTTAGCAGCCTCTCGAGCCAAGGTGAGCGCGAGGCCAGGACGCGCAGGTCCAGCCGCGGATCCAGGGAGATCGCGGCGACGATGTCGTAGGTCTGGAGACTCTCCCACTGCTGGTCCAGAGCCCCGCTGGACGGGATGCGGGCGTTCAACGCGTTCGCGGCGATCATGCTGGATGCGGCCCCCGCCGCCAGGAACCCGATTCCATGGATCCGGCCACGGCGCCGCGGGGCCCGCCCTTCAGACACGGCCGCGATCCAGCCGGCGGCCACGGCGCCGAAAGGCAGGACGACGGCGCCGTTCTGTCGAGCCAGGGCGGCCAGGGTCAACAACGCCAGCGCCAGCCCCAGCAAGGCGTATCGTTTCGCCGCGCCCCTCCACCACACCGCCGCCTGGGCCAAGCATGCGAAACCGGCCGTAGCCGAGGCGGCGAACAGGACGTCCTTCCAGACGATCGCCGGAAAGATCAGCAGCTGCGGAACGGCTGCCAACGCGCCCGCGAGCACGGTCGTCGGCCACGAGGGCCTGCGGGCGAGCGACACTAAGGCGATCAGGGCGCCTGCGATGAGCAGGGTGTCGAAAACCACGAACAGCGCCGCGCCGGGGCGGACCGCATCGGCGAGCCCCAGCAGCCAAGACATCACCGGCGGATGCACGCCGCTGTAGACGCCCTCACGGCCCTCGGCCAGCTGCGCCACCGAATCGTACGAAAGGTGTCCGGGAAGGTTGAGAACGAGCGTCGCGCCCGCGCCCAGGGCGATGATCGCCGCCGCCATGAGCCTGGGCGGGGCGGTCAAAGGAAACCCAAACACGAGTGCGCGGATCAGTCGGGTTCTCCTCTGCAACCGCGACTGGCGCGGGGGCGCTTAAGCAATCACGTTCATTGGGCGTTCACGAGGCGCGCTCGATAAGCCGCTTGAACCGATGGGGTCGAGGGTTATGACAGGGTGGTGTCCGCCGGAAGCCCAGCCGAATCGACGCCTGGCAAACGCCTGACCGCTTCGCGCGCCCGGCCCTCGCCGGCGTCGAACAAGGCCGATCGAAGAGATCGAGACTACCGCGCCCTCTTCGACACCATGAGCGAGGGCTTCGCCCTCTGCGAGCCGATTTGGGCCGATGGACGCCTCGTCGATTACCGGATCATCGAGATCAATCCGGCGCTCCAGGCCATGCTCGGGGTTGGGCCGGAGGCCGCGGGAACGCTGCTGAGCGATGGACCCATCTATCGCCCATGGATCGAGGTGTGCGAACGGGCGCTGGTCAAGGGCGAACCGGTCGGCTTCGAGTTTCACAACCCCAGCACCAACCGGTGGCACGAAATCCGGCTGACGCGCGTGGCCAAGGATCGTCTCGCCCAATTCTTCTTCGACATCACCGAGCGCAAGCAAGCCCAGGAGCATCAGGCGCGGCTCTTCGACGAGCTCAACCATCGGGTGAAGAACAGCCTCACCATGGTTTCCGGTCTGCTTCAGATGCAGGCAAAGGATGCCGCGGAGCCGGTGCGCGAGGCGCTCGCCAAGGCGGTCGCTCGGGTCGAGGCGATCTCCGAGGTGCACGGCAGTCTCTACAGCGGCGGCAGGACCACCGAGATCGACTTTGGCCAGTATCTTCGCGCCCTGTGCGAACGGCTCGAGGACTCCCTGCTCGAGGGCGATCGGATCGCCATCGAGGTCAAGGCCGAATCGGCGAACATCCCGGTCGACCAGGCCGCGCCTTTGGGCATGATCGTCAACGAGCTGGTGACCAACGCCGCCAAGCACGCCTATCCCTCGCCGCGCTCGGGCGTGGTCGCCGTGAGTCTCGGCCGCGAGGCCGACGACCTGGTGCTGAGTGTCAGGGATTGGGGCCGCGGAACCCCGCCGGCGGAGGCGACCGAGGCTCGCGGCCTGGGAATGAAGCTCATCGCTTCCCTGGCCCGCCAGGTCGGGGCGACGATGGCCAGGCAGAAGGGACCCGGAACGGGTTTCGAACTTCGTTTGCCGAGCATCTGACGCTTCAGGCGGTCTTGGCGATAGTGAGACCCAGTTCCTCGATCATCGCCTGACGGATCAGGAACTTCTGCACCTTTCCGGTGACCGTCATCGGGAAGTCGTCGACGAAACGAACATGGCGGGGGACCTTGTGGCGGGCGATCCGGCCGGCGCACCAGGCGCGGATCTCCTCTTCGCTAACCGCCGCTCCGGGATGAAGTCGGATCCAGGCGCACAGCTCCTCGCCGTAGCGATCGTCGGGGACGCCCACCACCTGGACATCGGCGATCATGGGGTGGGTGAAGAGGAATTCCTCGATCTCGCGCGGGTAGAGGTTCTCGCCGCCGCGGATGACCATGTCCTTGATCCGTCCGACGATGTTTCCATAGCCCTCCTTATCGATCGTCCCCACGTCGCCGGTATGCATCCAGCCCTCGGTGTCCAGCACCTGCGCGGTCTTCTCGAACTCCTCCCAGTAACCGAGCATCACCGAGTAGCCGCGCGTGCAGAGTTCTCCTGGGATTCCCCGAGGCGTGATCCGGCCCTTTTCGTCGACGATCTTCACCTCGATATGGGGCTGAACCCTGCCGACGGTGGAAACGCGGCGTTCGAGCGAGTCCTCGGGAGCGGTCTGGAAGCTCACCGGGCTGGTCTCGGTCATGCCATAGGCGATGGTCATCCGCGGAATGTGCAGCGCATCGATCACGCCCTTCATCACCTCGACCGGACAGGGGGCCCCGGCCATGATGCCGGTGCGCAGGCTGGAGACGTCGGCGGCGCTTTCCGCCTGCGCGGCCAGCAGGGCGATGAACATGGTGGGGACACCATAGAGCCCGGCGCAACCCTCGCTCTGCACCGCCTCGAGAGTGGCGCGGGCGTCGAACACCGGCGAGGGATAGACCATGGCCGCCCCGTGCGTCAGGCAGGCGAGGTTGCCCATGACCATGCCGAAGCAGTGGTAGAGCGGCACGGGTATGCAAAGACGCTCGCCGGCCGCCAGCTCGATCGCCCGGCCGACGAAGAAGCCATTGTTGAGGATGTTGCGGTGTGAGAGCGTCGCCCCCTTGGGCGAACCGGTCGTGCCGCTGGTGAACTGGATGTTGACCGCCTCGTCTGGGCCGAGTTTCGCGCCGATCGAGCGCATGGCGGCGAGGTCGGCCCCGCTCGCGCCGGCCGCGACTTCGTCGAACGCCAGCCATCCGGCTCGCGGCTCGCCCAGCGTGATCACCGCTTCGAGGGCTGGCGCCGCTCGCGCGCGCAACGCGCCGGGCGCCGAGCCCACGATCTCCGGCGCCAGGTCCTCGATCATGGCGGCGTAATCGCTGGACTTGAACCTGGCGGCCGCCACCAGCGCCCTCACCCCGACCTTCCTCAGAGTGTATTCCAGCTCTGAACGCCGGTAGGCCGGATTGATCGTGACCAGGATGAGGCCGGCGCGAGCGGCGGCGAACTGCGTCAGGGTCCACTGGGCGCAATTGGGTGACCAGATTCCGATCCGGTCGCCGGGAACCAGGCCCAGACGCAGCAGGCCCGCGGCCAGGGCGTCCGCGCGTCTGGCCACATTGGCCCAGGTCCACCGGATCGACTGCTC
>Ga0182024_10022439_pt1 | contig 11376 bp, 10 predicted proteins | sample P32metaG_FD_120480 | JGI IMG/M metagenome (GOLD analysis project Ga0182024, IMG submission 120480) | Permafrost microbial communities from Stordalen Mire, Sweden - P3-2 metaG (Illumina Assembly) | ecosystem: Environmental > Terrestrial > Soil > Wetlands > Permafrost | place: Sweden: Stordalen... | reverse complement strand
GATGGTACTGCGCGGGGGACCGCGTGGGAGAGTAGGACGCCGCCGGACATTCTTCCGCTGAGGGCCGCTACCGTAACAGGTAGCGGCCCTCAGCGTTTTTCCGCCATGGGGCGGCTTTCATCGGTGGCCTGGGAGGTCGAACGTGGTCGGGAAAGGGCGCGGAGCCGGCCGAAGCGGCTCGGGCAACCGCGGCGGTACACCCCGGCCTGCACGGCGGACCGGATCCGGCGGCGCGGTGCCACCCGGCGACGGCCGCGGGACGGGCGGACGCCCAGGCGGGCAAGGCAGCGGGGCCCGCGGCACCGGCCGTGGGCCGGCTGGCCAGGGCAGCACCGGCCGCGGGCCGGCTGGCCAGGGCGGTGCCGGCCGCGGGCCCGCCGGCCAGGGCAGCACGGGACGGGGCACCGGCGGTACCCGGGGGACCGGCGGCGGCCGGCCCGGCAGGAGCGACGACGGCACCGGCACTGGCGGGCCGCGCCAGGACGGCACGGGACACGGAGCCACCGCAAGCGGGCGTGGCCGCAGCGGTGATGGAACATGGACGGGGGGCGCCGGTGCGGCCCGCGGCACGGGTACCGGCAGGCCGGCCCGTGGTGGTGACGCCCCCCGGACCGCCGGTCCGGGCCGGAGCGGCGCAGGGACCGGCAGGTCGGCAGGACTCGGCAGTGACCGGCGCCCGGCACCTGGAGGGGGCACGGGGCGCGACGCGGCGCGGCCAGCCGGCGGACAGCGGACGCCAGGCGGCCCGCGCAGTACCGGGAGTTCGCGCCCGGCAGGCGGCCCGCGCGCTGGGGATGGGCCGCGCGCTACTGGAGGGCCGCGAAGCTCCGAGGGCTACCGGGGCGCAGCAGGCTCCGGGACTGCGGGCGGCCCGCGCGCTGCGGGCGGCCCGCGCGCCGCGGGAGGGCCGCGCGCCGCGGGAGGGCCGCGGTCCTCGGGCGGCACGCGTCCTAACGGGGAGCCGCGGACGGCACGAGGTTCTCGCGGTTCGGGGCAGCACCGGCCCGGCGGCACGTCCAGGCCTGGCTATGCCGGCTCTTCCGGCCGGGACCGCGGTGGTCCGCAGGGCGGCGGCCAGGCCCCGGAGCCGCAGGGCGGTCCGCGGCGGTCCGCCGAAGGCTCCCTGCCGGAAGTGCCCGCGAGCATAACGGCTGACCAGCTGGATCCGGCGGCCCGGGAAGAGCTGAGCACACTGCCGGGCGACCTGGCTGACGCCGTCGCGCGGCAGCTGATCGCGGCGAGCATCGACGACGACCCGGACCGCGGATACCGGCACGCGCAGGCCGCCCGGCGGCTCGCGGCGCGGGTCGGCGTCGTCCGCGAGACCTGCGGGATCGCTGCCTACCGGGCCGGGGCCTGGGCTGACGCGCTCACCGAGCTCAGGGCAGCCCGGCGGCTGACCGGGCGAAGCAGCTACCTGCCGATGATGGCGGACTGCGAACGGGCACTCGGCAGGATGGACCGCGCGCTGGCACTCGTCACCGGACCGGAGGCACGCGGCCTCGACCGGGCGACCGAAATCGAGCTGCGCATCGTCGAATCGGGCATCCGCCGCGATCAGGGCCTGGCCCGCGCCGCCGTGGTCGCGCTGCAGCTGCCGGAAATCACGGACGGCCGCCCCTATGCCGGGTCGGCCAGGCTGTTCTATGCGTATGCCGACGCCCTGCTGGATGCCGGGCGCGAGGACGAGGCTAAGGACTGGTTCGGCCGGGCCGCGGCCGCCGATACTCACGACGAGACCGATGCCGCCGAGCGGTTCGAGGAACTGGACGAGTTCGACTTCGCCGACCTTGATGAATTCGCCGACCTGGACGAGCTCGCTGATCTGGGACTTTCCGCAAGCCCGGCGGACTCGGCCGGCCTGGTGCCGAGTGCCACTGAAGACACCGAAGAGGCCGGCAGGTGAGGGTTCCGTGCGGCGGCGCGAACGGGACCTGTCCCAGGAAGGCGAGGAGGCTAGCAACCAGGGTCGCTAGACGAGAATTCGTGGCACTGCCGAGTCGACCCGAGCGATGTCGCTGGTGACGATGGCGTGATGACGTTGCCGGGCGCAGAGCACGACGTGTACGTCGACGACGTCACCGTGATCTGTGTCCGCGCACATCAACCCGACGGTCCGGGCAACGCTCAGCGTCATGACTGCGATGTCAATGTCGGGAGATTTGAGCAGCCGGGCGAGACGGGCGTGGCGGAAGCTGCGCCACGCCTGCGCGACGACTTCGGCGGGGATGTAGATGGTTCCACTGCGCCGCCGGGCCTCGTCCAGGCGTGCCTGCATCGCCACGGGTTTGCCTGGGTGGTCGAGGGCAGGAAGCGCGCCGGTGTCGAGCGTCAGCCCGGTCGTCGCAGTCGCGCTCACCTGGCCATCCTGTCGCCTTGCCGGGACTGGCCAGTCAGCCCTACCTGGTCGAGTTCGGCCTCAACCTGTCGCTGGACCTCCTCCGGCACGGGGGTTTCGGCGCGCCAGGCGGCCAGGATGTCGGCTAGCTTCTCGCGCTCTTGGTAGTCCTCCAGCGCCGTGGCCACATACGAGCTGACCCGCCCTTCGCCTCCAGCAGCGCGCTTGATCTTCTCCACCAGTTCGTCGGGAAGACTCACCGTAATGCGTTTCATACAACTATCCTGCTCTGCTGGCGAGCCGGATCACGGATTATGCGGGGATAGTCGACTACCCGTGACAGCTGCTTGAGTCAGGCTGCCCCTTGCTTGTCGAGCCAGCGCGCGATGCCGGCCACGTTGGCCGACGCGCTGCTGATCCGGTCGAATTTAGCGGCCAGCGCCGGATCGGCGCCGTCGGCGAGCACGGCATACCGGCTTCTGGTCCGCTCGGCCACCATGGCCGCGGCGTGATCAAGGTCGAGGCCGGCGCCCCGGGCACGCCGGGTCTCGTCCACCCACAGCCGGATCTCCTCGGCGGACCGCTCCAGGGCGTCGGCGACCGCATCCACCGGCCCGTAGTGGCTGAACAGCAGCCGTGACGGCCGCAGGGCCGTGAACGTGCGCAGTGACTCGAGCGCGGTTTCCAGGTCGAAGTCCGGCGGGGGAGTGGCGGGCCGCATGTCGCCGGTCTCCTGGATGTAGATCCCGGCGGCATCGCCCACGTACAGGTCGCCGCTCACCGAGTCGATCAGCCCGACGTGATGCTTCGCGTGGCCGGGAGCGTAGTGGCTGTCCAGCCGCCGGCCGCCGCCGAGGTCAATGGTCCCGGTGCCGGCGACCGCCCGGATCCGGTCCGCCGGGGTCGGTGCCAGCGTCCCGAACAGCCCGTCGAGCTCATCCCCGTACACCATGCGCGCACTGGCCATCAGGCGCGACGGGTCGGCCAGGTGCCGCGCCCCCCGCTCATGCACGACGATTTCGGCGCCCGGGTACATCGCGGCGATATCGCCCACTCCGCCGGCATGGTCGAGGTGAATGTGCGTGACGACGACCGTGGCCAGGTCCGCCCGGCCGATGCCGAGCCGGGTGAGAGCATCAGCGACGACCGGCGCGGACGGCGCCGTGCCGGTCTCGACCAGGCAGGGCCGGTCCGAGCGGATGAGGTACCCGGCGGTGATCCCGTCGTATCCGGCCATCAGGGTGTCGATCTGATGTACCTCATGACCGAGATCGGTCGTGGTCGCCGCCCTGCCGGGGTCCGGTTCAGCACCGTTCATCCGCTGATTCTCGCAGACTGGCCGCCGCGCCCTTCCGTTCGGCGGCGGGCAGGCTGGGCGGTAGTATCTGGTCGCCCGTGGATCGGGGAGCGCCGCATGCCGCGGCCCGTCCCGGCCAGGGCCTGGCCGCGATGCCCACGGACGGCAGGCGCGGCGATCGTGATGAGGTGAGCGGACTCCGGTCCCGCTGAGGGGCCGAGTGGGGAACAGGGCGTGAGCGATACCACCGTGCGGCCGGCGTCCGGCCCGCCGCGCGACGACGCGACGGCCGAGCGCCGCTTGCGCCGCCTCGTCCCGCGTACCCCGGCTGGCATCGTGATAGCGGCGGCGACTCTGCTCGGGCTCGGGCTCCGGGGCTACCAGCTAGCCCGTTCCGGTCATCTCCTCGGCGTCACTGAATACGACGACGGCGCGGACTTCGGCAGCGCGCTCCGCCTGGTCAACGGCGCGATCCCGTACCGCGATTTCGTTACCGTCCAGCCGCCGGGAATCACGCTGCTGATGCTGCCGGCCGCGCTGCTCTCCAAGCTGACCGGCACGGCCGCGGCGATGGCGGTCGCGCGCATCCTGACCGCGGTGGCAGGCGGCGCCGGCGTGCTGCTCGGCGGGCTGCTCGTGCGTCATCGCGGCCTGTTCGCCGTCATCGTGACCTGCGGCATCCTGGCTGTGTACCCGGGCAGTGTGCAATCCGCCCACACCGTCCTGCTGGAGCCCTGGCTGGTGCTCGCCTGCCTGGCCGGCGCCGTGGCGGTCTTCGACGGCGATCAGCTGGCCGGCGGTCGCAGGCTCGCCTGGGGCGGCGCGGCGCTCGGCTTCGCGGGCGCGATCAAGGTGTGGGCGATCATCCCGGTGGCGGTCATCCTGGTGCTGAGCCTGCCCCGGCCCCGGCAGGCGGCCAGGTTCCTGGCCGGCGTGGCGGCCGGATTCCTCGTTCCGCTGCTGCCCTTCGCCGTGGCCGCGCCCCGCGGGCTCTACGACGGCGTGATCGTTGCGCAGCTGGCCAGGACCGGTGCCCGCATACCGTTCTGGTTTCGTATCCAGCAGATGACCGGGCTGATCGCCGGGCATCCGACGGATGCCATCCTGGCGGTGGCGGCGGTGATCGCGGTCGCCCTCATCGCGGGCCTGTTCGCCGCCGCCTGGCTGGTGACCCGCCGGCCGCCGCCGGCGCTCGACTGCTTCGCTGTCGTCTCGGCGGCGCTGGTGGTAGCGGCGTTCCTGCTGCCGGACGACTTCTACTACCACTACCCGGGGTTCCTCGCGCCGTTCCTCGCCATGTCGCTGGCGCTGCCGGCCGGCACGCTGCTGGCCGCCGGCCCCGGCCACGGTGCCGCGCGCGCCGGCTGGCCAGGCAGCCGGCTACCGGACCGGCTGCGGTGGTCAGCGGCCGGGCTGGCCGGGCTGGTCATCGTGGTGCTGCCCTTCGCCGTCCCCCGCGCCGAGGACGCCCCGACGCCGGTCTACCGGGTAGCCGCGATCCAGCAGGTGATCCCCCCCGGGGCGTGCGTGCTGACTGATCAGGCGTCGCTGCTCATCGCCGCCGACCGGTTCACCTCCAGCGTGCCGGGATGCTCGCTGATCGTGGACGGTACCGGGACCGACTTTGTCCTCGGCCACGGCAAGGACGGCTTCTCGGCAGGCAGCGTGCCCGCCGTGGCCGCGGTGTGGCGGCAGGCATTCGGCGCCGCGCAGTACGTGCTGCTGACGCCCGTCAACGCCCGGCGGATCGCCTGGACGCCTGCGCTCCGGTCGTACTTCACCCGGAATTTCGTCCTTGTTCACGGCTCCTGGCCGCCGCTGAGCCTGTATGTCCGCAAGGGCGCGCGGATTCAGCCCTGAGCGAACGCCCGGATCACCAGCCCGGTTCGCGGCTTCGGCCCGAAGGAGGTCGACTTGCGCGGCACGCGCTCGCCGTTCGCGGCGACCGCGTAGACATCCGCGGCCGGCACGGCCGTGCAGATGACCGCGGTTCCGCCCGGTACCTCATCGGCGGTGCGGATCGCCCTGGCCGCGTCGTTGTGCACGATCCGGACGCTGCTCTCGTCATCGCGGACGCCCCAGACCCGCGTCATCAGCAGTTCCTGCAGTACCGATGCCGCCAGGCCGCGCCAGCGGGGTGACTGTCCCGGCGGCATGGCGCCCTCGAGCTGCACCGGGTCGGGCTCGCTGAGCAGGTGCGCCTCGCCGCCGCCGGCGACCAGGAACGCCACGCCGCCGCCGGCCGATGCCTCGCTGAGCGCGCGCAGCGCGGCCGGCAGGTCGCCCGTTCCGCCGGGCAGCGACCGGACGCGGAACGCGCTCTCGGCCATGCTCACGGCTGCGGCTGGCGCCAGCCCGGGGATGACCCGGTGGATCGCGCCGATCTGCGGCGGGTACGCGGCCGAGTCGACCAGCAGGGCCAGGCCGTAGTCCCATGGGCCGCCGCCGTCGCCTGCGCTGCGCCGCCGCGCCTGCAGTTGCAGGTAGGCCGCGTAGCGGTGGTGCCCGTCGGCGATCAGTGCCTGCCGGGGCGCCAGGTCGGCGGCCACGGCGGCCAGTTCCGCCGGATCGGTGAGCGCCCAGAGCCGGTGCCGTACGCCGTCCGGGGTGAGCGCCTCGAGCAGCGGCGCCCGGCCCGTCGCGACGGCCTCGACCAGGAGCGTCGCCGCGCCGGGCCGGCTGCCGTCGTACAGCAGGAAGATGGGCTCGAGGTTTGCCTGGGTAGCCTCCATCAGCTGCCGCCGCCCGGTCACCGGGCCGGGCACGACGTCCTCGTGCGGCAGCACGATCCCGGCATCGGCCGGGACAAGGCGCAGCGCGCCGATCAGCCCCCGCTGCAGGATGTCGTGGGACTCCCCGTCCGGCCGGGCGATCCCGTTGCCGTTCCGGCCGGCCAGCCCGGTTGCATGCGCCGTGGCCTGCTCGTAGACGTACAGCCCGGGGACCTTGTCAGGCACCAGGATCCGCTGGTCCAGCCAGTCGCGCAGGGCCACGGCGGCGTCGGAGTAGATCTCCTCAGGGCGCCCGGCCGCGCTGCGCGGCAGGATCAGGCGGACCACGTTGTACGGATCCCTGGCGATCAGCTGGTCCTCGATCTCGTACGCAATGACGTCGTACGGTGGTGAGGTGACCTCGGCTAGACCGCTCACCCGGCCCGCGGCATACCGGACCCCGCGAAAGGGCGCCATCGCGAGGCCGGACTGCACCGCCAGCGGCACCGGCGGCTCAGCTGGCCCGTTGCCGGACGGAAGGATCTGCACATATGACAGAAGCACCGCGCGGCGGCGAGGATTCCCGGCTGGACAAAGATCTGCTCGCCCGTAGCCGCCCGGAGGAGGCGGGGCCGGACGGGAGCGACACCTACGCCCTGTACCGGCGCGGCCTCGATCTGCTCGGCCGGGGCAGCGCGGCCGCCGCCGCCCAGCTGCTGGAGCGGGCCGCCGCAGCCGAGCCGCGGTCGCCCAGCGTCCGTGAGGCGCTGGCCCGCGCGCAGTTTGACGCGCGCAGGTACGCCGACGCGGCGGGCAGCTTCCGGCAGATCGTGGAAGCAACCCCCAGCGACGACTACGCGCAGTTCGGCCTGGGCCTTGCCCTGGCCAGGGCCGGGAACCCGGGCGCCGCCGCCGAGCACCTCGCCCTGGCCGCCGCGATGCGGCCGGACCTGCGGCATTACACCGATGCGCTCCGGCAGGTACGCGCTACCCTCCGCGCCCGCGGCGAGGGACAGACCTCGTGACCCATAACGGGGATACCACCGCGACTGGCGTAGCGGCGCCCGGTGCGCCGCGGCGGACCGCAGCGGCCCAGGCGGCGCTGGCCCCGCGCGGCAGTGCGGAGCCGCTCTGCGTCGCCTACGACGTCGCCCTGCTGGACCTCGACGGCGTCGTCTACCTGGGCAGCGGCCCGGTTCCCGGCGCGGCGGAGGCGCTGCGGAAAGCCGCGTCCCGCGGCATGCGGCTCGCCTTCGTCACCAACAATGCCGCCCGCACGCCGGCCGCGATCGCGGCCCACCTCACCAGGCTGGGCGTGCCTGCCGCGGCCGGTGACGTGGTGACCTCCGGGCAGGCGGCCGCCCGGCTGCTGGCCCGGCAGCTGCCGCCGGGCGCGCCCGTCCTCGTCGTCGGCGGCAACGGCCTGCGCATCGCGCTGCGCGAGCGCGGCCTGCGGCCGGTATCCGCCGCCGCCGAGCGGCCCGCCGCGGTCGTGCAGGGATTCTCGCCGGACCTCAGCTACGCGCTGCTCGCCGAGGGAGCCCTCGCGGTGGCGCGCGGCGCCTTGTTCGTCGCCGCCAACGCGGACGTCACGCTGCCGACCGCGCGCGGCGCCGAGATGGGCAACGGCTCGCTGGTGCAGGCGATCGTGACAGCGACCGGGCGCCAGCCGATCGTGGCCGGAAAGCCGGAGACGCCGCTGCACGCGGAGGCGGTGCACCGCACCGGCGCGAAGCGGCCGCTGGTGGTGGGCGACCGGCTGGACACCGACATCGAGGGCGCGGTCCGGGCAGGCGCCGACAGCCTGGTCGTGCTGACCGGGGTATCCACCCCGGCCGACGTCGTGCTGGCGCCCGCGACCCGGCGGCCCTCGTACCTGGCTGCCGACCTTGGCGGGCTGCTCGAGCCGCATCCAGGAGTGAGAGCCGCGGACGGCGCGGCGCAGTGCGGCGGCTGGACCGCGCGACCGGACGGCGGCGGCCGGCGGCTCGAGCTGACGGGCTCCGGCGAGGCCCTCGACGGCCTCCGCGCGCTCTGCGGTGCTGCCTGGCAGGCCGCCGCGGTGACCGCGGCCATGGTCACGCCGGCCCTCGCGGAGCTTGGCTTCGCTGACTGAGCAGTCAGCCCATGGTCGGACCCGGATCAGCCCGCAGGGCCTGGCTTGGCTGACTGAGCGATCAGCCCTTGGTCGGACCCGGATCAGCCCGCAGGGCCTGGCGTGGCTGACTGAGCGATCAGCCCATAGTCGTACCCCGGTCAGCCAGCGGGCCGATGTGGCGGTGCCGCCTGCCCGGCCAGACTGGCAGGGCGGGCCAGGCAGACGGCCGGGCCGGCAGGAAGGGACGATTCCATGATCGAGGCACGCGGCCTCACGAAACGATACGGCGGCACGCTGGCCGTCGACCACCTGTCGTTCAGCGTCGAGCCCGGCAGGATAACGGGCTTCCTCGGCCCGAACGGCGCGGGCAAGACCACCACCATGCGGCTGATTCTCGGCCTGGACCGCCCGACGGACGGCACGGTCACCGTCAACGGCAAGCCGTTCGGGCAGCTGGCCCGGCCGATGCACGAGGTGGGCGCGCTGCTGGACGCCAAGGCGATGCATGGCGGCCGCAGCGCTTACAACCACCTGCTCTGCCTGGCCCAGACGAACAACCTGCCGCGGCGGCGGGTCGGCGAGGTGCTTGAGCTTGTCGGCCTCAGCGAGGTGGCGAGGAAGCGCTCCAAGGGATTTTCCCTCGGCATGGGCCAGCGGCTCGGCATCGCCGGCGCGCTGCTGGGCGATCCGGCCATCCTCATGTTCGACGAGCCGGTGAACGGGCTGGACCCCGAGGGCATCCTGTGGATCCGCAACCTGATGAAGGCGCTGGCAGCCGAGGGGCGCACGGTCTTCGTGTCCAGCCACCTGATGTCGGAGATGGAGCACACGGCGGAGCACCTGATCGTGATCGGCCGGGGCAAGCTGATCGCCGACTGCACGGTGGCCGAGTTCATCGCGCAGAACTCCAGCGAGACCGTCCGGGTCCGCACGCCGCAGCAGGGCATCCTGGCCACCGCGGTCGCGCAGGCCGGCGGCACCGTGCTCGACGACGGTGACGGCGTGCTCGTGGTGCACGGCCTGACCGCGGGCCGGGTCGGCGACATCGCCTTCGACAATGCCGTCCGGCTGCACGAACTCGCGCCGGCCCATGCCTCGCTGGAGGAGGCGTTCATGGAGCTGACCGCCGACAGCGTCGAGTTCCAGGCCGGCCTGCCCGGTGTCCCAGGGCCGCAGGCGGGCCGCGAGCGCGTGCACGCGGGAGAGGTGGCCTGAAATGGCGATGACATCGACTCGGCAGGCCACGCTGGCCGGCGGCGCGTCGCTGCCTGCCGCGGCGGGCAGGGCAGGCTTCGGCGGCGCGCTCCGCTCGGAGTTCACCAAGATCCGGTCGGTCCGGTCCACCTACTGGACCCTGCTCGCGCTGGTGGCAGTGTGCATCGGCATCGGGGCGCTGTTCAGCCTCGGCGAGGCTTCGCATGTGCAGGCCTTCGCCGGGACCAGGGCCGGCCCGCACGTCGCCGCCGACGCCAGGAGCCACGCGGTCGCGCTGAGCCTGTTCGGGCTGCTGGTCGGCCAGCTGGTCATTGTCGTGCTCGGCGCGCTGACGATGACGTCGGAGTACTCGACCGGGATGATCAGGACATCGCTGACCACGATGCCGCGCCGGGGCACGGTGTTCGCCGCGAAGGCGATCGTGTTCGGGGCGGTCGCGCTGGTCACCGGCCTGATCACCAGCTTCGGGTCGTTCTTCGCCGGGCAGGCGATCCTGGCCACGCAGAACGTGGGCGCCTCGATCGGCCAGCCGGGCGTGCTGCGCGCCGTGATCGGCGGCGGGCTGTTCCTCACCGTGTGCGGGCTGCTGTCACTCGGCATCGGCGCGGTGCTCCGGCACACGGCGGGCGCCATCACGGCCTCCATCGGCCTGCTCTTCGTGCTCTTCGTGCTGAGCGGGTTCTTGCCGTCCAACTGGGCGGCGCACGTCGACAAGTGGGTTCCGTTCAATGCCGGCGGCGCGATCTGGGAACAGTTCTCCGGGCAGAACATGTTCCACCCGTGGACCGGGTTCGCGGTGTTCTGCGGCTATGCGGCCGTGGCGCTCATCGGCGGCCTGGTCTTGTTCCGCCAGCGCGACGCGTAGCCGGGGACTGCGATAGGCCGACGCGGCGTGCCAGGGACTCCCCGGCACGCCGCTTCGCGCTGGCGGGGGCATCCTGCCGGGCCGGGCCCGTTCCGCGAGAATTCGACTGTCCTGTTCCGTTCTGTGTGACCGTTCTGGTCAGCTCCGGCCGGTTCTGCCCGCCCCGCTACCAGGGGATGTTGGCAGGAACCTCGTCCCACGGCCGTGGCACGGGCACGGGCGTTGACTTCCCGGTCGCCACGTCGTACCTGGCGAGCCTCTGGGCGTGACCCTGCAGGCCGAGGCCGTGACCGACCAGCAGGTCGTTACCCGACGCGCCGAGCAGGCAACCCCCCGGCCCGAAGTTGCGCAGGACCGACGTGGCCCCGGTGGCGATGTCGTACCCGCGCAGCACCATGGCGCCGCCCGAGGGCTGACTAGGGTTGCGCTGCGTGCAGAAATACAGCGTCCGGCCATCCGGCGCGATGGCGGCCGAGTTGAAGATCTCGCCCGGCGCCACCCGGGACATGGTCACCGCGGCGCGGCTGCGCTGCGCGGCACTTCCTGGCGGCGCATCGGTCAGCAGCAGCCGGATGGTCCGGGGCGCCAAGGTCTGTCCCGAGCCCGGGCCGGTGATCTTGTTGGGCGAGGCCGCGTACGCGATCGTGCGGCCGTTGGCGGTGACCGACAGGGACCCGACCGACTGCCCGGGTGCCTTGGCCTGGTCCCTGATCCTGGGCAGCGCCCGGTAGAGGCCGATGAAGGCGTCCTGCACCACGTCCTCGGCGCTCGGCTGGTCGCCGACAAGCAGCACCGCCACCCGGATCAGTCCGAGCGCATGCGCCCGGAACAGGTCGCTCACGAGCTGTTCCG
>Ga0182024_10022438_pt1 | contig 11376 bp, 6 predicted proteins | sample P32metaG_FD_120480 | JGI IMG/M metagenome (GOLD analysis project Ga0182024, IMG submission 120480) | Permafrost microbial communities from Stordalen Mire, Sweden - P3-2 metaG (Illumina Assembly) | ecosystem: Environmental > Terrestrial > Soil > Wetlands > Permafrost | place: Sweden: Stordalen... | reverse complement strand
GAGATTTCTTTAACAGGGACGATCACACTCGAAACCCCGGTCATTGAGTGTAATGGGAATATCTCGTCAATCAACCAATCACCTGGGGACACTTGCCATCCAAAGCCTCGCGTGAGAATAGAACGATGCATCGGAGATGCGGTCGAATACGAGGCTGTGATTGCCAGCCCAATTCAGGTCGTAAGTTGTGTCCTCATTGGGTAATGTGATCTGAAGCGGCTTGTCCTTGCCGTCCGATGGAACTGTCCAAATTACTGTACCGCCCCAAAACTTCAAATCAGGCCGAACCTTCATGGGACGCGGGGTGAACGTCATATACGCGACCCATTTGCCATCAGGTGTCGGGACGGCGAGGCCAGAAGGGCTATTCACATGGAGCACAGTTCGGTGCCGTCCATCCGGTGACGCTATAACGAGCGACGAGCCGGAAAAGAATGCCAGCCGCGAACTGTCCGCGAACCAAGGATTCCAGCTTGGCTTGATGTAATCCCAGTCGGTGTTCGGGTGAATGTCGGCTTTGCCAAAATTGGCCCACGTTTTTTCAGCGGTGTCATAAATCCACAAGTCCATGCCGTTGCCTGCAACCGCGATGAATCGCTCGTCGGGAGAAGGGGCAACGATTGCGCCCGTCATCATCGAATTTTCGGCAATGGGGCTGCGCTGGGTCAGAAGTAGCGTGCGCGGAGAACGCTGATGCTCAACCCACACGAATGTGTCCGCCTTGGAGAGGTAGGCGACCCGTTCTGAGCGACTGAACCCACTGTCGCCGCCTGTCTCATCGGCTTGGCGTGAAACGCGGCCATCAGGCCCGACTAGCAGAAAGTGCCAGTCGCGATAGCAGATGACGGAGTTGCCATGAGGCGTCCAGCCGAACAGAAAAGCATTTGCGAGTGGAGTTGGCGAGATCACTTTGCCCGAGATCGTCATCACAGCGATTTCGGAGCGCAGGTTCGAGCGACCGAATCCGGTTCCTCCCGTTCGTCTCCATCCAGTACGGACATATGCAATCAGTTTCCCGTCCGGGCTCGGAATTGGGTTGTAGGCGTTCTCGACATCCGAGAGCAGTTTCTCGTCGATATTCTGTGCGGGCGAAGAGAGGGCCAACAGCAGCATCACGATAGGGACGAAAATCGGGTGTGGTTACCGAAAACTCAGTCCGAGCTGGAAACGCGAAAATCTTGTCGGCATGCAGACGAGATTTTCGCGTTTCCAGCTCGGACTGACGGAGTTTTCGCTAACCACACCGACGTGTGCCGCGCGAGCTCTTAGCAAGGGGAAGGTACTTGCCTTTGCCCCACTGGATCAAGCGATGCGTCGCAAAACATCGTGCCAATCAAACTGAGTGTTTCCCGCTCAGCCATCCGGCGGTTCTGACCGGTATGCAGGTGTTACAGCACTTGCCCAATTGGCTCGTCCCACCAATCGCCAATCTGTAATTAGTCAGCGCACGCTGAGTCGCTGCTTGAGTGCGTCTGGAACCCTCAACAGACGCAAGCCATCACCCCGACCTCTGCTGTCGCTGATCTCGACGAGGACATTCTCACCGACCATCAGAACATTCGAGGCAAAGCCGCTGTCTCGCTTTCCCCATACCGCAATCGCTTCGCCCGACGACGCGTTACGCCACTCAAGGTCGAAATCTCCGTTGCGCGTCAGGGCTGCTCGGCCGAAGATCTTGAAAAATGCAAAGCTCGTGAACTCGTCGGTGGCCCACAGCCGGTTCCCGGTCGCAACGTTGAAGGCTAGTGCGCGACCCTGTGCCAGGACGTAGACATTCTCTCCGTCCTGCTCAAGCCCGTTATATGCGCCCGTCTCATCTGGCAGATCAGCGCGCCACAACTCGCGAAGCGTCTCTTGCTCCAGGCATTGGAGCTGGTACGTGGGACCAAAGCTCACGACGCAGACCACATCTCCGAACGCGGATAGGTGAGCAATTTTCAGCCCGGTACTCACACGGGTTGGTGGTTGGGTCGGGTCGTCAAACACCAGAAGCGGACCGTTGCTAATGGCCGAAAACACGCGCCGCCGCCCCTGCACGAGATTCCGAGATACGTACTCGCCCATCGTATAGGTCTGTATCTGACCATCGAGCGTTACGACGTACAGGGACTTCTCATCTGGCACGAACAGCCGGCCCGACGCCGCAACAATCGACGGCCCGCTCGTTCCCGGATTGGGATTCGAGGTCAACGGCTTCGCCCACACGGGATTGCCTCTGACCGAAATGCAATGGACTACTCGGTCATCGGAGACGAAGTACAAGCGGTCTCCAAGCCGAACCGCATTTTCCCGTACGGCCTCTGTCGTCGGATATGTCCAGAGTATCTTGTGAGACACGAGGTCGAAGCCGGCAACTCGAGTCTTATCGACAATTCCGTATCCGATCCCGAGGACGACGGTGTGGTCGTCGAGGACATTGAGAACGTGAACTCCCGCCTTGGCCAGTCGGGTATCCCAGACCGTTTCCGCGGCGATTGCCGGTAGAGTCGCGCGAAGGGCCTCGTTCAGTGTTCTGAGTGCGTTCTCAGCAATGTCGACATCGCTGTCCTTTGTCAGATCGCGAAGAACGTCCAGACGCCCCGTGCCGTCAACTATTTCAAGAGTTGCGATTGTCGCCCTTCTGGCGGTACTTTCTTTCGATACGCTCAATGCCTTTGCCAATCGTACAAAGTTGTCCGAAGGGACTGCCCGCAGGATTCGCAGGGCGTTTACTTGTAGGTATCGCGGCTGATATTTGGGATTCGAAGCCTGGATCAACGCCGTGACGAACGCGTCGTCCGGAGGGTCGGAGACGGGGAACCCGTGGTCGACGAACCCATCTTTAATCCATTGCTCTTGCGTCTTGACTTTGTTCTTTTGGTACCACTGTCGCCAGTCTTCGGCATTACGACCGGCATCGTGATTCGTGATTTCTTGGAGCGCGTCGAGCACGTGAAAACGAGTGTCGATGGCGACGTACTGTCCTTCGCGCGGCACCGTCCCCTGTTTCGCCAATGCCTCGATCAAGAACGGAACGGACGTAGGGTCTCCGATTGCGCGAATCGCCAGAATGACGTCGTGAGGATCGCCGGGCGATGCGAGGGCCTTATGAAGCTGCGCGAGACGTTCGCCAGTTGAAAGTTGTCGGTCTGGCACCGACTGGAGGTCGTGCGGCTCAATTGTGGTGACTTGTTGCGCCGCCACAAGACCCGAGTGCCCTGCGACCCCTACAACCGAAAGCACTCCCAAGATCACTAATGCCGTCAGGAGCTTCCACATGCTCATGGTCTTTTTGTTCGATAGTGCAAACATCGCGTTAGTAGGTTATCGGCTCAGGTTCCGAGGAACCGATGGATCTGCCAATCACTTTGACACCAAAAGTCTCGTCGAGCACGTTACTGAAGAGTCGAATCCCAGCGTTCAATCACTACGGATCCCACTGGTTATGGTCGGTATCCTTCCTAGGCCGGCGGCTTTCTGGTTGAGATAATCGGCTGCTCTCTGGGCGTGAGCGGCTGCGGCAAAGATGGCGATTGTCGTGCTTGAGAACCTCCAGCCAAGTCGCGATATACGCTGCGTTTTCTTCGCTAGCCTCCTGGTGCAGTTCGAGATCGGCGCACGAGAAAGCAGACTCCAGTTACTCCAGTTCGGCAAATGCCCTTCGCTGGCACAGCCTTCATCACCCCAGCTCTCGCGGCCTTAGTCGCGGTTAAGGCAGCCGTATGGCAGGCAGTTTCAGTGACAGGTCACTTTCGTACCCTTGATCGAAAAGGCCATGGAACCTGAGGATTTTCTGTGGAGTCTAAACCTAATATGGCGATACCACCCAGAAGATGGGTCGGATATGCGCTGTTGACCGCCGGCCTGTCTCTCCTATTTGACACCCTCACCTTTCTCCGAACAAATTGGTCTCCGCTAAAAATCCCGATGTACGCCGAGAACGAATTGGCGATTGGGTATGTGGTGACTGCCTTGGGCGTGCTTCTGCTCTTGGCGCCCGTTCTGAAACGGATGCTTGATAGATATGCGCCGGATTCCTCGGCGAAGACGGAACCTCAGCTTCCCCAGCAGTCGATTGACGTTCACAGGCAGAGATCATCGCCCTGCAGACTGAAATCAACGTTCGCCAGAAAGGCTGCCAGCTGGCTCATCGTCGCGCTGGGATTTGTCGTTGGACTGTTGGCTCTTTCGGTGTCCGGGCAGCGATGGCTTCCTAACCGCGCTGTCGATCCCTATTGGTACAAATTTTGGATTCAGGCCGCAGGACTTTGTCTTTTGGGTGTGGCCTTTATTGCCGGGTCTCTTCTCGGAGTTCGAAACAAGCGGCATGGAGGGCTAGTTTTTCTGTCATGCACTCCATTTGTATCGTTCTGCCTCGGTTATCCGGATGCCGGTTTCTTGGCCTGGGAAAAGGGAAATGGCATTTTCTACTCCCCATTTCTGCGGATCGCACTTGGTTTAACAATTCTGTTCTTTGTTCCCTTTGTCGTACCGCTATTCGCAATTCGAAACAGACGACGTGCACTGTGCCTCTTCCTGATTTCGGCAGCTCTTGTGAGCCCAATATTCGTCAGGTCGCAGTGGAGCGCCTCGCTGCTTCCGAGGCTTGCTGGTTGGTCGGCGCCGTTAGTTGCGTTCGGACTTTTTTGGTTTGGAACCAACAAGTGGGGCTGGCCTCCTCTGCTCGAACCACGCCCCACATCGCGAAAGAGACGCCTTGGGAGAATCTTTGCGACATGCGCGATGGTTGTGGTCCTCGACATCGTCGCAACCTTAGCAATGACGGCCTGGCAGTCATCTCTTTGGGGGCCTGATTGCGCGGGCAGAGCACTGTTTACGAATCCAGCATTCCCTGGACACGTTGTTTTCACTGCACGTTTGATTTACGCGGGACACAAAAACACCGATCGTCTTGGATGGCAGGCAGGGGACTGGGCAATCGGCGTCGTTCAGGATCGATTCTGGGGATTGCCCTGGTGGAACTCGCATTGGGTTTTGTTAACACATGCCATTTTCTGGCAGGGTGAAACCTATTTCATTGACGGTCGTCGCCCAGAGGGCTTGCTCACGCGTTTCCTTCCAATCGTGGAAGCAGGACCATGTGCCCGCAGTCGTCCTATTGTTGACGCAACCGTCGATCTACGGGCACTACATGAGTCGCTACCCGCTAGCGGCGCACGGATCATAGGATTCGTGCGAAAACCTGAGCCCTGGACTCAAGGGTTGACACCGCCTAAGCCGCACACACCTTTCGTCGGCGCAAAGATTACGGCGACAAGTCTCTCGGGCAAGACCAGCGCTGTTGCGGACCAAGAGGGAATCTACGAAATCGATAACTTGCCACCAGATGATTACACGTTGACGGTCGATTTGCCCGCGACCCAAACCGCACCGGTTGGGGAACTGAAGAAAGAATACTTCGTATACAGCAAGCTCATCGAGCACGACTTCCAGGTTAGCTGGGACGGAAGCATTGAAGGTACGATCAGAGATGCCGCCGGAGGACCAGTACAGACTTTTCTGCTCTTGCTGAATCCGGACCTAACAGACACAATCCCTCGGGTCGCCGGCCTTCAACAGACGGATGCGGGTGGCCACTTTCGTATTGCTGAGATACCTCGTGGCCGTTACAGGTTGATGGTTAATCCTTGGGGGCCGCAGGAAGGAGCTCAATATCCTCCTGTTTATTATCCTTCCGCAAAGACTCTCAACGATGCCGAGATCATTGAGGTCAGTGACGGTCAACACATCCATAATGCGGACTTTGTTCTTCCCCGACTCCAAGAACGGAAGATGCAAGTTCGAGTGACATGGCCCAACGGTAGGGCAATTAACGGCGCATGGGTTTATGTCGCATACGAAAACACGAAAGCTTTCTCGTCTCCCAACAACGCGTCACACGTAGCTATCACTGACCACAATGGTCAAGCTGCTTTTTCTGTGTTCGGCAAATCGCGCATACGAGTATTTGCAGAAGAGTCTGTCAATGATTTGAAGGGTCCTCCTTTCTTCTCGTCTCGCTACAGCGTTCCTGGTGAATTTGACGCCGATAAGGTGCCGGACAAGTTGGACCTCGTCGTAACCACGAAGAAGTTGCCTGGCGAGCAGTGAGCAACGGCATTCTAACGGATGGAAGTGGAGTCTAAGCCTAATATGGCGATACCACCCAGAAGATTGGTCGGATACGCGCTTTTGGTCGCTGGCGGGTTTCTCCTGTTTGATACCCTCACCTTTCTTCAAACAAATTGGTCTCCGCTAAAAGTCCCGATGTACGCCGCCAATGAATTGGGGATTGGGTGCCTCTTGACTGTCGCGGGGCTGCTAATGCTGTTAGCGCCCACTCTGAAGCGCACGCTATTGAGAATCCGAATCGGCGTGGCATTGATTCTCATCGCTGCGGCTATCTACGGTGGCTGGGAGTGGTGGATGGCAACCCGAACGTGGGTTCCACTCGACATGCCAGTATCCCTTGCACGGGGACACATTCGCTCTCCCGAGTTCAAGATAAATCTCGATGCTGGTTTCTGGATCTTTGTCGAGGTCGAGACCAAGGTTGATGACGAAGGCGTCTCGTGCCTTACCGGCTATACGTCTGACTACTGTCGCAAGAATGGTGTTCGCGAGCTTCGTGCGTCCTGGACTCTGTCCGACAGGGGGAGAGTCGTGGCGCGCGGCTCGACGGACAGCGACCAGGGGTCGCGCGGAGGAATGCTCAGCAAGGCCCGCGGCCTCGGTAATTTCTCGGTCCCAGCCGGGGACCACTTCGTTCTGGATGTCGAGTTTCCCGAAGATAACAGCCACTTCAATGGCGGCCATCCGAAGCTGATAATCGCGCAAAGCTACTACTGGAATTTCGAGGCAGATCGAACACCGCTCTTCCTCTTTGTGACTTTCCTCGGCGCGATTGGCACAGCGTTACTAGTGAGCGGAATTGTCGAAAACCGAAATAGAAGAGGCGCCGAGCAAACAGTATCTTTTACTTCGCCCGGACCAATTCCTCAGGGACTTCAGTGGGAGTCAGAACCTGCGTCTAACACGTCTCATCCCGAGCGCCGTCTGCCCTTTTCCGCGAGGGTACTAATCGGACTCGGCCTAGCGATCCTGGGCACAGCAATTTTTGTCACGGTCAAACGATGGATCGATACATGCATCTTCGTGCCGGTGGATATCCCTGTCTCACTCGTGGCAGGGCACATTCGAACAGGGCCGTTTCGGATTAATGTGGAGCAGGGATATTCAATTTGGATTGACTTCGATCAAGGTACCTACTTCGATCCGATGTGCTCGTCGTATTCCGTCCTCAAGACCACTTGGACTCTGTATCGAGATGGGCGCGTCTACACGCAATGGGACGCGCCAGTTCTGCAGGATGGCTACCTCGAAGGTTTCGATGCCACGAAGGGGTTCTACGATCTCGACGTACACATCCTCGCCGACGCCAGTTGCCTCAATGCGAATCGTCCGCGGCTGAGGGTCGTGACGTCCCGAGATAACGACAGCTTCTACGCGGGTGTGCTGCTGTGGTCGGGTGCAATCTTCGTTGTCGTCGGTATAAGCCTTGTCATCCTCGGTTGGCGACGTGGTGTCCTCAGAGAGCTTGAACAGTCCGCGATCATTACAAACACGCCTATCGTAGGTCAAAACATCCAATGGGCACAGAAGTTGCCTCTGCGGCGTCCGATTGTGGGCATGCCGGCGTTCGGATTGCTTGCAGGGATGGTATTTGCAATCCTGGCGATCCTTATGATGATGCTGACTGGCGCATTCCAATACAAGTCAAAGGGACTCTGGGTTCATCTGCTGAAGCCGGGCGCGGCGCCCATGAAGCCTGATGCCTGGACCGAGCCGGTGATAGTGGTGGTGACGGATGCTGGCCCTGGTCAGGAACCGAGCCTATCCATAAACTCAAAAGTCGTTGCGTGGAATGATCTTGCCAGTGCTCTAAAGCACGAATTGAGCGGCCGACGAGAATGGACTGTATATGTTGAAGGAGACGACTGCGTAGCGTGGGCGAACGTTGTAGATGTGATCGATGTCGCGCGCAGCGAAGGGGCGAAGGTTTTCCTTGTTCCTCAGCCCAACGGGAAACCCTGCAAAACATATGTTGGGACAAGGCCCCCAAGGATTTGATCTTTGTGCGACAGATGCGGTCGGGATCAAGGCTTTGGCAGGCGTGAACTCAGGCCGCGCGGGTCTCCGGAACCTGCACGGCGGCTTTTTGGTTGAGATAATCGGCTGCTTTCTGGGCGTGAGCGGCTGCCGCAAATATGGCGCGATGGTCGTGCTTGAGAACCTCCAGCCAAGTCGCGATATACGCTGCGTTTTCTTCGCTAGCTTCCTGGTGCAATTCGAGATCGGCGCACAGGAAAGCAGACCTTAATTCGGCAACGAGTTCCTCACGGCTGTAACCCTCATCGCCCCAGCTCTTGCGGCCAAGATCACGGTCGAGGCGCTGCGGGTGTTTCGTCCATTGCGCAAGTTCATGGGCGAGGGTGGAGTAATAGGACTCAGAGTCGCGGAAGGCTTCAAATGGCGGCATCTGCACGTAGTCCAATTCCTGAGCATAGTAAGCTCGGGTTCCACCGTGTTTGATCGTCGCTCCCAAGTTGGCAAAAAACTTCTCGGCACGGTCAATGCGGGCGACAGAGTCCAGCGTTGGAACAGCCTTTGCGTAGAAGATTTCCGGCAAGCCTTCGATCTGCTCAACATTGAAAACCGTATAGCCTTTCATGTACGGAATTTCGCGCTCGCCATCCTGGCCGGTCTTGTCGTCACGCTCGGTGCGCGTGATGGCGTTGGCATAGACCACAAGCGAACCTTTCTCACCCTTCTTAACGTGGGCGTTTAGTTCGCTCGCCTGACGATATGTCATCCAGATGGGAGCGGCAAAATTCTGCGCTAACGCGGACATCCAAAGCGACAGAATATTGATGCCGGAGTAGGGCTGGCCGTTGTGACGCAAAGGACGGGTAATCCTGCCTGCGGCGTGTTCGGCATTCCACGGACGTATCCACGGACGGACGCCTTTCTCCAGATGCTCAACGATCTGCGCGGTGATGCGGCTGTAAACGTCTTTTCTTTCGGTAGGATTTTGCATTTGGATTCTCCTTCAAAACCATTTTTTTCTTCGCGAGACCCGCGACGGTCTTCAGGCGTTCAGCGGCGCGGGCCAGTCAAGGGCGCGGTTCTTCCGCGTTCATCGGAGACCCTAGACAGGGACCACCGCTGGAATAACGCCGGTTGTGAATGGCGCGGGTTGAGTGGAGAAAAAATGAAGAAGAAAAGACTTCGGCTATGAACAGCGACTGAAGGGCGGGCCAATTGGCCAAAGTCGGGAGCCCAAAGCCGGTGAAGGATGGCGGAGACAGCCTTGATTCGCCTAAGTCACTGACATACTGAGGCAGATTGTGATTCCATGTGCAAAACGGCGTGCCGACTCCACGTTATTCAACTGTTGCTCGTGCACGAGGCTCTGAGTTCAGCGTGCACCAAGAACGATTGCGATCACCGCGACTGGGGAAGTTGTCCATAAAGCGGAGGGCGACATGCAGAGAGTTACTACCGCCGGGGAATCACTTTTCAGTCTTAGAGCTACCCGCGATCGCTTTCTGGACCGGGCTTCCGAGCAGAGCTTTCTGCACGGCGAAGAACGATTGGACGAGTTGCTTCGGTGCCGTCGCCCGCGGCGCATGAAGTGTCAGGCTGCCTGCCCAGATGCGGATATCAAGCTCCGAGCCTTTGATCGTAAGGCCGCAGTAAGAACAATTCGACGGATAGTCGAGTTCAATGTTGTCCATTTCGAGTTCTTCGAGTTGATCGATCAGGTCCGCAATGTCGACTCCCTTGCTGAATTCAAAAGTGATGTCATCAAAGGACCGCTCGAAAACTTTGTTGAATCCGTCATGCTCGATGATTTTCGGCGAGATGTTCGTCAGGCGACGCGAAATGACGGCCATGGCCGGATCTTCGGAATCCTGGGCGCACTCCACCCAAAACTCGAAGTCAGGCGTCACAATGTGGCCGCTATCGACAATCAGATCCTTTCGCTTGTAATCCATGTGGGCACGAATCCGCCCGTGGACCTCTTCGATCTCCTCCTTGATCTCCTTCTGCGAAATGCTTTGAACAAAGGACTCCGTCGCGCTGTTGTTTCCATCTGGAACCCTGTGCCGGCCTTTTATAAAACCGCTGAGAGACCGAATTTGCACCGAGTTGTCCAGCTGGAGAAACACTTGTTTCACCTGGTCGTACCCCGGCTTGACCGCCGTTCTTTTTTTCAGAAGGTCATCCAGATCGGCGATTATGAAATCCTGGCTTTGGCTGCCATATACCCAAGGCGTTTGAACTTTCGGCTTGCTGAAGACTTTCCGCAGGGTTCTGGGCATTTCCGCTGCGAGATAGTTCTGAAGGGAGAACGCTGTTACATACCTGCCCTTTTCGAGAGCGGCACGAGCGTTTCCTTCGAGTGCTTCTATGACTTGAAACGACCAGACGCCATGCTTCAGGGCATCACTCGAATATGAGGACTCGGAGGTCTTGCACGATGCGAAACAAGTCCGGTATTCAGCTGATTGAAAGAAATCACTCAATTCGTTCTCCGACATCGTCGCGTATATGCCCCGAATTTCCGGGAGATCCGTGATGCCGCTTTCGCAAGAGTCCAGAAAAAAAGCAATCCGCTTGCAGGCGGACTTCCCGCACATGTCGAGCAACTCTTTCAGCTTTATGCTCGTCTCTTCGAGATCGTCGGGGTCCGTGTCGTAACAGGTGATGAAATTGTGTCCGTTCTTCGAGAAGCCGTGCCCGGCATAGAAGATGTAGAGGGAATCTGCCGCAGTGAGAGCCTTTACATGCTGGCGTACCTGCGAATTGATCGTTGTTTTTGTCGCCTTGCCGCTGTGCAGGAACACCTTGTCAAGCGAGCCTCCAACCTCCAGAGCCTTGGCAAAGCCCTCCGCATCGGCTTCGGCATACTTGACGGTGTGGATGCGCGTATCCGCGTATTTCTCGACTGCAATGACAATGGCCAGCCTCTTTTCCATTTTCGCCTCTCACTTCGCAATTCTCACGGTTTTCGCCGTGCTGCTGTTTTAGCTTTATACCCCCATTTTCTCTCGGGACCGTTCCAAGCTCGGTTCAGCACATGATTTGCCATAGATATGCTAAAGTATATCGCAATGCGCGTTACATATAAAATAATATATACTGTTTAGCGGTTGGTGATGTGATATGTTATATCAGGTATGGAAAACGATATAGCAAAGTATATCAGGCCGCTCCGACTTGGGGCTCTTCCCGAGGACATGCGCCGGGCCTTGAAGGATGCCCGCGAGAAGCGCGGCTGGACCCAGAGAGACCTGGCCAGCCGCGTCGGGCTCACCCAGACGCACATCTCCG
>Ga0182024_10022437_pt1 | contig 11376 bp, 9 predicted proteins | sample P32metaG_FD_120480 | JGI IMG/M metagenome (GOLD analysis project Ga0182024, IMG submission 120480) | Permafrost microbial communities from Stordalen Mire, Sweden - P3-2 metaG (Illumina Assembly) | ecosystem: Environmental > Terrestrial > Soil > Wetlands > Permafrost | place: Sweden: Stordalen... | reverse complement strand
GTTGGGAGCCTATGTCGCCGGAAAACTGCATTATGTTGGGAAAGTGGGTACAGGTTTCGATCAAGAAACGCTAGCTTCGCTGTACAAAAAATTACTTCCGCTCGTGAAGGCAACATCTTCCTTCGTCAATCTTCCCAGAGCGAAGAACGTCTCTTTTGTGAGTCCCAAACTGATTGCCCAGATTTCGTACAGCGAAATTACCGCCGACGCCAAAGTGCGTCAAGCCGTGTTCCTGGGCCTTCGAGACGATAAGTCTCCGAAGGCAGTCTCTTTGCCCGCATCAAAGTGAAGCGTGAAGCGAAAATTTAAAGCTCCTGCTTTCGCACCCGGCATTCTGTGCTGTTGGCCACGATTCGCGAATGCAATGGATCAAACGCAAAAAACTCGCCTTGGTTTCTCTGGACCAGATCCACCAGCCGCAACCTGCATTTTTCTATTCCGGAGACGCTTTCGATCCAAATCGGTCCGTCGCCGGCGAACTTCCTGAAAATATCGTAATTCAATTTTCTGCCCTCTCCTGGCTCTTGCATGCTCATAGCAACTCCCATGTTAAGCAGAAGCAAGTCTTATGCCACACTCTGGGAACTTGCATAGCTAAGCGCCTCACAACAAAGGGTATAAACTGGCGATTCGGGCACTTGAAATCTATGGGCAGCTTATGGCAGGAATTTTTGCGAGCTCGCGTAAAAGTTACGCAAAGCCTTTCAAATCAAGGTTTGCACGAACTGCCAACACTTTGCCTGCTATAATCTCTCCGACCTTCGGTTCGTGTCATGCTATCGAAATCGACCGAGCGCAACCGGTAATATTTGAAAAATACTCCACAATTTTGACAAAGCGCTTTCGTCTGTTGTATATAGCGTCATCGAAACCTTTTCTTGCGAGGCGATTCAACGCGCAGGCGATTCACTTAGGCTCTAAGATTCAGAATTTCGGGCGGCCCTCCCGGGGGGTACATGAAGACGGTTCGCATCCTGATTGCCGATGATCACGATCTAATGCGGCGCGGCGTGAGGACCTTACTCGAGCCTCATCCCGGTTGGGAAATTTGCGGCGAAGCCACCACTGGGCGCGAAGCGGTAGCCAAGGCCGAGGAACTAAAGCCAAATATCGTCATCCTCGACATCAGCATGCCGGATCTGAATGGCGTCGATGCGGCCAAGCGCATCAAAAAAGCTTCACCTGACACCGAAGTCCTTATTTTCTCCGCTCACTATTCCGATCAATTGATCCGCGAAATTCTCGAAGCTGGAGTCCGCGGCTATATTGTGAAATCGGATTCGGACCGTGACCTGGTGATTGCGGTTGAATCTCTCGCCAAGAAAAAACCCTTCTTCACGTCGCGCGCCACCGAGGTGATGCTGACGAGCTTTAGCGACGGTGGCCCGAAGCAGGATGTTTCAGAACCGCTGCGCGACCGCCTGACCACGCGCGAACGCGAGATCGTTCAGTTGCTCGCGGAAGGGAAGAGCAGCAAAGAGGTGGCTTCATCGCTCAATATCAGCGTGAAAACCGCGGAAACTCATCGCGCCAACATCATGCGCAAACTGCAGATCCACACCGTCAGCGAATTGGTTCGCTACGCCATCCGCAATCAAATCGTCGAAGCATAATTTCCGCACGAATCCCAGAACCCCGGCTGACCTGCGATCAGTTGGATAGGTAATTCCGTGGCAGCGAAATCCGGTGCGCCAGACGGCCGGCGGGACGAAACTGCGGAATTACGAAACGAACTTAGGAAATTACGAAGTTTCGAGCACTGATTTTACGGTCGCGAGCAAGTTTCCTAGAGGTGCGGATTTCGCCGCCAGACCGTGAAATCCGATCATCGCCGTCTGTTCTCGTACCTGTGCAGACTCGTGCATCGTGAAACCCACTATTTTTACGCTCGGAGCTTTCTTCCGTATTTCGCGAGCCGCGTCCAGGCCATTCATCACCGGCATGCTCAGATCTAGGATAATTAGGTCCGGCTTAAGCTGTTCCACTTTTTCGACGGCTTCTTTCCCGTGGATTGCTTCGCCGCAAAGTTCCCAGCCTGCTGCAACGACGGCCGATCGCAGGCCGCGCCGTACTGCTTCGTGATCGTCCGCTATCAGGATTTTAAAGCGTTTTCGCGCCGCCGCGTGGGAATTGTCGCTACTTGCCGGACCATTGAAAACCGTGGGTTGATAAGGGCGCTCACCGTCGGTTATCAAACTTGCCAGGGATTTGAGGTGAAGTCCAAGCTTCGAGAAATCGTTCTGCTGAATTTGCAAAAATTCGCCCACTGCTCATCTCCATTCCAAATATCAATATCTGAATATCCTACGCCCGCAAAATAGACGAAACAAGCATATAGCGACATTTTGTGTTCATTCGCGAGAATTTAGCGCCGCGGCCCGGGGCATTACTCCAGCGCCCGTCCCGCTGCGGCGCCGGACGCCCAGGCCCATTGAAAATTGAAGCCACCCAGGTGCCCGGTCACGTCTACCACTTCGCCTATAAAGAACAATCCTCTTACTTTCTTGCTCTCCATGCTCTTGCTCGAAAGTTCGTCCGTGTCGATGCCTCCGGTCGTTACTTCGGCTTTTTCGTATCCTTCGGTGCCGGAGGGAACCAAAGTCCAATCGTGTAAGTCACGCTCGAGCGCTTCCAGCGCCGCGTTGCTCCATGATTCGCGGGAGCGTAGGTCTAGCCAACGTGTCGCAAATCGTTTTGGCAGGATTTCTTGTAGCGCCGACCTCACCTGGCTCGCGTTTCTTGCGGGATCTTTTCGCACCGTCGCCAGAACATCGCGTCCGGGTGCCAGGTCGATGTGAATCATAGCCCCAGTTTTCCAGTATGAGGAAGCCTGAAGGATGGCTGGACCGCTTACGCCGCGATGCGTGACCAACATGTTTTCGCGGAACGATGGTCCATTCGCTCTGGCTTCAACGTCCACCGAAACACCGGCAAGATCACAATAGGCACCACGATCCTTTGCGCCCAACAATAGCGGCACAAGGCCCGGATTTGTTTTTTGGATTTTGATGCCGAACTGCCTGGCAATGTTGTAGCCGAACGCCGTCGCGCCCATCTTGGGGATCGAAAGGCCTCCCGTCGCTACGATCAGCACCGGCGCTCGAAATTCGCCGGAATCGCAAGGGACCGTGAAATTGTCGGCCCTCCGTACCTCTCGAATTCTGGCGCCCAGGAATATTTTCACGCCTGCTTCCCGGCACTCCTTTTCCAGCATTCCCGTAATTTCGTGCGCCGCGCGATCACAGAACAGCTGACCGAGCGTCTTTTCGTGATATTTGATCCCGTGCTTCTCGACCAGCGCGATGAAGTCGTGCTGCGTGTACCGTGTCAGGGCCGATTTGGCGAAATGCGGGTTGCTCGAAATGAAATTGTCAGGCTGGCAATATAAATTCGTAAAGTTGCAGCGGCCGCCGCCTGAAATCAGGATTTTCTTACCGGCTCGCTCGGCGTGCTCCAGAATGGCTACGCGCTTGCCGCGCTTTCCAGCTTCGATCGCGCACATCAAGCCCGCCGCTCCAGCGCCTGCGATTAGAACATCGAAATTGTTGTCCGTGACGCCCCCGCAGGAAGCTGCTGCTTTACTTTGTCCTTTGCCCGCGACCATTCTAGCAGGTGCTTTTGCGCCACCAGCTCATTCAAGGGTAAAATCGTTCAGGAGAAACCAGAAGAATTTGCCTCCGATTATTAATGCTCAGGGCTTATCCAAGCGCTTCGGCGCTGCCCCGCTTTTTCAGAATATCTCGTTCACGATTTCGTCGGGCGATCGCATCGGCCTGATAGGTCCCAACGGCTCTGGAAAATCTACGCTGCTGGAGATTCTGCGGGGCGCCGTGAAACCCGATGACGGCGATGTCGCCGTCCGCAAGGGCACGCGTTTACTTTCGGTCGCTCAAATCTCGGAGTTTCCCGATGGCTCTACCTGCAGCTCCGTCGTAGAAAACGCATTAGAGCGTGCCGGCGTTTTGCATGCCGACCATCATTTCCGTACTTCGGAAGCATTGAGCCGCGCTGGATTCGCCGATCCAGATTTGACGACAGCTTCGCTTTCGGGAGGCTGGAAAAAACGCCTCGCGATAGTCGAGGCTCTGGTACAGGAGCCGGATATTTTGCTGCTCGATGAGCCCACCAATCACTTGGACCTCGCCGGCATCAAGTGGCTGGAAACGCTGCTGCAGAATGCGCCATTCGCTTGCGTCGTCGTTAGCCACGATCGCTATTTCCTCGAAAATATTGCCAGCGATATTGTCGAACTAAGCCGCGTTTATTCGGATGGATTCCTTCGCGTAAATGGCACGTATACGAAATTCCTCGAGGCCAAAGAAGAATATCTTCACGCCCAGGGCAAACGGCAGGATGCGCTGGCGAATCTGGTTCACACCGAGATTGAGTGGCTCCGCCGCGGTCCTAAGGCTCGCACTACGAAGTCCAAATCGCGCATCGACAAAGCCCACGAGATGATTGGGGAGCTGGCCGATCTGAACCAAAGAACCCGCGACGTCAATGCCAAAATTGATTTCTCGGCGAGTAATCGCCAGACCAAACAGCTTATTACTCTCGAGGGCGTCAGTTACGCCATCGGCGGCCGCACCCTCTTTCAAGACTTGAGCTTCATCGTGCAATCGCAGATGCGGGTCGGCCTGGTCGGTCCTAACGGCAGCGGAAAATCCACACTGTTGCGTCTGCTGCGCGGCGACATTAAGCCGACGGCGGGTAAAATCAGTAAAGCCGATTCGCTGAAAATTGTGTATTTCGATCAGAACCGCGAATTGGACCCCGACGTGTCTCTCCGTCGCGCGCTCGCGCCGGATAGCGACTCGGTCACCTATCAGGATCGCGTGATTCATGTCGCCGCCTGGGCAGCGCGATTTCTTTTCGCGAACGAGGACCTCAACCGTCCCGTCGGGAAGTTATCCGGAGGAGAACGGGCTCGCGTTCTAATCGCGCAATTGATGCTGCAGCAGGCGGACGTCTTACTACTGGATGAACCGACCAACGATCTGGACATTCCGACGCTGGAAATTCTGGAAGACAGTCTCCTCGAGTTCCGCGGCGCCCTGATCCTGGTCACTCATGACCGCTACATGCTGGACCGTGTCTCCACGTTGGTTCTGGGCCTCGACGGCCTTGGCGAGGCGGAGCGCTTTGCCGATTACTCCCAGTGGGAAGTGTGGCAACGTTCCCGAAAAGCAAAACGCTCCGAAAAAAGTGACACGCCGGCGCGCGCCGTGGGGAGTCCTCAATCGCACCCTACGAATGGCACAAAACACAAAGAAGGGAGCGCGACGAAAGCCGCGCATGGAGTTAAAGCCAAGTTGTCGCACACCGAAGGTCGTGAGCTCGCCTCACTTGAAAAGAAAATTGCCAAAGCCGAGGAAGATCTGCGCGCCAAACGAGCCGCCATGGAAGATCCTGAAATCGTTACCGACGCCACGCGTTTGCATTCGGCTTACGTGCAGGCGGAGGACGCACAGCGGGCCGTGGATGACCTCTACGCGCGGTGGGCGATTCTCGAGAAGAAGCAGGCATGATGCCGCTCTCGCAGCAAATTATTACGCTTTTTATTCTCGCGATTCCCATTGCTACCGTCGCCTGGACGGTGACTCACGAAGAAATATTCCGCGAGCCGCGCGATTGGTGCACCCAAAAAGGCAAGACTTGCAGGCGGCTGCTCGAACGCAAGCTTTTCTACCTCGTGACCTGCGAATTTTGCTTCAGCCATTACGTTACTGTGCTGTTTCTCTTTATTACCCGCTTCAAGCTGCTCTATCCGGGCTGGCGTGGCTATGTAATTTCTGGATTCGCGTTAGTGTGGATCGCGAATATTTATATGAGCATTTTCGGCAGGCTCCGCCTGGAAATTAAACGCGAACGCGCCGAAATCGACGAAGTCTTACACGAAGGTCATCTGCCAAAATCTTCCAACGATCAGAAATCCTAATAACTCTCCTGAGTTGCGCTAGAATCTCTCACGATGCTCGCCTTCCTCAAGAATCGTGGATATGTTACGGGACGCAGATGGCAGATTTGATCCCAACCCCCGCCAGCGCGCCAGTGCTTCCGGACACCGCGAACCGCCCCGTCGAACACCTTGACGTCCTCATCGTCGGCGCTGGCCTTTCCGGCATCGGAGCTGCGTATTTCCTCCAGACAAAATGCCCTACGAAGACTTTCGCGATTCTGGAAGGTCGCGGCGTCAGCGGAGGAACGTGGGACTTGTTCCGTTATCCCGGCGTGCGCTCCGATTCCGATATGTACACTCTCGGCTACAAATTCCGCCCATGGGTCGATAAGAAGGCACTCGCCGAGGGTCCAGCGATTCTCAATTACATTCGAGAAACGGCGCGCGATTATGGGATCGATCGCAAGATCCGTTTCGGTTATCAAGTAGCGCGCGCGTCGTGGTCTTCGGAGCAGGCTGTGTGGATCGTTGAAGGAACCGGTCCGGAAGGGAAGCCGGCAAAGTTCACCTGCAGTTTCCTTTACATGTGCACCGGCTATTACGATTACTCCGAAGGGTACATGCCGGGCTGGGCCGGCATGAATCGCTTTCGAGGCCAAGTAGTCCATCCTCAGCACTGGCCCGAAAATCTCGACTATGCTGGCAAACGAATCGTCGTTATCGGCAGCGGCGCTACGGCCGTGACGCTGGTTCCCGCGCTCGCCAAATCCGCCGCGCACGTGATCATGTTGCAGCGCTCGCCCACTTATATTGTTTCGCGCCCTTCCGAGGATCCTATTGCGAAGTGGATGCTTGCGCGCCTGCCCGATCGTGTCACGCATCAACTGGTGCGCTGGAAAAATGTGCTGCTTGGAATATATTTTTTCAATTTCGCGCGGCGCAAGCCGGACCGCACCAGAAAAATGATTCTCGACTTCGTGCGGCAGTACCTGGGGCCCGATTACGACGTTTCTAAGCATTTCAACCCGCGCTACGACCCCTGGGATCAACGTCTTTGCCTGGTTCCCGATGGCGACTTATTCTCGGTCATTCGTTCGGGTAAAGCCTCAATATCCACCGATGAAATCGAAACATTTACTGAGGCGGGCCTGCGCCTGAAATCAGGCGAGGAGCTCGCGGCCGACATTATTGTCACTGCAACCGGACTGAACGTGAAGCTTCTCGGCGGAATGCAGATACGGATCGATGGCGCGCCAGTCGACCCGGCCCACTCCATCAGCTACAAAGGAATGATGTATAGCGATATCCCGAATTTCGCCTCCGCATTCGGTTACACCAACGCCTCATGGACTCTTAAGTGTGACTTAACCGCCGAATATGTCTGTCGCCTCTTAAATTATATGGACGCGCGCGGGTACGACTACTGCACTCCGCGCCGCCGCGATCCTTCGATCGTGGAAGAATCTGCCATCCATCTGACTTCGGGCTACCTTCAAAGATCGAGTGCCATTCTTCCGAAGCAAGGTTCGAAGAAACCTTGGAGGCTGCATCAGAATTACGCGTTTGACCTGGCGGCGCTCAAGTTCGGAAGGGTCGATGATGGCACGATGGAATTCAGTCGCGTTCAGAAACAGAAGCGATCGGCGTAAACGGCGCAGCTGAAAAGCGCCGCTCCAGTAAATGAAATGCTGTGTATAATCCGCCAAAATGACTCAACTAAATCGCGAACCTGGGAGCTTTGCATGATCAAATGCCTGCTCATATTCACGTTTCTCATCTCTAGCGCTGCCGCAGCAGCGCAACAGGGCCCCGCGCCCACGTTTATCCGGGAGCACGATCCCGTAATCGCCTTGACCCACGTTCAGGTCATCGACGGAACTGGCGCCGCTCCGCTCGCTGATCAAACCGTGGTGATCGACCACGGAAAAATTGCTGCCGTGGGAACGGCTTCCAGCGTAACCATTCCTAACGGCGCAAGAGTTATCGATGGCTCCGGCAAGACCGTGATTCCGGGATTAGTCGGAATGCACGAGCATCTTTTTTATCCAGCGCCTGCGGAAGGGCCGCTCACCGGAGTCGAGCAATTCTTTTCTTTTCCGCCGCTTTATCTCGCGAGCGGTGTGACGACCGCTCGTACCACGGGCTCGATGGATCCTTATGGCGATCTTCAAGTTAAGCGGCGAGTCGACAGCGGCCAGATGGTAGGCCCCAATTTTTATCTAACCACTCCCTATCTGCAGGGCGCTCCCGGTCTTATCCCGCAGCTGCATGAATTGAAAGACACAGCCGAGGCGCGCGAGTTCGTGCGCTACTGGCATTCCATAGGTTTTACCTCCGTGAAGGCTTACACCAGCATTACGCCCGATGAACTTCGCGCAGGAATCGATGAAGCACACAAGCTAGGTATGACCGTAACCGGGCATCTGTGCTCCGTCGGTTTCAACGAAGCCGCGGACATGGGCATCGACAATCTCGAACATGGTCCTTTCGGCGCGCCAGATGGCGAACTCTACTCGCAGAAGCAGCCCGGCGCATGCGGTACGAACTATTTCGGCGTTCTTCAGGACATCGTCACGAAAGTTGAGCCGGATAGTCCGGAGTTGGAACAAACGATACAAAACCTGATCGCGCATCACGTGGCGATCACTTCTACTCTGGCTGTCTTCGAAGGTGGCGCGCGCCCGCCCTTCAGCCGTCACGGACTCGTAGGCAGAACACACGATCTGTTGGTCCCGGAGGCGTGGTAGAAAGCGATGACGGCACGCGCGTCCTACGTAGCTTTTGGCCCGACGTTTCAGCTCATGTTGCAGAAAGAAATGAAGTTCGAGCGTGAATTTGTGGCCGCAGGCGGCGTGCTGATGGCCGGTTGCGATCCTACTGGCGATGGGCACACTCTTGCCGGCCTGGGCGATCAGCGCGGAATCGAATTGCTGGTCGAAGCGGGATTTACACCGATGGAAGCGATTCACATCGCCACGCAGAACGGCGCAACATTTCTAGGAATTGGAGACCAGGTCGGAACCATCGCGGCGGGGAAGCAGGCGGACCTCGTCCTCCTGAATGGCGATCTTGCGAAAGACGTCACAGCCATCGAGAATCCAGAACTCGTGTTCAAGTCTGGAGTCGGCTACGATTCAAACGCCATTTATGAAAGCCTGCGCGGCAAAGTTGGCCTGCAGTAAACCGTGGGCACGCCCCGCGCACGCCGCGTTTTTTTCGCCGGCAAGTTGCAGCGCAGTGCTCGAACGCGGCCACGAAAGGGAGCTTGTGTGCATTTTCTTGCACTGAATGCTCGGAAACTGGCTCCTGCGCGACTGCCTAAAATTCTAACATTCGGTCTATATCGTTCGTGTGACTTGAGTTAAAATTCCATCGCCATTTCGCTTTTCAAGGCCTCGGTTGGAACCCAACGTGCCAGCGGCTCTGTGGGGTAGTCCTATTTTAGCTTGGGGGATACATGAAAAAACTTAATTTGCTCGTAGCTTCCGCTGCGCTCTTAGCACTCGCTATCACCACGTCCGCTAATTCGGTTCCAACGCGAACCCGCTCATCGTACGGCGACAACACTCCGCCGGTTCAATCGTTTGCGACCACACCCGGCCCCGACGGCTTGGAAATTCTCACGCAGTCGTTTTGCGCAGATGCCACCATCAATCCGGGAGCAGGCGCCTGCAATCTCGCGTTTTCCTTCCAGGTTCAGGGCGCTCTTCCAGCTGGCATTACGTCTCTCTCCTTCACGCTCCCAGTTCCGGGAAACACCAGCCTTGTAGGCACAACCCCCATCACGGCTGGCATTTTGACGAACGACATCGCGGACGCCGATTTTCCGTTTTCGCCGAATCTCTCATCTACAACGCTGACGGGCTTGTCGTCCAATGCCGTTATCGCCGGATTAAATGGGTCTGGTTTTCCGACCTTCACTTTTAACTTTCCGGACATCACTCCATTTGAAGCCCAGAACCTGGCCCTTTTTATGGAAGTAAACGACAACAACTCCATCAACGGGGGAAGGTTCTGCTATCAGGCTGGCACCGGGACCGACACAAACGGCGAGAATGTCTGCACAAAATCAGACTTGCCGGCATTGCCTGTTCCAGTCGTGACGGTCACAACTTCGACAGTCCCAGCGCCTGAGCCGACCAGTTTTTTGCTTCTTGGATCAGGACTGTTCAGTTTGATCGGGCTGGCGCGGCGTCGCCGGGCCAATTCCTAAAAACAGTCGCGTAATTGCGTCTATCAACCGGAGCCTGCGAGAAATCGCAGGCTCCTTTTATTTGGCTAGGGCCCCGGCTTTCCTGGCAGTCAGCGTAAATCCGGAATTGCTCGCGTCCGCCTGCACGCGCTTTGCTTGCAGCTTTATGGACGGCGTTGAGCCGCTCTGCAAATCCAGTTCCACCTTCGCGAGCCGTGCTTCCAATTCAAATCTCCTGAGTTTTAGGTCAACGGCCTTTTGAATGGTTTCACTGAGGATCCGTGCCGCGTCGGCGGCCTTACCTTCGCGCGCTTCGAGATCGGCTTCGGCGATATTCAGTTTCATCCTCACGCCCGTATCCTGGATGGGGAGGCTCTTCGCTCTGTCAATAGCGGCACGAGCTTCGGGGATCTTCTTCTCGGCCAATAACGCGTGCGCCAGGGTGGCCAAAGCATCAGTCTCGAAATCGGCATTCTTCTGATCTTTGAACGCATTGGCTGCCTGACGCGCTTGCGATTCCGCCTGCGCCGGCACATTCTGCTCCAGAGCCAACCCGGCTAGCGCGTTGTTGCTTTCCGCTATTCCCACTGCGTCCGCAAGCTGCGTGTTCACTTGCAACGATTCGTTATAGTTCTTTCCCGCCTTGTCCAACTGATCCTGCGCCAGGTCGATATCTCCCAGAGCGATCAAGCTCGATGCATAATCGCCCTTCGTATCGGCTGCGCGGGTAATTTTCAGAGAATCCTCGATTCGCTTTCGCGCCTCTGCTAAATTGCCTTGTTCGAAGAGGATCAAGCCGATGGCCTTTAAAGTGATCGTAGTATTTTTCTGATCGCCGACTTCCTTCGCCATCTTCAGCATGTCTTCATATATTTGCAACGCCGCCCCGTAATCTCCGGATGCGAACAAATCCGCCGCCAGGCCGCCCTCTGCATCCAGGATGCCTTGTTTATTGTTGATTCCTCGCGAGGTCTCCAGTGATTGCTGATAATAGCCATTTGCTTTTTTCAGATCGCCGTTCGCGAACGTCAAGTTCGCGATATTCAGAAGGGCGCCCGCGATATCCCGTTGCGCGCCTATGCCGCGCACCAATTGCAAAGCCTCGTTGTGGCATGCCAGCGCCTGGGCCGTGTCCCCTTGATCGCTCAATACGTATCCCAGGCCCGTCAGGCTCCTCGCTTCCAGCAACGGATCACCCACCGCTTTCGCCGCATCCCGGGCTTTTTCGCAAGCCGATTTCGCCGCTGCTGAATCTCCGAGATTAACGAGCGCCGTGCAGCGATGC
>Ga0182024_10022436_pt1 | contig 11376 bp, 7 predicted proteins | sample P32metaG_FD_120480 | JGI IMG/M metagenome (GOLD analysis project Ga0182024, IMG submission 120480) | Permafrost microbial communities from Stordalen Mire, Sweden - P3-2 metaG (Illumina Assembly) | ecosystem: Environmental > Terrestrial > Soil > Wetlands > Permafrost | place: Sweden: Stordalen... | reverse complement strand
GGGACAAGAAAACGGGACAGTCACGATTTCTGCTCCTCTTCCGTCCGTTTGGGTCTGCCTCTCTCCCGACCACCACTCCCGGCCACCGCCTTGCAGATCTCGGCAATCAGCGGAGTCTATCATCCCAACCAAAGATTTGTAAACGTGACCGTCCCGTTTTCTAGCTCCGTCCCGTTTTCTAGCTCGAAACCGGCATAATCCTCGTCCTTGTGAAACAGTCGCCGACGATCCACCCCACGGTTGAGCACGTGAAACACCACCCCTCCCGGCGACCGCCTGGCAGATCTGGGCATCAACGGAGTCTATCGTCCCAACCAAAGATTGCAAACGTGACTGTCCCGTTTTCTGGCCCTGTCCCGTTTTCTGGCCCCGCCTGGCAGATCTGGGCATCAACGGAGTCTATCGTCCCAACCAAAGATTGTAAACGTGACTGTCCCGTTTTCTGTCCTGTCCCGTTTTCTGTCCCCAACCAAAGATTGCAAACGTGACTGTCCCGTTTTCTGGCCCGTCCCAACCAAAGATTGTAAACGTGACTGTCCCGTTTTCTGTCCCCAACCAAAGATTGTAAACGTGACTGTCCCGTTTTCTGTCCCAAAGATTGCAAACGTGACTGTCCCGTTTTCTGGCCCTCCCGTTTTCTGGCCCTGTCCCGTATTCTGGCCCAGCGGCTTCGGCAAAGATACCCCCGGCAAGAGCGAGGGAGCCGCCAAGGTGGCCGAGTACGTGGCGCGACAGATGCGGCGAGGCGATGTGCGAGCGGGCGAGGTCCATCTGACGCCCCAGTGGAGAGTCGATTACGTGAAGCTCGTCAGCGACTACGTCGCCGATGCCCGCAGCGCCCGCTGACAGGACGAAAGACCGCCCGACGGAGTAGACGGAATCACAAAACGGGGCGCTTCGGAGGTCGCATATTATATCAGTATATTGCTAAAATAAATGCAAAACGCATGACATTCGGAGACAAACTGAGACATCGGCTAGGGCGAGGCGGGGCGGGAGATCGGGTATCCCTGCCATATATATTCCAGCGCCTCAGGCAGCGTTTGTTGCTTGGTGCTGCCGTCGCAGTGGCCGGCGTTGCGGGCGAAGATGAATTGATAGTGATAGCCCTTGGCGGCAAGCGCCTTGGCGGTGTTCTCGTTGGCGATGACCCAGTCGTGCATGTTGTCGCGCATGACGTTGGGGTTCAGCAGGTCGCGGTCGCCGACTTCCATCCAAAGCCGCAACGGCTGGGGTGGGCTATTGGGGATGAGCTTCTCGTGCAGCTCCCAGGCGCCTCCGGGCGTTTGGGGGTTCGATGGCCACTGCTGGTTGACGAAGGTGCCGGAGTAGGTCAGGACGCGATGGTAGAGGTCGGGGTGATACCACGCCATGATGAGGGCGCAGGAGCCGCCGGAACTGCAGCCCATCGTGGCGCGGCCGTCGGGGTCTTTGGTCAGCTTGACGTTGCACTCCTTTTCCACCAGCGGCAGCACTTCGCTCTCGACGAACTCGGCATAGAGGCCGGACATGGTGTCATATTCCAAGCCTCGTTCGCTGCCCTGGGCGTCGCCGCTGCCGTTGCCGATCGAGATGGCAACCATCGCCGGCACGCGATGCTCGGCGATGAGATGATCCAGCGCCGTGAACAGCGATTTGTCGGGCCCATCCGCGCCGACAATGAACGGCGCTGCGCTGCCGGAGGCGATTTGCTTGGGAACGTACACCGCCACCTTGCGGGTGTAGGGAGCGGGATGGCTGGTGGTGACGATCAGCTTGGCCGGATCATTGGGATCGGCGGCGCCGAACGTGCCGGGGTCGCGCGCGATGCCGGGATAGATCTTGCTGTCGGCCGACTTCATGGTGAGGTTGAAGACCGTGCCCTGCGACATGCCTTCCTTCGCCTCCATCTCCGGCGCGCGGGTGTGCGTCGGGCCGATGATAAAGTTCCCATCCGCATCCGGCGGAGGAACCGCGCTGTCCGGCAACTCCTTGGCCGCGACATAACCGGGCGAGTTGGGATCGCGTGCCGGCGGCTTGGGGCGCGCGGGCCGTGGTGTTGCTGGGGGCGCGTCGGGGGCGGCAGCGACGGTCGCGGCATTCACCGCGGTCAGGACGCCGATCAGGATTGCGACGAAGAGTGGTTTTGTGGTCATGAGCGAGTGCAGTTGGTTTGCGGTGACGCGACTTTGAAGAGGACGCAACGAACATAACACCAGAAGAACGGGACGGCTAGGGAAGGGCGAACGCATTTTCACGCCGCCCCACACGAGGAGCCGTTGTGGTGCAGGCTTCCAAGCCTGCCATTAGCGCTGAGCAGGCTCGGATTCCTGCACCACACCTCTCGAGTTTCCTGGATGCTCATCGATTAGCGGCGTTCTCATTCGACAACTAGTGGTGAGGGACTCGTATTGGGAAAAGCTCTCCGCCGGAGGCTCCGAGGTGCAGTGCGGCTGGCTGAAGGACAAGTTTGGCCTCTCGTGGCAAATCGTTCCGACCGCGCTGCCGCAGTTGTTGAGCGGCCCAGATCGAGCAAGATCCGGGCGCGTCATGAAGGCGCTCATGAAGATGAAAAAGCCCGACATCCGGGCGCTCCAGCAGGCCTAGACCGGTTCCCTCTCCCTCCGGGAGAGGGTTAGGGTGAGGGGAAACCGCGGGTGCCGTCCCGTGCTGATGCGATGTCTACTCCAGCTTCCCCTCACCCCCGCCCTCTCCCGAGGGGAGAGGGAGAAAGAGGGCGCGTGTTTTCAGTGCGTCACCCATTCGCAGCGGACCGCTCCGCTGCTGCTGTTGCGCGTCGCGGCTAACCCACCAGCACCTGCTGTCGCAGGGTTGGCGCGACGCGTGGGTGCGGCGTCAGGATGCCTTGGAAATTCAGCGGGTCGGCGGATGCGACGGTAATCGCGGCGCGGGGTCCTTGTCGCCTTAGACGGCGCAGCATTTCCACGGCGTCGGGGAGGGCGAATTGCTCGCCGGAAAAGCCGGCGACGAATCGTCCGCCGCGGACTTCGCCGCGGAGTTCCATCCGCCGATAGACGCGCGTCAGCGCGGACCAATTGACCGGGATTTTCTCGCGGGTGAGGGTGCGACGAAAGACGACGCCCGTGCGTTGAAGGTGCTGGCGCGCGACCAATTCGTTCAGCTCCGCGGGATCGGCCGCGCCTGTTGCGGGGCGGAAGCAGCTCCAGCGTCCGACGGGGCGCAGCGCCGCCCGGCGGCGCGACGGAGGCGTGATCATCTGCCGCAGCGCCGCAAACGAGTCACACGTGGCCCAGCCGTGTGCCACCAGATCCGCGATGCCCATCTCGAAGTGGGCGGGCACGAGCTGCGCGGCCTTCTGAAGATTCTGGGGAAACATCGCGCCCTGAGAGCGCAATGGCTTGAGAAGATCGCTCGCCGGGCCGCACAGGCCCTCGCTCGACGGCGGCTCGGTCATGCTGAGCCACCGATCGAGATCATCGCGTGGAACGAGGCCGATCGGCGTCACGCGGATCGGCGTCGTCGCGCCGCCCCACAATCGTCCCCAGGCGAACTCGCCGCTTAGCGTCAGCTCTTCAAGCCACTCGCGCCGGTAATCGCGGACGCGCCGGGGCAGAAGATGACTTTCCCAGGCCCAGGCAGGCGCCTCGAAACCGGCGAGCTGCCGCAACACCTCGCCGACGCCGCGAGGGCCCTCGAGGCGATACTCCTCGTCGACGTGCTGCCAACAGGCCAGGAATTGGAGGAACTCACTGGCGCTGGCCGGCTCGATCTGCTGGCGGAGCTTGTCGATCGTGTAACGATGAATCCGCGCCAGCAGCCGCCGCTCGCACCACGCGGTTCGGCCCTCCAGCCGCGTTCGCATAATCGCGCCGTCGTGCTCGAGCGCCATGAGAAGCGATTGCGTTTGGCCATCAATCCTGATTCGCGGATCGTCCTCAAAGACGGGGCCCAGCGCTTCCAGCCTTCCTAGAAGGATCTTTTTTGGATCGGCCGTCGCGTCAACGGCGGACCATCGTCCGTCGGCGTGCATGACCCGATTCTGCCCCCGCAGCATGGTCAACCAATCGAGCCAATCGACAGCTTCGGCATCCATTGCAAACCCCATCCAGAGCAGGGCGTCATGCACGTCTTCGACGGTCTCGGGTTGAGGCCATACTTCATGGCGCACCCGATCGACAGCGGCCGGATCGAGGGCGCCGATGTGATCCAACAATCGCGCATCAAGGCCCCGCCGCGAAAGCACCGCCTGGGTGCGGCGTTCTTCCAGCGGAGCATCGTCGAGGAACGTGTACAATTCCGAATTCAAAATGCCGCGGGCAAATGCGGAGGGTTCGGCCGTATCAACGGCCACCCGCTCGATCGAACCATCACGCAGCCCCTTGAGAACCTCGATCAACCCCGCGACGTCGGTGGCTTCGGTCAGGCAATCCTCGATCGTCTGGCGCACAAGGGGATGGTCCATGGGAATCGGAATGTCGCCTCCCGGCAGCGTTTCCGGGCAGGCGGCCGCCGCTGGGAAAGCCTGTGCAAGCAAATCGCCGGCGCGCATGCGCATGATCTGCGGCGGCACCGCCCGGCCATTCTGGAACCGCGTCAGCACCAGCGCCCGCGTGGCGTTCCAGCGCCATCGCGACTCGAACATCGGCTGATCCAGCACCGCCTGGGTGAGAATTTCCTTCACGGTGTTTGGGTGCAGGAAATTGAAAACGTCCTCCAACGGGAAACTGTGCTGCACTCCCAGCGAGATGACGATCGCCTCTTCGTTGGCCGCGGCCTGAAGCTCGAAGCCGAATCCGCGGAAGAACCGTTTGCGCAGGGCCAGGCCCCAGGCGCGGTTGATCTTTCCGCCGAACGGCGCGTGGAGGACCATCTGCATGCCGCCGCTTTCGTCGAAGAAGCGTTCGAGCACGATGCGCTTCTGCGTGGGCACGGTGCCGAGAACTCTACGGCCGTCGGTGATGTATTCGGCAATCTGCAACGCGGCTTCGGGCGACAGGCCAATCTCACTTTGGAGTATCAGCGGGTCGGCACAGTCTTCACGAAGGTCCGCGATCCCGGCCGACAGCTCCGCGGTTCTCGACGGCCCTTCGCCCAGCCAAAAGGGAATCGACGGCGGCTGGCCTTGCGCATCAGCTACCCGCACCACGCCGCGCTCCACCTTCAGAATGCGCCACGACGTGTTGCCGAGCTGAAAAATGTCGCCCACATTGGATTCGACGGCAAAGTCCTCGTTCAACGTCCCAACGAACATCCCCTGCGGGTCCTGAATCACGCGATAATCAGCGACATCGGCGATGGCTCCGCCGCCGGTGATGGCGGTGATCCGGGCGCGCTTGCGGGCCATGATGCGCCCGCCCACGCCATCGCGATGGAGCAAGCCATGTCGTCCATCAATGTGCAACTTAATGACGGCATCAAAATCGTCGCGTGTCAGATGACGATAGGGCCAGGCGCGCTTGAATGTTTCAAACAGTGTTTGCTCGCTCCAACCTTCTTCCCCGGCTGCGACACACGCCGCCACGATCTGCTGGGCCAGAATATCGAGCGGCGCCTTCGGTTGCGGCGTGCGATCGAGCTGGCCGCGCCTTGCCGCCCGAAGCAGCGCCCCGGCCTCCACCAATTCATCGATCGTCAACGGAAACAGCCGCCCCTTGGGAATCCGCCGCACCGCATGGCCCGAGCGGCCGACGCGCTGCAGGAACGTCGCGATCGAACGCGTCGCGCCAACCTGAATCACCAAATCGACCTCGCCGATGTCAATCCCCAGCTCCAGCGAGGCCGTCGCGACAAGGGCGCGCAGCGTCCCCGATTTCAAGCGATTTTCCGCATCGAGCCGCCGCTCTTTGGAGAGGCTGCTGTGGTGGCAGGTGACCTTGTCTTCGCCAAGCACGCCCGTCAGCCGGGCCGTGATCCGCTCGGCAAGCTTGCGGGTGTTGACGAAGATCAAAGTCGTGCGATGGCTGTCGATCAACCCGGCGATTTGACCGTAGATTTCGTCCCATTGCTCGTGCGAACAAACCGTCGTCAATGGAGACGGGGGAACCACGATCGCCACATCCATCTCGCGGCGATGTCCGACATCAACCAACGTGCAATGCCTACCCTGGCCGACCAGAAAGCGTCCGACTTCGTCCAGCGGCTTTTGCGTTGCCGACAATCCGATTCGCTGGAACGGCCCGGCCAGCGCCTCAAGCCGTTCCAATGAGAGTGCCAGGTGCGATCCGCGCTTGTCGCGCGCAATCGCATGAATCTCATCGACGATGACAGTCTTGACCGTGCGGAGCATCTCCCGTCCGCCGGCGCTGGTCAGCAGGATGTAGAGTGATTCAGGAGTCGTCACCAGAATATGAGGCGGCTTGCGGAGCATCGCGGCGCGGTCGCGCTGCGTCGTGTCGCCGGTGCGCACCAGAACCCGGATCTTTGGCAAATCCGGATCGAGTTCCGTCAGCTCTCGCAACGGACCTTCGAGGTTTTTCTGCACGTCGTTGCTCAGCGCTCGCAGAGGCGAGACATAAAGCACGTACGTCTGATCGAGCAGCGCCGTACCCTGGCGGGCCAGGCTGTCAATTGCCGCCAGGTAAGCCGCCAGCGTTTTGCCCATCCCGGTGGGCGCGGAAATCAGCGTGTGATTCCCGGCACGGATGAGCGGCCAGCCCTCACGCTGCGGGTCGGTCGGCTCCCCGAAACGCTGCGCGAACCAGCTTTGAATGGTTGGATGAAAACCTGCAAGAGCCACTGTGGAATTATAGGCTGAGTCAGGGCCGATCTGCGAGTTGGATCCGGGCGGAGCAAATCCGAAATCCGAAGCACGAAATCCGAAACAAACCAGAAATTCAAAGTACCAACGGCCCAACCCCGGGTGGCCGCGCAAGAACTGAGCGGTGTGGGTCGTTCGGCTCACCCGCCAGGCGATCGCCAAGCATCTCTGCGTTCTTCGGCGCTTCGGTCTCGTCCGCGGCGTCCGTCGCGGCCGGTAGCGCCTCTTCGATCTCGAGCCCGCCGCGCTCGATGACGCCCGATGCGCGCTCGACTCAATCGCCCGGCAATGAATGATGCGCTAACCTGACTTTCGCACGTCCTGCCCCCGCGTGGTGCTGACTAAACGACGCTACACCGCCGGACTTGACCATTGCCGCCATGCTTGCTAACGTGCCAGAAACGAGGGCGATTGGCGCAGCTGGCTAGCGCGCCAGCATGACACGCTGGAGGTCACAGGTTCGAGCCCTGTATCGCCCACTCTGGTAATTCCGACGATTTCTTAGCGTACCCCCCTCTGGCCCGGCGGTGCCGATCTCGATCGCGGACGCGCCTGAGAATTGAGACGCGCTCTGCCGTCAGAGGTCAGAACGTGTCCCGGCAGCCACTCCCTGCCCCTACTTATTGTCACGATCGCGCTACACACCGCGCCTACGTCCGCATCGTGCTGCCTGCCAGGAGCTTTGCCTGGCTACCAGTCGAACATCTATGATTCAGTGCATGTTCGTGCCACTTCGCGAGTCGGTCCGGTATCTCGTCACGCGCCGCCACTCGGCGTTGCTCGGGGTGCTGCTGGTCATCGTGGCCGGCGTGTGGGGGTTGGTGGCGTTGACGGATCATGTCGTGGAAGGGGAGACACAGCGATTCGACGGGCGGGTCATCCGGTGGTTCGCGGGACATCGCGGCCCGCAGTGGCTTCAAGACGTGGGGCGCGACTTGACGGCACTGGGCGGCGTCACGGTTCTGACGCTCGTGACCATCGCCGTCGTTGGGTTTCTGCTGATCTCGCGCAAGCGCGGGGCGGCAGTCGTCATGATCGTCGCTGTCGTCGGCGGCCTTGCGATTGGTAGCACGATCAAGCACTTCGTGAACCGTCCGCGCCCGCCGAGACAATTCCAGGCGGCCTATGTCTTCACCCCAAGTTTCCCCAGCGGGCACTCGATGTTGTCGGCGGTGACGTATCTGACGCTCGGCGCGCTGCTGGCCCAGGTGATTCAACGCCGCGTGCTCAAGCTATATGTGCTGTCGATTGCGGTGCTGGTGACTTTCCTGGTGGGACTGAGCCGGGTGTATCTCGGCGTGCATTGGCCCACCGACGTGCTGGCGGGATGGACGGCGGGCTTGGTGTGGGCGCTGCTCTGCCTGAGCGTGGCGCATCACCTGCAACTGCGCGGAGCCGTCGAACGCGAAACGTAGGGGCACACGGCCGTGTGCCCACGGCGTACGCCGTACGCCCCTACACGGGCACACGCCGTGTGCCCCTACATGGCGCGAACACGCGTTTTGCCCCGACGGTCGATCATGTCGAGCGCCAGGCGGGCCGTCTTGTCGGAAGCGCCGGGGTGGTCGAGCGATTCGACGAGGGTCCGAAGCTTTTCCCGCTGGGCGGCTAGTTTCTCGGGATGATGCAGCAGGTCGAGCGCTGTGCGGGCGAGCGGCTCGCCCGACCCGTGCCAGGGGACGAATTCCGGCACGATGTGGTCCGCCCGGCTGGCATTGGTTTGGTCGGTTGGATTGCTCGCGGCCAGCAAATTCACGAGCGCAAATGTTCGCGTCGGCACGAGCCAGCGGCCGGCGGCGTTCCAGGCCAGTCGGCTCACGCGATAGACCACGAGCATCGGCACGCCGAATGAGGCGACGTGCAGCGTCGCCGTCCCGGAGACGGTCATGCATAAGTCGCAACGAGGAACCATCACATCGAATTGATCGACGCCGGCCGTGATATTTTGCGTCCCGCGGCGCGCGATTTCACGATCAACGATTGGCGCTGTGGCCGGCGTGGTTGGGACGAGCAATGTTGCATCCGGAAAGTCGCGGCGGATCTGCTCGGCGGCATCGAGAAGGCCGGAGAAGTTCGCCTCGGCTTCAGACTTTCTCGATCCGGCCAGCAACCCAATCACCGGTGGTCGATCGGGAAAGGCCGGCCCGGCCGCATCCCCGCGGCCTGGCGGGAGTTCGTCGAAAAGGGGATGACCGACGAAGGTCGCATTCACGCCGTGAGAACGAAAGTAGGCTTCCTCGAACGGCAAGATGCAGGCGACCTGATCCACCCACCGCCGGAGTTTCTTCATTCGCCACGTTGCCCACGCCCAGAGCTGGGGCGCGACATACTGCAACACCGGAATATTCATCTCGCGTGCCACCTTGGCGAAGTGGAAATTCATCGAAGGGGAATCGACGCCGATCTGCAGGTCCGGGGGATTCGCTGCGAAATGTTTTCGGGTCCAGCGGAGGGCGTCCATCACTTCTGAGGCGCGAAAAATGCCCCGCCAACCCATTGTGGCTTTTGTCACAGTGTCGCGATGTATGGTCGCGCCCGCCGCCATCATCCGTGGGCCGCCGAGGCCTTCGATGATGATTTCGGGGTCGAGCTTGCGGAGGCTTTGGATGAGCTGGGCGGCGTGTTTGTCCCCGCTCACCTCTGCAACCGTCATAAACACCCGTCGCGCCATCGAAAGCTAGTCAAGGGCGGGGGCAACCAACTGTCAAGTTCGTTCATAGACGATGGGCGTTGGCACATGACGTGCATTCCTCCGAGCCGACCGGGCCGCCAGGTTCGGTTCACGTTTAGGGTGACGGTTTGTTGGGAAAGGTCAGGGACAAAAAATGACGTCGATCAGGATGAATGCGGTTCGTGCCGCGGCTTTGGCTGCGATTCTGCCTTTGGCAGCAACCAGTGCCGTTTCGGCGGCCACCAGCACACCCGAAGGCGTCGTTGTGAACAGTGCCAACAGCCACGCTTATGAGTTGGTGAATGGACCAATCCGAGCGGCACGGACCAGTCCGACGCGAGCCAGAATGGCAAATGGAACGATCTGCCGGATGCTGGCTATTCGCCAGGCAACGGGCAGTTCAGCGGCGATTTGATTCGCGCAGGCTACGTCGTCGAATGGGACAGCCTTGCGGCAGCGGGATCGGGTATCAGCTCGGCAGCAACGCCTGCCGCTGTGCCGCTTCCGAACGCAGCCTTCCTCTTTATGACCGGAGCGGGCGCGGCGGTCGTGGCGCTTCGGCGGACGCGGCGACATCGGATTTAAGCGAAACCGGTCAGACCACAATTCATCCGACACTCTGAAATAGATCGAAATGAAACGCGCTAACGTCCAAGCCTGTTGGATGTAGAACCCTCGTGGGCGAAAGCCTGATCTACCGCCGTCCGCTCCTTTATCGCGCGGTAATGCTCGCGCTCTATGGCCGCCACTATTTCGCCCGATGCCGGGTCATCGCGGAGTTGGTTCCGGAGGGAGCATCGGTGCTCGAGCTCTGCTGCGGACCGGCGGATCTGTACCGCAACTACCTGCGGCCTAAAAGCGTGCGATACACCGGTTTGGACATCAATCCGCGCTTTGTTGCGCGGCTTGGCTCGGCGGGGCGGGTTTGGGACGTGCAAGCGGACTTACCTCTACCAACGGCCGACTTCGTCTTGATGCAAGCGAGCCTCTATCATTTTCTTCCCGATCCTTCCGCCGTGCTGGAACGCATGCTGAGGGCGGCGGCCAAGCAGGTGATCGTCGCCGAACCGATTCGGAATCTTGCAGACAGCGGCATTCCCTTTCTCTCGGCAATGGCGCGCCGCCACACGGATGCGGGCACCGGCAGCCAGCCGCGACGCTTCAACCAGCAAAGCCTCGATGACCTTTTTTCGCGATATTCGGATCGCGTCTCGCGCTCGTTCCTCATCCCAGGCGGGCGCGAAAAAGTTTACGTGCTCGACGCCTGATTCTGTTGATCGCCCGGTGCCCCCACTTCACGGCGGACCGTGTACGGCCGGCGATCCATCGATCGGAGATGAATCCGCGCCAGGTATTCGCCGATGATCCCCAGCGCGAACATTTGAGCGCCTGAAAATATAGCGATCAGCGCGGCGAGAAAGGGGAATCCGGGGACCGGGTCGCCGCGGACGAAGTAGTCCAGCACGACGTACACGATCGCGGCAAAGCCAAAGAGCGAAAACGCGAAGCCCGTCAGGCTGGCAAGCTGCAACGGCACGACGCTGAACCCCGTCACCATGTTGATCGCATGCGTTAGCAGCTTGCGAAATGTGAAGTTCGACTGCCCGATCGTGCGAGCGTCGTGGCTGACGGTCAGCGCGCCGAACCGTTGTGTCCCCCAGGTGAGCAAAACGTCGATTGAAACGTGAGGGCTTTGGTATTGGGAAAACGCATCCCGCAACTCGGTTCGGAACACTTTGAAAGCCGTCACGTTCCGCGCATTCTGCGCGCCCATGGCTTCCTGCAACACGAGTTTGGTAATGATCGAGGCCAGATCGCGGAACAGGCCGTGCTGTTCCTTTTGCGGCCTGCCGTAGACGACGTCGAATCCTTCACCGAGCTTGGCCACCAGCTTCGGAATATCTTCCGGCGGGTTCTGCAAGTCATCGTCGATCGTGGCGACAATCTCGTATCTGGCGGCGCGAATGCCGCACAGCAGGGCGTTCTC
>Ga0182024_10022435_pt1 | contig 11377 bp, 14 predicted proteins | sample P32metaG_FD_120480 | JGI IMG/M metagenome (GOLD analysis project Ga0182024, IMG submission 120480) | Permafrost microbial communities from Stordalen Mire, Sweden - P3-2 metaG (Illumina Assembly) | ecosystem: Environmental > Terrestrial > Soil > Wetlands > Permafrost | place: Sweden: Stordalen... | reverse complement strand
GCGCCCACTCCGCCTCGGTCAGGCGAGTGGAGACCGTCCGGGTACGAGGGTTACTGGCGTCTCCTCGCGTCACGTCGAGGCCTTCCGTTCGTTGTTGGGTGCGACCGCAGGGAGCAGCCCGAGGTCCTGAAAACGCGACCGGTTAGGGAGCGTCTTCAGGCCATAAGCGTAGCGCATGGTATACCTCGCTTCTTTGCTTTGCGCGTGCGGACGGCACCGGCGCGTGATTGGAGGCCCGCAGGGCCGGTCACCGGCCCGCCCGGAAGGCGGGCCGGCAGCACGCCAAAGGCGTGCCCCGCACCGCCAGGTGCGAGCGCCCCCGGACGGGGCGCACCCGGGCCTGGTCAGCCCCCCCAGGGCCGACCGCACGCCGCAAGGCGTGCCCGGGCCGGAACCGCAGGCAGCGAAGGGAGACAGCAGAGCGAGCGGCTATGTGAAAGCGCTGGTGGCCTACGGTCTGAGCGGGGCTCAGGCGACCGCGGCGGCGTGCTGCTCGATATAGACGCCCGGGCCGGTCGGCTCGGGGATCGTGTCCCCGTCCGCAGCCATCCCGTCGAGGTGAAAGGCGATCGCCTCGCGCATCTCGGCCACGGTCTGCTCGATCGAGTCGCCCAACGCGACGCAGCCGAGAAGATCAGGCGACCAGGCGCCCCAGCCGCCATCAGCGGCCTGCTCGAGAAGGATCGTGTAGCGCTCGGGGTCGGTCATGGCTTCAGTCCTGCCTGACGAAGGATGCTCGCTTCAAGGCCCTTCGGCAAGTCCCGCGAGGGCTTACCGGCCACCGTCACCTTCCCCGGCTTGCTCGGATGCCGGTACTGGCGATGGCTTCCGCGGGTAGCAACCTGCTCCCAGCCGTCATCCTCAATCAGCTTGATGATCGCACGCACCTTCACCCGGCCGGCAACCCTACGCCTCGTCCCAGCGGCGGGCGCGCATCGTGTCGATCACGTGCATCGGGGCGACGTCGCGCAGATAACGGTCGGTGACCGCCAGGCTGGTGTGCCCCAGCGCGTCGCGGATCACGTTGATCGCGGTGCCCTCCCGCGCCAGCTCCGCCGCGTAGGTGTGACGCAGACCGTGGGCGTGCACGCGCCGCTCGATCCCGGCACGGGCCGCCAGGCGCGGCAGCAGCCGGCGGACATAGCTTGAGTCGATCCGGCCTCCCTGCAGGGTGCAGAACACCGGCGCGCGGGCGCCGGGGGAGAGCTTGCGGCGGCGATCGATCCAGCGGGCCAACAGCGCAGCCGTCTGCTCATCGACGCCGACGGTCCGCGAGCGATCGCCTTTGCCGTGCCGCACCCGGATCGAGCCGGCCTCGAGGTCGATGTCGCGCAGCTCCAAGCTCAGCGCCTCGCTGATGCGCAGCCCTGAACGCCACAGCACCGCGATCAGCGCCCGGTTACGAACCCCGGTCGGCGCCCGCGTCGAACACGCCTTGATCAGCGCGATCGCCTCGGCCTCAGTCAGCACCTCGGGCGGCCGGCGCCGCGACGTCGACGAGCTCGACGTCGACGAGCGGGTAGCGGTCATCGCGCGCCGGCCGCGGCCAGCTGGTGCACGTCGGCGGTGCGGGCCTGCTCCTCGCTCCAGCCGGCGGCGGTCAGCTCGGCGACCATCTGGGCGATCAGCTCGCCGATCTCCGCGGCCAGGTGGCGGCGGTCCTCACAAAGGCGCTGGTACTCACAGAAGGCGCGGTGGATCGTCCAATGGACCTCCTGGACCGCCCCCAACACGACGGTCTCAACCTCCTCCTCGCCGCCGCCAGCGCCGCGCGCATCCGCCATCACCGCAGTGATCCGACTGCGGACCGTTGCCCGCTCGTCGATCCCGACCGCGTGGGTGTCGTCATACAGCAACCCCAGCGCATCGGGGTGAAGACCCGACCATAGATCGCCGTTAGCCGCCTGCAGCCTGTGCTGGGCGGAGTTCTGCTGCTCAGCCAGCGCCTGGTCCTGCTCAAACGCCTCGGCGAGCCGGCCGGCCAACTGCCGGGCGGGGGCGGGCACATCATCGCTGCCGCCGCCAAGGTCTCGGTTTGGGCTCATGTCCTCATTCTTCCAGGGCTCCCGGACGGAATAGTCACGTTCTTATGCAACAACGTGACTGTATGTGCCGGATCGGACGGAACGCCTTGCCCGGTCCTCAGCTTTGGGGCGCTTCCGGCATCGGTGTAGTGCGGCGGGGCGCTGAGACCGATCGCTGGGCGCCGCTGGGTAGGCGGCCAGGGCGCTTACCCTCCCAGGTGATGAGCAGCTATGCGGCCTTGCACGAGTTGGGCAACCGCGGTCGGGCGACTGAGCGTCGCCGCGGGCCAGACCCCTACCCGCGGGCGGTCGGTCCCGCGCCGAGCCTCGCCGAGCTTCGCCGGCGCCGCGAGCAGATCCTCGAGTTGGCCACGCGTCACGGCGCGGTGTCGGTGCGGGTGTTCGGATCGGTCGCGCGTGGTGAGCAGCAGGCCGGCAGTGACCTCGACGTGCTGGTCGAGCTGCCCGGCCGGGGACTGATCGCGCAGGCGGCACTCGGACGCGAGCTTGAGCAGCTGCTCGGCTGCCCCGTGCACGTCATCGCCAGCTCGGCGCTGGCGGCCACCGCCGACCAGGCGCGCGAGCGGATCGAGGCCGAAGCGCTCGCGTTGTGAGCCCGCGTCGCGACCTCGATCGGCTCAGCGAACATGCGCGCGGCGCTTGCAGACATCAGGCAGCTAACCGCGGGCGGACGCCAGCAGTTTGAGCATGACCGCAGCGCCCAGCAAGCCGTGGCCTACAACCTGGCGGTGCTCGGAGAGGCCGCCCGGGCGCTGTCAGAGCCGCTGCGCGAGCGCCACCCCCAGGTGCCCTGGCGCGACGTGATCGCCCAACGCAACGTCGTCGTGCACGAGTATCACCGCCTGGACCTCGACAGCCTGTGGGCGACCGCCCGCCAAGACCTGCCCGCACTGGATGAGCAGCTCGCCATGATCCAACGCTCAGAACGCGACACCGCCCAGCCCGACCAATAGAGGCTGCAGTAGCAACGGCGCGCCGTTGCTACTGCAGCCTCAATCTGACCACCTCAACTTCCACTAACCAAAACCCGGCACTTCCGCTCCGCTGCTAGGCAGACCCGGGTTCGGCGTGCACAACTCGTGGCTCCGGACCGAGGACCTGGTCAAGCAACTGACGCCACTGCTGCACAACACCGCGGCCGAGATCGCCGCGCGCGTCGGCTACCACTAGCGCTCAGTCGATCGGCGTGATCGCGGGGGCGCTTACCTGCGTCCACACCCGCTCCAGCATGATCCCGGCGAGGATCAGCACTCCCCCGACGAGCTCCAACGGGTACAGCTTGTCGCCGAGCAGCAGCACCGCGAAGACGACCGCGGCGAATGGCTCGAAGTTCGCGAACAGCGCTGCGCGCGAGGGACCGACTCGGTCGATCGCGGTGAACCACAGGATGTTGGTCAGGAACAACGGCCCGACGACCGCGTAGGCGAAGCCGAGCCAGACGAGCCATCCGAACCCGAAGTGCTGGGCGACGACCTGGCCCGAGCCGATGATCGCGAGCGGGATCCAGCCGATCGGGAGCACGAGCGAGGAGATGCGAAACGGCGAGTAGCGGCGCATCATCGGCCTGATGGCGAGCGTGTACGCGCCCCAGGTGACGTCCATGCCGATCCCCAACAGCACTCCCTTGGCGCTCGAGCCGACCGACCCCGACGCCAGCGCGACGACCGCAACCCCGATGCTCGTCAGGACCGTACCGGCCCAGAACGCCCGACCGAGCCGTTCGAGCCCGAGCACGAAAGAGAACACGCCGATGAACATCGGCGTCGCGCCAAACAGCAGCGCGATCGTTGACGCCCGCGCGAACTTCAGCGCGTACACGAAGCAGACCTGGTTGCCGAAGATCAGCGCGCCCGCGAGCAGGACGAGCTTGATGTCGCGGCGCTCGATCGCAAACGACCGTTCGCGACGGTACGTGTAGACGATGAACAGCGCGATCGCGACGAAGTAGCGGAGCGTCGCGTAGGCCAGCGGCGACCACCCGGTGGTCACCATGTACCTGGTGACGACGATGTTCAGCGCCCACAGCGTGACGGTCCCCGCCAGCATCGCGTCGATGGCGCGCGACGTGCTCTGATCGCTGCGCTCGCGCGTCGCCGACGGGGAGCTCAACCCACGAACATGGTCACGCCGCTACGGCCGGCAGTCGTCACGCCGTCCACCTTATTGGACGCGCGAGTTCGGCCGGCCCTAGTCTAGGCGCCTGACACGCGCGCCACGTACAGGTCGCGCGGCACGCCCTCAGCCCGGAGCCGACGCGACCTTCCGACGCGCAGCTCTTCTCCGTCGAGCAGCTCAAGCGCGGCGTTCGAGACGAGCAGCTCGCCGGGTTTGGCCGCGTCGCCGACCCGCGCCGCGATGTTCACATCGACCCCGAACAGATCGCCCCCGAGCCGGCGCGGACGGCCGTAATGGACGCCGGCCCGCATCCGCCGCCGATAGCCGTCGGCCGCGATCCCGCCGATCGCCGCGCAAAGCGGACAGAATTGCGCCGTTGCTACTGGAGGGTCCTGCGCGAGGCGGCCGTCAAGATCGATACGCAGCCGGGTCTGCTGACTGTGGCACGGCGGCTGCGCCGGCACCTGCCGGGAGATGAGAACTTCGGCGATCCGCTGTCGACCGCGGGGCTGACCCGGTCGAGTTCGTCGCGCGTGGCCTGTCGGCCAGGCGGCCAGGCAGCCCGAGCGCGAAGGGGAGGGGCCGGGCCTGTCACCGCGCGCCACCGACACCGCAGACCAGGCACCCGGCTGGCTGTCGGGCCGGCCTATGGGGCGCCGGTCAGTCGCGCGGTCCCGGCGTGAGCGTTGAGCCTACGTTCAGGTCCGGGCGTCAGGATTGCCGGCGACGTACCTCACAGCAGCATCCTCCTCCTCCAGACCGGCCCGTTCCCAAACGGGCCGGTCTTTTTCTCCAGCCCCAAGGCGGCCAAGCCGCCCGACGCTTGAGCGCCGGCTGTGGCCAGGTCTGCGACACGATCGAGCGCCCCCCCGGTCAGCTACTAAATGGGAACCTGCCTGGCCTCAAAGACGGCGCGCGCGGGTCCGTCGCGGCAGCCGTTCAGGCGCGGCTGGGGCAGGTGCTTGAGGCGCGCACCTACGGCGAGCTGAGCGTGCTCATCGCCGACCTGTGCCCCGCGAGCGGCATCCGGCAAGGCGCCGCCGCCGTGTGTCCGGACTGCGCTTCGCCCTCGGCGGGCGAAGCGTCCCGGCCGCGCCGTGGCGGTGCTGCGTTCCCGCCGGACGCTGGTCGCGGGCGCGCTTGCCACGGTCGCGGTTGCCGTGCCCCTCACCGTCACAGAGGTTGGGGCCTCTGGACCGCCGCTGCCCGGCGCTCCCTGGTCTGCCGCCGCTGGAACTTGCACGAACCACTGGACGAAGACCTCAGTGGTCCTCCCGTGCGATTGGGGGAAGATCGTGTCCCAGGCTGACGCTCCACAGATCGCGAATGATGTGGTCAAAGCGAGCGAGGTCCAATCCCGAGTTCTGCGGTACAAGGGTGGATGACCTGGTTGACGCCAACCGCTCGCTGTCTCGAGCACTACCTCGCGTCGTAGCAGTCATAGTCACGTTTTGAGCCATTTTCGTGACTCTATGACCGGGGCTAGAAGCGGTCTGAGCGTAAACGTGACCCGGCGGCCGGAGAGGCGCCCGTCGAGACCCGAGCGCATTGTGCATCGGCCGTCTCGTTGCGTTGGCTTGTAAGCGCTGCGATTCTTCGAGATCTGTTTGAACGATTCACAGAACGCGCCCGCCAGGTGGTCGTCTTGGCCCAGGAGGAGGCGCGGGCGCTCAAGCACAACTACATCGGCACCGAGCACATCCTGCTCGGGCTGCTGCGCGAAGAAGAGGGCCTCGCTGCCCGCGTACTGCAGTCGTTTGAGATCACGGTTGAGCGTGTCCGCGCTGCGGTGGTGCGGATCGTCGACTCCGGCGAGGAGGTCACCTCCGGCCAGATCCCGTTCACCCCCCGCGCCAAGAAGGTGCTCGAGCTCGCGCTGCGCGAAGCGCTCAGCCTCGGTCATAACTACATCGGCACCGAGCACATCCTGCTCGGCCTGTCACGGGAGAACGAGGGTGTAGCGGTGCGGATCCTGCTCGACCTCAACGCCGGCGCAGAGACGATCCGCAACGAAATGCTCCGGATGCTCTCAGTCCCGGACGCCCACAAATATGCTGAAGCCAAGCCGCCACTCAGCGGCCGGGGAAACCGGTACTCACTCGATCAGGAGTGGTTCGACGGACTCGGCGGGGTGCTGGATGGCTTGGCGCGTGAGATCCGCCGCGAGCTGGAGCGAGAGCCCGACACGGGGGATCTCCTGCTCGCGCTCGCCTGCACGCCGGACACGCTCGCCGCCCAGGCCTTACACGAGCTTGGCGTAAACCCCGAGGCGCTGCCGGGCGTGATCCAGCGCCTCCGGGCTCAGCGGCCACCGTCCGCCGAAGCGCAGCTCGCCCAGCGGATCGAGGAGGCGCGCCAGGCTAAGGAGCTGGCGATCGAAGGCCAACAGTTCGAGAGCGCCGCCCAGCTGCGCGACCAGGAACGCGAACTCACCCAGCAGACGCTCGCCGATGCAGTCGTCGCGCCTGAAGTGATCCAGGAGATCCGCAGGCAGCTCGGCATCATTCCCAGCCAGACCGACGACCCACCGCGACCGCCAGAACAAAGCTAAACAGCGACCCCGCAGCTGCCGCGCTCGCTCTGGAGCAGCCCCCGGGGCTGAGTCACCATCGATCCAGGTCTCAGACCCAGCCGCGATAAGCCAGACACACCACGTCATCAACGATGCAAGAGGCGGTTCTGTCATCTTGGGTTGATAGAAAGATTGGGTATGGAGTTGACGACTGGCATCCGCGTCGACGTCGCCCCGAGCGCGCTGGCGGGCGCGGGTGGTGTCGCGCTCGCCCTCTCTTTGCATGGCGGGCCCCTGACGCGGGCGTTGACCGCTGTCGAGGCGCACGAGCTGGCCTCGCTGCTGGCCGCTGTCGCCGAGCGGTAGCTTTGCCGCGTCCCCGCCGGCCGCTGACCGCCGCCCAGCGCGTGGTGCTTGATCGGGCGTGGGAGGCGCAGCTGGAGATGGACCGTGCCCGCCAGCGTCGCGACGAGCTGGCGCGCGAGGCCGCCGAGCTGGGCGCCAGCTGGCGGGAGATCGCTGCGGCGGTGGGGATGAGCCCCCAGGCTGCGCATAAGCGCTACCGGACCTTCAGAGACGACGCGTTCTAAGCCGCTCTAAGGCGTTCCTCGCCTGATCTCCGCCTGGGGGGAGCTCCCATCCTCAGCAGGACTCTCTCAGGACCTCTGCAGGCGCTCAGAGCCCCACGTGGGCGCCTCGCAGGCCCCTCGTAGCTGCTTGTTCTGATTAGGCGCGCAGGCGCCGACGCTGCGCGCCTAATCAGACGTTTGAACGGATGTCATCTAACGCTCATAGGGCCCCCGGCGATGGTCCCCGAGCCGCAGGCGAGTGAGGCCAAGAGCCGCGGGCGGTTCGCGCGTCCGCCCGCGCGTATCCCCTAGGTCTTATCTCTAGTAGTTATCCAGGGTGACTCGCTAGCCGGGCTTTTTGGCTGAAAACTGTGACTCGCTAGCCGGGCTTAGGGGTGACTCGCTAGCCGGGCTTTTATAGAAGCTCGAGACCGGGTGACCAAAAAGCCGGGCTTTTCTGTCCGGGGTCTCCGAGAGGCTTACGTGCCGTGCAGCCGTCTCGCCATCACGGGCAGGCCCCGCGGGATAGCCTTCTGCACCCTGTGTGGGAGCCCGTGGTCGAAGGTCAGCCGTCCACCGAGGCGTTCGTCGCCCGGTGTCTCCTCGGTGCCGGCTGGGTCGCTGGCAAGCGCAAGCTCTCGATGTTCGACCTGCGAGTGTGGGCGGCGCTCCTGGGGCAGCTTGGCGCACAGCTTCCCGCTGAGCTGCCCGCAGACGATCTGACCCTCGCCAACGCCGACACGCGGACGGTCGAGACGACGGGCTATCAGCTTGTCGAGCGCGTCTGCGGAGACGACGGCGGCGAGAAGTACCGCCAGATCCGACGGTCACTCGGACGGCTCCAGGGCGCGACGATCACGATACGGACGGTCGACGTCGACCCCGAGCTGGCCGCCGAGCGGATCTCAGAGGGCAGCGTCTCGCTGATCGGTGACATATGGGCCGCCACCACGCGGCTCGATCTCACCACGCCTCGCGAATGGGGAGCGTTGAAGGCTTCGACGTCGCTGAAAGTCGAAGTCGGACGGTGGCCAGCTCAACAAGTCCACGCCGGCCGCTGTACCTGGCTCGACCTCGATCTGCTCCGCGCGCTCGGGCCGGGACTGGCATCAAGGGTGTGGGCCGGACTTGAAGCGTGGGCGCGCTGGCCTCAGGAGTCGTTCGACGGACGTCAGGAGACGGCGATCGGCCTCGGCACACCAGCGCTCGAATCGCTTGGCGTCGCCGGCTACGCGCGTCCCATTGACGCGCGGCGAGCGCTTGACCGAGCCGGTCGCCGGATCGTGGCCACCGATCCGGCGTACGAGCTGGTCCGGTGCGAGCGCCGCGCCGGCTGGTGCCTCATCGTCCGTCGGCTCAGCGGACCCCGCGCTCGCGCCAATGCCCGTCAGGGCGCGGCCTGGCGCTCATCAGGGACCGCCGCGAACAAGCAGCAGCGTGCGGAACGCTCAGCGCTCCGCAGCCAGATCCGGGCGAGCCTCACTTCGGCGGATTCAGCAGCACACTCGACGAAGCCGTAGTTCCCGCTCTGGACTGCGTTTCGGTTGGGGAACAACCAGGTCCTTAAGCCGCTGAGGCGGTTTCCGTGGCCTTACGGTGGGCCCGCGCGAGCTTCCAGGCGCGGATTGGCCCAGCACTCCGGAGATTGGCTTCTAAAACCGTCAGCTCATCGGTGGCCGCCGCGGCGGTCTGCTCGGCAGCCTGGCGGTGGGCGCGGTGCTCGTGCATAGCGCGCTCAGCAATCTCGCGGGCCTGACGCTCGGCGTCCAGCTGCTTGGGCAGCCTCCGCAGGGATTTCAGCTCCTGATGGGCGGCGGCTAACTCGGTGCGCAGCTCCTCAAGCTCGGTGCTACTAACTGTCTCGGGCTCCGAACCCGGCCAAAGGCCGGTGCGCTCAAGCTCAATGCGCGGGACGAGGCGGATGCCGTCTTGCTTGACGGAGCGGACACTGCCGCGGTCTACACGTTTGCGCAGCGTCGCGTAGGTCACTCCGCACTGTTCGGCGGCCTCGCGGATCGTGAAGGTCTCCATCGCCGTGGCATCTTCGACGTCACCTCGGATGCTTCCTGCCCCGGACGAGTCGCAGACCCGGCCATCTGCGACACGGCCGGGGCAGACAAGCCGAAGCCCGATGGCCTGATACGGGGACCGTTGCCCCGGGAGCGGGGCAGCTGCCCTGCGATGCGTCAAGTGCGGGGCAGCTGCCCTGCGATGCGTCAAGTGCGGGGCAGCTGCCCCGCAGCGGGATCGGCCGCCTCCACCAAGGGTTTGAGGTAAGTCCCGATGACATCTGGGTGTCTGGTTCAGCGTTTGGGTATCTGCGGCTCGCGAAACGGTCAGCGGTCACGGCCGGGGCGGCGGTCTTGGTCGGGTAGACGCGGGCGTGTCGGCGCGTCGCGGTCATGGCGCTGGTCGGTACTGCCGGGCGGTAGCTGGTGGCCGGGGTCGGGGTGGGCTGCCGTGACTAGGCTCGCTGCTTCCAGGGCGTCGCGTTGGGTCTGGTGTGCGGCGAGCTGGCTGGTCAGGGTGGCGTGCTGTTGGCGGACCTGCGCGGGGTCAAGGCCGTGCAGCTGCTCGGCGAGCTGGCGGTGCTGAGCGCCGAGCTCGGCCAGGGCTCGCTCGTGCTCGTCCAGGCCGCGGGTCAGCTGCGCTCGTTCGCGCTCGTGGCGGTCGGTTCGCCACCGCGGTGCTGGCCCCAGCGCGGTGAGTTGTTCGCCGACCTTGGTGGCGGCCTGCCGCAGCGTCCGGCGCCGGCCGGTGAGATCCTCGAGGCGGTCAAGCTCCGCGACGGGCAGCGCGGCCAACCCGCGCTCGAGGTCCTCGCGACGAGCGTCATGGGCGCCCAGTGCCGCCTTCGCCGGCCGGGCCGGCGCCGGGGTTCTGTGTTGCTCTCGCCGGGCGGTCAGCGCGCTGTCTAGCTGTTTCCAGGCCAGGCTTCTGTGGACCTTGCTGGCGGTCAGCCAGACCTGCTCTCCAGCGGGGTCTGACCAGCCCTCCAGCGAGAAGCTATACCCGTTCATCTTCCCGTTGCTGGCCTGGTTGGCGCGCAACATGACGCCGTGCTCGCGGGCGCGGCGCTCAAAGTCCAGCCGGGTGCCGTCGCACTGATCGCGCACCCGCTCAATCGCCATGCGTAAACGTGCGCGCTCAGGCTCCACCCGGCGGCGTTTGGCTGAGTCACGCTCGCTGCGAGTGACGGTCGCCAGCAACCCTGAGCGGTTGGTCGCGTCGATGAGGTCGTGCTCAGCTTCGGCCTGCCGGGCGGCCTCATGCGCACGCTGGTAATCGTTGTGGGAGCTGACGGTCCGTCCGTCGACGCTCACGCGGCTGGCGATCAGGTGGATGTGATCTTCGGCGTGGCGGACCGCCACCCACGGACAGTCCGCTAGCCCCAGCCGCTCGGTGAACCGCTCGGCGATCTGCGCCCACTCCGCGTCATCAAGACGGCGGTCATCCGGTGCGGCCCTGAGGCTGACATGCAGCACCGGCCGCTCCACTCCCTCACCTCGGCCTGCGACGTGGCGCATCTCCCTGGCGATCGCCCGGGGGTCCTGCAGGTCAGCGGCGAGCATCGCGCTGGCGATCACGTGCGGGTCCTGGTGAGTCTCCTCGCGCCCCGGACCCAACGCATAGCCAAGCACGCCGGCGAACCCCTTCCCCTTGCGGATCTTCGGGATCACCGCTCGCCGATCACCGCTCGCCGACGACGGCGCGCATCGCCTCCGCCAACGCCTCCAGCACCTCGACCAGGCGCACCTCGAGCTCGCCGCCGCCCTCGCCCATGTTGACCGCCCTCGCGATCTGATTGAGGTTCACCGCGGCACCGGCGAGCTGGCGGTAGGCGTCCACGTTGACGCTCGGCACCAGCGGCAGATCACCAGCGTGCCGGCCGCCCGACCGCCCGTCGCGGCGCCCATCAGGATCGATCGCCAGCCCCTCCGCGTCGGCGACGACATGACGCACCCACGCGCCCATCTCCGCCCGGCCCGACAGCTCCCGGCGCGCGTCCCACCGCGCCCACTCCGCCTCGGTCAGGCGAGTGGAGACCGTCCGGGTACGAGGGTTACTGGCGTCTCCTCGCGTCACGTCGAGGCCTTCCGTTCGTTGTTGGGTGCGACCGCAGGGAGCAGCCCGAG